>Ga0302325_10003048_pt1 | contig 39946 bp, 37 predicted proteins | sample Palsa_T0_2_FD_201948 | JGI IMG/M metagenome (GOLD analysis project Ga0302325, IMG submission 201948) | Peat permafrost microbial communities from Stordalen Mire near Abisko, Sweden - Palsa_T0_2 | ecosystem: Environmental > Terrestrial > Soil > Palsa > Peat permafrost | place: Sweden: Abisko...
TTGAGCCCGACCAAGCCGACGAAAATGAGATAGATCGCGACAATATAGTTGAGCAATCGCGGAATGATCAGAATGAGAATCCCGGCAAGAATGGCGACGAGCGGGGTGATGTGGGCGGCGGTGACGACCATGAACAATCCTCGGCGTTTAGGGCAACATCGGATGGGACTAAAAAGCGCGGCAGGGCGCAACTCGCTTAACCGGCAGGACTAAGAACGCGCAACAAGCCCTTAAGTTCTAGCAGGATTCGCGATATTGGGCACCGTTGGGCCGCCATTCGCCACCTGATGACCCCAGAGAATTATCCCTCGATCCTGGAAAAATCGGCAACGGCGCGCGTCGCCGCGCGGATTTCATTGAGAAGTTTCAGGCGATTCTCGCGGAGCTTTTTGTCCTCGACGTTGACCGTAACCTTGTCGAAGAACGCATCGACATGCGGCCGCAGCCGCGCCATCGCCCGCATGGCGGCTCCGAAATCTTCAGCCTCGACGGCACGGCTGGCCTCGGTTTTGGCGGCATCGATGGCTTGGGCCAACGCCTTCTCTTCAGATTGGTCATAAAGCTTCGCAACGGGGATACCGGTATATTGGTGACCGTCCTTCTTTTCCTCAATGCGGATGATGTTGGTCGCGCGCTTATAGCCAGCGACAAGATTTTTGCCGTCGTCACTGTCGAGGAATTTGCCCAGCGCTTCGACGCGGCGAACGATGAGAAGAAGATCGTCCTGACCCTCAAGCGCAAACACCGCATCGACCAGATCGTGGCGCGCGCCCTTTTCGCGGAGTTGAACCTTCAGGCGATCGGCAAAAAATGACAAAAGGTCGCTCGGAAGCAACGACCGGCTGGTCACAGCAGCCCGCAGACCGCCGACCGCAAATTCAATGCCCGGCATCGCACGAAGCCTGATTGCGTTGTCCAGTACGATGGTAATGATACCCAACGCGGCCCTTCGCAGCGCGTACGGGTCCTTGCTTCCAGTCGGCTTCTCGCCGACCGCCCAAAAGCCGACCAGCGTGTCGATCTTGTCCGCCAGTGCGACCGCCACTGAAACCGGATCGCTGGGGACGAGATCATCCGGCCCCTTCGGCTTGTAGTGATCCTCGATCGCGTGCGCGACCGCTTCGTCCTCGCCCTGCTGCTCGGCGTAATATTTCCCCATCGTGCCTTGCAGCTCGGGGAATTCGCCGACCGCCTCCGTCAATAAATCCGCCTTGCACAGCCGCGCCGCGCGCCGCGCTTTCCCCACGTCAGCGCCGACCAGCGGCGCAAGCTCGGCCGCCAGCCGCTCGATGCGCTCGATGCGCTCCCATTGCGAGCCGAGCCTTTCGTGAAAGACGATGTGCTTGAATTTTGGCAGCCGGTCTTCGAGCCGCGTCTTCAAGTCGGTCTCATAGAAGAATTTGGCGTCGGAGAGCCGCGCGCGGATGACACGCTCGTTGCCGGCGACGATCGCCTTGCCGCCGTCCTCGGTTTCGATATTGGCGACCAGGATGAATTTATCGACCAGCTTGGCGTGCACGGTGTCGCGCAAGACGAAGCACTTTTGATTGTTGCGGATGGTGGCGCGGATCATCTCTTCAGGAACTTGGAGAAATTCCTGATCGAAGGAACCCATCAGCACCACCGGCCATTCGACCAGACCGGCGACTTCGGCCAAAAGGCCTTCATCCTCGACCAGTTCGAGCCCTTGGGCGAAGGCGAGATGTTTCGCTTCGGCGAGAATAATGTCACGGCGGCGTTCGGCGTCCGCTACCACCTTCGCCTTGTCGAGCTTTTGCAAATAGTCGTCGAGGCGGCGGACCGTGAATTTTTGCGGCGCCATGAAGCGGTGGCCGCGGGTTTCATTGCCCGCGGCAATGCCGCCAACCGAGAATTGCACTACGTCGGGCTCCTCGGTTTCCGGCCCGAACATCGCGACAATGGAATGGAGCGGGCGTACCCAAGTGAGCGCACCCGCTCGCGCCGATGGCGCGCCCCAGCGCATCGACTTTGGCCAGGGGAACCTCTCAACAACATCCGGCAAAATTTCGCCGATAACCTCGATCGCCGACCGGCCCGGCTTCTCGATCACCGCAATATAAAAGTCGCCCTTCTTGTCAGGCTGCACTTTGGCTTCGCTGATCGATTTCAACCCAGCGCTTTTCAGGAAACCGGCGATGGCGGCCTCCGGTGCGCCGACGCGAGGGCCTTTTTTCTCTTCACGGATATCAGGCTGGCGCGCTGGCACGCCCTGCACCGCAAGCGCAAGCCGGCGCGGCGTTACGAAAGCGCGCGCTCCCTCGTAAACCAGGCCGGCGTCCACCAGCCGGTCGGTCACAAGTTTGCGCAAATCCTCGGCCGCGCGCGCCTGCATGCGCGCCGGGATTTCCTCGGAAAACAGTTCGAGCAACAGGTCAGGCATTAAGGCAGCGTCTTATGAGAACCGTCGCACATCGGCTTTTTCGATGAACGCTTGCACGCACAAAACCATGCCTCCTCGCCGGACGCCGATTTGTATTCCATCGGGGTAAAACCGGTGCCCTTGTGCGAGCCGTCGCAAAACGGCTGCGACTTCGAGCGCCCGCACGCGCACCACCAATAACTTTTCTCCGGTTCGATCTTGACCGGGATCGGTCGCCGTCCACCGATTTCGGGCATCGTGCTCATATCTGTTTTCCTCCGCCTTCAGTTGCCAACCAAGCTTCGCCGCAGGCCTTCGCGAGCTCGCGCACGCGCAAAATGTAGCTTTGCCGTTCGGTCACCGAAATCACGCCGCGCGCATCGAGAAGATTGAACACGTGGCTTGCCTTGATGCATTGATCGTAGGCTGGCAGCGCCATCAGATGCCGGCCGCGATTTTTGCGCTCACCACCGCCGTCCCCTTGCCAGCCGGCTTCGAGATACTTCTGGCACGCAGCTTCGGCCATGCGGAATTGCTCAAACAACATGTCGGTATCGGCATATTCGAAATTGTGCCGCGAATATTCCTGCTCGGCTTGCAAGAACACATCGCCGTAGCTCACCTTTTGCGCGCCGTCGCGGCCGTTGAAATTGAGCGCAAAGACGTTATCGACGCCCTGCACGTACATGGCGAGCCGCTCGAGCCCGTAGGTAAGCTCACCCGAAACCGGGGCGCATTCGAATCCGGCGACCTGCTGGAAATAAGTGAACTGGGACACTTCCATCCCGTCGCACCAGCACTCCCAGCCGAGCCCCCAGGCGCCAAGCGTGGGGCTCTCCCAATCGTCCTCGACGAAGCGGATGTCGTGGCGCGCCGGATCAATGCCAATGGCGTAGAGCGATCGGAGATAAAGCTCCTGCAGGTCGTCCGGCGAGGGCTTCAAGATAACTTGGAGCTGATAATAGTGCTGAAGCCGATTAGGGTTCTCGCCGTAGCGGCCATCTTTGGGCCGGCGAGATGGCTGCACATAAGCGGCATTCCACGGCTTCGGCCCAAGCGCCCGCAAGGTCGTAGCCGGGTGAAAGGTGCCGGCGCCGACCTCCATGTCATAAGGCTGCAAGATGAGGCAGCCCCAATCCGCCCAATACCGCTGCAACGCCAGAATCAGTCCCTGGAATGAACGTTCGGGACTCAGGTAGGGCGGGGAATCGTCGTTCATGCGACGTTGTTGGTGAAAGGATGCGTCGCGGTCAAGCGCTTCCAGCGGGACGAACAAGGCGCGACCTGCGCCTCAAGTCAAACATAAGCACGTCAGCTAGGACGGTACTCGCCGGTGCGCGGATCGCGCTTGAGCTTCGGCAGCGTGCCACGGTCGACGGGCTCCGCCGTGGCGCGAGCGCGCACTCTGTCGAGCTCGGCGTTGACGCGCCGCACCTCTTTGGCGCACCAGCGCACCAAAGCTGCCGCTCCCACGAGTCCAATCGCCAAGGCAATTACGGGCGGCATAACGTCCTCCGCTATTCCATTGCGCAACACCTGCGCCAAATGCGGCAACCGCTTCTGTAAACGGCACTATAGCCCATAACGAGCCCACAGCGCACGCGCTTCAAGCGCCGAAATTATGTCGTCGGCAAGGCCGCCTTGCGCCAGCTCACCGCGCGCAATGCCGAAAATACGGCGGGCAAAGAAGCTTCGGTCACCCGCGATCAGCGGCGTGGCGACTTTTTCGCCGAAGCGCTCGCGCAAGGTGGAACGCAAATCGCCGATGGCGTCGATCAAGCCAAGTTCAAGCGCCCGGTTACCCGTCCAATACTCGCCCGAAAAAAGCTGGTCCTCGGAACCTTTAAGCTTGTTGCCGCGCTGCGCTTTGACCAGCGCGATAAAGCCCTCATGGATTTCGTTCTGAAGCTTTTTCAGGCGTTCTACGTCGCCGGCATTCTCCGGCAAAAACGGATCAAGCATCGCCTTGTGCTCGCCAGACGTATAAAGCCGGCGCTCGATGCCAACTTTGGCAATCAGCTTGTCGAAGCCGAACGAACCGCCAACGACCCCAATCGAACCGACAATGGAATAGGGATCGGCGACAATTTCATCGGCGGCACAAGCGATCATGTAGCCGCCGGAGGCGGCGGCATCTTCGACAAATGCAATCACACGACGGTTCTTTTCCTGCGCAAGCTCGCGGATGCGACGCCAGATCAGATGCGACTGGGTCGGCGACCCCCCTGGCGAGTTGATGGACAGCGCGACGGCCGCGGCGTTGCGCACCGCGAATGCACGATCGAGCGTGCGTGCGACGCTCGCAAGCGTGAGGCCGGGCCGTAGTGGTGTTGAGAGCCCGATGACGCCGGCAAGCCGAACCACCGGCACGATCGGATGGCGGCCGCTAAAGGGAAAACGCACCCACGATGGTAATCCAGCCAAAAAAAGCTCCTTGCCTGCTCGTATGCGCCCGACCCGCTGGGGATAACTCATGACGCCCAAATAAGCAGTGGCGGCACGACGCTCAAGTAACTGTTCCTTAAAGGCCTGGGCTGCTTGCTGGGCTCTAAGAACCGGGACGGAGGGATGTGGGCCAATGAAAGTATGGCTGTTGACAATGCTGATCGGCGTCATTGTCGGGTTCTCGTATTTTCCCGCACGCCGGCACGTGACGCCGCCCTCGGATTCAGCAGCCGCGTGATCCGCCGGCGGCGAACGGCGGAAAGCGATCAGCCTTCACTCAACGGCAAGGCCTCGCCGGCGCGGAGTACCGCGTCTGCCTGCGGTGTTGCCTTTCCCGCTTGATCGGCGAGGAAAAGACCGGGAAGCAACGAGAGCGGTGCCCGGCTCGATTTAACGCCGCGAACCAGGACACGAATTGCCGGCAGGTCCGGCTTTGGGTGGATCGGCAATACGACGATTGCGCCAAAACTCGCCGAGACGCCCGTCAATACCGACTCCAAGCCGTCCGCGCGCCAAATCAACGTCACTACACCTGAGCCCTGAAGGAGTCGCGACGCCGCTTTCAACCATGATGCGAGCGTGTCGCCGTCGGCGATGTGCGCGAGCCGGCGGCCGCCATCCGGCGAGGGATTTTGCGACGCATTGAAGGGCGGATTCATGATCACCTGATCGGCCGTGCCAGGCGGCAACCCCGCCGCCGCGAACGCGGCCGCGCCCGCGCCGACATCGAGGCGGACGGCGCTTACGCGTCCGGCAAGGTCGTTGCGCGCCGCATTGTCGCGCGCCAGCAAGACCAATGCAGGAACGGTCTCGACCAGGGTAACGGTCAGGTTGTCGACGCGGCGGGCAACTGCGAGCCCTGCCGTACCGACACCGGCTCCGAGATCGACCAGGTGCTCGCCGGGGCGCGCCGAGCAAGCAGCCGCCAGCAAAATCGCATCGTGGCCGAAGCGGTGGCCTTTACGCGGTTGGCGCAAGAGCAGCCTGCCGCCGAGAGCGGCATCTTCGCTGGTCTCGAGAACCTGCTCAGTCACCATCACGACGAATCTCATTGGCGAAGCCGGCATCTTCAAGCAGCGCCCGCGCCGCTTCGAGTTCGTCTTCTTCGACCAAGATGCGGCGCGGAAAAATGCCGATCGACCCTTCGAGCACGCTCATATTCACATCGACCAGCATGTGGCGGATGTTCGCGCCCTTGAGCAGCGCTTCGATGGCCGAGATCAGCACGGCGTCGTTGGTGCGAACGAGTTCGCGCATAACTTAGATTCGCTGCCGCTCCTCGCCCGGCGCGCGCAAAGCGAGATATGCAAGTAGTTTCAGCTCACGGCGGCCGCGGGTCACCGTGTCGAGGATCAGGCCGCAGGCGAAGCAAAGAAACGCGAGCAACATCAGGCCGGTGGAGAGAACGGCGGTAGGCAGGCGCGGGACCAGTCCCTCCTGCACATAAGTGATGAAAATCGGAATGGCCAGTCCGATCGATACGATGGCTAGCGCAACGCCCATTCCACCGAACAACGACAGTGGCCGCTCGGCGCGATATAATCTGAAAACCGTCCAGAGTATGCGAAAGCCATCGCTCCAAGTTGAGAGTTTCGAAACCGATCCGCTCGTCCGCGAAAAATAAGGCGTCGCAATCTCGCCCACCGGAAGTTCAAGCTCAAGCGCGTGAACAGTCAATTCCGTCTCGATTTCGAAACCGCCGGAAAGGACGGGAAAGGATTTTACAAACCGGCGCGAGAACACGCGGTATCCCGACAACATATCGGTAATCGAGCGCCCGAAGACGTGGGCGACGAAACCGGTCAGCAGACGGTTGCCAAGCCGATGGCCGGGGCGAAAGGCCGCCGGATCGCGATCCACCCGGGTCGCGACGACCATGTCGAGCCGTTCGTCCACGAGCTTGGTGACCATTGCGCGGGCGCTGGCCGCGTCGTAGGTCGCGTCGCCGTCAACCAGGAGATAAACGTCGGCCTCGACGTCGTTGAACATGCGCCGGACCACATGACCCTTGCCTTGATAGGTTTCATGGCGAACGGCCGCGCCAGCTTTCTCGGCGGCGGCCACGGTGCCGTCGGTCGAATTATTGTCGTAGACGTAGAGAGCGGCATCAGGCAGCGCGGCACGGAAGTCGGCGACCACCTTGGCGATGGCGCCCTCCTCATTGTAGCAGGGCACCAGGACTGCCACCTCGCGAGGCACAACGGATATGCTCGCGGCTCGGCGCTGGTCGCTTGACATTGCCCGTCTCCGCCGCCACGTCCGGTGGCGTGATCAACTGCCGCAACGAGAACGGCCGCCGACATGACCCCGGGCGCCTACCGCCGCACTTGCTGCTTCAGCATAGCGTTTCTATGCTCGTCCGTCTTGGCAGAGAAGATTTTGGCGGAGAAGGTTTAAGTGGCCGTTATTGTCCCCTTCGAAACCCCAGGTAAGCCAGCGAGCGACCCGCTGGTGGACTTGCTCACCCCGGATATGGAGCGAGTAAACGCTGTCATTCTCACGCGTACCGGCTCCGACGTGACGATGATTCCGGAAGTCGCCAACCACCTCATCAATTCCGGGGGAAAGCGGCTGCGGCCGATGCTGACTTTGGCGCTGGCGCGATTGACCGGCTATGCCGGCGAAAGCCACATAAAACTCGCGGCGGCCGTGGAGTTCATGCACACGGCGACCCTGCTGCACGACGATGTGGTTGACGAGAGCGAGTTGCGGCGGGGCCGTCTCGCGGCGCGGATGTTGTGGGGCAATGAGGCAAGCGTGCTAGTCGGCGATTTTCTCCTCGGTCAGGCGTTCAAAATGATGGTGGAGGTCGGCAGCCTCAAGGCACTCGAAATACTTTCGTCGGCCGCGGCCGTCATCGCCGAGGGCGAGGTCATGCAGCTCGCCGCCGCCAAGAATACGGCGACGACGGAAGATGAATACATCGCCGTCATCCGGGCTAAGACCGCCGAGCTATTCGCCGCCGCCTGCGAGGTCGGACCGGTATTATCCGGCAGACAACGCGACGAGCAGGCCGCCTGCCGCTCGTTCGGCATGAATCTCGGCATCGCTTTCCAGTTGATCGATGACGTCCTCGACTACGGCGGCGCAGCGGCGAAGCTTGGCAAGAAAGTCGGCGACGACTTCCGCGAGGGCAAAATCACGCTGCCGGTCGTGCTCGCCTTCCGCCGCGGCGCCGATAGTGAACGTGAGTTTTGGCGCCGCACGCTGGAACGGGGTGAAGCGTCCGACGCAGACCTCGAACACGCCATCGGCCTGATGAGCAAGCACCGAGCACTCGAGGATACCATCGGGCGCGCCGACCATTACGGCGCCATTGCCCGCGACGCGCTGGCGCTGTTCCCCGACTCAACGATGAAATCGGCGCTTGCCGAGACCGTGGATTTTTGTATTTCCCGGACGCACTAGCTGTTACGCGCGCCGGTCTCAAAGCACAGTCGCGCGTATCCACCAGTTCGGGAATTTTCCGCGCAGCGCTTTCGCCGCTTTCTGCGCCGCCCCCGCGGAGGCATAGAGCGCAAAGCAAGTCGCGCCGGAGCCGGACATGCGCGCCATTTTGCATCCCGCGCTATCGCGCAACGCGGCGACCACGTCAGCGATCACCGGCGCGAGCGCAATTGCCGGCCGCTCCAGATCGTTGGACTGCGCAAGAAGAAATTGCAGTAGCGCCTCGTAAGTAGGAAGCGTGCCAAGCGCCGCGAACTCCGACTTCGGGGAGGGCGTCGACGCTGACGCCCAACCGGCAAAGACCTCCTTGGTCGCTACCGCGACGCCCGGATTAACCAGCACCGCTGGCAGCGCCGGCAATGTAAGAGGCTTGGAGAGAACGTCGCCGATACCGCGCATAATCCGCGGGCGGGGATCGAGGCAGACCGGCACGTCGGCGCCGGTCGCGCGGGCGGCAGCATAAAGTTGCGGATCGTCGCGCGTCAGTCCGTTAGCGCGCGCGATAAGGCGCAACGCCGCGGCGGCATCGGCGGAGCCGCCACCAAGGCCGGCGGCAACGGGTAACCGTTTGTCGAGGCGGAAGGCGCCCAGCGTAAGCCCGTCGTGGCGCGCCGCTATCTCGCGCGCGGCTTTCAGGACGAGATTGCTGTCGATGTCGCCAGCTTTTACAGCCGTCGGTCCGTCAACCGCCAGCGTCAATGCCCCGCCGGGGGAAAAGCGCAACCGGTCGCCGAAATCGGCGAACGCAACGAGGCTTTCAATTTCATGATACCCATCACTGCGACGACCAAGCACGCGCAGCGTTAGATTGATCTTGGCCGGCGCGCTTTCAACGAGCGGAGCGGATGGCCGGGGACTCACCCGCCGCTGCCGGCCTTCTTGCTCTTTGCCGCATCGGCCGCGGAAGACGTATCGTCCGGCAATCCGGCTTTGAGCTTTTCCTCGATCTTCGCCAGATCTTCCGGCTCGGGCTTTAAGTCTTTGGCGTGGGACCACTGAAAGTGAGCTTCCAGCACCCTGCCCACCCGCCAATAAGCGTCGCCGAGGTGATCGTTGATGGTCGGGTCATCCGGCTTGAGCTCGACGGCGCGCTCCAACTCCTTCACCGCTTCGGGGTAATTGCCGATACGAAAATTGGCCCATCCCAGCGAGTCGACGATGTAGCCGTCATCCGGCCGCTGCTCTACGGCGCGGCGGATCATGTTCATTCCTTCTTCGAGGCTGGCCCCCTGATCGATCCACGAATAGCCGAGGTAGTTGAGCACCAGTGGCTGGTCCGGGTACAGCTCGAGCGCTTTCTTTAGGTCGGCCTCGGCCTTCGGCCATTGTTTGGACCGCTCGTAACAGATGCCGCGGAAGTAGAACATTACCCAGTTCGATTTCTCCGGCACCCCGACGCTGGTAATGGCTTTGCTGTAAACATCGCCACATTGCGCGAAATCCTTGCGGCCGCGCAGAATGTTGGCGAGCGCCATGATTGCTTCAGTATCTTTGGGACTATCGGCAATCAATTTTTCGAGCCGCTTCTTGGCTTCATCGGTCCGATCGAGCGCGTCCAAATCGGATGCAATTTGGATTTCGGCATTGCGGTGCAACGGCGACGAAGGCGAAATCCGATCGTAAACCTTGATCGCGAGATCGGGCTTTTTCAGCGACTCGTAAAGGTCGGCCAGCGACAGCAGCGCCATCGCGTGATTCGGCTCAAGATAAAGCGCGAGTTGAAGATATATGAGCGCGAGATCTTCGCCGCCGCGATGACCGATAGACGCCCCAAGCCCATATAGCGCTTCCGCCGCGCCGAGCTGCGGCGAATCGACCAGCGGCGACAATTTCTCGCCGGCCTGCACGTCCTTGATCTCTTCGGTAATTATCGGATGATTGGGCACAGCCTTGCTGAAATCCTCGTAGACTTTCAGCGCATCGTCCTTGCTTCCGGCACGAGACAGGTAGCGACCGTAGGCCTCGACCGTCCGCAATGCCAGCGGATCGGACTTGTAGGCGCGCTCATAACGCTTGCCGGCATCTTTGCGATTGTTGGCGAGGTCGAGGATCAACCCGCCGTGCAAATCCTTGAAGATGCCATACCAATCCGGCCCGGTAAGATGGTCAAGCGAGTCGAGCGCCGCGTGGGTATCGCCACTTCCCGCTGAAGACCAAGCGGAAAGCAGCGCTGCAGTAAGGTCAGTGACCGGCCCGCGCACCGACTGCGCGAAGTTCTGCCGGGCCAACGCATATTGTTTCTGCTTGAGCGCCCGTATGCCGATGACCAGACGCGCGATCCGGTCGCTGCGGTCGACCTGGATCAGCCGGTCGGCAAGCCGGCCGGCTTCGTCAATGTCGCCATCGGTCAACACCGAAAGGAAAGTACGGCTGAGGAGATCGGTGTTACGCGGGTCGCTCTTGAGAACGTTGAGATAGTAGGCCGCCGCCGTCGTTGAGTCGCGCTCGACGCCGGCATGCCGCGCCGCCAGGTAGCTTCCGGCGGCAGTCGTATGAGCGAGTTCCTGCGGTGTCGGCGTTTCGGCTGCGAACGCAGATTGCAGGCTCAAAAGCACGACCGCGCCAGCGATGGCGGCGTGCCGGTGCAGCAGCAAAGAACTCACGATCGCTCCATTCGGCAAACTGGGGCGGCAACGGAATCGATAGCCGCGGATTTGGCGCGAGAATGACCCTTTTACCGGGCCCCCGCAAGAACATAGCCCGTCTAGGCCGCAAGGGAGGCAAAATCGCGGCAGACGACCGGCTCAAATGCCGCAAGCGGTGAACTCATCACATGTTCGGATAGTTCGGCCCGCCACCGCCCTCGGGCGGCACCCAATTAATGTTCTGATTGGGATCCTTGATGTCACAGGTTTTGCAATGGACGCAATTTTGCGCGTTGATCACGTAACGCGGTTGTCCGCCTTCCTCCACCCATTCGTAAACACCTGCCGGACAGTAGCGCGCAGAGGGCCCGGCATACACGTCGTGTTCCGATGCTTTCTGCAGCGCGCGGTCACGCACAATCAAATGCACCGGTTGGTCTTCTTCGTGATTGGTATTTGACAGATAAACCGACGAGAGCCGATCGAAGGTCAACTTGCCGTCAGGCTTCGGATAAAGGATCGGCCGGCAATCCGCCGCCGGCTTCAACGTGGCAAAGTCAGGCTTGCCATGCTTGAGCGTGCCGAGGGGCGAAAACGCGACTGTGTTGGCCCACATGTCCGCCGCGCCGAGCGCGACGCCAACAACGGTACCCAGCTTGGACCAGAGCGGCTTGGCGTTGCGCACGCGCCAGAGATCCCTGCCGATCGCGGAGCCTCGCCACGCTTCGTCATAAGCGGAAAGCTCGTCGTGCGCGCGTCCGGCAGCAAGCGCTGCGGCAACATGCTCCGCCGCAAGCATGCCGGAGAGTATGGCGTTGTGGCTTCCCTTGATGCGCGGCACGTTCATAAAGCCGGCGGCGCAGCCGATCAGCACGCCACCCGGAAAAACAAGCTTGGGCACCGATTGCCAGCCGCCCTCCGTTAGGGCGCGCGCGCCGTAGCAAATGCGCTTGCCATCGGCAAATGTGTCGCGGATGAGCGGATGCGTTTTGAAGCGCTGAAACTCCTCGAAGGGCGACAAATATGGATTCTGGTAGTTGAGATGAACAACAAAGCCAACTTCCACCAGATTATCGGCGAAGTGATAAAGAAACGATCCGCCGCCGGTATTGTTGCTAAGCGGCCAGCCCGCGGTGTGTTGCACCAGCCCTTTGCGGAAATTTTCCGGCGTGACTTGCCATAGCTCCTTTAATCCGATGCCGTATTTTTGCGGTTGCCGGTCGCGATGAAGGGCAAAACGCTCGATCAATTGTTTGGCGAGGCTGCCGCGCGCGCCCTCGGCGACCAATGTGTATTTGGCGCGCAATTCCATGCCGCGCGCGAAGCCGTCCTTGTGGTGGCCATCCTTGGCGACGCCCATGTCGCCGGTCGTGACCCCTTTGACGATCCCGTTTTCGAGGAGCGCATCGGCAGCGGCGAATCCCGGGTAAATCTCGACGCCCAACGCTTCCGCCTTCTGTGCGAGATAGCGGCAGACGTCGCCGAGGGAAACGATGAAGTTGCCGTGGTTATTCATCAGCGGCGGCATCAAGAAGTTCGGCACACGCAGCGCACCGCTCGGTCCGAGCAAGTAAAAACGGTCGTCGGTGACCGCGGTGTGTACCGGCGTCTCTCCTTCGCGCCATTCCGGAACCAGAGCATCCATGCCGATGGGATCAATAACCGCGCCGGACAAAATATGTGCGCCGACCTCAGAGCCTTTCTCCACGACCACGACGGAGGTCTCCGGCGAAAGCTGCTTAAGCTTGATCGCGGCGGCAAGGCCGGCCGGACCTGCACCGACGATGACGACGTCAAATTCCATCGCCTCGCGGCCGGGAAGCTCGGTGTCGCTCATGATATTTTCCTCAATCCGCGCGGAAGCCGATATTGCATCGTTTCATCCCTCGCATAGACTGAAGTGATCGTCCATAAACCGGCTCCCGTGACCTCCGCAGCCCGAAACGCGCGCGAACTTATCGCCTTTTACCTCGACGCCGGGGTCGACGGCGCCGTCGGTGAGGAGGCCGTCAACCACTTTGCCGATCGGCCGGAACCGGCCGCGACGCCGGCGGCCGCGGGCGGCGGCGGCAAGCCAGCGCAACGCGCGGCGAGCGGCACGCCGCCTGCTCCGGCCATTCCACGCAAGGCAACGGGAAAAGGCATTCCGGAAACGCCCCGCAATCCCGCGGCTGCGCCGGTTGTCACGCCCGAGGCAGCGGTGATGGCGGCACGCGAGGGCGCGCGAAACGCACAAAGTCTCGATGAGCTGCGCGCACTATTGGACAATTTCGAAGGCTGCATGCTGCGTTCGACGGCCACCCAACTCGTGTTCGCCGCAGGCAACCCGGGCGCGCGGGTAATGTTCGTCGGTGAAGCACCGGGCCGCGACGAAGACATTGCCGGCGAACCTTTTGTCGGCCGGTCGGGAAAATTGCTTGACCTCATGCTTCGAGCAATCGGCCTCGATCGTACCAAAGCTTACATTGCGAATGTCGTTCCTTGGCGTCCGCCAGGTAACCGCACGCCGACGCCGCATGAAACGGCGATCTGCTTGCCCTTCATCCGGCGCCAAATCGAACTGGCCAATCCGGACTTCCTGGTTTGCCTCGGTCAGCCGTCAACGCAGACGCTGCTCGGAACCAGGGAGGGAATCACGCGCACCCGCGGGCGCTGGTTCAAGTTTGACACCGGTACTCGCGAAATACGCGCACTGGCGACGTATCATCCGGCTTTCCTGTTGCGCAGTCCACTGCAGAAGCGGTTCGTCTGGCGCGACTTCCTGGCGTTAAAGCGGGCGTTGGCCGGTTAGGGACGACTTTCGCGCCGTGTTTCGACGCCGGCTTCATCGATGCGGGTCGGAGAGCATGGCAGCCTCGCGCGCCGGCCGGACCATGCCCCATCCGATGCGCAACGGCGGCAACCTGCCGCGAACCGGTCGCGCGAAAGTCTGCGGCACTTCGGGTACAAGTTCGGGGAACAATGCTCTAATTTTCGCCGGAGGTTCCGGCGTCGTTTCGGACGCCGGCCACACGACAATCGCGCCTTTCTTGCGGATATCTTCGGCAGTGATCGAGCGCGACCCGGCAAGGTCATCGCCAAAATATACGCCCGGCCGGCTTGGAGCGGCGAGCGCCACCAGCGCTGCGGTGTCGGTGTCACCGCCGACTACGGCAAGCGGCCGTCCGGTGCGTCGCTCGAAGCTTTCAGCAAAGAAGCGGCCCATCGCGCCCGCAGGCTGTGCGACGCTGAGAGAGATACCGCTCGTCCATGGCAATACAAGAAAAGCCGCAGGCACCAGGAGTGCCGGGACGAGCAGCAACCCGATCCAGGCGTAGCCAAGAATATGCTGATGGCGAAGCTCGATTTGCTCACCGACAACGACAATACAGGCGAGCCCTGAGAGTATCAGAAGCGGCGCCGCGCCGCCGGTCGGCACGCCAACGTCGAGAATGACCGCGGCTATAGTGAAGAGCAGCGCCGGAACAAGAGCAAATATCTTGACGTAGATTGCGGCGGATCGAGTGACTGGCTCGCGGGAAATTATCGGCGCCCGGCTGCCACCGACGACCGGCCAGAATTGCGCCAGAACTAACAAAACAACAAACCCTGTATGGGCAAGAATAAGTCCGGCAAGGAGCCATAGCCACTTCGACGTGTTGGCGACGGCCATTTGACCGTCGCGCAGACGCGCGAGCGCGGGCATCAAGTCAATGTCCGCGCGTTCGAGCCACAGCGAATACGCGAATAATCCGGCGATAAATAATCCCGCGGCGACCCAGGTCTCGACCAGGCCCGCCAACGCACTCGCCCGTCGGCTGAACGCCGTAAACAAAATTACCGCACTGAGAAGGACGAGTGCGGTGTAACTGGTGAGAAGCAGAAGCGCGGCGCTGACCCCCACCGCATACCAATAGCGCCGCCGCCCTTCGAAAACGGCGCGCCAGTAAAACAACAACGATGCCGCCCAAAGCGCCATTGCCAGCATGGCGGGACCGAAACTCGGCGTAGGTAACGTGAAGACGGAAATGCCGGCCATCAGCAGAACCGCCATAGCCGCATGTACCTCACCCACAATAGCGCGGCCAAGCGCGAAAACGCACCAATAGGTCGCGATCAAACAGACTTGCGAGAGTGCATAGACCCCGGGGAGCCCCGCGAGCCGAAAGGCGATTTCGGCGAGCCAATAAGCAAGCGGCGGTCCGAAACGACCGTCGAGCGGAAACCCGTGCCCCAACGCCAGCACCTGCGCCAGGCCGCTCGGCGGCGACGCGTAGAACAACACCGGGACAAGAAACCACAACGCTGCCTGCGCCAGCGTTGCCAGCCAAAACACAAGCGACGACCGCGAACGCAACGCCTCAACGTAAATCGAGACCTGAAACATTTAGGTCCTTAGTTGCAATCACCTGATGCGGAAAACGCACGCCGTTCATCAGCGCCGACGGCAAAAAATTATCGGCGATGCATGCACGAACCGTCGCTGTCCCAACTTCAGGGCCGCCTTTAGCTCGACTGCTACAGCGGCAACACGCCGGCGACAAGATCGTTGGCGTCGGCCTCCAATTCGTTCCAAGCGCCGGCGACCGGCGCGAACGAGCGGCGATGGTGAATTGTCGGGCCGAGCCGGCCGAGGGCCGCAAAATGCTCGGGCACGCTGTAACCCATGTGGCGCTCGAAACCGTAACCGGGATGCGCGGCGCCAAGACAAGCCATCAGGCGGTCGCGGGTCACCTTGGCGACAATCGACGCCGCCGCAATGGAGGCGACGAGACCGTCACCGCCGATCACGGCTTGGCAGTCGCAGGCGGACTCGATGCGGTCGCGGCCGTCGACAAATACCAGGCACGGCTTGACCGGCAATGCGGCAACCGCGCGCGCCAGCGCCCACAGCGAGGCGCGCAAAATGTTGTCGCGGTCGATGCGCGAAGGCGGCGCCATGGCGACCGCCACCTGCGCGCGCGCGCAAATGCGCTCGTAGAGCACCTCGCGCCGTTCCGGCGTCAGCCTTTTCGAATCATCGAGACCGCGCGGCACGTTGTCAGGGTCGAGAATGACCGCCGCGGCGACCACCGGTCCGGCAAGCGGTCCCCTGCCCGCTTCGTCGCAGCCAGCCACCGGCCACACGCCGCGCTTGAGCGCTGCGCGCTCGCGCCGAAACGTCGGCCGCTGGACTTCTTCCTTGAGCGGCAGCCGTGGCGCGGCGGCTTCCTTGCGAGTCATGCGCCACGTTTGACCATGGCCGCAGGTCATTCGCAATGCGCGCAGGAGCAAAATCAAGACTGTGTGGAAAGATCCGAACCATAACGGCTGGCTGGTTTGGCGCAAACCTCCGCGGCAGCGGATCAAAATAAGTCGAGCTGCGCCGATGCCCGCTGCGCCGGCCGGAAATGCTCAGTGGTGATCGGCGCGCTTTTCACGTTGAAACCCAGCCGCTCACAGGCAACCTCGAACCGCCGTCCGATCATCCAGGCGATGGGCCCCTTGCCAGTCATGCGCGTGCCGAAAGTGGAATCATAGTCCTTGCCGCCGCGCATATCCTGGATGAGCTTGAAGACGTGCCGATGGCGGTCGGGGAAATTCGCCAATAACCATTCGCGGAACAAGTCGCGCACTTCGAGCGGCAAACGGAGCAGCACATAGCCGGCGTTGCGCACGCCAGTCGAGGCGACCGCTTCGAGGATGCGTTCGATCTCGGCGTCATTGATGGCCGGAATGACGGGCGCCACCAAAGTAGAAGTCGGAATGCCCGCATTCACCAATTGCCGCAGCGCTTCGAGGCGGCGAGCCGGCGCCGGCGCCCGCGGTTCCATGATGCGCGCGAGCTTCGCATCGAGCGTCGTGACCGAGATCGCCACTTTGACGAGATCGCGCCGCGCCATGCGGGCCAGGATGTCGAGATCCCGCAATATCAGTGCCGATTTGGTCACAATGCCGACCGGATGTCCGGTGCGCTCCAGCACCTGCAGAATGCCGCGCATGATTTTGTAGCGGCGCTCAATCGGCTGATAGGGATCGGTATTGGTGCCGATGGCAATGATCTTTGGCACGTAACCGGGCGCCGACAATTCACGCTCCAGCAACTCCGGAGCATTGGGCTTCATAAACAGCTGTGACTCAAAATCGAGACCCGGCGAGAGCCCGAGATACGCGTGCGTCGGTCGCGCAAAACAATAGACGCAACCGTGCTCGCACCCGCGATAAGGATTAATGGATCGGTCGAAGGAAATGTCCGGCGAGTCGTTGCGAGTGATAATCCGCCGCGTCGCATCGACCGTCACGGTCGTCTTGAAAGGCGGCAGATCGTCGAGGCTTTGCCAGCCGTCATCAAAGGAGATGCGCGCGAGCGGCTCGTAACGCCCCGAGGCATTCGAATGGGCGCCCCTGCCGCGCCGGCGCTCACGGTCAACATTCGTCTTTGGCTCAAGCGCAGGCGCGGTTGAGCTTGCTGGCGAGCGGCGGAGCGAAGATGAGCGCACGGTCATGGCTACCGTAAGATAATGCGGCTGCGTGAACAAAACAAGAACAATATGCGCAAATACTCAAATCGGTGGAATATCAACTGTATCGGTCCTAAGCCTGTTCCACGCGGATTCCGGATGCTTACCGTCATCATCCCAACCCAAGATTCCGAACGTGCCTTGGTGCGGACCTTGGCCGCGCTCGTCCCGGGCGCCGCAGCAGGTCTGGTGAGCCAGGTGCTGATCACAGATGGCGGCTCTCGCGACCAGACCGTGGCCGCAGCCGACCACGCGGGTTGCGCCGTTTTGGACGGGCCGGGTCCGCTGGGCCGGCGGCTGAAAGCGGCGGCCGAAATAGCGCGCGCCCCTTGGCTCCTCTTTCTCCGCCCCGGCGCCGTTCTCGAGTCTTCATGGACCGCGGAGGTAAGACTTTTCTTGGAACAAGGCTCTAGCCGAACGTTAGCGGCCGTATTCCATCGCGCAGCGCCGGGACGCGGCGGCTTGCGGGAAATCGTCGCGCTCGCTGCCGCAGCCCTCGTCGGGAAACCGCAGCCGCAACAAGGTTTGTTGATTGCCAAGCATCTTTATCAACAGACCGGTGGCCATTCGGCCGCCGCCGCCGATCCGGAAGCCGAATACCTGCGGCGGCTCGGCCGCCGGCAAATCCGCACACTGTCGACTGCCGTTCATCATTTCGAGTGACCGGTGAGCGCCCGCAGATACTTGACTCAGTCAAGTATCCGGCCGAGCCTTGGCGGGTCATGACCCGGACCGATGCGCGCCTTGCCGCCGTTCGCCGCTTCAACCGCTTCTACACGCGGCAGATCGGCGTGCTGCGAAAGACCTTTCTCGACAGCCCCTATTCACTGGCCGAAGCGCGCGTACTCTACGAGATCGCAAATGATAGCTCGACGACGGCAAGCGAGATCGGACGGAAGCTCGACCTGGATGCCGGATATCTGAGCCGGACCTTGCGCACTTTCGAGAAACGCGGGCTGATCGTACGCAAGAGGTCCGTGCGCGACGCCCGCCGAAGCCATCTCGCGCTTTCGCCGCGCGGCCGCCGGGCGTTCGCGCCGCTTGAGGAACGTTCACAGCGCGATGCCGGAGTAATGCTGGGAAAGCTCGCCATCCCAGACCGGGCGCGCCTGATCGGCGCTATGCGCACCATCGAGACGCTGCTTGCGGGCGAGGCGGCGGCAAAGCCGGAGCCGCGCTACACCGTTCGCGCGCCGATACCGGGCGATTTTGGTTGGGTCATCAAGCGCCACGCTGAACTCTATGGCCAAGAATACGGATGGGAGGAGCCGTTCGAGGCGCTGTGTGCGCAAATTGTCGCCGATTGCGTGAACAAAAATGATCGTGATCGCGAGCGCTGCTGGATCGCGGAGATCGACGGCGAAAACGTCGGGTGCATTTTCTTGGCGGAAGAATCGGCGACGGTGGCACGGATCCGCCTGTTACTGGTCGACCCCAAGGCACGCGGCCTCGGCCTCGGCGCCCGGCTGGTCGACGAGTGCATTCGTTTCGCGCGGCGCGCCGGTTACAAAAAAATCACGCTGTGGACCCACCGCGTGCTGACCGCAGCGCGGCATATTTATCAAAAAGTCGGCTTTAAGCTCGTGCGCTCCGAACGGCACCGGAACTGGGGCCCGCCGGTGGTAAGCGAACACTGGGACTTGGATTTGTAATCGGCGCTAAACAGTCGCGCCGCTCGCCTTCGGCCGGCGTAAATGCTCGTCGAGCCGCGGCATGATCTCTACGAAGTTGCACGGCCCGTAGCGATAATCGAGCTGGTGGACCAAGATTTCGTCCCAGGCGTCGCGGCAGGCGCCGGGCGAACCCGGCAGGCAGAAGATGTAGGTCGAGCCGGCGACCCCTGCGGTTGCCCGAGACTGAATCGCGGAGGTTCCAATTTTTTGAAAACTGACAACCAAAAAAAGCGCCGAAAACGCATCCATCTTTTTCTCGAATAGCGGCTCAACCGCTTCCGGGGTCACGTCGCGTCCGGTAAACCCAGTTCCGCCGGTCGTGATGACAACGTCGATCCTCTGATCGGCGATCCAAGCCTTCACCCGGGCCTGAATGGATGCAACGTCGTCTTTCACGATGCTGCGCTCGGCCACCAGATGGCCAGCGGCGCCAATGCGCTGAACCAAGAGTGCGCCGGATTTGTCGTCCTTCAAATTGCGTGTGTCTGAGACGGTCAGCACCGCGATTTTCAGCGGTACGAATTCCTTGCTCTCATCAAGCCCGGCCATGGTTACACCTTAACGCAACGCACTTTCGATCCGCGGCCATCGACGCGGCTATGCGGATGTCGGGAATAATACACACTAAAGCGCGCTCGCCGACATCGTATCGCAAGCGCCGACCTTGCCCTGCTGAAAGCCCTGCGAGAACCAGTGCTTGCGCTGCTCCGATGTGCCGTGGGTAAAGCCATCCGGCACGACGTAGCCTTGCGTTTCTTTCTGCAGGCGGTCGTCGCCGATGGCGGAGGCGGTCTGCAGCGCCTGATCGACATCGCCGGGATCGAGGAAGGCGTGCTTTTGCTGCGCCTTGTTCGCCCATATGCCGGCGAAACAATCGGCTTGCAGCTCGACCCGGACCTGGAGGCGGTTTGATTCGGCGCGGCTCCCCGAAGCCTGTTGCATCTGCGTTACGCGGGGAAGAATGCCCAACTGGTTCTGTACGTGATGGCCCACTTCATGGGCGATCACATACGCCTCGGAGAATTTACAGGCGTTCGCGCCCGTGCAGCCGCCGAACTTGTTCTGCAAGTCCTCGAAGAACGAGGTATCGAGATAAATGCGCTCATCGCGCGGACAGTAGAACGGTCCCATAGCCGACTTGGCAAAGCTGCACGGCGTCGGCTCGGAACCTGCAAACAGACGCAGCTTCGGTGGCTGGTAGGTTTTGCTGGCAGCCGTGAAAATTTCCGACCACCGATCCTCGGTATCTCCGAGTACCATGGCAACGAACTTTCCGGTGGGATCCTGCGGCGTTCCGGCGGTGACCGGGGGCGCTGCGTTGGTCGATTGCGACTGCGATCCTCCGCTTAGTATCTGCGCACCGTTTAAAAGCGCGATCGGGTCAATGCCGAAGTACCAGCCGATCAGGCCGATAATGATGACGGTTCCGATGCCAAGTCCGCCCGTGCGGCCCGGTAGGCCGCCGCGGGAAGCGCTTTGTTCGCGATCGTCCTCGACGTTGTCGCTGGGACGGAAGTCATCGGTGCGCATTTGTCGATCTCCCCGCCAAAACGCTTTGCGGCGTCACTACCCGCGCGTTTGCGCGTAATTAACCAATCGTTTCCATGTTTTATCGGCTGCTAATCATATGTGCAGTTAAGTCGATTTTTACCTCGGCGCGGCATCATCCCTTCATCGGTTGTAGGTCCCGCGTCGCCGATCGCGTCGCCTGTGTCAGAGTTCTTGAGTCATGGTTGTGTCGCGTCGCGGGGCGCCCGCAAGGGCGCCCCGCGTGAGTTTTCGGTCCGCCGCATCCGCGCGTATCCTCGTCGGCGATTGCGTTGCGGAGATGGCAAAACTCCCGGCGGCCAGCGTTGACCTGATATTTGCCGATCCGCCGTATAATCTCCAGCTCCAAGGCGAGCTCAAGCGCCCGGACGATTCCACCGTCGATGCCGTTGATGACGCCTGGGATCAATTCGCGAGTTTTTCCGCCTACGACGATTTCACCCGCGCCTGGCTGGTCTCTTGCCGCCGGGTGATGAAGCCGAGCGCCACGCTGTGGGTGATCGGCTCATATCACAACATTTTCCGAGTCGGCGCCCTCCTCCAGGACCTCGGCTTCTGGATTTTGAACGACATCGTCTGGCGCAAATCCAACCCGATGCCGAATTTCCGGGGCCGGCGTTTTACCAACGCGCATGAAACCCTGATCTGGGCGGCACGCGACGCGGGCGGACGGGGCTACACGTTCAATTACGAGGCGCTCAAAGCCGGCAACGAAGATGTTCAGGTGCGTTCCGATTGGTTCATTCCGTTGTGCACCGGCGAAGAAAGGCTCAAGGGGCCAGACGGCAAAAAGCTGCACCCGACGCAAAAACCGGAAGCGCTGCTGGCGCGTGCGATCCTTGCCGCGTCGCAACCCGACGATCTTGTACTGGACCCGTTTTGTGGAACCGGCACGACCGGAGCGGTTGCTCGCCAGCTGCGGCGGCGATTCATAGGCATTGAGCGGGAAGCCGAATATGCCGCCGCGGCCGAGCAGCGCATCGCCGAAGCCGCGCCCCTGCCCGAGCCGGCGCTCGCAGCGTTCATGACGGCGCGTGAGGCCCCGCGCGTGCCGTTTGCGGCTCTGCTCGAGCGCGGGCTGGTAACCCCCGGTATTACACTGGTCGACGCCAAACGGCGGCATGCGGCAGTCGTCCGCGCTGACGGTGCGCTGGCGTTCGGGCAATCCGTCGGCTCGATCCATCGTATCGGCGCGCTGGCCCAGGGGCTCGACGCCTGCAACGGCTGGACCTTTTGGCATTTAGACACGCCGAAAGGCTTGAGGGTAATCGACACGCTACGCGCGCAGGTCCGCGCCGAAATGGCCAGCGCTTAGTGGAGCTGCGTCAGCGCGCGGCGTCGAGTGCCCGCGCGACGACCTTGCGCATCAGGCTCGGCAGCGCCTCTTCGGCGATTTTGCTGCAATCGACCCAGCGCATGCCCGCTGGCGCCGGCACTTGGGCGGCCACCCTGCCCCAATAGATCGAAAGCTCGAGCGGAAAATGTGTGAAGACATGCCGCAGCGGAGTTGCAATACGGCGCCATTCGCAGGGCCCAGGCCGCGAATGAGAACAAAAGCGCGGCGCGCCGTCTGACGCCCTCGCCTCGTTAAAGTCCGCCGACCAATCGGAGGTCGGCACTTCGGTCATTCCGCCGAGAAGCCCCTTCGCCGGCCGGGTTCGCAGCAGCACAAAACCGTCGTCGCGGAGCGCCACAAAGGCTGCTCCCCGACGCAATAAGCCTTCGCGCTTTCGCGTTCGCCGTGGAAACAGTGTGGGATTACCGGTTCGGTAGCCGGCGCAGCTTTCCATCCATGGGCACAGCGCGCAGGCCAGCCGCTTTGGCGTACAGATGGTGGCGCCGAGATCCATCATCGCCTGGGCGAAGTCGCCGGCGCGCCGGCGAGGCGTCAAGCCGCGCGCCAGCCGCCGCAATTCCGGCTTGGCTTGAGGGAGCGGCGACGAGACCGCGAACAACCGCGCGACCACACGTTCAATATTGCCATCGACCGGCGTCGCGGATGCGCCGTAGGCGATAGCGGCAATGGCAGCGGCGGTATACGGCCCGACGCCCGGCAGTTCACGCAAGGCGTCCTCGCTCCGGGGAAATTCGCCTCCGTGCTGCTCCACCACAACGTGGGCGCAGGCGTGCAGATTGCGGGCGCGGGCGTAGTAGCCGAGGCCGGCCCAAGCGCTGAGCACTTCCGAGAGTGGCGCCGCCGCGAGTTTGTTTACGTCTTCCCAGCGAGCCAGGAAATTGGCGAAATAAGGCGCAACCACCTTCACGGTGGTCTGTTGCAGCATGATTTCCGAGAGCCACACCCGATACGGGTCGGCGGCTTCGCCCGGAGCAACGCGCCATGGCAGCTTCCTGCGATGGCGGTCATACCAGGCGAGCAGGGTGGCGGAATGCGGGCATGATTCGGCCGGGGCGGCCTTGTCGCGCTGTCGCTTGGATGTCTTGCCTGCTACCCTCATGCTCTCCCTCTCGTCGCAGGGATGACAGAGCGTTTCGCCATGAACAAGCCGTCGCGCGCTTTCGCCAAGCCTTTACGGGAGCTTGTCGGCAAGGTCGTCGGCGAAGCTTTCATGCGGCAGGGATTTGCCTCGGCCGAACTCGTGACCCGCTGGTCCGAGATTGTCGGCACGGAGATCGCGGCGCACAGCGAGCCTATCAAAATCCAATGGCCGCGTGGCACCGGGCAGCAAATCCGGAGTCCGGGAATTCTGGTGCTGCGTGTTGAAGGGCCGGCGGCGATCGAAATCCAGCATCTCGGCGCGGTGATCTGCGAGCGCGTCAATCGTTTTTTCGGCTGGCGCGCCGTCGAACGGCTCGCATTCCGGCAATCTCCTCTGCGGCGCAGCGCCGAGCAGCCGCGTCGGCGAAATGATGGGTCGGCTGCGCTCCAATTGGCCGCAACCATGCCCGAGATCGCCGACGAAGAATTGCGGCAGGCGCTCGGGCGTCTTCTCGCGGGCCTCAAGAACGGCTGAAGCCGTTCTGCCATCAAGCCGCCGTGAAAACCGTGACAGCTGCGGGTCTTGGCGGAAAGACGCCGCGGTGCCACATTCGAACGTCAGATCGGGAAGCGACATAGGAGCCGACCGTGATACTCAGCCGTCGCCGAACTCTCGTGGCCTTTCCGGCCGCTGCCCTCCTTGGCGCCGTAACGACGCTGCGTCTTGCCGCTTCGGCAAAGGCCGACGCTGAACCCGACCAGGCCGAACTCGCAAAAGTCGGCCCAGACGGCGATGTTGTTCTCGGCTCCGAGAAAGCGCCGGTTACCATCATCGAATACGCCTCGATGACCTGCCCGCACTGCGCGCACTTCTCGACCACGACGTTTCCGGAATTGCAGAAGCGCTACATCGATACCGGCAAAGTGCGTTTCATTTTCCGTGAATTTCCGCTCGACGCACTGGCGGCTGCCGGTTTCATGCTGGCGCGATGCGCCGGCAAAGACAAATTCATGCCCATTGTTGAGACGCTGTTTGCCAAACAAGCGGAGTGGATGGTGGAGAAGCCGGTGCCGGCGCTCCGGGACATCGCCAAGCAATTCGGTTTCACCCAGCAATCCTTCGACGAGTGCCTGGCGAATCAAAAGGTGCTCGACGGCATTCAAGACGTGCGCGACCGGGCCGCGGAGAAGCTCGGGGTCAATTCCACGCCGACCTTTTTCGTCAATGGTAAGAAGCTGACCGGCGACCAATCCATCGACTCTTTGACGAAAGAGATAAGTCCCTATCTCAAGGAAGGATAAGGGTTTTTTCGAGCGGCAACCTTTGCGGTTTGACCCCGCCGAAATCTCCTTCACGGGTCGGCTCAGCGCAAAGCTTTGAATAACCCGGATGGCCTGTTGCGCTTGGCGGCGCGCCGATTCATTCTCCGCGCCGATGCGGCATCGTTTTACCTCACGCGTTGGGCGTGAGGCGTTTGCGATTCGCTTTGCCGCAGCGAAGCAGATGGACGTAACAAGCGAATGAAGCTCACGCGGCTGCGCCTGATTGGTTTCAAATCCTTCGTCGAGGCAACAGACTTTGAGATCGAACCGGGATTGACCGGGGTCGTCGGCCCGAACGGCTGCGGCAAATCGAATCTCGTCGAAGCCGTGCGCTGGGTTATGGGCGAGTCCTCCTACAAGGCGATGCGCGCCGCGGAGATGGACGACGTCATTTTCTCCGGCAATACCGAGCGGCCGTCGCGGAACCACGCCGAAGTCAGCGTTTTGGTCGACAACAGCGACCGCACCGCGCCTGCCGCATTCAACGATACCGAAACGCTGGAAGTGTCCCGGCGTATCATGCGCGAGCACGGCTCGGTGTTTCGCGTCAACGGTCGCGAAGTGCGCGCGCGCGACGTGACGGTGCTCTTTGCCGATGCTTCCACGGGTTCGCGCTCGCCGGCTCTCGTCCACCAGGGACGCATCGGCGAAATCATTCAAGCCCGGCCCGATCAACGCCGGCGCGTTCTCGAAGAAGCTGCCGGCATTTCCGGTCTGCACGCCCGGCGCCACGAGGCGGAACTTCGCCTCAAGGCCGCCGAGCACAATCTGACGCGGGTGGAGGACGTGATCGGGCAGCTCGCCACCCAGGTCGCCTCGCTCAAGACCCAAGCCCGACAGGCCGTCCGCTACCGCAACGTCTCCGAGCAAGTGCGCCGCACCGAGGCCTTGCTCCTGCACGCGCGCTGGACGGCGGCACAGGCCGAACTTGCGGACACAGAACGAACCAAAGGCGAAGCCTTTCACCTGGTCGCAGTGCGCACCAGCGAACAAACGACCGCAGCGACGCGGCAAGCAAACGCCGCCTCAGCGCTGCCCGGCTTACGGGAAGCCGAAGCGAAGGCCGCCGCCGCGCTGCAGCGCCTTGTTATCGCCCGCGACGGCCTTGAGCGCGAAGAACTGCGCGCCAAGGAACGGATTGGCGAACTCGACGGCCGCCTTGAGCAGTTCGCGGCCGACCTCGAGCGCGAGCGCGCGCTAGCCGGCGATGCCGCGGCTGCCTTGGAGCGCTTGGCGAGGGAGGAAAACTTCCTGTCGCAGCAGGCGCAGGCGAGCGCCGAGCGGCTCAGCGGCGTTAACGAACGCGTGGCAGCGGCAGACACAGCTTCGGCGGCTTCAGAAAAGTCGTTTGCCGATCTGACGCGCGCGCTGGCCGACCAGACCGCCCGTCGCAACCAGCTCCGGGAGGCTATCGCCGATCAAGAGCAGCGCATCGCGCGGCTGGCAACTGAACTCGCCGAGGTCGAAGCCGGCCTTGCGGCCGCGCAGGGCGATACAATTGATGCGGCACCGCTGGCCGAAGCGGTCACCGCGGCACAAGCCAGACTCGCACAGGCGGAAAGCGCCGCCCGTGCCGCCGAAGCCGAGCACGCGCGGGCGCGAGAGCATATCGACAGCGCGCGCGCCCCTCTGCTTGCGGCCGAGCAACGCGTCCAGCGGCTAGACACCGAAGCAAAGACCATCCGCAAGCTGCTCGCCATGGAGACCAAAAATCTGTGGCCTCCGGTAATGGACGCGCTCTCGGTTACTGAAGGGTACGAGAAGGCACTCGGCGCGGCGCTAGGGGACGACCTCGACGCGCCGGCCGACCATGACGCGCCCATGCGCTGGGCCGGCGCCGCGCTCGATCCTTCCGATCCGCAGCTCCCGGAAGGCGTGGTCGCGCTGTCCGCTTTTGTAAAGGCGCCCGCCGAACTCGCCCGCCGCCTCGCCCAGATCGGCGTTGTCGAACGCGCGGACGGCGCGAGGCTCGTGGCCCTGCTCAAGCCCGGCCAACGCTTGGTCTCTCGCGAGGGCGATTTGTGGCGCTGGGATGGTTTCGCGGCTGCCGCACACGCCCCGACCGGCGCGGCGCGGCGGCTCGCCGAGCGTGGCCGCTTGCAGGCCATCGAAGGTGAGATCGCGATCGCGCGCACTGAAGTCGAGGCGAAGCGTCAGCTCGGAAACACCGCTGAAGCTTCCCTCGCCGCGGCAAGCTCCTCCGAGGCCGAGGCGCGCGCGTCCTGGCGCAAAGCCCAGGAAGCGCTGGATGCGGCCCGCGAAGATCATGCCGCCGCGGAACGCGACATCAATCGCCAAGCGGCGCGCGTATCCGCTCTTAGCGAGGCGAAGCAACGCATCACCGTCGGCCGCGACGAGGCCGTTGCCGGACGCTGCGAAAACGAAAACGCGCTGGCGGCGCTCCCCGCCGCCGCAGAACTTGAAGATAAACTGGCGCAAGTCGGAAAAGTTATTCTGCGGGACCGTGAGGCGCTGGCCGAGGTTCGCGTCGAGGCACAAGCCATTACGCGCGAGGCGGAACTCGCCACGCAACGCTTGCAGACGATCGCCACCGAACGCGCGGCCTGGGATGAACGCGATAGCGGCGCCGCCGCCCAGATTGCTACTCTCGGCCAGCGGGCAGAAGAGGCAAAGCGCGAGCGTGCGGAACTCGAAAGCGCCCCGGAGAAATTTGCCGCGCAGCGTCAGGCCTTGATCGGCGAGATCGAGACCGCGTCCGCCGCGCGCCGCGCCGCCGCCGACCGTTTAGCGGAGGCTGAAACGGAGCAATCGGTTGCCGACAAGGCTGCGCGCGGCGCGCTTGAAGCCGTCGGCGAAGCGCGCGCCGAATCGGCCCGCGCGGAGGAGCGCTGCGACGGCGCCAGACGCCGTGTTGCCGACATCGAGCATGAAATTCGCGACGTCTTGGATGTCGAGCCCGCCGCAGCCGCCGAAGTTGCCGAGATCAAGCCCGGCGAGGGAACGCCGCCGATCGCTGAAGTCGAAGTTAAACTCGACCGGCTGCGCCGCGAGCGTGAACGCCTCGGGTCGGTCAATCTGCTTGCCGAGCAAGAGCTCCGCGAATTCGAGGCTCGGCATGCCAAGCTCACCGCCGAACGGGACGACCTTGTCGAGGCGATCCGCCGCTTACGGCAGGGTATTCAAAGCCTCAACCACGAGGCACGCGAGCGGTTGCTGTCGTCGTTTGCCACCGTCAACGAGCATTTCAAGAAGCTCTTCACCGAGCTGTTTGGCGGCGGCAACGCAGAATTAAAGCTGATTGAGAGCGAGGACCCGCTTGAGGCCGGACTCGAGATCATGGCCAAGCCGCCGGGGAAAAAGCTCGTCACCCTGTCGCTGCTGTCCGGCGGCGAACAGGCGCTTACGGCGCTGGCGCTCATCTTCGCGGTGTTTCTTACCAATCCGGCGCCGATCTGCGTGCTCGACGAGGTCGACGCGCCGCTTGACGATTACAATGTGGAGCGGTTTTGCGATCTGCTCGACGAAATGACGCGATCGACCGAGACACGGTTCATCATCATCACGCACAACCCCATCACCATGGCGCGGATGAACCGGCTGTTCGGCGTCACCATGGCCGAGCGCGGAGTGTCCCAGCTGGTTTCGGTTGACCTCGAAGGCGCCGTGAAGCTCCGCGAAGCGAGCTGAAACATGCGCCGCCTGCCCGCCGCGCGGGCAGCCGGTCAGCTAGGCGCCTTTTAGTTGGAACAGCCGCCGCGCGTTGTCCCGGCCGATCTTGAGACGGTCGGCTTCGCTGATCGGGCAGGCGTCGAACCAGTCGGTAGCGTGGTCGACATTCTCGAACGGCCAATCGACCGAGAACATGATGCGGTCGGCTCCAAGCACCAGCATCGCGTCTAGCAGGGACTGGCTGTTGAAATTTCCAGAAGTGGTGACGTGGAAATTGGCGGCGAAATAGTCTCGGATGCGCTTCTTGGCTGGATAAGAGTTTCGCGCCTCGACCCAGCCATTTGCATTATCAATGCGCCACATGCCGTAGGGCAAGTTCTCGCCGAGATGCCCAAGAATGATCGACAGGCGCGGATGCGCGTCGAACAGGCCGGACCCCATCAGCCGCAACGCATGCACCGCGGTCTCCTGGCCGAACGCCCAGACTGGGCCAAGCAACCACGGATGCCCGTCGTAGACATGTGCGTCGCGCGGCAACGGATTACGCGGATGCAGATAGAACGGCACATCGAGCTTTTCCAGCGTCGCCCAAAACGGACGATATTGCGGCAAGTCGTAGTAGAGCGTCTTGTCGCCTTCCAGCTGCGAGAATCCGTTCACCAGCGCGCCGCGAAAGCCCAGCTCTTTCACACAACGTTCCAATTCGCGAATTGCGAGCGCCGGGTCCTGCATCGGTAGTGCCGCAAGCGCCTGGAAGCGATCCGGCCGCTTGTGCACCTGCTCGGCAAGGTGATCGTTGGCCTTCCGCGCGACCTCATTAGCCCGTGCCGGATCGGGAATGCCTTGTACGGCCGGCGCATTGAGCGACAACACCATCATCTCAATACCGTGCTGGTCCATCAGCCCCAGGCGCCGGTCGTGGATATCCAAAAGACGGCCCTTCAGCTCATTCCAAACGTGATCGGGAAACGGCGTGCCGAAGTTGCTGGAGGTTTCTTCAATGGCAATGTGTTCTTCGAGCGCAATCTTTCCCTGCATTGTCCTCTCTCCGGCGCGTCTCAGCGGCGCATAGCCCGCGCATTAAGCCTAACACAAGCGCCACCGCAACTGCGGCCGGACACCGGCACGACCGGCATGCTTTTGGCGGTGGAGGAAGGACGACCGAAGCCGTGTCCCATTACGGGGCAGCGGCAACGCCTCGTTTCGTCGATGGCAGAGCCCAGTCGCACCGTATGAACACTCACCAAAGCTTCACGCTCGCCTCGCAGCCGCAAACTGGCGGCCTGCTCGGCTCCTGGTCGGTTCTGTCGCGCGGTACTTTTTCGGCGGCGATTTTCCTATCCGACTTCGCCCTGATCGTCGCCATGTCGTGCTTTACCGGCATTGCCTATCACCTCGCTGTTTACGGCAACAGCGGCGACATCGGCTCATTCATTCAAGGCGGAGCATTAGCCGCCTGCATTTTTACCATTTCAAACTTGTTCCGCCGCGAATATCGCCTGCCCAATTTCTTTTCCTTCAAATTTCACGGCCGCCGCACCGTGCAATTGTGGAACGTCACGTCGATTTGCCTGCTTATGCTCGCCTTCCTGGCGCGAATCAGCGTGGAATACTCGCGCGGCTGGATCGTTCTCTTTTACGTCGTGACGCTCGCCGCGTTGATCGTCTGGCGCTACGCCATCGTGCGCATCAGCACCATGGCCCGCGCCGCCGGGCTGATTTCGGCGCAGCGTATTTTTCTGATCGGCACCGGCGCCGATATCGGCGGCTTCATTAACCGGTACGAGCCGTGGACGATCGGCATCAACATCGTAGGTTGTCGGTTTCTCACCCCTGTCATGGCGGCCGCCTCCGCCGAGGAGCGACACGAAAGGCTCGATCGTGATCTCGCCGAGGCCGTTGCCGGCGTGCGGAGCCTCGCGCCGGACGCCGTCTTCGTGCTGCTTCCGTGGTCGGCGACCGCAATGATAGAGCGCTGCGCCGAAACTTTTCTCTCGCTCCCCGTCGAGATACATCTCGGGCCGGAGCAGGTTTTGCACAAATTCGATGAGGTCAAATTATCGACCCTCGGCCCGATCTCGAGCCTGCAGATCACGCGCCGGCCGCTTTCGCGCTTCGAGATCGTGCAAAAGCGGCTGTTCGATCTCGCCATTGCGGCAGCGGCGCTCGTCGTCGCCACTCCGCTTCTCGTCGCTGTCGCGGTTCTCATTCGCCTCGATAGCCGCGGACCAGTCTTCTTTGCCCAACGCCGCTACGGCTTTAATCAACAGCCGTTCCGCATCATAAAGTTTCGCACCATGCACAGCGTTGACAATGGCAGCCGGCAGGCGACCCGCGGCGATGCGCGGATCACCAGGATTGGTAGCTTTTTGCGGCGCTGGAACATCGACGAGATACCGCAGCTCTTCAATGTGCTCACCGGCGACATGTCGTTGGTGGGACCGAGGCCGCATCCGTTGCCGCTCGACCAGGAATATCAACGGCGCATTTCGCTTTATGCGCGCAGGCACAACGTCAGGCCGGGGATTACCGGTTGGGCGCAGGTTCACGGTTGCCGTGGCGAAACCGACACCGACGAGAAGATGCGCAGACGTATCGAATTCGACCTCGCCTACATCGACAATTGGTCGATGTGGCTTGACCTGCGGATCATCGTCCGCACGCTGCTTTCCCGAGCGGCTTATCGCAACGCGTATTGAACCGCCGGAGCCGGCCGCTTTGCGCTAGCTGGCAAGGACGTAAACGGCGAACACCGCACTCAGCACGACGAGTGCGGTGGAGACCCAGAGCGTTCCGATGATCAGCCACAGCGGATGCGGGCTATTAAGGCTTGCGGGCGGCTCGGCCCAGGACCTCAGGGCTGGCTCGGCCCGGCATAGCGCGACGCTCGCCCGTTCGATGGCAGCGATATCGCGATTGAATTGGTCGTCGTCTGCAGCTGCGATCCAGCCGGAGTCTTCGCCACGATCACGCCCGAGGTCGCTTACGGGCGCGTCAACAGCTTGCGTGCCATCAAAAAACGCGTTGTGTGCATGGCCTGTGGAAAGAGGGCGCAAGGAACGATCCGGCACTGTGCTAGCCTTCTTTGTCGAGCTGCGATTCCCTAGATGAGAAGCGGCGGCGGCGCGACGGGCATCGCCGGCTAACCTTAACGGCTTCAACGATTCGTCATATTTATAGCGTGTTTATAGCGCCGAGAGGACGTTGCGATCGACGCCTCTCTGCCGCAGGACTTTGCAAATGGGCACCTCGACACTGATCGTCCTTGCCGTAATCGTTGTAATCGTCTTGTGGGTCATCACGATCTACAACGGACTCGTCACCATGCGGCAGCGGGTCAACCAGAGCTTTGCCGATATCGACGTACAGCTGCGGCAGAGACACGACCTTATTCCCAACTTGGTCGAGACCGTGAAGGGTTATGCGGCTCACGAGCGCGGCACGCTCGACGAGGTGGTGAAAGCACGTAACGCCGCGGTGACAGCGCAAGGGCCGGCGCAACAGGCGGCGGCCGAGAATATGTTGTCCGGGGCGCTGCGCCAGCTCTTTGCGCTTTCCGAGGCCTATCCGGATCTAAAGGCCAACGCCAACTTTCAGCAATTGCAAGCCGAGCTCGCCGATCTCGAGAATAAGATCGCGGCGTCGCGGCGGTTCTTCAACAACGCGGTGCAGGAATACAATACCGCGACCCAGAGATTCCCAGCCGCCCTGTTCGCGACCGCGCTCGGCTTTGCCCCGAAGGAATTTTTCGACCTCGGCGACGACCGAAAAACGGTAGGCGAGGCACCGCAGGTCAAGTTTTAGGACAAACGATGACGTCGACATCCGGCCCGCCTGGCCACTTCCACGCGGCGTGGTTGGCCTGCCGGCGCGCCCATTTCTCACTCGCGCTGGAGTAAGCGGCGAAGCACTCCGATGGCCGCATACGGTCTTTACAGCCACATCCAATCGAACCGCCGGCGTTCGATTGCGCTTCTCATTGGCCTGTTCTTTCTTGTCTACCTTCTTGTTTATGCGGGCGCGTTGACCGCAGAAGCGCTGTCGGTCAACGCCGACGTCGACATGCTTCTGAGGTTGGCTTGGCGGGACCTGATCACTGCGGCGCCTCTGGCAACCTTGGGCACCGCGCTGTGGGTAGTGGTTGCCTACTATTTTCATCAGAGCATGATCGATGCGATCACTGGCAGCCGCGAGGTTAGTCGGACCGATCAGCCGCGTCTCTACAACCTCTTGGAAAATCTTTGCATTTCGCGCGGCATCACCGTGCCGAAGCTAAAGGTGATGGACAGCGAGGCGCTTAACGCGTTCGCGACCGGCATGAATGGAAGGCAGTATTCGATCACTGTCACCTCCGGACTTCTGAACCTGCTCGATGACGCCGAAATCGAATCGGTGCTTGGCCATGAGCTGACCCATATCCGCAACGGCGACGTGCGGATGATGGTCATCGCCGTGATTATCGCCGGCGCTATTTCGTTCTTTGCCGAGCTGTTCTTCCGGATGTGGTTTTACGGAGGTTTCCGCGGTCCCCGATCGTCCGGCGACCGCCGCGGCAACGGCGCTGGACTAGCTATAGTGATTGCCATTGGGCTCATCGTTGTTGCCTATGTTCTCTCGTTCGTCATTCGCCTTGCCTTGTCGCGATCGCGTGAGTTGCTCGCCGACGCCGGGTCGGTGGAGCTCACCAAAAATCCCGACGCCATGATTTCAGCTCTGCGCAAAATCGAGGGCCGCGGCGAACTGCCGGGAGCAACGTCGGCGGTCATGGAAATGTGCATCGACAATCCGCGTCAAGGCTTTGGCGAATTGTTCGACACCCATCCGTCGGTCGACACCCGGGTCGCGGCATTGGTGAAATTTGCCGGCGGCCATGATCCCGGCCCAGTCGCGCTTCCCGCGCCCGAGCACGAAGCGAGCACAAATGATTCGGCCGAGCCGGGGCCGTGGAGCTCCGCGGCGCCGAGCGGACCATGGAATCCGCCACAACCTGTGGAAACCGAGGAACCTATAGAAGGTCGAGGTCCTTGGGGCCCGCACGAAAGGAACCGCGAATAAGCCGCGGTAATCGCGGCTTCACGATGCGAACCGCGCGCGTCTCAAATCGCAAAGCTCGGCCGAAACGTACATTCAGCCGCGCACATACTCTCGAAGGTAAGGCTTCCAAACGGCGCACGGGATGTGTAGAAGAAACGCACGGGGAAATGATCGTGATGCGCCCGATTCGGCCGCAGTTATCCGGTGCAATGAGCAGAACGACTCGGCCAGACTCGCGGCCCGGCGCCGCTAGTGAGGTATAGGCCATGTCTAAGCCGACGGTGATCGTGGTGGGTGCGGACAAGGGAGGCGTGGGCAAGACCACGGTCGCCCGCACGCTGCTCGACTACTTCACGGCGCATCACCTGCCGACCCGGGCGTTCGATACCGAATCGCCAAAAGGCACCCTCAAGCGCTTTCATCCGGAAAATTGCGACATCGTCGACGTCACCTTAGTGGCCGATCAGATGCGTATTTTCGACACGCTGACCAGCGCCGATGCGTCTGTAACGATCATCGACGTACGCGCAGGCCTGTTATCGCCGACCTTGCGCGCGTTGCGCGACATCGGCTTCCTCGACGCAGTGAAGAAGGGCCAGCTTAACTTTATTATTTTCCATATCCTCGGTTCCTCGATCGCTTCGCTGAACGAGATCGAGGACACCGCCACCTTCGCCGTTGATAGCAAGTATTTCCTGGTGAAAAACTTCATCAACAACACGAGTTTCTTCGAGTGGGACCAAGCTACCCACGCGTCGTATTTCCGCAAACTCAAAGACGCCATCGAAATCACCATCCCCAAGCTCAACGAGATGGCCTACGAACAGGTGGAACTGGCTTCGGTGCCGTTCCTCACCTTTGTCGCCAACAAAGGAGCCAGAGGTGAGTCCACCAATTACTCGTTTGTGCTGCGCGGCTACGTTCGGCACTGGCTCGGGAACGTGTGGGGCGAGTACGACCGTATTAAACTCAACGAACTCGTGACGAGCGGCGCCGCGCCTGCACAGGCGCCGCGGGGGCAAGCAGTCGGCCGATCGTAGACCGGCGCGCAGCATTCGCGACCGCGCTATACTGCGATGATGTCTGGAACCGCGGAAATGTGCTTGCTGTAACGATGCAGCCGGCCCCAATATATATTGTCGCCTCGCCGCGGCCGCGTGTCGGCAAGACGCTGCTGGCACGGCTCTTGATCGAGTTCCTTTATTCGCGTAGCCGACCGCTGGTCGGCTACGACCTTAATCCGCGGGAGTCGCTGCTCGCCGAGCGATTCCCCAAGCTGGTCTGGCCGGTCGATATCACGAGTACGCGCGGCCAGATGGAATTATTCGACCGCCTGATCGCCGACACGGCGAGTACGAAAATTATCGACCTCGGCTCCCCTCTGTTCGACCATTTTTTCGGTGTCATCCGCGAGATCGGCTTTCTTCCGGAAGCGCGCCGGTTGTCGATGGAACCGATTGTGCTGTTCATCACCGATCCGGCACCAACGACGGTGCGCAGCTATGCCGAGCTCCGTAGCCGCCTCGCCGTCACAATTGTGCCCGTCCAAAACGAATCGGTATCGGTCATGTTCGCCAAAGAGGATTTCCCGGGAACCGGTCCCGAATGCGGCACGATCCGTATTCCGCGATTGTCGGCGATTGTCCGCGGCGTAATAGATCGACCGAGTTTTTCATTCGGCGCTTACTTGGAAAAACGACAAGGCGGGCCAACCGAAATTCACGAATGGATCGCTCAGATCTTCAACGAATTTCGCGACTTGGAACTGCGGCTGCTGATGGGACGGGTCAACTCGTCGCTCGGCCGTGGCGGCAAGCGGGAAGACCAGTCGGCCGGTTAGCGGTCGCCTAGGGAGGCGAGGCGCGATGTTTTCACACCGAGGCGCGTCTCGGGTGCGCTTCAGTGTCCCTCGAAGCTCACCAGCGTGCGTACCGGAACTCCGAGATTGCGAATTTTTTCGGCGCCGCCCAAGTCCGGCAGATCAATGATGAAACATGCAGCCAAAACGTCGGCGCCGATTTGCTTTAACAGCTTGCAGGCGGCTTCAGCCGTCCCGCCGGTAGCGACCAAATCGTCGACCAGAACTACCCGCTCGCCCTCATGCACCGCATCTTCGTGCATCTCCATTTCGTCGATACCGTATTCCAGCGAATAGCCAATGCTGACGCGCTTGAAGGGCAGCTTGCCTTTCTTGCGGATCGGCACAAAACCCGCGGAAACCTGGTGAGCTACGGCGCCGCCCAGGATAAAGCCACGCGCTTCAATTCCGGCAACCTTGTCGATCTTGCTGCCGGCCCAAGGCTGCACCAGTTCGTCGACCGCGCGGCGAAAGCTGCGCGCGTTACCCAAAAGAGTCGTTATGTCGCGAAATATGATGCCCGGCTTCGGATAGTCCGGGATGTTGCGGATTGCGGCCCGTAGGTCGCTTTCTACGGTAGCGGTCGTCATCGTGTGCAAGCCTCTCGTCTGCGATCCTTCAGACATCCTACAGCGCGTTCTACTGTGGCGGACCGGAGCGGCGCAACCGCAACGGCTTCGTAACGATAACGCCACGGGCCGCGGCGCCGGGTTGGAGCAAACGAACTTTTTTTCCGCAGAACGATGAGAGTGGTCGCCGGAAGGCGCTCCGCGTTAGTGACCAAGCGAACCGAGAAAGCCGCCCAGCGCCCCGCCGACCGCGCCGCCTACTGTCCCACCGATGGCATCGCCAACGGCGCCGCCGACTCCGTCGGCATGGTCACCGCCACCGCCCTTACCACCGGCACCTTTGCCACCCGCATCCTTGCCGCCGGCACCCTTGCCGCCCGCATCCTTGCCGCCCAGACCCTTCGCCGCTAAATCTTTCGCGCCGCCCTTACCGCCCACCTGGCCAGCAGGGACCTTCCCACCCTTTTTATCTTCGGCCAACGCCGAGAACGACGATGCGGCGAAAACGGAAAACGCAGCCGCAACAAGCACAACGCGCGTCACTGATTTCATAGCTGGTAGCCCCTCTTCCTGCACGAGCCGCCGTAGCGCTCGCCAGAATCGTGGATCGCTCGCCGCGCAGCATAGCCTTGTTTGCGCGCCTGCGCCACGATCTGAACAGCCCCGGTTTAACCAGTACGGACCACGCCGGCGAGATTTGCCGTTAGCCCTTGGGGTATTCCGTGGGCGGCCGGGGCTCGAGCAGCTCCGGATGATGGAGAACGTCGTGCCAGACTTTCTTCTTGGTGAAATAGAGCAAGCCAGTCAGCACAATGAGAAAAACAAACACTTGGAAACCAAGCCGCTTGCGCTCGTCGAGCTTGGGTTCCGAAGCCCACGCTAAAAAAGCGGCAACGTCACGCCCATACTGATCGACTGTCGCCGGGGTACCATCGGTATATTCGACCTGACCGTCGCTGAGCGGCTTCGGCATGCCGATCGCATGACCCGGAAAATATTTATTGTATTGCGCCCCCGGCGGCAGGGTGAAACCGCCCGGCGGATCTTCATAACCATTGAGAATGGCATGAATGTAATCGGGGCCTTCTTCCTGGTATTGCGTGAATGCATCAACAATAAACCAGGGGAAACCGCGTTCGTAACTGCGTGCTTTGGCTAGAACGGACATATCCGGCGGCAACGCTCCGCCATTGGCATTTCGCGCAGCCTGGTCGTTGGCAAAAGGTGGCGGAAATCGATCCGAAATCTTTCCTGCCCGTTGAAACATCTCACCCTGATCGTTCGGGCCGGCGGTGACTTGGAAAGTAGACGCTATCGCCCCGGCTTGCGCTTCGGTGAAGCTCGGACCGCCGGGATCGGCAAGATTTCGAAATGCCAGAAGCTTCAGACTATGGCAGTTCGAGCAAACCTCCCGGTAGACCTTGAACCCGCGCTGGAGCTGCTGGGTCTCGTAGAGGCCGAAAGGCCCGGCGAACGACCAGCGCTGCCCGGGAGGAGCTTCGGCTTCCTGCGCGCACGCCGCGCGCATGCCGAAAGCGGCAACGGCGGCCACGAACGCGAGACCGAATGCAACGCGGCGGTAAGCGTTCATGGGCGCGCTCCTAAGCCTTCGCCGGAGGCGGCGCCGACGCACCGGCCGACAAGCCCTCGCGCAAAACCGATTCCGAGATCGAACTCGGCAGGGGCTTCGTCGTCTCGAACAGTCCGAGCAGCGGCAAGATGATCAGCAAAAACACGAAGTAGTAGGCGGTGAGGATGCGCGCCGCGATGACGTAGCCGCCCTCGGGGGGCTGCGAACCGAGGTAACCGAGGCCAATAACGACCAGGAAGAACACGATCAAAAACTGCCGATAGAGCGGGCGGTAATTCGCCGAGCGGACGCGTGACGTGTCGAGCCACGGCAAGAAGGCGAGCAGCACGATGGATGCAAGGAGCGCGATGACGCCGAGAAGCTTGCTCGGGATCGCACGCAGAATCGCGTAGAATGGCAGATAGTACCATTCCGGTACGATGTGCGTCGGCGTCTGGCCCGGATTGGCGGGAATGTAGTTGTCGGAATGGCCGAGGTAGTTCGGGATGTAGAAGATGAACCAGGCAAAGAACAGGCAGAACACGCCGATAAAAAAGGCGTCTTTGATCGTCGCGTAGGGCGTGAACGCGACCGTGTCTTTTTTCGTCTTAGGCTCGACGCCGGTCGGGTTGTTTTGGCCGACCATGTGCAACGCCCAAATATGGAGGACTACGACGCCGGCGATGACGAACGGCAGCAGATAGTGAAGCGAATAAAACCGATTGAGGGTCGGATTGCCCACGGCGAAACCGCCCCACAGCCAGGTGACAATCGGATTGCCGACGAGCGGGATTGCCGAGAAAAGGTTGGTGATCACGGTGGCGGCCCAAAAGCTCATCTGCCCCCAGGGCAGCACGTAGCCCATGAATCCGGTCACGACCATCAAGAGGAACAAGATGACGCCGAGAATCCACAGGACCTCGCGCGGCTCCTTGTATGAGCCGTAATACATGCCGCGCATAATGTGGGCATAGACGGCGACAAAGAAGAACGCGGCGCCGTTGGCGTGCAGATAGCGCAGCAGCCAGCCGTAGTTGACGTCGCGCATGATCGCTTCGACGGAATTGAACGCAAAGTCGACGTGCGGCGTGTAATGCATGGCCAGGACCACGCCCGTCACAATCTGGACGCCGAGCATGAACGTCAGAATTCCACCGAACGTCCACCAATAATTCAAGTTGCGCGGCGTCGGATAAACGATGAAGGACGAGTAGACCAGGCCGGCGATCGGCAGTCGGCGCTCGAGCCAGCGCATGAGTGGATGTTCTGGTTTGTAGACCGAATGTTCGCTCATACTCGAACCTTGTCGTTGGCGGACGGCGGCAGCATCGCTTCGCCGGATCGCGGAAGCGAAACCCGGCCAGTGAAAATCGCGCCGCCAAACCCCGGTGCGGAGATCATCCTCACCCTTCGTCCCTCGTCGTCTTGCCGCTTATGCCGTCCACGCTGCGAGCCGCCCTGGAAGGCCCGTGCGGCGGTGGTTGGCCTGACCGCATGCGATCTGGGGGAGATCAATACGGCCAATACGGCGAGGTTCTATTGGCACCCTTACCGCGATAGCGCAAGTGTGCCAACGAGGTGAGCCAAACGCCGTAGCCGCAAGGCCAATTCGCCCGTTTTCGCGCAGCCGAATCGGGCCGGAGGCTAGGTTCGCGGATGAGTTGATTCCATGCGGATCGCCCTTTACCAGCCTGACATCCCGCAAAACGCCGGAACAATTTTGCGCCTATGCGCGTGCTTCGGTATCGAAGCCCACATTATCGAGCCGGCGGGCTTTCCCACGACCGATCGGGCCTTCCGCCGCGCAGGCATGGATTACCTCGATGCGGTCACAATGAAACGGCATCGATCGTGGCTGGATTTTGAAGCTTGGCGCCGGACCGAACGCAGTCGTCTCGTGTTGTTCACAACCGCCGGGTCCCACTCCTATCTCGATTTCGGCTACCGGACCGGCGACATCCTTTTATTCGGACGCGAATCCGCGGGTGCGCCACCGGAAATCCATGCGACGGCGGATGCGCGCTTGCTCATTCCGATGCGGACGGGATTACGCTCCCTGAATGTTGCCGTCGCCGCCGCCATGGCCGTCGGTGAGGCTATGCGGCAAACAAAACACAGCGCGCGATAAATCTCGGCGTCCGGCGCAAAAGACGTATCCGCGAGCTGGTCCCCGCAATATTCGCTTATGCCGCCACCACTCCAGGCCGGCCGCCTTCAACCGCAAACGCTTTCAAGGTCGAAATATCGGCCTTGGGATCGGCGGCGTCGCTGACCACCCGCATGCTCACCTGCATGTGTGTGGGCACGAGATCTATCGCGACATAGCCGCGACGGCGGCTGTCAAAGAAATGAACATGCGGATTGTCGGCGAGCGAACGCGCGATCGGCTCGTAAGGCGGCCCGTAGGACGAGATTGAGGTGCCCACGAATTCGGTGGCCACGATGGGCGCTGTCGAATCATCGAAATCAAGCCGCAGGTCATTGGCAAAAAACGAATGTGCGTCCCCGCCTACGACGACGGGATTCGCTGCCTGGCTGTCGTGAATGTGTTTGAGCAGGCGCGAACGATTGGCCGGATATCCATCCCAATCATCCGTCGAGAAACCGTGGCCGTCTTCCTGTTTGATGCCGAACTGCGCCATTAGCACGTCCTGCGCGATCACATTCCAATGCGCTTTGGAGCGGGAGAGATTGGTGTGAAGCCAGGCTTCCTGCGCGAAGCCCAGCATGGTCCTCCCCGGGTCGTTCCGCTCCGGGCAGCTTTTATTGGATTCGAGATGAGTGCCGCCCTTATTGGGCGGCGCGTAACAGGCCTCGCGCGAACGGTATTGCCGTCCGTCGATCATTGAAATCTCTAGAAGGTCCCCAAATGCGAAGCGATCGTAGATGCGCATGACCGGTCCTTGCGGCTGCGACACTATCGGGCGCACAGGCATGTGCTCGTAGAACGCCCGATAGGCCGCCGCAC
>Ga0302325_10003049_pt1 | contig 39938 bp, 36 predicted proteins | sample Palsa_T0_2_FD_201948 | JGI IMG/M metagenome (GOLD analysis project Ga0302325, IMG submission 201948) | Peat permafrost microbial communities from Stordalen Mire near Abisko, Sweden - Palsa_T0_2 | ecosystem: Environmental > Terrestrial > Soil > Palsa > Peat permafrost | place: Sweden: Abisko...
ATCAGTGGTTCCCTTGCGGTCCTCTTCTTGCCAGTCACCTGACCTGGTTCTTCCCAGGCTCTTTTCCTTCCGTGCTCACGACCAGGGCTTTTGACCACAGCCGCCGAAGGTGGTTTGGAACCTGCTCCTGCCAGCCGGTTCCGAGGGGCCTGCCCTCATCGGTCAAGCAGTTACACACATTGAGCCCTCTCGGCCCTTTGCGCTCGTGGCGCACAATCGTCGGCATAGCGCACTATGTGCGCCCGAAACTGTTCTCCCCGCCGGGTCTGCCGAAACCCCTTCAACATCCCGTTCATGTACAGGTTCGCGAGCCCTGGACTGATCACCCCGCCTTGCGGCGTGCCGCGATCATGGTCCTTGCCGCCCGTTAGCCGCCGTTTCCCGTTTCCATCCCGCTCCTCGACCGGCACATTCAGCCATCCGTAACGGACAGCATCTGCCGATCCACGATCCTCCGCGCTACACATTGCATCGGCTCGGAGTGTGGAATGGTGTCAAAGTACTTCGACAAATCCGCGTCCACGACATCCATATATCCCGCGTACAGCAGTTCATCCACCTTCTGAATCGCATCCTGCGCACTCTTTCCCGGACGGTAGCCGTAGGCATTCGGCTCCAGGTCCGCTTCCCAGATCGGTTCCAAAATCAGCTTCGCCGCGGTTTGCGCCACCCGGTCCCGTATGGTCGGGATGCCCAGCGCACGCTCCCCGCCGCCCGGTTTGGGGATGGTCTTCCGCCGCGCCGGTTGGGCTTGGTACGTCTTATCGTGCAGGTCCTTCCTGAGGCCGTTCAACCACTCCCCCACGCCCTTGGTTTCGATGTCCGCGAAGCTCTCCCCGTCTACCCCCGGCGCGCCACCATTGGCTTTTGCCAGGGCGCAGGCATGTTGCAGGATGTCTTCCCGGTACACCTTGTCGTAGAGCTGATAAAAGCGGAATTCCGGCTCGTTCTTCGCCTTGCGATACATCTGATTTTATCCGGCGTTGCCAGGCTCATCGCCAATCGCCACTCCTTTCCTCCTTTCCAAGCTCACCAGAAGCAAGGGGCCTTCCCTCCACCGGCATTACCCGGCTTCTCAGGTACCTCTGCCCCTCTCCGACGCCCAGATGGTGCGGAATCCTTTCCGATCCCGTTCACAGGTCGCGACCCTGCCACCACCCCGGGCCCCCCCTACTATTGACCGCAGACTACCTTCTTGGCATGCTGTGCTCACTACCCCGGTGGCCCCATCCGTGCCGATGGTTATCGGTTTGCGCGTTCCAGCGCCGGGTTCTTCCGGATGGGCACGGCCTTCCCCGCTTAAGCGCCGGGGCGGCGTCCACATTGCGTCTTTCGAGGCCTGCTCAAGCTTCACTCGCGTTACGGCCTGCCAAGTTGCTCGCACACCTTTCCGTGGACTTTGTCGCGAGGTCCCGGCCCGGCCAGTTTCCCGACCGATCCGTTCGCTAGCTATCGAATCTAACCATCAACTGTTCGAGTGGGTCCTTCCCCCACTGGTAATCTGCCCCTTTAGGGCACACGCTAAAGCCCCGCGCCGGCTAGTGCCCGCCGTCCAAGGCATCTGCACCGGCTTTCATCGCTATTCGTGGGCCGCAGGCCCATCCTGACAGGCATGGAGGCCCGCCGCACTAGTTCAACTCCCGGATCCAGATGTTGCGATAGCGTACGGGCTGTCCGTGGTCCTGCAACAGCAGCGGCAGTTTGGCGGGAGTCGTCTTGTAGGGCGGACGTTTCATGTAATCCGTGGGTCCCGTCGGCACCGCGTGGTCTTGCGCCAGCACGCCATTGAAGAGCAGCGTGATCGTCGCCGGTTCCAGCAGTCTCGCATCGGCCGAGAACCGCGGACTGTGGAAGACGATGTCGTACGCCTGCCATTCGCCCGGCGGACGCGCGGGGTTCACCAGCGGCGGGTACTGGCAGTAGATCGCGCCAGCTTGGCCGTCGGCGTAGGTCTTATTCCGGTTGGATTCGAGCACCTGAATTTCGTACAGCGAGTGCAGGTACACGCCGCTGTTGCCCGGCTCCTGATCGGAACCGTGCGGCGGATTGGGGGTGGCCCACTCCACGTGCAACTGGCAGTCTCCGAAAGGTTGCTTGGTCACGATGTCGCCTGTGCCGGGAGCGACCTCGAAGTAGCCATCTCGCAATTTCCAGACGATGGGCTTGCCGTTGCGCTGCTGCCAGGCGGAAAGATCCTTTCCGTTGAAAAGCTGCACGGCATCGGAAGGCGCCGTGCCCGCATGCTCCCGGGTGCTGGGTTCGCCGGGAGCCACCATGGCGGGCAAAGGCCGGCTGCGGTCTCCGGTCTTCCACTTGATCGCGGGAACGGATGCGGCGAAGGCGGTGAGGGCCAAGGGCAAGAAATATCGGATTTGCATTTGGCCGATTTTAGCACCGTGGGCCAGGCGGGCCGCTGAAAGATAGGCTTATCCAGACCGAAAGATAGAAGAGGCTCAAGGCCGGCCGCGCTCACGCAATGATATGATAAGAGTACCACTTGGGCGCTCGTGCGCCTTAGAGAACAATCCAGTTATTTCCCGTCGGCAGATGGCAACCTTCCTCCTGTACAAAGACACTCTGGCAATTATTCGGGGCGGCGGCGTGCAACGCCTGTCCCGGTGGTTGTCGGTCGCTTTTGTGTTTGCCGGCTGCTTCGCCGCAGCCGTCTTCGGGCAGACGGCCGCGCAGAAGACCATGACGTGGCAGCAAACGCGGGAAGAATTCGAAAAGTCGAATCCCACGTTGCTGGCGGCACGCATCGGCATCGAGGAGTCGCGGGACCAAGAAATCACGGCCTATTTGCGCCCCAACCCGGATCTCACGGTCAGCCTGGACCAGATCAACCCTTTCAGCAAGAACCCGGTAGACAAGTACAGCCCATTTTCAGAAGCGCTGCCATACGTCTCGTCAAGCTACCTGCACGAACGGCGGCACAAGCGGGAACTGCGTCTGGAGAGCGCGCAGAAGGCAACCATCATCGCGCAATCGCAATTGGCGGATCAGGAACGCACCCTGCTTTACACTTTGCGCGGCGCGTTTGTGCAAGCGTTGCAAGCCAAGGCCGTGCGCGACCTGGCGAAGGACAACCTGTCTTATTTCGATCATGAGTTTGGCATCAGCCAGGACCGCTATAAGGCCGGCGATATCGCGCGGGTGGATTTGGACCGTCTGGAGTTGCAACGCGTGCAGTACGAGTCCGACCTGCAGACCGCGGAAGTGAACCTGCGGACGGCCAAGATCCAGCTCCTGCAGTTGCTCAACGACAGGACTCCGATCGAGCAATTCGATGTGCAAGGCCCCTTCGATTTTACGGACCGGATTCCGGTGCCGGACGAGCTCCGCCGCATGGCCATGGAACAGCGGCCGGATTTGAGAGCCGCCGTGCAATCGGTCGACAAGGCGCAAACCGATTACAGGCTGGCGGTGGCCAACGGGTCGACCGATCCTACATTCGGCGTGGACTTTGGACGCAATCCGCCCATCCCGGTTTACATGGGCGTGAGCGTCAATATCCCGTTGCGCATTTTCGACAAGAATCAAGGCGAGAAGGCGCGCACGCTGGTGGACATCAAGCGCAACGAGCGGCTGCGGGACGCGGCTGAAGCGCAGGTTTTCAGCGACGTGGATTCCGCCTATGCGACTTTGCTCAATACGGTGACGCTCCTGCAGCCGTACAAGACGAAGTATCTGGCGACGGCCGGCAGGGTGCGCGACACCATCGCTTTTTCGTACCAGCACGGGCAGGCCGCGTTAGTCGACTACCTGGACGCCCAAAGAGATTACCGGGCCGTACAGGTGAGTTATCTGAACCTGGTGGGTTCTTACTTATCCGCTGCGAGCGAGTTGAATCTCGCGGTGGGCCGCGAGGTTATTCAATGAAAAGGCGCGAGCTAACTCTTCTAATCGTGTGTCTGGCGATGGTGTGCCTGGCCCTGGCGCTGGCCGGGTGCAACGCGCAGGGCAAAGGCGATCCCAAGGCCGAGGCGCCGCCGCCGGCCCAGGTCGAGCATGTGGAGGGCGCCGGTCTGTTCAAGGTCGACGACCCCGCCAAGTTTCCACTGGCGGCCGCGGGCCAGATCGACGCGGCGCCCGAGTTGAACGTGACCGGCGTGGTCAGCGCCGACGTATCGCGGACCATCCCAGTGATTACGCTGGCATCCGGCCGCGTGCTCGAGATCCTGACGCGGTTGGGAGACACCGTGACCAAAGGCCAGCTCCTGATGAGAGTGCAGAGCGCGGATATCGCCGGGGCGTACTCGGATTATGAGCAGGCTCTGGCCGATGAAACGCTGGCCAAGGCGCAGTTCGACCGCTCCAAGATTCTCTTAGAGAAGGGCGCCATCGCCCAGAAAGATCTGGAAGTCGCGCAGGACACCGACACCAAGGCGCAGGTCACCGTGAAGACTACGCTCGACCACCTGCGCGTGCTGGGCGCGGATCCGGATCACCCCTCGGCCATCGTGGAGGTGCACGCGCCGGTGGCGGGCGTGATCACCGACCAGCAAGTAACCAACGCCTCCGGCGTACAGGGGCTGGCCTCTCCGAATCCTTTCACCATCTCGGACCTTTCGCATATCTGGATTCTTTGCGACGTCTATGAGAACGACCTGGAGCAGGTGCATCTGGGCGAGTACGCGGACGTTAAGCTGAACGCGTATCCGAAGCAGGTTTTCAAAGGGCATATCGGCAATATCAGCCCGATTCTCGATCCCAACCTGCGCACGGCCAAAGTGCGTCTCGAAATGCCGAACCCGGGATCGATGCGGCTCGGGATGTTTGTCACCTCCACGTTTCATGGCTTGAAAAAAGAGACGCATGCCACGGTCCCGGCCACGGCGGTCCTCCATCTGCACGACCGCGACTGGGTCTACGTGCCGGAGGATGGCGGGCAGTTCCGGCGGGTGGAAGTGACCGGCGGCAAGATGCTGCCCGGCAATTTGCAGGAGGTTTTCGGCGGTATCCGGCCGGGTCAAAAAGTGGTTTCGAACGCGCTCGTCTTGCAAGCCACCGCGGAACAATAATACAGTAAAACGGTCATGACGAAAGAAGAAGTCCGCGCCCGCATCGAAGAGTTCGGCATTATTCCCGCAATCCGTCTTTCTTCCATCGAAGACGCGCGTTTTGCCGCGGAGTCGGTTTATCGCGCCGGACTGCCGATCGTCGAAATACCGCTGACCGTCCCCGGAGCGCTGGAGTTGATTTCCGCGCTGCGGCGGGACTTTCCCGACATGGTGGTGGGCGCCGGAACGGTGCTGGATGCCGACAAGGCGCGGCGGGCTGTAAGCGCCGGCGCGCTATTCATCACCAGCACCGGGTTGGACCAAGCCGTGGTGGGACTGGCAGTCGAGGAAGGGGTCCTGGTTTTGCCGGGCGCGCTGACGCCGACCGAGATCATCAATGCATGGAAGGCGGGCGCCGATTTCGTGAAAGTTTTTCCCTGCGCGCCGCTAGGTGGAGAGAGCTATATCAGGGCGCTGAAGGCGGCCTTGCCGCAGATCCCCCTGATCGCGGGAGGCGGCGTACAACAGCACACCGCCGGCCATTACATTAGCGCGGGCGCCAGCGCCATTGGCGTCGGTAAGGAACTGATTACCAATGAGGCGATTCGCCACCGCAAGCAGGAATGGATTCTGGAACTGGCGCGCCGGTTCATAGGCATTGTGAAGAACGCGCGCGCGCATACTTCGGCGGCCAATGTGGTTACGTTCAAATAGCCCGATAACGCGAGATTGAGATAACCGATGATTCGCCGTCTCGTAGATTTCTCCCTCAATAACCGCCTGCTGGTAGTAGCTCTCGCCATCTTGCTGTTTGCGTGGGGCGTCATCTCGTTCAAGAACCTCCCCATCGAAGCTTATCCGGATGTAGCCAACAACTACGTACAGGTCATCACCCAATGGCCGGGCCGCGCGGCCGAAGAAGTGGAGCAGCAGGTCACCATCCCGATCGAAATTGTAATGAACGGGCTTCCGCACCTGGAGCACCTGCGGTCCACCTCCCTTTTCGGACTCTCGAGCGTGATGTTGATTTTCGACGACGCCTCGGACAACGACTGGAACCGGTCGAAGGCGCTGGAACGGCTCTCGGAGGTCACCCTACCCGACAACCTGCAGCCGCAGATCGGGACGGATTACAGTCCGGTCGGCCAGATTTACTGGTATTCGCTGCGGAGCACGAATCCCGAATACGACTTGATGGAATTGAAGGCTCTCGAAGACTGGGTTCTGGAGAAGCAGTTCAAGTCGGTTCCCAACGTGGTGGATGTTTCGAGCTTTGGAGGCATCACCAAGGAGTATCAAGTCGCGATCGACCCTAACAAGCTGGTGGAGTATGCCCTAAGCATCGGCGAGATTGAGCAGCAATTAGCCAGTAACAATGTCAATGCCGGCGGCAGTTTCATCCAGCAGGGCCTGCAACAAGTCAACGTGCGCTCGATCGGACTGTTCGATAACGTGCAGGATATCGGGAAGACGGTCCTGAAGACTCAGAACGGCACGCCCATTCACATTCGGGATATTGCGACCGTGATGCAGGGCCCCAAGATCCGGCTAGGCCGCATCGGCAAGGCCCTTCACCGCAAGGATGGCAAGATCGTCGAGGACGACGACGTAATAGAAGGCATCGTGCTGATGCGGAAAGGCGCGGAATCCGATGCCACGCTGGTAGGCATCCACGAAAAGGTGAAAGAGCTGAACGAGCACATCCTGCCCAAGGGCGTGAAAGTCGTTCCATTCCTCGACCGCAGCGACCTCGTACACTACACTACGCACACCGTCCTGCATAATCTGACCGAAGGCATTATCCTGGTCGCCATTATCCTGTTCATGTTTCTGGGGAACGCCCGCGGCGCCCTAATCGTGGCCATCACCATTCCGTTTTCTCTTTTGTTCGCGTCGATCTGTCTGGACCTCAGGCACATTCCGGCCAATCTGCTGTCGCTCGGCGCGTTGGATTTCGGCATGGTGGTGGATGGCGCGGTCGTTATGGTGGAGAATATCGTGCGGCATTTGGGACACCAGGGCGGCCCGCCGCGGCCCGTGATCGAGCGGATTCGCGAGGCGGCCCACGAGGTTCAGCGGCCCGTGTTTTACGCCATCGGGATCATCATCACGGCGTATCTTCCTATCTTCACGCTGCAAAGTGTGGAGGGGCGTCTGTTCAAGCCCATGGCCTGGACCGTGGCTTTCGCATTGGCGGGCGCCCTGCTCTTCTCGATGGTTTTGGCCCCGGTGCTAGCCAGCCTGGCATTCGGGCAGAATACGCGCGAGTGGCGCAATCCTGTGCTGGCGTGGTTAATAGGCCGCTATCGCGTGACGCTGCGCCTGGCCATTCGCGCGCGCTGGGTCACGGCAGGCATAGCCGTGTTTAGCCTGGCGGCGGCCGGCTGGCTGGCCTCCAGCGGCCTGATCGGCTCCGAGTTCCTGCCGCACCTCGATGAGGGCGCCATCTGGACGCGCGGCACGCTGGCCCCCAGCACCGGCCCGGATGAAGGCAATCGCCTGATGACGCAGGCGCGCATCATTCTGGCCTCCTTCCCGGAAGTTACGCAGGTGGTTTCGCAGGTCGGGCGTCCTGACGATGGCACCGATACCACGGGCTTCTTCAACACCGAATACTTCGTCGATCTGAAACCTAAAGACCAGTGGCGGACGGTATTCCAGGAGAAGAAGGTCGAGCTGATTGCCGCCATGGACCGCGAACTGGAGAAAATTCCCGGCGTGCTCTGGAATTTCTCGCAGCCGATCGCGGACAACATGGAAGAAGCGGTGAGCGGCGTGAAGGGCGAGTTGGCTATCAAGATTTACGGCGACAATCTGGAGAAGCTCGAACAGACCGGCGACCAGATCGTCAACGTGATGCGGAACATCAAAGGCGTCGAGGATTTGGGCCTGTTCCGCGTGATCGGCCAGCCCAATCTCAACTTCACCGTGGACCGGGACCAGGCCGCGCGATATGGGCTGAACGTGTCCGATGTGCAGGACGCCATCCAGACCGCGGTGGGCGGCAATGCGGTCACCCAGGTTCTGCAGGGTGAGCGGCGCTACGACCTGGTACCGAGATATACAGCGCCCTATCGCGACACCAAGGAAGCCATCGAGAACGTGCGCCTGCTGGCGCCCACAGGCGAGCGCGTCTCCCTGGCGCAGCTTTCAAAGGTGGAGGTAAAAGACGGCGCTTCGGAGATTTATCGCGAAGCCAATTCCCGCTATGTGGCGATCAAGTACAGCGTGCGCGGCCGTGACCTGGGCAGCACCGTGCAAGAGGCCCAGCGGGTTGTGGAACGGCAGGTGAAGCTGCCCGAGGGCTACACCATCAACTGGGCGGGCGAGTACGCCAGCCAGCAACGCTCCCAGAAACGGCTGATGATCGTGCTGCCGATTACGATCCTGGTGATCTTCATCATTCTGTATACGATGTTCCACTCGTTCAAGTGGGCCACGCTGATGCTGGCCAACATCGCCATGGCGCCTTTGGGCGGACTGCTGGCGCTGCTGATCACCGGCACGCACTTCAGCGTGTCGTCAGGTGTCGGCTTCCTGGCGCTGTTCGGCGTTTGTGTGCAGACGGGCGTGATCATGCTGGAGTACATCAACCAGCTTCGTGCGCGCGGCCATTCGGTGATGGATGCCGCGGTGGAGGGCGCCGTACTGAGGCTCCGGCCCATCATGATGACGACGCTGGTGGCCACCCTGGGATTGCTGCCCGCGGCTATGTCGCGCGCCATCGGCTCCGATTCGCAGCGCCCGTTCGCCATTGTGATTGTGGGAGGCCTGATGGTCGCCATGCTGATGAACATCTTCCTGCTGCCTACGCTGTATGTGTGGGTGGCGGGCGATCAGGACGTGCTGCCTACGCCGGAGGCGGAGTTTGAGGAGTCGGCATAAAGGCGTGGACGTCGCGCCGCGCGCCCCCGCTGAGAGTAAACTGGTGTTGAAGGCAACTGGCCCATAGGCGCGCATTGTGAATCTTTGCGACGAAGTGATTGTGAGGTATCCCGACGTTCTTGGCGGAACGCCCGTCTTCCGCGGTACGCGTGTTCCTTTTCAGGCGCTACTGGACTACCTGGAGGGCGGGCAAACCCTGGACGAGTTCGTCGACGACTTCCCCACAGTGACCGGTGAAGCCGCGATCTCCGCGTTGGAACTTGCCAAGTCCGTACCCGTCGGCCAGCTTGGATGATCGCCGAAAGACTGTCGTCTTGCGAAGGAAGGAGCCGGTCCAGTGACCCGGCATTCGCTTCCGGGCGGCGTCCAGGCGAATGCGCCTGCCACAGCTCAGCGGTCTTCGAGGTGCTCGAGGCGGGCGCCGAGGATTTCTTCGACACGGCCCAACTCCGCCCGCCAAGTATCCTTGAGGTCGTTGAAGCGAGCATCGATATCCTGACGCAGGTCTGTGATCCGGGTATTGATGGCAGAGACTTGCCAGAGGTTGATGAGGATGCCGATCGAAACCACCAGAGTGGGCATCCCAACCACCGGGAACAACTGCGTGTCGTTCACAGCCCCGTTCTACCATGCGTCAGCGATCGGCCGCGGCATCCAGGATTGTCCGAACCACCGCCTCGTCTCCAATCGTGGAGTTGATCATGAGATGGAAGAACTGACGGGTAGGCCACTCTACGTCGAAGTATTGTTTGATGAAGGCCGCACGGTCGCGGTCCACGGTCTCCGCGAGTTGGACGGCTTCGTGTTCGCTCTTCCCCTGGGCGCGCAGCCGGTTTACCTTCTCTTCGAACGGCGCGTAGATGAAAACGTGAAAGGCGTCGGGCCGGCCGCGGAGGTAATATGCCGACCCGCGTCCCACGATCACGGAGCTACCCTCCTTGGCCGCCGCCGTGACCACTTTTTCAGTGACCTCCCGGATGCACCCGGCGTCGACGATCTTCATCCGCGGGGCGTTCAGGCTTCCCTCGAAGCTGCCTCGCATGAAAGCCTTGAACAGCCGGTAGTAGAGCGAGTCCCGGCGCTCTTCGTGCTGCTCCACCGTCCGGCTGGGGCAATCCAGCAGGCGGGCGATTTCATTGGTCAGCAACTGATCCCACAGCTTCCAGCCCAGCCGCTCGGAAAGCTTTCGGGCGATGTCGGCGCCGCCGCTTCCGTATTCGCGTTCAATGGTAAATACTTTGAACATAGCTAGTCCCTCGCGTATTAACCCACGGCAACCTCTCCGCCCGCGTGCGGGTCGTTCTTGCGCATGATGAACGACAGCAGGAACATGATGCCCGCGCCAATGGCGAGCACTTTATAGGTATCGATATAGGCAAGCGTCTGCGCCTGCGCCTGCATGGATTGGTAAATGAGCCCGTACGCGTGCGTCTGCGCATCGGCCGCGCCCACCCCGGAATGCAGAAGTTGCTGGCTCAGCCCGCCCACTTGGTTCCGGAACGCCGGGTCGTAGTCGGTCGTATGATACGACAGTATCGATTGGTGGAATTGCGCACGGCGCGCGAGCATGGTGGTGACCATGGAGGTCCCCACGCTGCTGCCGATATTGCGCATGAAGTTCACCAGGCCGGAGACGCTGTTGCTCTTTTCCGGAGGAATCCCGATGTAGCCCGCCAGCGTGATCGGCACGAACAGAAAACCAAGGCCGAACGACTGCGCCACGCGCAGCCACGCCGCCGCCTTGAAGCTAATCAGCAGATCCACCCGCACGGTGGAGTAATACATGGCGCAGGCGAGCGCCAGCCAGCCAAAGGAAATGATGTATTTTGCCGGCATTTTCGTGGTGAGCTGGCCCACCACCGGCATCAGCAACAGGACCATCAGGCCACTGGCCGAGAGCACCATCCCGGCCGATTGCGCGGTATATCCGAGGAGGGTCTGGAGGAACTGCGGCATCATCACCAGACTGCTGAAGAGGATTATACCCAGCGTGAACATCATCAGGCTTGCGGTGGCGAAGTTGAAGTTCTTGAACAGGCGGACATCGATCACGGGCGCCTTGCTGCGCCATTCCCAGAAGACCAGCGCGATAAGGCTAGCGGCCGAAATCAGCATCAGCGCAACAATGAAATGGGAACCGAACCAATCGTCTTCCTGGCCTTTGTCGAGCAAGATTTGGAGTGCGCCGACGCCCAGCGCCAGAAGCGCTATGCCGATGTAGTCCACGCGCACTCCGGCGCTCTTCAAGCGCGCAAGATACGGCGGATCCTCCACCATTCGCAACACCAGGAACAGCGTAAGGATTCCGATGGGGAGATTGATGTAGAAGATCCAGCGCCAGGTATAGTTGTCGGTGATCCAGCCGCCCAGCGTGGGGCCGATAGTGGGCGCCATGATGGTGGTGATTCCGTAGAGCGCGAAGGCCATGCCGCGCTGATGCGGCGGAAACGTGTCGGCGAGAATAGCTTGGGCCGTGGGCTGCAATCCGCCGCCGCCCACGCCTTGGATGACGCGGAAAACGATCAGCAGTCCCAGCGTGGGGGCGGCGCCGCAAGCCAGCGAGCTGAGGGTGAAAAGGAAGATGCACGTAAGGAAAAAGCGCTTGCGCCCGAACAGGCCTGCCAGCCATCCGCTGATGGGAAGAACAATGGCATTGGAGACCAAGTACGATGTGAGCACCCAGGTGCTCTCATCGTTACTGGCGCCCAGGTTCCCCGCTATGTGCGGCAACGCGACGTTGGCGATGCTGGTGTCGAGCACTTCCATGAACGCAGCCATGGCCACCACAATGGCGATCAGCCACGGATTGAATCGCGGTTTCCAGGGGGCCTCCGCCGTGGCGGAGGCAGGCGGCGCGCTCTCGGTTACTTCGGCCATATGCGCATGGAACGGTTACTCGACGTAGACCTTGGGATCCACAGACATGCCGGGCCGCAGGCGGTGGTCGCCGTTCTGGCCGGGGTCGATATCCAGGCGAACGGGAATGCGCTGCACTACCTTCACGTAGTTTCCGGTGGCGTTTTCGGGGGGCAGTAGGCTGAATCTCGATCCTGTGGCGCCTCCGACACCTTCCAGTTTTCCAGTGTATTCGCGGCTGTAGGCGTCCACGCTGAACTTGACTGTCTGGCCCGGTTTCATGCGGCGAAGCTGCGTCTCCTTGAAGTTGGCCGTCACCCAGATGTCGTCGAGCGGAACCACCGCCATCAACTGCTGGCCCGGCGAAATGTTCTGCCCGGCCTCCGCGGTTTTCTTGCCGACGATCCCGCTCACCGGAGCGGCGATGACGCAGTAGCTGAGGTTGAGCTTGGCCTGATCGAGCAGCGCCCGCCTTTGCGCGACTTGGGCGAGAGCGGACTTGGCGCGAGTCTCGCTAACAGTCACCTGCTGCGGCGCGGTCATGGCGGACTGTATGGATGCATCCGCCTGAGGGATTTTGGTGCGCGCTTCGTCCACGCCGCTTCGCGCGACGCGGATGTTTTGCTCGGCCTCGGCCACCGCCGCACTGCGCGCGTCGAGCGTGGCTTTGGCTGCGTCGGCCGCCGCCACGGCGGTGTCGTACTGCTGCTGGGAAATCTCGTCTTTGGCGACCAACAGCTTGTAGCGCACTACGTCGTCGCCGGCTTTCTTGTAGTCCGCAGCGGCCTCGCGGACCTGGGCTTTGGCTGTCTCGAGCCGTGCCTGGGCTGCATCCAATTGGTGCTGCGCGCCGGCTAAAGCCGCGTCCGCGTCCATGCGGCCCGAATCGGCCGTTTTCAACTGACTGGCGGTATTGGTGGCGGTGATCGGTATATCGACGCGGGAGCCCTGTAGCGCCGCCTCGGCGTCGGCCAGATCGGCTTCCGCCTTCTCCACCGCCACCTGATAGTCGCGGGGGTCGATCCGGACCAGGACGTCGCCCGCCTTCACATACTTCTCGTCGTCCGTCGGCACCTCGATCACGTTGCCGCTGATACGCGCGCTGATGGCGTGGATATGGCCGTCTATCTGGGCGTCGTCGGTCGACTCATAAGCGTTGAAGTGCTTCCACAGAAAGTAGCCACCCACCAGGACAATCAGGACCACAATGGGCACGATAATGCGTGACGCGCTGCGCCGGCTTTTGCGCGGCAGCGGGCGCGTTGACGATTCGGATGTGGTCTTGTTGCCTTCAGCGACAATGTCGGGCATCTCTACTTCACCTCCATGAACTTCCGGATTCCCTGCTCGGCCGCGCCCAGCGCGCGCGCCAAAGCTACCTTCGCCAGGTTGTGGGCAAACAGCGCGGAAATCAAATTATCGTTCGCGCCGGCAACCGACTGCTGCGCCTGCACCACTTCGATGTTGTCGGTCACGCCGGCGGTGAACCTGTCGCGCGACTGTTCGAGCGTCTCGTTGGCCAGCTCCAGATTCACCTTCGCAACGGCTACCTGGTCTGCCGCCGACTGTATATCGAGGAAGGCCGCCCGCACCTGGTAATCGATCTGTCCGCCGAGGTCGGCAAGTTCGTCCTGGCGCTGTTTCAATGCGGCCTTCGCCTGAATTTCATCCGCGCCGATCCGGCCGCCGTCGAAAATATTGAATTTCAGCGCAGCCACGAAAGTGAAGGTGCCGTGTGAGTTGCCGATGGTCGGCCCGACGTCCCCGTAGTCGCCGGTGACTCCGGCGGTTGGATAGCGCTCCGCGCGCGTCGCCCGCACGGTCTCTTCCGCGGCGCGCACCTGGGCTTTGGCGCTCCGATAATCCGGGCGCTGGTCAAGCGCCGTGCGCAGGGCCTGCTCCTGCGTCATCGAGGCAAGCGGCGAGTAGGGCTCCGCTTCCGCGATATTGAAATCCTGGCCGGCAGGCAGCCCGATTACGCGGCCGAGCGAAAGCTTGTCCTTGGCAAGCTGGTTTTCCTGAGCCAGCAGGCGCTGCTCCTGCGTCTTCAACTCGACTTGCGAACGAAGCACATCGATGCCCGGGGACGTTCCCGCTTTCTTCTGGTCCACCGTACGGTCGTAGAGCGCTTGGTCCGTCTGGACCTGCGCGCGAATGGCTTCCGCGCGGGAAGCGTCGGCCGTCACTTGAAGATACGCGTTCGCCACGGCCTGGACCACCAAGTCCCGGGCGTCCTGATAAGAGAGTTGCGCGGCGCGCTGGCTTTCCTGAGACGACCGGTAATTCTTCCACTTGTTGTAGTCGAAAACGGTGATGGAGGCTGAAGCGCGGAGATCGGTATACTGAAACGGACCAACAATAGTGGGAATGGCAGCGCCGGGAATGATGAAATCGAAGCCAATGGTCTTCAAGTTGAGCTGTTCCACGGTCTCGCTCACCTGGCCGCTAACCTGCGGCATCAGGGTGCTCAAGGCGCGTAGCCGCTGACCGCGAGCGGACTCGCTGGCGGAACCGCTGACGAGCAGCCCCAGGTTGGCCTTCAGGCCGCGATCGAGCGCATCGCCGAGCGTCAGCGCCAGCGGGGTGGACGAGGCGGCTCCGGTGGGGACGCTGCCCTGGAACTGGCTCTGCTGGCCGGCCAGCGAGGAGACGAACAGAAGGCCGAGGCCAAAGGCGGCCCGATAACGCCGATGCCGGAGACCGAAGAACCCAAGCCCCGCTTCAGCCACGTCCAGGGTCTTTTCCATCCCCTTATTTTTGCATAGCGCAAACGGGTTGCCAGTCAAGCCGCCTGCGATGACGATCGGCGTCACGCCCAGCGGCACGGCCGTCTGCCACACTAGGACGTGCTGCCCACGCCCGAGGCGGAGTTTGATGAGGCGGAATAGACGGTCCGCAAGCCTGGGTGCATCGATTCGGCGGTAAACTAGAGGTATGGGAACGGCGTCTCAGGATGGGTTAGAGGACTTCCGGCTAGACCGCACGCAATTCTCCGTCGTAGGCCTGACGGACCCGGACGACGCGGTTGCGTACTGGTTGTCCCGCCCGGTCGAAGAGCGGCTGCGGGCGCTCGAACTCCTGCGAAGGACCTTCTATGGCTATACCGACGCTAGCGAGGGACTTCAAAGAGTTCTTGAAGTCGTTCAACTCGAACGGCGTTGAATACCTGTTGATTGGCGGATACGCGGTCGGCGTCCACGGTCATATCAGGGCCACCAACGATCTCGATGTGTGGGTCAACATTAGCCCGGAGAACGCAGCCAGAATCGAGCGCGCGCTTCGCGAATTCGGGTTCGCCGGCACAGGGCTGAACACCAGCCTGTTTCTTAACCGCAATAACGTGGTTCGAATGGGGGTTCCGCCCATTCGGATTGAAATCCTCACCTCTGTCTCAGGAATCGAGTTCGAATCGTGTTACGTCGAAAGAGAGACGATCCGGGTCGAGGAGATAGAGGTTCCCGTGATCAGTCTCGCTCGTCTGCGGCAAAACAAGGCGGCCAGCGGGCGGGCGAAGGACCTGGCGGATCTAGAGTGCCTTCCTGAATAGGCATTTTCGCAGCCCACCACCACGCCTCTGTCTGGCCGCGTCGTTTCGATAACTCATCCACCGTCCCCGCCAGAATGATCGCCCCGCGGCAGATCGCCCCGGAACCGGCATCGGAAAGGAGGGAAGTTCCTACTTCCGAGGAGTAGCGAACTCCTCATACTCGGGTATTCGCATACCGTCGTACGGGTTCCGAAACCGCAACCGCTTGGCAAGAAATGCGTGCCGCCATTTCTTTTGGACAACAATCACCCAGGGCCGCGGATAGCAGGTCTCCTTCCAGCATGAGGAGTAGTCATCCGGCCGGAAATAGAAGCCCTCGTTCATGCAAGCACCGAGGCCGTCGGCCCAGCAGTCCGGATCGGATACCGGTCTGTCCGGGGTTACGGCCATGAGCATGTCCAGACAAACGTATCCAACAGGCAGCTTCATGGGTTTCGTAATCGAAGTGCCGTTAAATTGGGCGGTGGAGACTCTCCCGTCGCTGAGACAATCAATCAACAGCGGAACGCTTCTCTTTCGAAGACGCACCAACGCAATCACTGGATCGCGTGGTCTATCGTAAGGGTTGGTATCTGTGCGGGGAAACAAAACGCTGGCGTCTGCCGCTCCGTCGTCGGAGTACTGAATGCCGAAATCCGCTACTGTCACGAGCGGGTCAACGTACTTGTGGTAATCGGCGCCGCTGCTGAGCCGGCCCGGCGGCTCCGTGGCCCACAACGAGCCGACGGGCAGCCACCAGAGCAAGCCCGCATACCGGATCCATTTGCTCACTGGAGTATATGATAGCTCCAGATAGCTCCGTGTAACGAGTTCAAGCCTCCGCCCGCCCCCGCCGCTTCCGCAACTCATCCACTGTCACCGCCAGAATAATCACCGCGCCGATAATCGCCTGCTGCAAATATGGCGATATGCCCAGCAAATCGCTGCCGTTCGACAGCAGCCCCATAATCAACGCCCCTATCAGCGTCCCGACGACGCTGCCCTCGCCGCCGTGCAGGCTGCCCCCGCCGATCACCACCGCCGCGATGGCCTGCAGTTCGTAGCCATTGCCAGCCGAGGGCTGGCCAGTCATCAGCCGCGAGGCTTCGATCATCCCCGCCAGCCCGGTCAGCAGGCCGCCCAGCGCATAAATCACAGTGGTGTCGAACGCCACCGGCACTCCCGCGTAGACCGCCGCATCCGGATTGCTGCCGATGGCGAACGCGTAGCGGCCCAGGCGCGTATGCTCCAGAATCGCATGCGTCGCCAGCGCGCAAATCACCACTACCCACAGCACGAACGGCACTCCCAACAGGTTGCCCTCGCCCAGAAACGCGAAGCTATGCGGGATGCGGGTCACCGGCAGACCGTTCGTGATAATCAGCGTCAAGCCTCGGATAATGCCCAGGGTTCCGAGCGTCACGATGAAGGGCGCGATGCGCAGCCGCGTGGTCAGGAAGCCGTTCATCGCTCCCCAGAACAGTCCGGCCCCGAGGCCCGCCAGGATGCCCACTCCCACCGGCATGCCGTTCTCCATCGCCATGGTGCCCAGCACGCCGCACATCGCCAGCATCGCGCCCACCGAAAGGTCGATTCCGCCGGCGATGATGATCAGCGTCATGCCCAGCGACATGACGTTGATCACCGCCGTCTGCCGCACCACGCTCGATAGGTTCGTCTCGGTCAGGAAATGCGGCGACGCGATCGCCAGCGCCACGAATAGCGCCACCAGGCTCAGGAAAGGCAACAGCCGCTGGATCATGGCGCACACTCCCGTTCGAGCGCGGCGAAGCGCATAATTTCCTCCTGCGTGGCGCCTCCCGGCAATTCGCCGCTGATACGCCCCTGCCGCATTACCAGGATGCGGTCGGCCACCTGCAGCAACTCCTGCATCTCGGAGCTCACCATCAGCACGGCGGCCCCGCCGCGCGCCAGTTCGTCCATCACTTCGAACACCTCGACCTTGGCGCCCACGTCGATGCCGCGCGTAGGCTCGTCGAACAGGAACACGCGCGCGCGCCGGAACAGCCACTTGGCGATCACCACTTTCTGTTGATTGCCGCCGCTCAATCGCCCGGCCGCCTGCCGCCCGGAGGAAGCGCGGATGCGCAGGCGCGCGATGTAGCCGGCCGTCACGCGAGTCTGCGCCCGGCTATCAATCACGCCGAGGCGGCTGATCTCCCGCAGGTTCGCGACGGTGACGTTATAAGCGATCGGCAGCCGCAGCGCCAGCCCGGTTTTTTGCCGGTCTTCGGTTACCAGCGCGATCCCCGCCGCTACCGCTTCCCGCGGCGATCCGATGCGCGCCGCGCGGCCGTTCACGAAGACCTTGCCGGAGTCGATGGGGTCCACGCCGAAAATGGCGCGGCAAGTTTCCGTTCTCCCAGCGCCGATCAGACCGGCCAGTCCTACGATCTCACCGGCGCGCAGCGAGAACGAAACGTCGCGCAATGCGCCGCCGCGTGTGAGCGCTTCGACGCGCAGTAGTTCGGTGCCGGGCGCAAGCGGCTCGCGCCTGTAAATCGACACCATCTCGCGCCCTACCATGTGCTGAATGATGCGATCCGTCGTGACTTCCGCCAGCGGCCCCGAGTGGACCGTCGCGCCGTCGCGCAGGATAGTGACACGGTCGCCGATGGCGCGCAATTCTTCCAGCCGGTGCGTGATGTAGATCACGCCCATGCCCCGCGCGCGCAGCGTGCGCACGATACGGAAGACTTCTTCGGTTTCCGCGCCGGAAAGGGACGAGGTAGGCTCGTCGAAAATCAGCAAACTGGAACCGTGCTGGATGGCGCGGCAGATGCCCACTAATTGCTTGCCCGCAGGACTGAGGTGCTCCACGCGCCAATCCGCGTGCAGGGGGAAGTGGTGCTGTTCGATGATCCGCGCGGCCTGCTCGATCATGCGCCGGCGGTTCACCCAGCCGAATGGAAGCCGTTCCTCGCGCCCCAGAAAGAGGTTCTCCGCGACCGTCAGATGCGGCGCCAGGAGGGATTCCTGGTGCACCATGGCAATGCCGGCCGCCGCGGCTTCCGCCGGCGACTGGAAGGCGGCATCGTGTCCCTGCCACAGCATGCGCCCGGCGTCGCGATGTTCCATGCCCGCTACGATCTTCATCAGGGTGGATTTTCCCGCGCCGTTCTCGCCCAGCAGGAGGTGCACTTCGCCGGGAGCGACCGAGAGGTTGCCATCGCGCAGGGCCGCGCCGCCGCCGAACCGTTTTTGGATGCCGTTTAGATCGAGCATCGAAGGGACAGTGTATCGTACACTCGTCGAAGAGCGGGTTCTAGAGAACCCGCGCAGGCCTGGAGGCCCGCCCCACTCATGAAATTCGCATTGCTTCTCCTCGCGGCCGTTGCCGGTCAAGCGCCGCTACCGCGCATCGTTCAAAAGGGCGGCCGCTACGCCTTGTTCGTGGACGGCGCGCCCTACCTGATCCTGGGCGCGCAGGTGAACAACTCCAGTGCGTGGCCAGCGATGCTGCCCAAGGTCTGGCCGGCCATCGAGGATGTCGCGGCCAACACCGTCGAGATACCGGTCTACTGGGAGCAGTTCGAGCCGGAACCGGGACGGTTCGACTACTCCACGGTGGATACGCTTCTGAGCCAGGCGCGCGCCCATCATGTGCGCCTGGTGCCGCTCTGGTTCGGCACGTGGAAGAATGGAAGCCAGCACTACATGCCGCTGTGGATGAAGCGCGATCCCGTGCGCTACCCCCGCGTAATCGGCGCCAACGGCCGCGCGGTCGATTCGCCCTCGCCGCACGCCGCGGCCACGCTGGCCGCAGATGAGCACGCTTTCGCCGCCCTCATGCGGCACTTGAAGGCAACCGATCCGGGCCGCACGGTCATCATGGTGCAGGTTGAAAACGAAGCGGGCGCCTGGGGCAGCGTGCGCGACTATTCACCGGCAGCGCAGAGGCTATTCGAAGGTCCGGTGCCGACTGAGCTACTCGCCGCACTGCACAAAGAGAGCGGCAATTGGTCTTCCGTCTTCGGCCCGGATGCCGACGAGTTCTTTCATGCCTGGTCCGTGGCGCACTTCGTGGGACAAGTGGCTGCCGCGGGGAAGGCCGAGTATCCGCTGCCGCTCTACACCAACGCCGCCCTGCGCGACCCGTTGCAGCCCGGCAAGGCGGGAAGCTATGAAAGCGGCGGCCCCACGGATAACGTGATCCCGATCTGGAAAGCCGCGGCCCCCGCGCTCGACATGCTCGCGCCCGATATCTACCAGAACGACCCGGCCCGCTATCTGAAGGTGCTGGAACTCTATGGCCGCCCGGACAACCCGCTGTTCGTGCCGGAAACCGGCAGCTTCCCGGCCACCGCGCGCTTCTTCTTCGCCGCGCTCGGGCATGGCGCGATCGGCTTCGCGCCGTTCGGCATCGACTATACCGGCTTCTCGAACGCGCCCCTGGGCGCCGCGCGATTGAATGAAGAGGCTCTCGCGCCATTTGCGCTGAACTACAAGCTGATCGGGCCGATGATGCGGGAGATCGCCCGTCTCAATTTCGAAGGCAAGCTGCAGACGGCGGTCGAAGAGAAGGACGAGCATTCTCAGACGTTGGGCTTTGGACCGTGGAAAGCCGTGGTGTCTTACGGCGTGCCGCAGTTCGGCTTCGGCAGGAACCCGCCCGGCAATCCGGAACCAGTGGGCCGCGCGCTGGTGGCGCAACTGGCGGACAACCAGTTCCTGGTGGCCGGATTCTTTTGCCGCGTCGATTTTCATGTCAGCGACGCCGGCTCCGGCAAGCAGCGCGCGTACCTGCGCGTGGAAGAAGGCAAGTCCCTCCGCTTCTGGAACGGCGACCAGACCGATTGGGGTCTCAACTTCAGTTCCGCGCCGCAGGTGCTGCGAGTGACCCTGGGCACTTATTAACGTTGCGCACTTCGGGATTCACTACGTGGATCGAGTGGCCAGCCGAGTAGGCGTCGATGAGCCGGGTGGAGGAGATCGAAGAGGCCATCGAGCAGTTGTCGCCTGAAGAGTTCCACCGCGTTGCCCAGTGGTTCAACGATCGCGAACAAGCGCGGTGGGACGAGCAGTTGGATCGAGATTCCGCTGCTGGAAGACTCGACTTCCTTTTCGACGAGGCCGACGGGGAAGCCCGAGAAGGGCCGTTTCGCGAGTGGCCGCCGGCAAAATGATATCCCGCGCTACACGGCGATTCTGGGATCTGTTTCATGGCCTTTCCGCCCGGCTCAAGCGCTCGCGGTCAAGAGTTGTCAACTGTGGCTGAAGGATCCCGCCCAGCGCTTGGCCGCATGAAAGCAGGGACAATTACCTGGGTCTGGATCGGCACCCATGAAGAGTACAACCGGTTGGTGCGCGGAAGGCAGTCAATCCGCGTCGTTGTTGTGAGTACTGATGCGCCTACCCCCGCGAGACAGCCTTCCACCGCGCCGCCACCTTCTCGATCCGCGCCACCGCTTCCATCAGATTCTCCAGCGAATTCGCATAGCTGAAGCGGATATACCCTTCGCCGTAGTCGCCAAAAGCGCCGCCATGCAGACTCGCCACGCCGGCTTCCTCCAGCAGAAAGTCCGCCATCTCCTTCGACGGAATGCCAGCCCGGTCCACGTTGGCATATGCGTAAAACGCTCCCCCCGGAACCCTGCAACGGAATCCAGGAATCCGGTTCAGCCCCTCGCAAAAAGCGTCACGCCGCCGCCGGAACTCGGCGACCATGCCGTCCACCGGCTCCTGCGGACCGAGCAGCGCCGCGATTCCGGCCCGCTGCGTGAAGCTCGCCACGCACGAGCACGAGTTCACCATCAACTTGTTGACCGCATCCACCAGCCAAGTGGGCATTACGCCGTAGCCCATGCGCCATCCGGTCATCGCGTAGGACTTCGAGAAGCCGTCCAGAATAATGGTCTTCTCCAGCATGCCCGGATATCGCGCGATCGAAACCGGCGCGTCTTCGTAGTAGATCCGCGAATAGATTTCGTCGGACAGCACGATTAGATCGCGATCCCGCACCATGTCCGCAATGGCGCGCATGTCCTCTTCCGGGATTACGCCGCCAGTGGGATTCTGCGGCGAATTCAGGACCAGCATTTTGGTCCGGCGGCTGAGCCTATCGCGCAGCAGGTTCAGGTCGAACGAGAATCCGCGGCTTTCCACCAGCGGGATGGGCACCGGCGTGGCGCCCAGCGTCCGGATCATCGATTCGTAGATCGGAAATCCGGGATTCGGGTAAATCACTTCGTCGCCCGGCTCCAGCAGCGCCAGCATCGGGAAGAAGATCATGGGCTTGGCGCCCGGCACAATCGAAACGTGCTCCGGTCCCACGCGGATGCCGCGCCGCCGCGAAACATCTTCGGCGACGGCTTCGCGTAGCTCGGGGAAGCCCTGCGGCGGACCATAGCGCGTCCAACCCTCGTCGAGCGCGCGCTTGCCCGCCTCCACGATGTGCGCAGGAGTAGGAAAATCCGGCTCACCGAGCTCCAGATGGATGATGCTGTGCCCTTCGGCCTCGAGCGCCCGCGCCCGCACGAACACCTCAAACGCGGATTCCACCGCGATTTGATTCATCCGATCCGCCAGCTTCATGCGAGCTTCCTGAAGAACGGCACGCCATCGCGGAATTCCACGCGCGCCACGCGGTCGTCGATGCGCACACGCTCGCCCAGTATCCGCCCCGTCACACGCCCGCCTGAATCCAGCGTCACAATGGCCGTCTGGTAGGGCACGTCCGCGGCGAATGCTTCGGTCGCGGAGTAGATCACGGTTTCGGTGTAGATGGTTCCAGTTGTGTCACTCATACGGTCCCCAGAATCGTCACCACGCAGGTTGCGCCCGATCCGCCCAAGTTCTGCGCAAGACCCAGAGAGTGCCGCGGCACCTGCCGCTCGCCCGCTTCGCAGCGCATTTGCAGCACCAAGTCGCAGATCTGGGCCACGCCGGTCGCGCCCACCGGGTGGCCTTTGGATTTCAACCCGCCGCTGGTGTTGATCGGCTTATCGCCGGTGCGCGCCGTGTGGCCTTCCAGTGTGAACGGACCGCCTTCGCCGCGTGGCGCGAATCCCAGGTCTTCGATAGCGATGATCTCGGCGATGGTGAAGCAGTCGTGCAGTTCGCCGAGTTGGATATCCGCCGGCCCGACACCCGCCATGGCATAAGCCTTCCCGGAGGCGCGGCGCACAGCCGGGAACGTGGTGATATCCGGCTTCTGATCGAGCGCCACGAAGTCGGACGCTTGCGCGATGCCCAGCACGCGCACGGGCTTGTCGGTGAATTCGCCGGCGCGCTCGGCAGGGGCAAGCAGCACCGCGGCCGCCCCGTCGCTGATCAGCGAGCAGTCGTAGAGATTCAGCGGATCGGCGATAGGCTTGCCATTCATGGCCTGCTCCATGGTGATGACTTTGCGCATCTGCGCGTCGGGATTCAGCGCGCCATTGGCGTGGTTCTTCACGGCCACCGCTGCCAGGTGCTCGCGGGTGGTGCCGAACTGGTACATGTGGCGCCGCGCGATCATGGCGAAGAGCGATGCGAATGTAGAGCCGGCCTTGATCTCGCCGGCGCAGTCGCCCGCGCCCGCCAGGATCTCGGTCACCTTGGGCGTGGGCTGCGAGGTCATCTTCTCCACACCTACCACCAGCACGCAGTCATAGACGCCGCTGGCGACGCCGGTATACGCGTGGAAAAATGCCGAACCACTGGAAGCGCAGGCCGCCTCCACGCGCGTGGACGGCACGCCATGAATGCCGAGTGCGGTGGAAACATACGGCGCCAGGTGGCTTTGGCCCACAAACGAAGGGCCGGCGAAATTGCCGAGGAAAAACGCGTCCACCTGGCCGGGCGCGGCGTGCCCGTTCCGGAGGCATTTCTCGCCCGCTTCCACGGCGAGCGAACGAAGGTCGCGTCCGGGAAACGCCCCAAATGGCGTCTTCCCGATGCCGATTACGGCTACAGGTCTCATAGCACTATACTAACTGCACACCACTCCGTTACGGTCTTGGCTCGGTACCGAGCCGCACATCCGCTAGAAATGGAACTTGGCCGCCACTTGCACCAGCCGCGGAGCGGCCGCGCTCACTACCCGTCCAAAGTTCGGATCGTTAATCTCCCCGTCCACCGCCGAGGGTCCGTAGAACTGGGCGTGGTTGAAAACGTTGAATGCCTCCACCCGGATATCGAGCGACCTGGAATCGGTGAATTGCACCGTCTTGCTGATTTGCATGTCGAAGTTATCGATTCCAGGGCCATAAAAGAAGCGGCGCGCCGCGTTGCCCAACTGTCCCAGGGCTTCCGGAGCGAATAGGCTGGTATTGAATTCCGAACGGCCATTGCGCGGGTTCGTATTGATCTGCAAAGGACCCGGGGTGACCTGCGGCGTATCCAGCAGCTCGTTATTGACGCCGTTGCCCAGCGTACCCAGCAAGGACCGGTCCGAATCGTCTGCCAGAGTCACTGGGAAGCCTGTGCTGAAGCGGGTGGTGCCCGCCATGGTCCAACCGTCGGTGAGGTGATTCCGACCGAAGAACCGGCCGAAAGGCAAGGCATAGGTGTAGGTGGCGACGAAGTTTTGCGTCAGATCGAACGAAGAGATCACGCGTGTTAGGCTGGCGTTGAACGGATTGGTCTGCTCGCCCAGATTGGACGCCTCATCGATCGACTTCGAAAAGGTATAGCCAATCAGCAGAGTTGCGCGCTTGCCGGTGGCGAACCTAAAGGTAGCTTCCAAGGCGTTGTAGTTCGAATTGCCGACCGATTTTTGGGCGTTTGTCGATCCGAAGTTCGGCCCTAGTCCCACGCGCGTTCCCTGGTAGAACTTGCCGGAGGCCGAGGTATAGGCGGAGTCTTCGCCAAAAGGTCCGCAAGGGGCGCTTCCCGGCGCGACCGCATTTGGCTGACTAAGGCTCAGGCACAGCGCCGGATTACCTAAGTTGGCGGGCACTAACACCAGCAAGTGATGCCCTTCATTTCCCGCGTAGCTGATAGTCAGCAGTGCGCTTCCCGCGATCTGGCGTTGCAACGAGAACATGTAATTTTCCGTGCACGGAACGCTGTTGCGGTAGTAAAAGTAGGGATCCGCGCTGATGGGAGTTACCGCCGCAAAATTGAACGCGGTAAACGGGTTCTGCGCGGAAACGTTGTGCGGCGGGAAGTTCAGCGGGAACGGGTCGGTCTGCTGGCTGCCGTTCGCGGCCGTGATGAACGGCGTCGAAAACAGGGGCGGCGCCGGACTCAGATAGTTGTACCCGAAAGGCGGGACACCGTACATGATGCCCGCGCTCAAGCCCGGAAAGGCTGTATAGAACATCCCATAACTGGCACGGATACTGCTCTTCCCATTGCCGCCCAGCAACGCCTTCCAGAATCCATCGTGGAAGTTGGGCGCGTACGCCAGGCCGATGCGGGGCGCAAAATTGTGGAATTGCGAGGGCGAGAGCGTGGAGGGAATTCCCGGATCGCCCGGCACCACCAGGCCGGGAATCGCGTTGGGATATAGGACCGATTGCTCGCCGGGAACAACTGTCTGGATGTTGTTATATTTCTCCCGCCACGGCATAATCAAGTCCCAGCGCAGCCCGAAGTTCAACGTCAGGTTAGGCCGCGCCCGCCAGCTATCTTCCGCGAAGGCCGCTCCGTAGCGATTGCGCAGATAGAAGCGCTGCCCGGTAGTTTGCGTGAAGTTGCTGGGAAACCCCAACAGAAAGTCGGCGTAAGCCGAGCCGGTTTCCGTGCCGTCGATGTTGAAGGTCCCGTTAAACGTGGCGTTCGGATTTTCGTTGACCTGATCGGCATGAAACTGCCCGCCGAGTTTAAGCGTGTGGGTCCCCATCACCTTCGATACCGTGTTGCTCACGAACAGGGTATTGTTCCACTGGTCCAGATTGGTGATCGGAACGCCCATGACGAAGGAAGGGAAAACAATATTTTCCACGCCCTCGAATTGCGGCGCCTGCACCACGATGCCGGGCGTACCCACGCCGGTCACAAATCCCTGCGACTGAAGAGTCACTCCTGCGCCGCCGCGCGGCTGGCCGATATCGTTTACGTTGCGCAGAAAGCCAGCGTGGAATTCGCCCACCGCCGAAGCGCCCAGCACCTTGGTATCTCCTACCGTAATCATCTGCGCCCGGCCGATCGTGAGAGCGTCGAAACCGGGTATGCTGGCGCCCCCTTGCCCGCCGGGATACGGATTGTCCAGGCGATAGTTATCGACGAAATAATAGCCGGAAATTTGTCCCACTCGGGTGTTTGCGTCGATCCGGCCGCCGCCCTTCTCGTCTGTCACGGTTTCAGAGGACGCTGAGGTCGCAAACTGATTCGAGCCGATATTAGGCAAAGGAATATATTGCAACAGGTTGACGGCCGGCGCGGACCACGCTTTGGTTGGAATGGTGGCGTTTGGAAACACGCAGGCCAGCGGCGTGTTGCACCCGGGCGTATAGAAGGGCTCGCCCTGGGAAACCGCGTATCCCAGCTTTTCCGTGAGCAGGCTCGCAATGTACTGTCCGCTGACGGCGCCGGTCAAGGTATTCGCAATGTCACTCAGGTTACCTGCGCGATCCTGCAACGAGGGCACCGATGTCACCGGCGACGCGATGCCTTCCACCGTGCCCGTTCCCTGATAATCGAGGAAAAAGAATACGCGATCCTTCCGCACCGGCCCTCCGATAACCCCGCCATACTGATTTTGGCGGAAGGCGCCGCGGACGTTGTCAAAGTAGTTCCTGGCATCCAGGTCCGTGTTCCGCAGGAACTCGAATGCCTCCCCGTGAAAGGCGTTGCTGCCGGACTTCGTCACTACATTCACCAGACCGCCGTTGTAGTTGCCATACTCGGTGTCGAAGTTATTGGTGAGCACGCGAAACTGCTGGATGGAGTCCAGATTCGGGATCACCGAAGTGCCGCCGTTCATGTGCTCCTGCACGTCGATGGCGTTCACCATGAAGCCGTTCGAAGATTCGCGCTGGCCATCGATCGAAACGTCTCCGGGATTCAAGTCGCCCGATGGGTTGATGGTTCCCGTGACGCCGGCCATGATCACCGAGGTGGGCGTCAGAGTCGTGATCGGGGTGACTCCCGGTTGAATCGCCAGCAGATCCGTATAACTGCGTCCATTCAACGGAATCGCCTCCATTTGGCCGTCCGATATGATCTCGCCCAGATGCGTCGCCACGGTATCGACCTGGGTTTGGATGGCGGCTTCGGTCTCGGTGACCGTCACGGTTTCGTTTTGCTCTCCGATTTCCAGCACGGCATCGATCCTAAGTGCCGCATCGGCATCCACCGCCAGGTTCGTCTTTTGCTGTGTTTTGAATCCGGCCGCTGCGATTGTCAGATCGTAGCGGCCCACGGGAAGGGCCGGGAAGGAGTAGAATCCCTGCGCGTCGGAGGCGGCTTTGAAGGCGGCTTTGAGCGTGGTGTTGGTTAGAGTGAGCCGGGCCGCTGGTATTAGGGCGCCGCTGGGATCCTTGAGGACGCCCGAAATACTGCCGCCGGCGGCTACCAGTCGCGCGACGAATAAAACCAAGCCGGCGACCGCCGCGGCCCACCGCCTTCCAAGACTCCTGCGCATATCCATCCTCCCGTGGCCGTAGCAAGAATGCCGATTTGGTCACACTAACATGGCGTGCTACTAATTTCAAGTACGTGCTACCGAGCAGGATGGATCTCTTTTTCAATGCCCTATTTGGTTGCGCGAAGAGCGGGTCCTGGAAGACCCGCGCAGACCTGGAGGTCCGCCCCACAGATCTCGCCCGCGTGGCGGAGGAGCCTTGCGTCGCGTATTCCCACGGCCAAGGCGGCCTCCATCTGCTTGCGTGCTTCCACGTCCCGGCCATTGGCGTGCAGCGCCCAGGCGTAAGCGTCCAGCGTGTAGACGTCATGCCTCCAGGCGTACTGCTGTTGCGCCACCGCCAGGGCGCGGGCCGGCTGGTGCGCGCGATCGGCATAGTAAAAAACCAGTTCGCGGTTGGAGTTTTGCCGCTTGCCCGATTCCGCAAGCGCTCTCGTTTCAAATTCGGCGAATGCTTTCCGCGCTTCCCCGTCGCGGCCCGCCATTTGCAACGCTTCGGCCAAGTCATAGCCATATTCGGTGTGCGGCGCGCCCTGGTAGCGCTCCTGCAAAAGGGCCACCGCGTCGTCGAAACGCTTCTGGGCGATGCGGACCTGGGCCAGATCTCCCAGCGCGGCGTAATAGCCTGGAAACGATGTCAGCGCTTGCTGCAAGAGTTTCTCCGCCGCGTCGATGTTGCCGGAAGCGAACCGAACGTGGCCCATCTGAGTGAGAAGAAATGCGCGGTCCGCGGTTTCCGTCGGCAGCGTCGACTGATAAGCCATCTCCAGCAGCTCATATGCGCCCTCCGCATCCCCGAATAGCTCGCGTAGATGTGCCGCCCGGATCAGGGCTGGCACATTGCCGCGGCGAAGATTAAGCATCCACTGCGCCGAATTCTCCGCGTCCTTATAATTGCCCAGTTCCACATTAGCGTCGGTCAACAAGCCGTAGACCATGACATCGTCCGCAACTTGCTTGTTCAGTCTCTTGGCGGCTTCGAGCGCGGCAGGATACTCGTGTTTACCCAGGAGGATGGAAACTTGTATTTTCTCCGTGTCGAAGTTATTCGGGGATAATTCGACCGATTTCTTTACCGCGTCTTCGGCTTGCGCGTAGAAACCGGCGTCGGCAGTTTCCTCCGCACGGCGAACCAGGGCCGTCGCCAGAAGGTTGTAGCTCGTATATTGGCCGGGCTTGTTACTCATCTCTTTGGCGGCTTCCGCGATACTTTGCTCCGCTGGTGAAAGAGCGGCGAACGCTACACCCGTCGCAAACATGATTGAAATAATCGTTTTCATGGTTTACCTCGTCTTCGGTAGTCAGAGCCGGCTGAAAGCCGGCTGCGGGCAGAATTGCCCGCCCTCCAAAACCAGAAAGTCGTGGCCGCCGCTTCCATCGCGGCGGCCACGCGGGTTAGCTATTGTATGGGGCAGATACCGCCCGGTTGTCCGGTGCAGCCTGCCTGCCCAGGCCCAGTGTGAGCGCTGTTGCGTCCACTATTGGCCGGCATCAAGTACGGGAAGGAATTGTTGAACCCTTCCGTTTTGGTATTCACGCCGTCTCCAAGCGCCAAGCCGTAGGTCGTGGAATTCACCAGGATGCCCTCCACGGCGCGGGCGGCGATGTCGAACACATCGTCCACCGGCCTGCGGCCGTTGGGGAAGCCCGCGTTGTCGCCTGCCAGAAAGCCGAGCCGCAGTTGGCTGCCGGGGGCCGTCGGAGGAATACCGGTGTTGAGGCGCAGGAGATCGGCGACCGGTCCCGCATCGTTGGGACCGCAGCCGGGACAGATGGGCGCCTCATATTGCGCCAGGATCAGCAAGTCGGTGCGTGGAGCGGGTGGCACGGGAACACCAAGGGAGGCGAATACCTGTGCCAGCACCGGATTCAGAACGAAGTTCGCGAACTGCGAGTCGTTCGCCGGCACATCCATGCTGAAGCGATCTTTGAAGCCGGTGCCGATGATCAATTCGTTGATCAACGGATTCCCTTCCCGGTTCACCTGCTGGAAAGGACCGGAGTACTGGGTCGGACTCGGGGAGCGTCGCACGGTGATCGCATTGCGCGCGGTGCTGCCATAGGTTCCAATGACCGCTTGCTTGGCGCTGGCGGGGTGCATCTGGCCATCCACTGTCAGCATTGTGATGGGAACTTCCAGCACAATGGAGTTGACATTGTAGCCACCCACGGCGTCGGGCGCGTAATTGTGAGTATTGTCGGCGTCGATGGCGGGAGGCAGAACCGGACCGATTCCGCTGCGGAAGTTAAGAGAGTCGAACGCGGCTCCCAAGTCGATGAAGAACGGATCGTCGGCCGTTCCGGCCCATACCTTGACTCCGCCGGCCAAGCTGTAAATCCCCTGGCTGAACAGCGCCGCGTAATTCGGCATCGTCTCGGGCCCTACGTTTGACGGCACCGCATAGAGCGTCTGCCCGCAAGTCAGGCAGGTGGTTACGCCATTCTTAATCATGGTTACGGTGTAGGTCTGGCTCAGGCTCAAGCCGCTGGCTCCCGGGCCGCTTAGGGAAGTGATCTGCGGGACGCCGGCGATGCCGCCGACGAATCCGGTGAACAGGTTGGGCCGGCGGATATTGGTGGTGAATTGGAATTGGAAGACGACGTCCGGAACGCCGTCCTGGTTGTTATCGATCTGCATCTGGTACAGCACGCTGGGATCGAAAGGAAAATAGTTTGGCCCGTTGGCCGGTTCAAGGAGCGGGTCAACGTTCAGAATGAACGTAACGTTGTTGGGATTGTCATAGCTCACGAACGCGTACCAATCGGTAACGTCCGCGCTATGATCCAATGCCGTAACGGGCGCTTCGCGATGGCTCGATGCAAAAACGCCGGCAGGCGCCAGCATGAGCAGCGAGACGGCGAAGGCCGCCATTGACTTCTGTGCTTTCATTGAAAACCCCTCTAAAGAATTCGTCGACGTCGCCGTTGGATCGGCTGCGCGCAGCTTGAGCGTCGCGCAGTTCCCGCCGGTTTGCCCACGTGTCAATGTTACGTTGTGGCTGAAGAAACGGATTTGCCGCAGGCGCAATTATTGTGGGATCCAGCGCACGTGAGAAGTGAAGAGCCCGTCGACGAAACCTATGTGATACACAAGGAAAATGCCAAAAGCCATGCTGGCGAGGCCCGAAATCGCGGTCAAGTGCCGGTCGATCTTGAAAAAATGTTTACCTGTGTAAACCAGAGGTACGGAGATTGCGGCGGTCATAAGCATCATCCCAGCCATGGTGCCGACACCGAACACCAGCAGGTACGCCGTAGACCATAGCGGACTCTTGATGGTGGAAAGGACTAATAGCGCAACCGCCGCCGAGCCGGCCAGGCCATGCACGAGACCAACTACTAATGGTCTAATCGTTTGATAAATGCCGAGGCTTCCGATGGTGAATGGCTGCGGCTCTGCCGGAGATGCTTTCCCTGGAGTAAGACGCTCTGTTACCCAGCGCATGACGCCCGTGAGATTCAATACCCCAAGCAGAACCAACATCAGGGCCACGCAAAACTCCATCGACAGCCCGAGACGAGGCGGAATCACCACGCCGAAAATAATAATCGCGGACCCTACCAGAAAAATCGTCAGAGTGTGTCCAACTCCCCACAGCAACCCGATCGCCGCCGAAGCCCGGATGGACTGTTGGCGGCTCACAATGGTGGAGACCGCCACCACGTGGTCGGGGTCCGTCGAGTGTCGCATCCCCAGGAACAGCCCCAGCAATATTACGGTTGCGAACGGGAACAATTTGTCCTTGGAGAGAAGGCCTTGCGCGATGTGCGCCGAGGCCAACGCGGAAAGCGTAATTCCCAAACCCAGGGCAACCATAAACGCGGACGACAAAATGGGGAGATAGCGGAGGGCGGGGTTGCCGGCGCGCACGCGGGACGACATCGCACGTTTGGCATAGACCATCGTCAGGCCCACCGCCACCAGCACGGCAGCCAGTCCCAAACTAAAGGCGGTGATCAGAAACAAGCCGAAGCCGATGCGGTGAAGGGAGAACGCGCTTAGTAGAACGACCAGCGCCGCCGGACATGGCACGATGCCTCCCGTGATACCCAGCATGCACAGTTCCCGCAACGATACGGGACATTCGGCCACAGCGCGCTTGGCAGGCGCCGCAGGCGCCGCTTGCCGGAACATCGATAGAAACCAATGTGAATGCCCCTCGCCTGGGGCGTGCGAATGCTCGCCGGCTTCTCCGGTCCAACGCTTTAAGAAGGTGAAAACACCAAGCCCGGCCACACTCAGGCCGGAGATCGCGCCAAGCCATGGATAGAGCTGCTCGGGGACTATGTAGCGCGATGCATAGAGGGTCAAGATGCCTAACAAGTATACGCCCGCCGTGTGCGCAGCCGTGACCACGATTCCCAGCAACACCGCATGTCTTGCCGTACCGCGCGAGCCTACCAGGTAGGCCGCTACCACGGTCTTGCCGTGTCCCGGTTCCAGGGCGTGCAGCGCGCCTAGCCCAGCCGCGATCAGAGCCGACGTAAACAATAGCCAGAGGCTCAAGTTACCCTCCGTGGAAATTAGTTCTGTAAACCGGCTGCGCGGCGTGTTCCCCGCAGGCACGGCGGCTGACTGCGCGGCGGCATGGGGCGCGGATGGCGCGTTCATATTAGACCGGATCGGTACGACGGTAGGCCGGTTGTGCTTGGGCTGTGTGGGTACGGAGGCGCTCCTGGCCGTCCCGGATACTGAAGTCCGGTAGCCAACCAGAGCCGACAGTTGTTGCGGGGGACTGTTCAATGCATCGCTGGAGTAGGCGGTCAGTCCATTGCTGCGGTCGGTCGCGGGAGCGGAACTGTCCAGAATCTGAACGCCGTCCGCGACCACCACGATCTCTTTCCAACCGGCCCGGCCTGCGAAGTTGTTATCGAGATACGAGAGTCTGTGAGCGCCCGGCGCGGCGTCCAGCTTGCCTCGGAATACAAACGCGAGTTTCATGGTTGGCAGGCCGCCGGCGCCGTCGGCAAATTCGAGGTGGCGGGATATGGTTTCTAACCGAAGAGATTGGCCGTCGCTCTCCAAGGAAAGTCCCGGGTTCAACAGCGCGGCCTGCTTGTCGAGATAGCCGGAAGCGCCGGCATCACCCGCCTTGGGAGTTATGTCGAACCGCCGCATCTCCTGAAAGGTTGGGATTTCAGCCATATCGACCAGATACTTGATCTCGATCGACCTCGGGCCAATGCCGATCTTCGCATAGTGATTCACGCTGAAATTTCCCATCGGGTGGGCCAGCGACGCCACTGGGGCAAGAACTAAGACTAACGGCAGCAAAAGCAAGCTATCGTTGCGCATTGCTCGACCTCAAGTTTCGGCTGCGGGATTGAGAAATCTCTTCCAATGTGCGCCGGGCTACTTCGGCTTGCAGGACATGGAAGTGCGGGTTTGTTTTCAGCGCACGGGTCAGGAAGTCTTCCGCATCGGCATCCTTGGCCAAACTGTGGTAGATCATGCCGGCATGAAACAGGATCGACGAATCATTAGTGTCCAGGGCAAGGGCTTTGGCTGCCGCTTCGCCCGCATCTTGAAATCGGCCATTCCGGTAAAGTACCCACGCCAAGGTGTCCCAAGTGTAAATATCGTGCCGGATTTCCAGCTCCTTTTGCGCCAGCCCCAGGGCGTCCGGCAGCTTGATGTTTCGATCCGCGTAGAACAGGGCCAACTCACGATTGGCCAGCACTTCATTCAGCTTGCTCAGGTGCCCGATGTACTCTACCAAGTCATACTGCTGTTGCGCTTCGGCCGCCCGTCCCATTTTCTTGTAAACGTCGCCCAACTCCGCGGCGTACACGGGGAACGGAATGATGGCGAGCGAGCGCTGATAAAGCTGAATGGACCGGTCGAATTTCCCTTGCGCGGCGCGCACCTTCGCCAAGCCGGCCAGGGAGCGATAGTGATTGGGGTCGGCTGTTATGCCCGACTGATACGACAACTCGGCATTCTCGAGGTCGCCTGCCTGAAAGTAGCGCTCGCCTAATTCGAAGTAGAGCCATGCGAGATTCTCGCGGGGAACGTTGGTTTGCAGCGCGGCCGCAATGGCGCTCTTCATCAGCCGGACGGCTTCCGCGGAATCGCCATGCAGAAAGCACAGGTATGCCAGGCGGCTGTCGCTCATGTAGGCGAGCGCCACTGGCGGTGAGATGGTCCGCCCAAGCGTCCGCACGGTGTTGTAGGCCGCGGACGCCTCTTCGTACTCTCCCATGTCGGTGTAAGCGTCCCCTTCGATGGCGAACGCCGTCAGATTTCCCGAGCCTAAGGCGATAGCCTTCTGTGCGCTGGCAAGGGCGTTCGCAAAGCGATGTTCACCCATGTAAACTAATGCCATGTCGACCAGCGGGTCCGCGGCGCGGAAGTCTTTGGGCGCCAGATCGAGGGCTTTCTTGAGGGTCTGTTCGGCTAGGTCGTAATAAGCGATGTCGCCAGTTTCTCTGGCCTTCTGCAGGAAGGCGGACCCTAGCCTGGAATATCCAACGTAATTGTCCGGCGCAGCCTTTACTTGATTTTGCAGGGTCTTAATTCGCTGGTCCGTCGCCGACGCGACGGGCGCAGTCTGGGACCACGCCGCGGCACAAAAAGCCGGAAGAATCAGCAGCCGATAGGCCATGCCAGCCTCACAAGATTGTTCTCCTAAGTTAGGGAATACGGGCGGGAGCGCGAATCGGATTGCCGGCGCGCGGTTTTCTTTGAAGGTGGTGCGTCAGGCCGGCAGCATTTCATCCCGCTGGTTGGTGGTGAGCAGCAGCAGGCAACCTTGTACGCTTGAAACCGTGGAGTGCGCGGTACTGGGCATGGCCACTTCGTAATCTCCGGCTTCGAGCACGTGGTCGTGGAAGACCAAATCGCCCTCCAGCACGTAGCAGTGTTCCCGGCCGAAATGCCGGTGCGCGGGATAGACCGCCCCAGCGTCCAGCTTCACCAGAGACGTCGCGTAGCCGGTAGCCTCATCCGCGAACAACTGCCGGATTTCTACGCCCGGGACCCCGGAGGGCTGGAATGTGCGCCTTCGCCAGCCCGGACCAGCACCCGCGCCAGCGCCTTGGGCGCGATGCGATCCATCAGACGGCCGCGCAGGGCGGTAGGCGGCTTCCGCTCGGGAAGGGAATGCGCCAGTTGCACCGCGGTTTCCTGGAAGGCGCGCAATTCGGAAGGGCACACCGTACAGCCGCCCTGCAGATGCTTGTCGAACTGAGCCGCGCGCTCAGGCTCCAGGCTCCCCGCGCTGTACAGCGCCGCGGCTTCGCGGATTTCGGCGGTGGCGGCTCGGTGATGGGTGGCTTTTCGGGGCTTAGGCATAATCCACCAGCAATTCGCGCAATTTCATCATACCCAATCGAATCCGCGTTTTGACGGTACCCACGGGCACCGCCAGACGAGCAGCCAGCTCAGAATGGCTCAAGCCGGAGAAATAGGCCAGCTCCAGCGCACGCCGCTGGTCCGGATTCAGCGTATCCAGGGCAGCCAGGATTCTGCGCCGCTGTTGGCGCATGGCCGTGTGCTCTTCCGGATCGGCCGCGTGCGTCCGGGCTTCGCACGATTCTTCGAAGGGCTGCTCCAGGTTGGCGCGCCCAGCCCGTGCGCGCACTTTGTCGATCGCGCGGCTGCGGGCGATGGTGAGTAACCAGGCGGTCACACTCCCCCGCTCCGGGTCGTAGGCGGCAGCCCTGCGCCAGACCTGCGTATAGACGTCGAGAGTGACCTCTTCGGCATCCGCTTCGTTCCCAACGACGCGCAACGCCAGCGAATATACCAGCGAACTGCTCTCGTCATAAAGATTTCCCAGTGCGGCCGGATCTTCAAGCACGCATCGGCCCACGTAATCTTTCCAGGCGGCTTCCCGTGCGCCGCCGGCAGCCAGTCCGGCTCTACTATCCGCTACGGCGAGTTGGGCGGCTTTGGATTCACCCATCTTGCGAATTCTCGCATAATCCGCGGGGCGTCGCCACCGGCGCTGGATGTTGCGGGGAGATTTGAGAACTGTTAATGCCGGTAGGCCTGCCGGCTCTGTATTACTAGACCTCAAATTCTTTTCGCGGCGCGACGATTTTCAGCGCGGTCTGGTGGCTCTACAGGGCGCTCGCTGGTTTCGCGAAAAACCATACGGGCCGCCGATGAACGCCGATAGGGCGCCGGTCCCCGGCGGAGCGCGGGCTCTTCAGTAACTCACCCGCAACCCACTGATTCTGCGAGTGCAGGGGTGAAGCCCGCGCGGGATAAATCCCGCCCCCCTTGGCCCTGAGCTCTTGATTCTGGTGACGGCCCGGGGGCCATGCTGAGAGCTGCTTGCTTGCGCCAAAGGGGACAGTGCCGCTCTCGGACGCCCCGTTCCTCGGGCACTCAGCCTATCGCGTTCCGCCGTCGCGCTCCGTCCACTCGATCACGCGGGCCATTGCCCGGCCGCCGCCTTGCAGCAGCCCTCCCTGGCGATCCTGGCGCGCTTCCATCCGGTCCAGCCGCGCCTTCACGTCGTCAAACTCTGGTGCATCTCGCGCTTGAGCGAGTCGAACAACGTCTGGAAAAAACTCCATCGTGTCGCGGTCCATACGAATTTATTGTAGTACAGCCCCCGGCGCGGTCCCGGCGCGGTAGAATCACCTTAGCGCCAGTAGGAACCGCCTACCAAGCTTTGTTTCCACGTTTTAAGGAGTTTGCACGTCATCCTGGTAAGACCGTGGAAGCCGTAATTTACGCCCTGATGAGCGAAGCCGTCGATCCCGGCCTGGAACTCCTGGAGACGCAGAACAGGTTTGTTTCCGACCACTTACGGCGGATTTTCGTCCAGATTTACCGCATCGTGGGCAACGTGGCCGACGCCCAAGACCTTACCCAGGAGGCCTTCATCAAGGCGCTGCAGCGGCAGGAGCAGCTTAAGGACGGGCAAAAGGCGGCGCATTGGCTCTCGCGCATTGCGACCAATACCGCCATCGATTTCCTGCGGCGCAGCGGCCGGGTGTCCTATTGCGAGTTGGACGCCGCGCCGGAAAGCCACGACGAGAGTCCGGAGGATATCCTGTTGCGCTCCGAGCAGCGCGACTATCTGGAAGACGGCTTGCGCCTGTTGACCGCGCGCGAGCGGACGGCGCTGATGTTGCGCGATGTGGAGGGCCTGCCGGCCGAAGAAGTGGCCGAGCGGCTGGGTTGTTCCAAAGCCACGGTGCGGTCGCACATCGCCAACGCGCGCATCAAGCTGCGCAGGTATATGGAGAAAAGGAAGCCATGACGCATCCGAATCAGTCCACTTTGGCTCTTTACGCCGGCCAAGATCTAGGTTGGTTCGCCCGTCGGCGCACGGAGAGCCACTTGGCCCGTTGCCGCGAGTGCCGCGATGAGATACAGGCGTTCGCCGCGGCGCGCGATCACCTGGTCGCGCTGGATGAATTGCCGGCCATTTCCTGGAATCGCCTCGCGATCGAGATGAAGGCCAATATCCGGCTGGGCCTGGCGGCCGGCGAATGCGTACGCGACGAGCGGACGCCGAGTCCTTTCGCCGTGTTCGGAATGCTGTCCAATGTGCGCGCCCTGGCGGCTTGCGCCAGTGTGATGGTACTGGTGGCGGCGGGTTTGATCCTGGAGCGGCCCGCGCCCATCGCGCCCGCCGCAACGGCCGGCGAAGGCTCGGTCTTGCGGGCCACCGCCGACGGCATCGAATTGAATCAGGGCGGGCAGACTTGGAGCCTGCGGCATGTGCGTTCCGACGGCGCCGTATATTCGGCCGGAGCGCAAGGGTCCATGCGGGCGGGTTACGTGGATTCGGATACAGGCAACGTGACGATTAATAACTTGTATGTCCAGTAAATTTGCGATTCTATTCGTGGCGGCCGCGGCTGCGCTGTGCGCGCAGGAGACGGTGCCCGGCGACTCGGTGAAGATCAATCCGGTGAAGATCAACCTGCCGCCGGATTCGCCCTTGACGCTGATCTCGACGGACCTGGGCGATTCGCACGTCAGCCAGCGCGGCAGCGCGGTGGTGCTGGATCTGGATGTGTCCCTGACGCTGCACAACTCCAGTGGCAACCGCGTGCGCGGCGTGACGCTGCTGGTGGCCGCGCAGGAGGCGACGCCGGGCGGCAAAGCTTCCGTCTCGGTCCCCAGCCTGGACGTGGCGCCCAACCAGAACTTTCCGGTGCGCATCAACCTGCGCCTCTTGCGGCCCGCGCAGATGGGCGGCGGCCCGCTGGTTCAGGTGAACCTGGATGGCGTGCTCTTCCAGGATTATTCGTTCTACGGCCCCAACCGCCTGGATTCGCGCCGCACCATGACGGCATGGGAGATGGAAGCCCAGCGCGACCGCAAGTATTTCAAGGCGACCCTGGCGGCGCACGGCATGGAAGGATTGAAGCAGGCGGTTTTGGAGAGCCTGAATCGGCAGGCCGAGCGCCCGCGCCTGGATGTGCAGGTTTCGCGCGGCCGCGCGGTGGCCTCCGCCGCGGGAGCGGAGCGCAACGTGCGATTCGCGTTTCTGCGCTTCCCGGGTGAGCCCGTGGAACCCGTGGAAGGCTGGGCGGAGATCGCCGGCAACGAGGCGCGCAACCCGCGCATCGACGTGCGCAATCTTTCCTCCCAGCAGGTCCGCTCGGTGGAGATCGATTGGATCGTGACCGACCGGCAGGGCAAGCAGTACATGGCTGGTTCGGTGCCCGCGTCCGGGCCCGAGTTCAATTTGAAGGCCGGCAGCACCAGCCGGGTGCTGCAGGATACCGCTTTGCGGCTCTCACGGCTGGCGAACGATGGCGGTGCGCCGCTATCGATTGCCGGAATGATGGGCTTTGTGGGACAGGTTGAATTTGCGGACGGCAAGGTTTGGATTCCCAATCGCGAGTCGCTGGCCAAAGCACAGTTGCTGGGGGTGCTGGAGCCGTCGCCGGAAGAGCAGCGCTTGATGGATTTGTATCGCAAGAAGGGGCCGAAGGCGCTGGCGGACGAGTTGGGCAAGTTCTAACGCATTTAATTAGAGCGCTCGGAGCGGATTTAGGTCGACGATGAGTTTCGAAAAGCTTAGCTCGCCAGGGCATTCAGCAACCCACGTGCGTGCGAATGCGCTTTTAATCGTTGAACATCGTCTTCAACCAGGAGTGCCCTGCGAATTGCGCATCGGCGGTCACCAAGGTTAGCCGGAAAACCGAAGCCGTTGCGGCCAAGAACACATCCCCCGGATCGGACTCCGGCAATTCGATACCGGAAGCTTCCGCCGCCACCGCGAAATTGAACGGGGCTTCGGTGAGCGGCACGCGCGCAAACACTATTTCCAGCCAGTCGGAAAACCCGGTCTTGATGCGCAAGCGTTTGCGGCGCACGAGGTGGCGAGCTTCCCAAATCGAAACCGGCGATAAGAACAACTCGTTTCTCGGATTTTCGAGTTGCCGCCGGACAGCGCCGCTGAGCTTTTCCGGCGAGTACAGTGCCCAGATCCAGATGTGCGTATCGAGGAGCAATTGCATGGTCAGCGAACGGTCCACCGTTCAAAAGCGCGGACCGGCTGGACGATGTCTCCCGAGATTTCGAGTGAATCCTTCATGCAACCCAGCCAGGACTGCTTGACGGAGACGGTGGCGGGGAGCACCTCGGCGACTGGTTTGCCAAAACGGGTGACCCGAACGGGACGGCGGGTCCGCCGCACGTCCTCCAGGACCGCCAGGCAGGTCGCCTTGAATTGAGAAATCGCGATTTCACGCATGTCTAACTTATACCATGGACGATGACCATAGTCGGAATCTAAACGATGGAATCGCTGGCCAATGCCCAGCTTCTGGGGGTGTTGGAGTCGTCGCCGGAAGAGCAGCGCTTGATGGATTTGTATCGCAAGAACGGGCCGAAGGCGCTGGCGGACAAGCTGTAAGTTCTGACGACTACCGACAGCCGCCCCAAGGTTTTACCTGCGTTCGCGCAAGACGGTTTGCGAAAGATCATTCTCGCAGGGGAAGTCTGAACCCACGGAGGGCTAATCCGACCGCGCGTGATACGCCAACTTTTGAGGCGAAAGGTCGTTCGACGAATCGCGAGTTCCGAGAGCGGGGCGTGCCGAGTGGCGAGCGCTCGGGAGTCAATGTCCGACGTCGACCAGCGAAACCCTGCCCCACCTCACCGGGCTGATCGCGTTTCGGGCTGCAACATCGTCCAGGAAACCCTGGACGCTCTCTACAAACGAAGTGGCGATGTCCGGGTAGGATGAATCGGTGGGTAGGCCCGCAATCGTCGCGAGGCCTTCCTGCAGTTTGGTACTTTCCTGGATCGGTGCGCACTTCAGGCTCAGATCCAGGTCGAGGTGCTTCAGCAACTTACCATCCGGTTCCATTCTGGGGTCGTGCTTGTAGGCATTGGCGAGGTGTCGTAGCGCTTCAATGACCTGATGATGCGCGCACTGACCAGTCGATTACGGATTTCGAAAGGAACCTGAAAGGGAACCTGTACAAGATCTGGAATCGGATGTCGTCGGGCAGTTACTTTCCGCCGCCGGTGCGGACGGTGAAAATACCGAAGGCGAACGGTGGGGAGAGGAAGCTGGGCATACCGACCGTGTCGGATCGGATTGCGCAACAGGTGGTGAAAATCGAGACTGGAGCCGGCGGTGGACCCGCTGTTCCATCCAGATTCCTACGGGTATCGACCGGGGAAATCGGCACTGGACGCAGTGGGGCAGGCGCGGCAGCGATGCTGGCGCTATGACTGGATTTTAGATCTGGACATCAAGGGTTTCTTCGATAACATCCCGCAAGATCTGCTGATCCGGGCGGAAGAAACACGCCAAGGAACACTGGATGGTTCTCTACATCGAGCGCTGGCTGAAAAGCGCCAGTGCAAGAGGAGGAGGGCCAGTTGGTCCCGCGTGAGAAGGGCACGCCGCAAGGCGGAGTCATCAGTCCCCTGTTAGCCAATCTGTTTCTGCATTATGCCTTTGATCGATGGATGGCGAAGCAGTATCCGCAGATGCCTTTTGAGCGGTACGCCGACGATGCCATCGTGCATTGCAGGACGGAGCGGGAAGCCCAGGAGGTTCGGGCGGCCATAGCCGTGCGCTTGACGGAGTGTGGGTTGGAACTTCATCCGGAGAAGACGAAGGTTGTCTATTGCAAGGATGACGACAGCCGGAGGACGTATCCGAACGAGAAGTTCGATTTTCTGGGCTATACATTTCGGCCGCGG
>Ga0302325_10003050_pt1 | contig 39923 bp, 28 predicted proteins | sample Palsa_T0_2_FD_201948 | JGI IMG/M metagenome (GOLD analysis project Ga0302325, IMG submission 201948) | Peat permafrost microbial communities from Stordalen Mire near Abisko, Sweden - Palsa_T0_2 | ecosystem: Environmental > Terrestrial > Soil > Palsa > Peat permafrost | place: Sweden: Abisko...
CCCATCCGCGCCGTCAACCGCGGGCACGACGAGGGGCAGCGCGTGAAAACGAAGTCGACCACGTCCACGTGGCCGAGCATGGCATCGTTGGCGTAGGGCGCCCCGCGCTCGTCGAGCAGGTGGAAGGCCGGCACCGCGCCCAGAACCGGCAATCGCGGCGGCGGTCGCATCGCGCGCGCCACCAGGGCCACGGCCAGCGCCAGCGCGATTCCGCCGAGGAAGACGGCGACACGGCGCATGCTAGTTCGTGCGGTCGAGAAGGAGCGCGACGAGGAGCACGCAGAGGTACGGGATGGAGTACGCGAAGACGCGCCTGGCCCAGCGCGGGCCGTCGAATCGCGCGGTGGGCCGGAGGTCGTAGAGGACGCCGCGGAAGGCGAGGGTGAGAAAGCCGACGCCCAGCGCCGTCGCCATTCCCAGGTAGGCGTTGCCGGCGAGCCGCAGCGGGACGAAGAGGAGCGACGCGCCCACCAGCAGCGGCGTCCACACGGCGATGGTCCGCCGCGCCCCGCTCTCGCCGCGCTGCACGCTCACCACTTGCAATCCCGCGCGAGCGTAGTCCTGCGCGCGAAAGATGGTGATGGCGGCGAAGTGCGGCACCTGCCACAGGAGGAGCACGGCGAAGAGCAGCAACCCGCCGACCCCCACTCTGCCGGTCGCCGTGGTCCACCCGAGGAGCGGGGGCATGGCGCCCGGCACCGCCCCGACCAGGAGTGCATAGTGCGAGTGGCGCTTGAGGGGCGTGTAGATGGCCACGTAGCTCACCAGCGCCACCAGGCCCAGCACGCCGGTCGTCGCGTTCACCAGGAAGAGCATGGGCGCGGCAAGGACGGCCAGCGCCAGGCCGAAGGCCAGCGCCACGTCGGGGGACATGCGCCCTGCCGGGAGCGGGCGATTGCGAGTCCGCGTCATGCGCGCGTCGACGTCGCGCTCCCACCACATGTTCAGCGCGTTGGCGGAGCCGACGATGAGCGCCGTCCCGGCCAGCGAGAGGAGCAACGTGCGCACCGCCACGTGCCCTGGTGCGAGGCACGCGCCCGCCGCCCCGGTGACGAGGACGATGGAGGTGATGCGCGGCTTGGTGAGCGCGACCAGATCGCGCATCAGCCCGACGCGGGACGCGCCACGGGAGCGCGGCGGGGCCGCGCCCGGCGCTTCGACGAAGATGTCCGTATTGGCCACGCCCGCACTCGCGTAGCAGTCGACGCGCGAGCCTGTCAAGGCTAGGACCGGGAGCCGGGACGGGGCGCTTCGCTGACGTCGTCGTCCGCCAGCCTTCGCGCGCGATCGTCGAGCAAGGTGCGCCACATCGCCCGCTCGTCGGTCCCGGCGAGGGCGGCCCACTGGGCCGCGGCCACGGCGCACAGGGCGCGCAGCGGCGCGTCGAACGAGCCGCGCGAGACGAGGCCCAGCGAGAGCGTGGCCACCAGGGCCACGACCTGCCGCGGTTGCGCGGCGGACACGCAGGCGAGCAGCAGCGAGGCGGGCACCAGGAACGTGGCCACGGCATCCAGGCCGAAGGGCGGAGGAACCCCGGGGGCGTCGGCGAGGGCGGTATGCAGCATCGCTTGCCAGAGCGAGGCGTCCGAGTGAACGCCCTTGGCGACACCCCAGGTGAGCACGAAGGCGCCGACCAGTGCGGCCGACGATCCCACCTGTCCCGCCAGCTTGCTGCGCGTGCCCAGCCAGGTGACCGCCACGAGCTGGCTCACCGCTTCGAGCATTACCCCCGCCGTGGCGAGGGCGCGGCTGACGTCATAGAGCTCTACGCTGGTGCGCTCACTCGCCGCCATGGCAAGCTCCCAGGCCGCGAGACGGGCGATCGCCGCGAAGGCCAGTGCGAAGAGCACGCCCGACATCGCGCGAGTATGGGGTGCGCGAGCGGACACGAAGGCCCCGGCGATGACGGCGACGATCGCCGCCGCGGAGACCAGCACGGCCACCCCGGGCAGGAGCCGGTCGAAGAGGCCGGGGCCGGACAGGAACACCACCGCCGCGCCCGATACGACCAGCGCGATCCGCGAGGGCACGCCGATGCTGTTCGCGCGCAGCACCAGCTCGGTCGATCCCCACGCCACCAGCGCCACCAGCAGGGCCACCAGGAAGTACGCCAGCGCAGCCGCAGCGCGATCGGCGGCGACCACCACGGCCTCGCTCGCGTTGCCGCGTACGCCGGGCGCCAGGATGAGACCGGTCACTCCGGCCGCGACCGCGCTGAACGCCGCGGCGCGCAGCAGCCATCCCGCGGCCAGCCCAGGAGACGACGGGGGCACGTGCGAGCGCGAGGCCCGCGGCGGCCTCACACGCTCGTCCTCGGCCGGGACCTCCCGCGTCGCTTCCGCCGTGCTCATGAAGGGGATGCGCAGCCTACCCGATCACGTCCCGCTTCGCGCCAGGGTCGGCGTCGGACCAGGCGTTCGCACCGGGAGAAATAGACCCTCGCGCGCGTCGCCCGGGCTCGCCGGCGGGGCGCCTCGCTCGCGCGTGGGGCCGGCCGGCCCGGGCAGCGCCGGCGGCTGCGTCGGGTCTTCGGTCTTGGGCGCGCCGTTGTTCAGGATGTACGGACGCGCGCCCATGGTGGAGCAGGCGAAGACCTCGTCGCGGTGAAACTCCCACTGCAAGTACACGTTGCCGTCGCCGGACACGATGGCGCTCGGCGCGGGGCCGAAAGGCTGGGCGCGGTCGACCGCGTCGAGGGCCGCGATGTCGAACGCGGTGATGCCGCTCGTCTTCACGATGCCCATCTTCTTCAGGTGACCGTCCTTGGTGATCACGATCTCCAGCCGCGTCAGGAGGTGCTGGTCGTTCATGGGATGGTTGGCGGGGAGCGCGTCGAGCGACCCCAGGAACGAGTCGGCGAAGATGGGGTGAATGCGGTTGTGCATCCCGTTGAGGTAGGACGCGAAGGGGACCGAGGCGGTGTTGAGCGCCGTCTGGTTGCCGGGCTTCACGCTCGAGACGTAGTTCTCGATCGCGCTGCGCCACCGCTCGAAGTTCGACGCCACCCAGGAGCCCCGGTGCTCGCTCTTCCGGCGCTCGCCGTCCGCTTCGCGGAGCTTGCGCAGGTTGTCCTGGCCGACGATGCTGGCGATCTGCCCCTGCGCCAGGTTGGTGTTCATCGACCCCGGCGCCGAGCGCGCGCCGAGGCCCGGGAGCGACCAGAGCTTGCCCCCCGGGAGCGTCGGGTTCGCGGCTCCCGCGCTGGACGACGGCGTCGTCCCCGGCGCGCCACCGGACCGCGAGGGGTTGAACGTCCAGACCCCTTCCGGCGCGCTCTGCACGTCCGGCGACGCCGGCGTCTCTCCACCCGGCGTCGGCTGCGGCTGCGCCGGCCCGGGCGCCTGAGGCGTGGCCGCAGGGTTCTTGTCGGTCCCGGCCTGGTGCGGTTGATCGGTCGGAGGCGTCACTGCGGCAGTCGGGGCGGCTTCCGGCTTGGGTATCTTCGGCTCGTGCGCCATGTCGAGGTCCGCCCCCTTCTCCCCGGGGGCGCGGTTCTTCTCTCCCTTGTGCTCGTCGCTCTCCGCGATTCGCGTCTTCTCCGAGTCACCGGGCTGCTTCTCGCTGCCCGGGTGGTTGCCCCCCGGCGTGGGCACCTCGTCGTCGCGATCGTGCGAGGTCTGTGTGGCGACGGTCTCCTTCTCGACCTTGTTCGCCTCGTCGGCGATGAAGTGCGCGTTGGGGTTGTCCTCCTGGTTGGGCTTGGAATGCTGGCGCACGGCGATGCGCCGGTCCTTCAGCGGGTCCTCAGGTAGGACCACGGGCTTTTTCTCTTCGTCCTTCTTCAGCAGGACGATCTTCTTCTCCTCCGGCTTCTTGGCCTCGGGCTTGGGCGGCGTCTTTTCCGGCGGTTTGACCTGCGCGGTCGGGACCGGCTGAGCCGCGTCCGGCTTGGGTGGCGGCGGGGGAGGGGGCGGCGGGGACTCGTCCTTCGTTTCGTCGCTCGGCTCGCCCAGGGAGACCTCGAAGGTCTGCCCGTCCTGCCTGGCGAGGTTGCTGGCCTCGTGGGACAGCTTCCACAGCTCGGAGCGGTCGTCCTGCATCTTCCCGACCACCAGCCCACCCGTCCCAAAGAAGAAATGCGCGCACACCGCGGCGCAGATCCACAAGACGAGGGGGATGGTAACGTCGCGAGACCGCATCTCTTCCGTTCGACGGGGCTCGAAGGGGCCCGAGACGCCGTCCAATCTACCGGATCTTCAAGTTACGTACCGAAAGCTCCCGCGTCGAGCCAGCCACCGTGCATTCGGGGCGAATGCCGTCGCAGCGCGCCTTTTGGCCCACGGCCTACCACGCCCCGTCCGGTGGGCCAGCCAGTTGAGCGCCGAAACCAGTCCTACGTGGGGCGAGTCCTACATCGGCCAGTCCTACGTCGCCCAGTCCTACGTCAGCCAACGTCCGCGATAGACGCCCGGAGCGGGCCGCGTTTGAGCAATTGCCCCACCCGGCAGCGCATGTTACCTGCCCACGAACACATGTCTTTCGTCGAAGCCCGCAATCTCCCCGGGCACGTCGGCATCATCATGGACGGCAACGGGCGGTGGGCGCAGCTTCGCGGACAGCCTCGTGCCGCCGGCCACCGCGAAGGCGCAGCGGCCGTACGCCGCATCGTGCGGGCGGCCCGTCGCCTCGGCCTGCGGGCGCTCACCCTCTACGCCTTCAGCGAGCAAAACTGGTCGCGGCCCGAAGAGGAGGTGGACGCGTTGATGGTGCTCCTGCGCGACTTCCTCCTCAACGAGCGCGACGAGATCCTCGACAATGGCATCCGCCTCAACGCTGTCGGCAACCTGGGGCGCTTGCCCTCGCTGGTGCGCGCGGTGCTCGATCCCCTGCGCCGCGACACCGAGGCGAACGGCCAGATGACGCTGACGCTGGCCCTCTCCTACGGTGGTCGCGAGGAGATCGCCTTTGCCGCGCGGGAGCTGGCGAAGGCGGTGGCCGCCGGGCGCATCGGGCCCGACGACGTGACCCCCGACGCCCTCCGCGCGCAGATGCCCAGCCTGCGCGTCGGGGACCCCGACCTGGTCATCCGCACCGGCGGAGAGCGGCGCATCTCGAACTTCCTCCTCTACGGGCTGGCGTATGCCGAGCTCTACTTCGCCGACGTGCTCTGGCCGGACTTCGCCGAGAAGGACCTCTACGCCGCGGTGGCCAGCTTTCAGGGACGGGAGCGTCGCTTCGGGATGACGGCGGACCCACGGGCGCCGACCACGCGCATCGCCAGCTGAACATCGCCGGACCATGGCGGCGGCCTCGAACCTGGTCATGCGCCTTGCGACGGCCGCCGTGGGCGTGCCGATCATCCTGTCGCTCGTCTACATCGCGCCGCCGTGGGCGTTTTACCTGCTCGTTCTGGCGGCGGTGCTGGTGGGGGCCCAGGAGCTCTTCGCCATGACCCACCCTGCCGACCGCCTCTCGCAGGCGGTGGGCGTGCTGGCCTCGGCGGTGGTGTCGGCGACGGTGTACCTCTGGGCGAATGACGCGCGCGTTCTTCTCACGATGCTGGTGGTGCTCCCGGTCTGCGGCCCCCTCTTCACCCTGGTGCGTCTGGGATCCATCGAGACGGCGGCCCTCCGTGCCTGCGCGCTGGGCTTCGGCCCGCTCTTCATCGCCGCGCCGCTCACCCTTCTCGCGCGGATGCGCTTGAACCTGGGGGCGGCGGGCTCCGGCTCGGTCATCCTGGCCATCGGCCTGGCGTGGTTCGCCGACACCGGGGCTTACTTTGCCGGGCGCTTTCTGGGAAAGCACAAGCTTTACGAGGCGGTATCGCCCAAGAAGACGGTCGAAGGCGCAATCGGGGGCCTGGCGGCGAGCGTGGTGTGGGCGCTGCTCGGCTCTTTCTGGTTCCTGCGTTCCCTTCCGGTCGCTCACGCCATTCCGCTGGCGCTGGTCGGCGGCGTGGTCGGCCAGGCCGGTGACCTCGCGGAATCACTGCTGAAACGCTCGACCGGGGTCAAGGACTCGGGCGCCCTGGTGCCTGGCCACGGCGGGATTCTCGACCGGGTGGATGCGTTGATCATGACGTCGATCGCCGTGTATCTTTACGGAGTCTGGCTTCGCTGAGAGGCGGGGCCGTTGCAGCGCGTCGTGCGCCAACCGTTGCAACCAGAGCTTGCACTCGGCGCCCCACAGCCCCAGAACCTCGGCCCCATCATGGCGACCTCCATTCCCACGCCCCCGCCCTCCAAATCGCGCCTCTTTGGCAAGGAGCACGACTTTTACAAGGTCGTGCAGGACTACCTCGAGCGCGCCGCCCGCGTGGCGGCCATCGAGCCGTACGTCACCACCATCCTCAGTCAGCCCAAGAACGAGCTCATCATCAACTTCCCGGTCCGCATGGACGGCGGCGAAGTGCGGCTGTTCAAGGGATATCGCGTCCAGCACAACAACCTCCTCGGGCCCTTCAAGGGCGGGATGCGCTTTCACCCGCAGGTCTCGCTCGACGACGTGAAGGCCCTGGCGGCGATGATGACGTGGAAGTGCTCGCTGATGCGCCTTCCCTTCGGCGGCGGGAAAGGCGGCATCAAGTTCGATCCGCACAGCGTCTCCAAACATGAGCTCCAGCGCATCACGCGGCGCTTCACGCACGCTCTCGGCGAGAACATCGGCCCGGAGTACGACATCCCGGCGCCGGACGTCGGCACCAACGCGCAGACCATGGCGTGGATGATGGACACCTACTCCAACATGGTGGGCTCCGCGCAGAAGCAGATGGTCAAGGGCGTGGTCACCGGCAAGCCGGTCTCGAGCGGCGGGACGCTTGGGCGCACCAAGGCCACCGGTCAGGGCGTCGTCTTCTGCATCCTCGAGTGGGCCAAGGAGCGCGGCTTCTCGCTCGAGGGCTCGACGATGACGGTGCAGGGTTTCGGCAACGTGGGGTCGCACACCGCCGTCATCCTGTCGAAGCTCGGCGTGTCGACGGTCGCGGTCGGTGACCACACCGGGTACATGTACAACCCCGAGGGATTCAACGCGCACAAGGTCCAGGACTACGTCGAGGTGTACGGCAGCATCGCCGGTTACCCGGGCGGCAAGCCCATCACGCGCGACGAGTTCTTCGCCATAAAGGCGGACATCTTCGCCCCCTGCGCGCTGGAGAATCAGATCGGCGAGGCGGAAGCAAAAGCGCTCGACGTGAAGCTGGTGGCCGAAGGCGCCAACGGCCCCACCAACCCCAGCGGCGAGAAGATCCTCCTCGACCGCGGCATCGAGATCCTGCCCGACGTGCTGGCCAACTGCGGCGGCGTGACCGTCAGCTACTACGAGTGGGTGCAGAACAAGCGCAGCGAGACGTGGACCGAGGAAGAGGTGGACGCCCGCCTCGAGGTCGCGATGAAGCGCGCGTACCACGAGGTGAGCGAGTTCGCCCGGCACCGGAAGTGCGACATGCGCATCGCGGCGTACTGCATCGCGCTCCAGCGCATCGAGGGAGTCTACAAGGAGCGCGAGATTTTCCCCTAGGAGGCCGTCGGGCAAGGGGACTCGGGCCGCGAGCTCGGTTCCCCACAGACGGCGGAAGACCGCGTGACGAGCCTCCGCTTCCCTCAGCTCGGGATGGCGCCGTCGCTCGCCGTCGATGGCGATCCGACGGGCGTCCTCGCTCATCTCGGCGGCCAGTCTCACCCTCTCAGACGGGGCCAGCCTGCGCGCGGCGGCGACCTGCGCATTGCGAGCCGCGACGGTCGTGTCGTCCGCCATTCTATGTGACGGTAGTGGACCGGACTGCTTTCGCCAATGCACAGTCACAGTCCTCCCGACCAGGCCACGCCGTACACGGGAATCTCGCCTTTCCTCGTGGGGGTCGAGGCGATGACGCCGGCCGACGGGGTCCCCGGGATCCCGAAGGCGCCGCGCTTCTCCCCCTTGTCCACATTGCGGGTGAGCCACCAGGCCAGCCCTCCTCCGGCAAGGCTGCCTCCGATGGTCGCCGAGAGCCAACCGCGCGTTTTCCCCTGGCTCTGGTTGGGGCTCTGGAAGATGGTGGGGTCCTGGAAGATGAGCGGGCTCGCCGCTGCCGCGCCCACCAGCGCTCCTCCGCCCACGCCCAGGTCGATGAGCACCATGCGCGACGGCGACAGCGTGACCTGCGTGGCCAGGATGCCGGCGCCGACCACCCCGATGGCGGAGCCGTAGCCCAACCCGCTGTAGGGCGTGACCGTGGTCGATCCTCGGCCCAGCCATTCGATGGTCCCGCCCATCAGAAGCCCGAGCGCGCCGCCGGAGTGCGCCAGCGTCGCGTCGCCGTCGTCCATGCTGGTGCGGGTCAGCGCCAGCGTCGCCAGACCGATGCCGATGAAGCCGCTGCCCACTCCCCACGAGTACCGGTCGGTCAGCGGCTGCACGTCGCGCCCCGCGGCGATCAGGAACCCCGACGTCGCCGCCCAGCCCGCCCCCGCGGCGAGGTACCAGGCGTCCCCGGTCGACACGTCCCACTCCTCGGCCACCAGCAGCGCCCCACCGATGCCGATGCCCGTTCCCAGCGCGAGCACCGGATAGAGCACCTCGGGATCGGTCTGCGCGCCGGCCGCGCTCTGCAGCGAGAAGCCGGTGAACGCGCCGAACAGCCCGCCGTTGACCGCCAGCACCGCTCTCCCCTGCGAGCGCAACGGCGCCATCACCCCTTGCGTCGTTCCGCGTCCGGCCTCGCGCAGCTCCTGCTCGCGCGCGGCCTGCGCCGCCGTCTCGGGCGTCAGAAGATCACGCAGCATGACCAGGCCGCGCACCCCCACCGATTCGCCCGGGACCGTCTCCACGCGCACGCGCAGCTCGCGTCCGCGCGGGGGCACCGCCACCACGCGCACGACGTAGTCGCCGCCGCCCGCGCTCTCCACGCGCGGGCTCACCACCCACGTCCCCGCGTCGCCGTCGGCGGGCGCGCTCCCGGCCGCCGCCCCCGCCGCGCGCTCGATGAGATCCATATCTCGCGTGTGCCCCTGCTCGGGGCCCGGGTCGGCCACGTACAGAGTGAAGCCCAGGTCCTCCACCGCGTCGCGCAGCGTCGCGTCGAGCTCCAGCGCGCGCTCGTAGAGCGCCTTCTCGGTGGAGAGCGGGCGGTGCAGCCCGCTGGACGCGGGCGCGTCCCCGGCGGGGGTGAGCGTGGGCCACACCACCACGGGCGGCTTCTCGCCGGGGTCGGCGGCCTGCGCGCTGCCGGTGGCTGCGAGCAAGGCGACGAGCACGGCGGACACGAGGAGCACCCACCGTGCCCGATCGGGAAGCGAAGAGAGCTCCATCGGTGTCCGGCTCTTCGGGTAGAGACGACAAGAGCGGTCCGTCATTTTAGAACATGACGATGCCCAGCGCATAAAGGTCGACGACGGTGGTGTCGTCGACCGAGAAGCGGTGGCCGGGCAGGTCGATGACGTCGCGATGGTCCGGGTTGGGGACGCCCTGGACGACGCCGTGGTAGATGCACGGCCCCGCGGCACCCGGGTCGGTGTTGCCGTTCGGCGAGCACACGTCGGCCGCCGTGATGAGGTGCGACTGCGCGTAGGTGAAGTTCCCGCCCAGTGTGAACTTGATGTACTGGCCCGCCTGCCAGGTGGCCGAGGACGAGAGGGTGAGGCTCCCGTAGGCGGCCACCTCGGTGATGCCGGTGAAGTAGACCGCCTCCCCGCCGGCGACGCTCTGGCCGTTGGCTGCCGCGGAATACGCGGAGGGGTTCGGCGTTCGCAGCGAGGTGGCCTGGGAGGCGCCGAGCGCGTCGAAGAGCTCCGAATAGTCGCGCCCCGGCGAGTGGTAAGTCCCCTTGAAGCGGAAGTCTGCGCTGAGGCGCTGATACTGCTCTCGCGCCTCGTACGGGATCACCTCGAGACCCAGCGCGAAGCTGCCCTGGAGCGGCGGGGTGCGGTCGAGGTCCTGCGACACGTTCCACTTGCCGTAATCGCTGGCGCCGTTGGGGAAGTCGGCCTGCACCCAGAAGCCGCTGTAAGGCTCGACGTAGCCGAAGCGGCGCGACCACACCGTGCGGGCGATGATGGAGTCGAATCCGCGGCTGATGCCGGGATCGCGGTTGCCGGGCGACCCGTCGGGGTTGGGGCAAACGTTCGCGCCGTTCACCACCTGGCACGCATGAAGCGGGGTGCCCACCGCCAGGCGCCCCTCGATGCCGATCACCCAGGTGGGCTTGGCGAGGTCGCGCTGCTGGTTGAAGATGGCCCAGTCCAGCCCGGCGGAGATGGTGTCGATGCCGCTGCGCGTGGGGCTGCTGGAAGGCACGCTGAAGAGCTGGCCGCCCGCGGGATCGGCCAGGCGCTGGGCGGCGACCGCGGACGAGCCGTCGAGGTCCCCCAGGCTCTGCGACCAGGCCAGGATGACCGGCACCCGCAGGATGAGCGCCAGGTCGTGATAGATGCCCACGTCGAGACCGAGGTCCAGCGTGGACATCGACGACGAGTACGAGGCGATGTTCTCGGTCGCGGGAATGAAGCCCGCCGGCGATCCCGGCGCCCCCGCCAGGCCGTTCTGGGGGAGCTGCGACTCGCGGCGAATCTTGGCGTTCTTCCAGGACTGGGAGAAGCCGAGGACGATGTTGAGGTCGAAGGGGTCGCTCCCGTCGAAGGCGTCGGCGACCGTGGTGATCTCCGCTGTCTCGCTCATCATCGCCGGCTCGCGCGCGGCCACCGGCTCGTCGGCGTGCGCGTCGCCGGGCGCGCCCGACAGCGCGAGCACTGCCACGAAGCAGAGGCCCAGCCGGCGCGAGGGGCGCATCCGATGGCCCACGCTAACGGCGCGGCGCGAAGCGTGTCAACAACGGTCGAGCGCGTTCACAGGCCGCCGGGCACCCCGCTCCACGCGCTGTTGGCGTCGGCCACCGGTCGCAGCAGCGGCGCCGCCTCGGCCTGCGGCAACGCGCTCACGCGCATCGTGGCCACCGCGCAAGCGGCCCGGGCGACACGACGCGTGGTCACCTGCCGGGTGATGGTGGCGCCATCGGCCGCTCCGCCCGGCGCCATCACTTCCGCGGCCAGGCTGTGGGCGCTCGCGGCCAGGCCCGCACAACGCGCGACCGCCGCCGAGACCGACACGTCGGCCGCCGCCAGGTGCGTCTTGCCGGGCGGGAGCCGCCGCCAGCCCTCCTCGAGCGCCGTCCCCGCGTCGCCGCTGTCGGTCGCCCAGGCGAAGGCCACGCCGCTGGACAGCGTCGCCTCCGCCCCGTGGGGCGTCACCTCGACCGACACGTCCGCCGCGGTGTAGCGGACCACCCCCGACGGCGTGACCACCCACTCCTCCGCGCCCGGCGACTCGCCGGCCCCGAGGGAGCTCTGGAAGCTGCCGCTGGCGAGCCACGACTCCTCCGTGAAGCCTGCGCAGACCCGCACGCGCGCCGGGCCGCGGAACGTGGTTTCGCGCGTGGTGCGCGGATCCCTGGCCACGACCCGGCTGCCGGCGGCGAGGTCGATCCAGTCCTCCGGCGGCGCCAGCTCTTGCCGGAGCAGCGGCGTCGTCGCCCCGTCGGCCCCCGGCGTCTCGATGTGCGCGTCGCCGTCGAGGGTGACCACGCGGCAGGCCAGCAGATGCTGAGGAACCGCGTGAGGCCGGATGGTCGGCCGCACGAGCGCCGACCCGTCGACCGGCCCGACCGAGGCGGTCGTCGAGGGGGCCGGAGAAGGCGCCCGGTCCGGCTCGCATGCGCCGCAGCCGGTCAGGCCGAAGAGCAGGGCGGCGAGGACCTCGCGCACGCGCTACCGCGACAGGCTGGGGGGCGGCGGAAGAATGTCCTCCACGTCGGCCGGGAAGATGTCCGCCGTGATGTCCTCCGCTGCGAGCTCGCGCTTGGCGTTGTGCAGCTGGCTGTTGGTCTGATCCAAGCGGTCGGCCAGGACGCCGAGGAACTGCCACAGCATCTTGACCGCCACCTCGTGCTCCTTGCGCAGGATCTCGAAGAAGTCCGCGCGGCGAATGGCGATGAGCTCCGCCACCCCCACGGCGGTGACGGTGGCCGATCGCGGGACGCTGCGGATGAGCGCCATCTCCCCCACGTGCTCGCCCTGACCGAGGTGGGTCAGCGTCTGGTCACCGCGCGAGACGCGGACCTTGCCCTCCAGCACGATGAAGAGCTCGTCGCCCTTGTCGCCCTCGCGAATCACCACCTCGCCGTCGTTGAAGGCGCGCACTTCGACCGCCTGCATCACGCGCAGGAGCTCGCGCTCGGTGAGCCGCTCGAACAGCGGCATGTGCGCCAGGACGTCGCGCTTGAGCGCCAGACGCCGCGCGCGGTCGGCGTCGGTCGCGCCTTCCTCGCCGACCTTGACCACCAGCGTGGTGATGTTGTCCTTGCCGCCGCGATCGTTGGCCAGGGTGACGAGAGCCTTGACCCCCTCGTCGCCCTCCAGAGAAAGCGGGATGCGGAGCTCCTCGGGGGACTCCAGGTAGCCGTGCAGGCCGTCGCTGGCGAGCACGACGTTGTCGCCCGCGATGAGCTCGACAATCAGCGTGTCTACCTCGACCCGCTCGTAGACGCCGACCGCGCGAGTGATGGCGTTCTTCTGCTGAACCTTGTCGATCTGCTCGCGGGTGAGCTTCCCGCGTTTGATGAGCTCGTTGAAGACGGTGTGGTCTTCGGTGAGCTGCTGGATCTTCCCGCCGCGCGACAGGTAGACCCGGCTGTCGCCCACGTGCGCGATGAAGCCCTGGTGCCCGACCACCAGCAGCGCGCTCAGGGTGGTCCCCATCCCGCGCTTGGCCGCGTCGATGCGAGCCTCCTCGTGGATCTTGGAGCAGGCGCGCTGCACCGCGTGCTCCAGCAGGGCAACCACGTCCCGCGGCGTGACCTTGCTCGTGCCGGTGGCTCCGCTGGCGTAGTCGTCGAGCAGCTCTTTCTCGCGCTTGATCTCCTCGTGCACGGTGCGCACGGCGATGGCGCTGGCCACCTCGCCGGCGGCGTGTCCCCCCATCCCGTCGGCGACGATGAAGAGCGCCAGCTTCTTGTCCACGAGGAAGTTGTCCTCGTTGTGCGCGCGCACCTTCCCGACGTCGGTGGCGGCGTAAAAGCGGATGGAGTCACCGAGGCCCATTCGACCGCGCCATGATGCCAGCTCCGGCTGCGGGTTGGAATGGAGGCCTTCACGCGTCGTCGTCGGTCTCGCTCGCCGTCTCTCGCGCATCGCCGCGCAGGCCTAGGGCGCGCGCCTTCTTGTAAAGGTGGCTTCGCTCGAGATCGAGCGCGCGGGCGGTTGCCGCCATCTGCCCACCGTGGTGGGAAAGCGCCTCCTGAAGGATCACCCGCTCCGCCTCTTCGACCAGGACACGGAAGGGGACGCCTGCGCGGTAGAGGCCCGCCGCTCGGGCCGCGCTGCCGCCCGGCAGACACGTCCGCACGTCGTCGGCGCGGATGGCGTCGTCCGGCGTGAGGATGACCAGCCGCTCGATGAGGTTCTTCAGCTCGCGGACGTTGCCGGGCCAGGAGTAGCTGGCCAGGACGGCGATGGCGTCGCCTTCCAGGCGCATGTCGCGGCGGTCGTTGGAATGGGCGGCGAGTTCGAGGAAGTGGCGGGCCAGCAGGGGAACGTCCTCCCGGTGCGCGCGCAGCGGGGGGATGGCCAGCGGAAGGACGTTCAGGCGATCGTAGAGGTCGGGGCGGAAGCCGCCGCTGCCCTGAGCGGCCAGCAGATCGCGGTTGGTGGCGGCGACCACGCGCACGTCGATGGCGATGGTCTCGCTGCCGCCGACGCGCTCGATCTCGCGCTCCTGCAGCACGCGCAGGAGCTTGGCCTGCATGGCCAGCGGCATGTCCCCCACTTCGTCGAGGAACAGGGTGCCCCCCGAGGCGCGCTCGAACTTGCCGCGCCGCTGCTTGGTGGCGCCGGTGAAGGCGCCGGCCTCGTGGCCGAAGAGCTCCGACTCGATGAGCTCCGAGGGGAGCGCCGCGCAGTTCAGCTTCTCGAGAGGCCCCCGGGCGCGCGGGCTCAGGGTGTGAATGGCGCGCGCCACCAGCTCCTTGCCCGTGCCGCGCTCGCCGGTGACCAGCACGCTGGCCGCGCTCTTGGCCGCGCGCCCGATCTGTTCGACCAGCTTCTTGATGGCCGGGCTCTCGCCCACCATCTCCCCCGTGGCCCCCGCCGCGCGGCGCAGGTCGCGCGCCTCCGCTTCGGCGCGCGTCAAGCGCAGGGCCGTCTCCACCGCGATGAGCAGAGCGTCGGTGTTGAGCGGCTTCTCCAGGAAGTTCAGGGCTCCGACGCGGACCGCGCGCACGGCGGTGTCGATGGTGGCGTGGCCGCTCATCATGATGACCGGCGTATCGGCCTTGGAGCCGCGCATGCGCTGCAGAAGCTCCACCCCGTCGCCGTCGGGCAGCATCACGTCGAAGAGGCAGAGATCGTAGGAGCGCTTCTTCAGCTTTTCCTCGGCGACCTTGATGCCGCCCGCCACGTCGACGCCGTAGCCCTCCAGGGTGAGCGCCTTCTGCAGCGTAGTGAGGATGGAAGGCTCGTCGTCGACGACGAGCAGGTGCGCGCGGGCCATCGCCGGAGTGTAGTCGACCCCGGCATTCATGGCGGGGGGGAGGGTCCCGCTTTCGTGGGATATTCTCTGGCCCCCGGCGTTCGTGCATTCATGCCGGGGGACGCGCGAGACGACTCAGCCCCGCGGAGAAGACCCTCGATGAAGAGAGCAGGGACTCGATGGCTGGCGGCGCTCCTGGGGCTCACCGCGGCCATGGCGGCTGGCCGCGATGCGCGGGCCCATGGCGACGTCGACGTCGACCGACCGGAGCCATCCAGCGCGCAGAGCACCGCGGGGGTCAACGCCGAACCTCGCCCCGACGCGCCGCAGGCGAAGCACGAGGAGCGAGCCTGGGCGACCCTCGACATGGTGCTCGGCTGGGGGAAGGTGCCCTTCGCGGTCCAGAACCTACCCGCCACCGGAGACCCGGCGCTGACCTACTCGCGGTCGGATCGTACCGACGCCGACGTGCAGTCGTTCGTCGTTGCGGCATCGATCGAGCTCACCCATCGCTGGGGCGTGGGGCTTCGTCTGCCCTTCACCTTCGCCGACTTCTCGCCCGACGGGTCGCCCGCGCGGGGGACCAGCTCGCTCGGCAACATCGAGCTGGACGGCGAGATCGCCGCTCCCCTGGCGCGCGACCTGCGCTTGGCGGGCTCCCTCGGTGTCACTTTGCCGACCGCCCAGGGGCAACAAGTCCCCCCCGGCTTGCTGGATCAGAGTGCGGCCTCGACGACGGAGAACGCCTACGACCGCTGGTCGCTCAGCCGCGCCGCCGCCTTCGCGCGCGGCTACGAGGACAACGCGCTCTTCGTTCCCCAGCGCCTCGGCCTCATCCCGCGGATCGGCCTCTTCTACCGCTTCCGTGGGCTGCGCGTCGAGCCCACGGTAAAGGTGGAGAACCTCATCGCCACGTCGAGCTCCCTCCCCGCGACGTACGTCGGCGACGTCGTGGCTGCGCTGCGCGTCGCCTACACGGTCCGCGAGCCGCTCGAGGTCGCGCTGCGCGGCTGGGTGGCCGTGGGCTACGCCGGCACGGCCGACGACCGGACCACCGCCGTCGCGCTGGAGCCCGGGATCGCGCTTCGTCTGGGGTCGCTCCGTCCCTACGCCGGGGTCATCCTTCCGTTGGCCGGGCCTCCTTCGGACAACGGCTTCGTCGGCGTGAGGGTCGGCGTCACGGCCGCGTTTTGACGCGCCGTCTTCCACTCTCCAGCAGACCATTCAAAGCCCCACGGAATCCCGACGGGCGACTCGCCCAAGGCATGGCGGCGTGTAGACTCCGACGACGGAGATGACGCGCACCCGCTTGTCCAGGCAGCTGCAGGCCTCCTTTGTCGTGCTCGCTCTCGCCGGACCGTGGCTGGTCGGATGCGGCGCCCGAGCCGGCGCTCGCGGCCCGGCCATGCACGCCGAGCGGGGCGCGCCGGCGGTGTCGCAGGTGGGCGACGACGCGTTCGCGGGGGCGGTGCACGACCTTCTGCTGAGCGAGCCGAAGACCGCCGAGCGCTCGGTCCGTCTCGGCGCCGTCGAGGCCCGGCAGATGACGCGCGCCGCGATCCGCTTTCGCGCGCACGCTCCGGAGCGAGGGCTGGCCGCCGTGAGCGGAGGGCTCTACCTCGTACGAGTGGGGGAGCCCGCGCAGGGCATTCTCGGCCCCGACGGTCCCGAAGCGTTGAAGAGCGCCGTGCGCGAGCTGGCGGCCACGGGCGACGAAGGACGAGCTCGCGCCATGTACGACCTCTTGCTCCAGGTCGGCGGCCCGGCCGATCGCGCCGACGTTCGCGCGCACATCGACGCGCTGGACGCATGGACGCGTAGCGCCATCGCCACGGGAGGCTCGGTGGCGAGCGCCGGGGGTCTTGAGCGCGTGGCGGTGCACCGGCGTCTTCTCGAGCCCAGCCAGGAGGCGCTGGCCGACGCCGCAGCCGCCACGAGCGAGTGGATCAAACGCGCCGTCGAGCTGCGCGACCGCTTCCGCAAGACGCGCGTGCAGCCGCCGCGCGACGAGGGCTCGGAGGCATGGCGTGCCCTGGAGACCGGCCCGGTCGTCCTGTCGTCCCTGTTCCTGCGTGACGCCGACGTGAGCGGGGCCCTGGCGGCGGTCGATCGCGCGCAAGCGCGCGAGCTCCTCGAGTCGGAGCGGCCGCAGTTCGCCCAGGCGCTCGAGGCCGCGGCGCAGGAGCCGAGCGTCGACCGGTGCATCGACCTGCTGCACCAGCTACGGCCGCTGGCCGGGCGCGAGCCGTCGCACGACGACGAGGACTTTCAGGACGATCGCGAGCTCTTCGGCGCGGCGGCCTTCGGCGTGGCCAGCGAATGCTATCGGCTGGATCCCACGGTTCCCGAGGTGGCGCTGACGCTCGGGGTGGCGCTCGAAGAGCTGGGCATGGCCGAGGCGACTCCGACCGTTCTGGCGGAGACGGTCCGTGCCCACCCCGACGCGCGCGTGGCCAGCGAGGCGCTCGCGCTGTCGCTCGACGCGATGGCGGTCGAGGCGGGCGCAGGGGACCCGGACGCGGCGCGGCGCACCTTCCGCGCGGCGCTCCCTTTGCTGGCGGCGGCGTCGGATCGCACGCTGACCGGAAAAGTTCACCCCAGCGTCGCGCGGGTGCGCGCGGCGATGGGGGAAATCGAGCTCCGCGAGGGACGGATCGAGAGCGCGCGGGCTCTGCTCCAGCAGTCCGCCAAGGAGGAGAAGTCCGGGAGCGTCCTTCTTTCGCTGGCACGCATCGAGTGGCGCGACGGGCACGCGCAAGCGGCGCTCGACGATCTGCGCGACGGCCTGGAGGCCTCCGACGCCGCCCGGGATCCGGCGCTTCGGGGCGAGCTTCTCCTGACCCTCAGCGACGTGACGCACGACAAGGGCGACGCCGCCGCGGCCAGGACGCCGCTGACCGAGGCGCTGAAGGAGCTGGTGGAGTCGCGCAACGTGGCGGACGCCGATTCGCGCGCGCGGGTCGAGCGCGTCCTGGCGCGGGTGCTCGATCGCTTCGGTGCCGTGCAGCCCGCGCAGCGTGCGCTGGAGCGCGCCTACGCGGCGGCCCCAGGCGACAAGCGGCAAGCGACGCAGACCATCGAGCTGCTGATCGGCCGCGCTTTCGTGCGGGCCGACCTGCCGGCGGCGCGCGATGGGCTGCAGCGCGCTCTGGCGGCGGACCTGGCGGACGACGACCTGGTCTATTTCGCACTGTGGGTGCGCCTCCTCGAGCGGCAGCTCCACCTTCCCACCGACGGCACGCCGGACCGCGTCTTCTCCTCGGTGAACGACGACGGGCGCTGGGCCGCCACGCTGGCGCGCTTCGGCGAGGGCAAGCTGAAGGGCGACGAGCTTCTGGCGCGCGCGCAGAATCCCATCCAGAAATACGAGGCGCTCTTCTACTCGGCCATGGATCACCGGGCCTCGGGGGACACCAAAGGCGGCGACGATCTGCTGCGGCAGGTCGTGGCGGGCACCGGGCTGGAGCTCAGCGAGGTCGCTCTCGCGCGCGACATGCTCGACCCCGGCAAATCGCAGGTCGGCGGTCCACTTCCGCCCGACGTGTCGATCCCTTGAGCGCTCCTCACGCCATCCGCCAGGCCATCGACTGGGGGGCGCTCGCGCCGCTGCGAATCCGCGCGCGGCAAGTGGCGGAGGGGGTGTACGCCGGCAGTCACCGGAGCGCGAAGCGCGGGGCGGGCGTCGAGTTCGGCGGCTACCGCGAGTACGTGCCGGGGGACGATCTGCGCTGGCTCGATCGGCGATCGCTGCTGCGTCACGACCGCCTGGTGGTGCGTCAGTTCGAGACCGAGACCGATCGCGCGCTCTGTCTCCTTTTCGACGCTTCGGCGTCGATGGGCTACCGCGGCAAGCAGGCGCCGGCGGCGAAGATGGCCTTCGCGGCGGTGGTGGCGGCGGCGCTGGCGCGTCTGGCCATCGCCAGCGGCGACCCGGTGAGCCTCACCTTCCTCGGCGGCGGCCCGCGCGCGGCGGCGGTCCCGCGCTCGGCGGGTCGCGATCAGTTCGAGCGCATCGTCGCCGCGCTGGAGACGGCCGAAGCGGGGGGCGATGCCCGCGTCGACCCCTCCAAGCTGGACCGCGCCCTGCAATCACTGGCGCGCGCGACGCGGCGCGGAGCCATCGTTGTCTTCCTCAGCGACCTGGTGGATCTGCCCGACGACGCGGCCGAGAGCGTGGCGGCGATCGCTTCGCGGGGACGCGTGCTGTCCATCGTCCAGACCCTCGATCCGGCGGAAGTCGACTTTCCCTTCCAGGGAACGGTACGGCTGCGCGCCCTCGAAGGGGGCGCCGTCGTGGAGACGGACGCCGAGACCACGCGCGATCGCTATCTCGCCGCGCTCGCCGCGCTCACCCGGCTCTGGCAAGACGCCGCGCTCCGTCGTGGAGGCCGATTCCTTCGTGCGACGACCGCCGACGATCCGGTGAGCGTCGTGCGCGCGATCGTGGAGGCCGTCCGGTGAGCTTCCTCAGCACGCTGGCCCTGGCGGTGGCGCTGCTCGTGGTCGCTCCCTATGTGGCTCACCGCCTTCGTCGCCGTCGCGCCGAGGAACAGCTCTTCCCACCGGCGCGACTCGTGCAACCCGCGCCGCCGCAATCGAGGCGCCGCTCGCGGGTCGAGGACCGTGCGCTCCTGGTGACGCGCGCGGCCGCGGTCCTGCTGCTGGCGCTGCTGGGGGCCACGCCCTTCGTGCACTGCTCGCGACTATCCCTCCAGCGCTCGGGGGGCGCATCGGTGGCGATGGCCATCGTGGTGGACGACTCCATGAGCATGAACGCGCTGGCAGGAGACAAGTCGCGCTTCGAGCGCGCGCGCGAGGGCGCCCGCGAGCTCCTCGCCTCGGCCCGCGAAGGGGACGCCGTGGCGGTGGTCCTTGCCGGCGCTCCCGCGCGCGTCGCCCTCGCGGCGACGACCGACCTCGGCGCCGCGCGCGACGCCGTCGATGCGCTCTCCGCGGCGGACCGCGCAACGGATCTCGACGGCGCGGTGGCGCTGGCGCGAGGACTGGTCTCCTCGCTCCCGCAGGTCGACCGGCGTATCGTCGTGCTGAGCGATCTCGCCGACGGCCAGCACGACGGGCCACCGCTGGGCGAGGGGAGCTCTGTCCCGGTCTGGGTCGCGCTCCCCGAGCTACGCGCTCCCGCGGCCGACTGCGCGGCGATGCGCGCCGACCGCACTGGCGCTCGCGTGCACGTCGCCTTCGCTTGCGGCCCGGGGGCGAGCGCCGCGGGACGCGACGTGGCGGTGGAGGACGCCCAAGGAAAGAGGCTGGGCCAAGCGGCCCTCCCAGCGGGGGCCAGCGGGGAGACCATGGTGCTCCTTCCCTCCGAGGATGCCGCGCCCTTCCGCGCTCGGCTGCTGGGGGGCGACGCGGTGGCGAGCGACGACGCGGCGCCGGTGCTCGCCGAGGTGACGCGCGGCGCCATCGCGGTGGTGGCGGACACCGTCGACGAGACGGTGGCTACCGGCGGCGCGCCCATCGTCGAGCAGGCGCTCTCCGCGCTGAAGCTCGACCTCGACATGCGCCCTCTGCCGGCGTTTCCCGATCGCGCCGAGGACCTGGGGGGCGATCTCGGCGTCTTGCTCGACGATCCGCCCGGCTTCACGCCCGAGCAGCGGCACGCGCTGGGCGCGTTCCTCGACGGCGGCGGGGTGGTGCTGGTGGCGCTGGGTCCCCACGCGGCGGCCGCCCCGCTAGGCGCGTCGCTCGAGCCGCTCCTCGGCCACGCAGTGACCTGGGGCGAGACCAGGTCCACGGGCGGCGACCCAGCGAGCGCCATCGGCCAGCTGGCCGAGCCCGCGCGCAGCCTGGCCGAGCTCGGCGCCACCCGCCGTGCCACCCTCGCTCCGGAGGACGTGACCGCCCTGGAGCCGCTGGTGAAATGGACCGACGGCGCGCCACTGGTCGCTCGGCGCGTCATCGGCCGCGGCGAAGCGTGGATGGTCACCTTGCCCTTCTCCGTCGACGAGAGCGATCTCGCACTCCGCCCTGCCTTCCTGGCCCTGCTCGATTCGTGGGCCCGCTCGGCGCGCGAACGCGCGGCCCCCAAGCGCAGCGACGTGGGGACCGTCTGGGGGTTCCCGGGGGCGCGTGCCGTCGAGGTGGTGGGCCCTCGTGGTCCCATCGCGGTATCGCGCGAGCAGGGCGTGGCGCGCGTCCTCCCGCCGCTCGTCGGGGTCTACCGCATCACGGTGGACGGCAAGGCCGAGACCCGTGTCGCGGCCCCCGTGTCGCGCGAGCTCGACCTGCGTCCACGCGCCGCCGCCGCGGCCACCGGCGGGGAGGGAATGGGCGAGCGGCGCGCCTCGGTGGACATCAGCGGTCCCCTGGCGCTGGCCTTGCTTGCCCTGGTGGCGGCGGAGATCGCCCTCCGTGCCTGGTCGAGGCGCAAGGTCGAAGCCCTCGCTTGACCAAGGATGGACGAACGGAATCGCTCCTCGTGCCCGTCGGCTGGGGCGGAGCCCGCGAGTGCTAGTCTCGGCCTTCGATGATGAGGATCGCACCGCAGGCCGTTCTCGCAGCCCTCGCCGCACTTGCCATGGGCTGTCATGGGGCCGGCCCCTACGGTCATTCCCCGCGCTACGTCGAGCTGAGCGACGAGACCACCGCCGCGGCTGGCGCCCGCGACTACGACCCGCTCATGGTGCAGCGCCAGCCCGAGGCGTGGCGCAAGGGAACGGTGAGCCTGTTCGGCGTCGTCGAGAGCCGCGCCGCCGGTCCGGGAGGCCAGGCGCTGCTGAAGCTCTCGGTGCGCCGACTCGAGCTGCGGAACCTCTGCGAGAGCAACCTGGACGACGACTCCTGCCGCGTCACCGTCAGCGACAAGGACTTCGGCGTGGTGTGGGCGCTGGCGCAGCTGCGTGGCGACGACGACGTGGGACCGCGCTCGGTGGGTCAGCGCTCGCTGCTGCGCGTGGTGGGCACCCTCGGGCAGGACGTCTCCCCCGCCGACGGATCGCCCATCCTGCGCGCGCGCTGGTTTCGTCACTGGCCGGTTTACTTCTACGTCACTCGCGCCAGCGCGCGCGACATGCGCCAGTGAGACCGGTCACGTCAACGGAGTCGAGGAACTAGCGCGTGCTCGTCTGCCATGCCGACGGAACGCTCCGCCTCCCCGCGCTGGCCACGGCGCACTCGCACGCCTTCCAGCGCGCCATGCGCGGGCGCGCGCAGCGTCCCGCGCGGTCGACGGGGGACGATTTCTGGACCTGGCGCGGACAGATGTACGCCCTCGCCGCGACGCTGACGCCGGAGTCGATCCACGCCACCAGCCTCGTCGCCTACCGCGAGCTCGCACGAGCCGGCGTGCGTACTGTCGGGGAGTTTCACTACGTGCATCACCAGACGGACGGGAAACCCTACGACGACCGCACCGTCCTGGCCGACGCCGTGATCGGCGCGGCCAGGCAGGCTGGACTGCGCATCGCCCTGCTCCGGGTGGCCTACCAGCGAGCGGGCGCGAGCCGACCTGCCGAGGCCGGGCAGAGGCGCTTCTGCGACGCCCAGGTCGACGACGTCCTGCGCGACACCGACACGCTCCGCGCGCGCTGGAAGGGCGATCGCGACGTGGTGGTCGGCCTCGCGCCCCACTCCGTACGCGCGGTCCCGCCGGAGTGGCTGGGTCCTTTGCGCGAGCACGCCGACCGGCACGCGCTCCCCTTTCACGTGCACGTGGCCGAGCAGACGCAAGAGATCGAGGAGTGCCTCGCCGAGACCGGTCGCCGTCCCCTGGAGCTTCTGGCCGACCACGGGCTCCTCTCCGACCGTTTCGTCGCGGTGCACGCCACCCACCTGCTCGCCCACGAGGCGCGGCTCCTCGGCGCCGCGCGCTCCTTCGCCTGCATCTGCGCGACCACGGAGCGCGATCTGGGCGACGGGTTGCCGGACCTGACGTCGCTGCGCGCCGCGGGTGTTCGCCTGTGCACTGGCGTCGACAGCCACGTCGTGGTCGACCCCATCGAGGAGCTTCGCGCGCTCGAGACTCACGAGCGCCTGCGCACGCGCTCGCGCGTCACCTTCCGCCCCGCCGTGGGCACGCCCGCCGAGGAGCTCTGGCGCGAGGGTTCTCTCCTCGGGGCCGCCGCTTGCGGGTTCGCGGACGCCGGCGGTGAGGTCGTCATCCGCCGCGATGACCCGGCGCTCGCGCTCGTGGACGATGCCCTCCTGCTGGACGCCATCGTCTTCGGGGCCGGCTCGAGCGTGATCGACCGTGTCGAGCCCGGCTGAAGCCGCCAAAGGCGGCTGGGCTTGCTAATGATGAGCGGCGCGGCGATAGTTCCAAGTTGCCGATGCCTGCCGAGTTCCGCCTTCGAACCAGCTTCGCGCCGAAGGGAGACCAGCCGCGTGCCATCGAGCAGCTGACGCAAGGGCTGGCCGCCAAGGAAAAGCACCAGGTCCTCCTGGGAATCACCGGCTCGGGCAAGACCTTCACCATCGCCAATGTCATCCAGCAGTCCGGCAAGCCGACCCTCATCCTCGCGCCGAACAAGACGCTGGCCGCGCAGCTCTACGGCGAGATGCGCGAGATCTTCCCCGAGAACGCCGTCGAGTACTTCGTCAGCTACTACGACTACTACCAGCCCGAAGCGTACATCCCGTCGACCGACACCTTCATCGACAAGGACGCCATCATCAACGACCAGATCGACCGTATGCGGCACTCCGCCACGGTCGCACTCCTGTCGCGACGCGACGTCATCATCGTCGCCAGCGTCTCCTGCATCTACGGCATCGGCAGCGCCGAGAGCTACCACGGCCTGGTCATCCAGCTCACCAAGGGCGAGGAGCTGCGGCGGGACACGCTGCTCCGCCAGCTGGTCGACATCCAGTACGAGAGGAACGACCTCGACTTCCACCGCGGGACTTTCCGCGTTCGCGGCGACGTGGTGGAGGTCTTTCCCACGTACGAGCAGGAGACCGCCATCCGCATCGAGTTTTTCGGGGACGACATCGAGTCCATCAAGGAGGTGGACCCACTGCGCGGCCGGGTGAAGGCCACCCTCGATCGCTACGCCATCTACCCCGGTTCGCACTACGTCACGCCGCAGACCCAGATGCGGCGCGCCATCGAGAGCATCCGCGAAGAGCTCCGCGAGCGCCTGGACTTTTACGACAAGGAGGGGCGCTTCCTCGAGAAGCAACGGCTGGAGCAGCGCACGCAGTACGACCTGGAGATGATGGAGCAGATGGGGTTCTGCTCGGGCATCGAGAACTACTCGCGGCACCTCTCCGGTCGCAAGCCGGGGGAAGCGCCGCCCACGCTGGTGGACTACTTTCCGCAGGACTTTCTCATCGTCGTCGACGAGTCGCACCAGACCGTGCCGCAGCTCCAGGCCATGTACCGCGGCGACCGCGCGCGAAAGGAGACGCTGGTCGATTACGGGTTCCGCCTGCCCAGCGCCCTCGACAACCGGCCGCTCAAGTTCGAAGAGTTCGAGGACCACGTCCGTCAGGCCATCTACGTGTCGGCCACGCCCGGCGAGTACGAGCTGCAGAAGGCGCAGGGGGTGGTGGTCGAGCAGCTGATTCGCCCCACCGGGTTGATGGACCCGGAGGTGGAGGTGCGTCCCGTCTCAGGACAGGTCGACGATCTCCTCGGGGAAATCAAGGACCGCTGCAAGAAGAACGAGCGCGTCCTCGTGACCACGCTCACCAAGCGCATGTCCGAGGACCTCACCGACTATTACCGCGAGCTCGGCGTGCGCGTAAGGTACCTGCACTCGGACATCGACACGCTGGAGCGCATCGACATCTTGCGCGATCTGCGCCTGGGCGAGTTCGACGTGCTGGTGGGCATCAACCTTCTTCGCGAGGGGCTCGATCTCCCCGAGGTGTCGCTGGTGGCCATCTTCGACGCCGACAAAGAGGGGTTTCTACGTAGCCCGCGATCCCTCATCCAGACCATGGGCCGCGCGGCGCGCAACGTGAACGGGCGGGTCATCATGTACGCAGACCACGTGACGCCGGCGATGAAGCACGCCATGGACGAGACCACCCGGCGGCGCATCGTCCAGAACCAGTACAACATCGACCATGGCATCGTCCCGACCACCATCGTGCGCGCCATCATGAACATCAACCCGGCCAGCGGTACCATCGACTATCTGAACGTCCCCAAGCTCGCCAAGGGAGCGCCGGCCAACGGCACCGACGACGTCGACATGCTGGAGCGCCTGGCCGCCATGCGCCTGGAGATGTTCTCGGCCGCCGAAGGGCTCGACTTCGAGAAGGCCGCGCGCCTGCGCGACGAGCTGAAGAAGCTCGAGGGTCTGGCGGGCCTTGCGGCCGGTACCGGGACCGACGGCGCCGCGTTCGATCCCTACGCCGGCGGAAGCAAGAGGCGGGCAAACGGCGCGCGCGGCAAGGGCACGGCGAAGGCCGCCGCTCCCAAGAACGGTCGCCGGTACAAGACCCGGCAGGGCTAGCCTCAAAGGGCTGCTTGTCTCCTAGCGCTCGCTCTTCTGCGTCACCTCGCGAAAGACTGCCACCGCGCCCAGCACCTCACCGGCGGCGCGACGCAGCGGACGCGCGGAGACCACCACGCGTCGCGCGCCGACGATCATCTCCTGGCCGTCCACCCGGTCGCCGGCCAGCGCCTTGGCGATGGGGCGGTCCGCCAGCGCGACCCGCGTCCTCCCGTCGGATTCGAAGATATCGCTGCGCTCCAGCCACGCCGTTCCCGCGCTTCCCTGGGGGGCGTCGTCCATCCCCAGCAGGCGGCCGGCCTCGGAGTTCCACTGCAGCGCGACGCCCTTGGCGTCCGTCACCAACACCGCCTCGCCCATGGCGTTGAGGAACGCCGCGTCCGACGTCCCTCCCGTGATGCTCCGGACGCCGGGCGGAAGCCGTCCCTCCACCAGCAGGCGCACGTGATTGCCGATGGCCTCCGAGAAGCCCTTGCCCTTCTCCACGTAGCGGGTGATGCCGAGCTGGCGGAGCAGGGCGAGGTCGGTGGCGCTGGCGCCCGCGCTCACCGCGATGGTCACGCAGCGATCGAAGAGAGGGGTCCCCCGGAGATGCATCGCCAGCTCCACGCCGCTCATCTGCGGCATGTGCAGATCGAGCACCAGTACGTCCGGCGTCCACGCGGCCAGGCGCTTCATGGCGTCGAGGGCGTCCGGCGAACGCTCGACGCGCGCCGCAGGGGCCACCTTCTTGATTCTCAACTCGACCAGCTTGGCGATAGCGTCGTCGTCCTCGACGATGAAGATCCCCAGCTGCCGCGGTTCGCGCGCGACGTCGACGCGTGCGCGGCGGAGCGACCACATGACCGACTCCATGTCCACCGGTCGCGCCATGGGATCTTTGGCCAGCATGCGATCGACCAGGTCGGCCAGGCCGTCCGGCGTGTCCGGTCGCAGCGATCCCACCGGCGGCGCGGGGGAAGCGGTGTGCGCGCGAAAGAAGTCCATGGCCACCTCTCCGTAGAAGGGGGGCTGACCGGTGAGCAGCTCGAAGGCGACGACGCCCAGGGCGTAGACGTCGACCAGGTGCCCGAAGCGCGTCTCGACGGTGTGGGTGAAGGTCTCCGGGGCCATGTACGGCAGGGTTCCCACCACGCGTTGCCCCGGCGCCATGGCCTCCGCCTCGAACAGGCCGAAGTCCATGAGGACCATCCGCCCGCCCGGACACACCATGACGTTGGCGGGTTTGACGTCGCGGTGCACCAGGCCGGCGCGATGCACCGCGGCCAGCGCCTCGACCAGCGGCAGGAGCAGGTCGAGCACCTCGGGAATGGTGAAGGGCTCGCGGTTGGTGGTGTGCGCCTCGATCTGATCGCGCAGCGTGGTTCCGGTCAGGTGCTCCATCACCACGTAAGGCACCCCCCGGTACTCCCCGACGCCGAAGATGGTCACCACGCCGGGGTGGCGCATCGATGCCAGCGCGCGCGCCTCGCTGAGCAGCTGCTCGGCCGCCAGGGCCCCGTCGCGCGGAACCTTCACTGCCACCGAGCGCTGGAGGCGCGTATCCAGCGCTTCGAACACGGTCCCCATGCCACCTTCGCCGAGCACCGAACGAAGCACGAGGTCGCCGACGCGTTCGCCGAGGGCGAAAGGCCCGACGACGCGCGCGGAGACGGGGGCGGTGGCGTTCAGGGGATCGCTCAATCGGCTGCCACCATGATACCGCGTCAGATGTCGTCTTTTCCGCCATTGCGAGCGATCGCCTCGACGATGGCGCGCACGTCCTGGGCGCGATGGCGGGGCATCACCAGCACGGCGTCGTCCGTCTCCACGAGGACGAGATCGCTCACGCCGAGCAAGGCGAAGCGCCGCTTCTTCCCGGTGGAGAGGTCCTTCACCAGGTTGTTCGCGGCGTCGATGACCACCGCCCCTTCCGGCAGGGCGTTGCCGTCGAGGTCGTGACGCGCCAGCTCCCACGACACTTCCCAGCTCCCCACATCGTTCCAGCCGAAGGAACCAGGCACGACGGCGACGCGGTCGGCCTTCTCCATGACCCCATGGTCGATGGAGATGCTTGGGAAGGTGGGAAAGACCTCTCCCAGGACACGCGCCTCGTCGCCTGCCTCGGCCGCGGCGTCGAGGGCGGCCAGGCCCGCGGCGAGCACGGGCAGGTGCCGGCCGATGGACTGAAGCATGATCCGCGCTCGGAAGACGAACATCCCCGCGTTCCAGAGGTGACGGCCGCCGGCGCAGAACCCCTCGGCCCGCCCGCGGTCCGGCTTCTCGACGAAGTGGGTGACGGCGTACGACCCCTCGTGGATGGGGTTGCCGAGCTCGATGTAGCCGTAGCCCGTCTCCGGGCGTGTCGGTGATACACCGATGGTGGTCAGCCATCCTTCCTCGGCGGTGCGGATGGCGCGCTGGAGAACGGCGAGGAAGCCGGGCTCGTCGGCGATGAAGTGATCGGCGGGGAGGACCACCACGATGCCGTCGGGATCGCTTCGGGCGATGACCGCCGCCGCCCAGCCGATGGGGGGCGCCGTGTTGCGGGCGACCGGCTCGGCCAGGAGATGCTCGCGCGGCACGTCGGGGAGAGCTCGTGCGGTGGCGTCGAGGAGAGCCGTGCTCGTCGCCACCCACACGTCGGCCGGCGCGATGAGCGGCCGCAAGCGGCGCACGGTCGCGGCGATGAGGGACTCGTCGCTCGAGCCGGCGAGGGCGAGCAGCTGCTTGGGGCGGGAGCGGCGTGATGCCGGCCAGAAGCGGGTGCCCGAGCCGCCGGCGAGGATGACTGCGTGGACGTGCGGCATCGTGCTCCGCTCGTATCACGCCTCGCGAGCGCGTGGCAGGATGGGCGCGCGCGATGGCTCTCCGCTCGTTCGACAGGACCCTCCATCATGGGCGCTGCGTGGGAGTCGCCCTGCCGGCGGGAGAGGCGGCCATCGACGCGCTGGCGCTGGAGGGCCTTCTCCCGGAGGAGCGCGTCGCGGCCAGTGCGCTGAGCCCGGCGCGGAGACGCGGCTGGGTGGGAGGCAGGGTGGCCATGCGCCGCGCGCTGGCGCAGCTCGGGAAGACGGCGCCGCCCATCCTCGCCGACGATCGCGGTGCGCCCGTCTTGCCACCCGGCATCGCCGGATCCATCAGTCACAAGGACGCGGTGGCCGTGGCCCTCGTGGCCACGGAGGACGCGGCACGGGTGGGGATCGACGTCGAGCTCGACCAACCGCGCGTGCGCGACATCGCCGCCAAGGTGCTGCGCCCCGAGGAGCTGGCCGAGCTCGACGGGCTGCCTGCGCCGGCGCGAGCGACGGCGGTGCTGCTGCGATTCTCCGCCAAGGAGGCGGTGTACAAGGCGCTTGACCCCTACGTCCGCCGCTACGTCGGCTTCCTGGAGATCGCCGTGCTTCTCTCCAACGACGGCACCGGCGAGGTGAGGCCTCATCTCCGCCAGGGCGAGGGCCCGTTCGTCTTTTCCGTGCGCTGGATGAGAGAGGAGGGGCTGCTCCTGACGACGGCCCGGGTCGGCCCCCTCAGGCGCTGGCGTGGTGCTTCTTGTAGCGGTTGATGAGCGCGTTGGTGCTGCCGTCGTGGGATGTCACCGTGCCCGCGCCCTCCAGCTCGGGCTCGATCTTCTTGGCGAGCTGCTTGCCGAGCTCCACACCCCACTGATCGAAGCTGAAGATCTCCCACACGATGCCCTGCACGAAGATCTTGTGCTCGTACATGGCGACCAGCATCCCCAGCGTCTTCGGCGTCAACCGGGTGAAGAGGATCGAGGTGGTGGGACGATTCCCGGGGAACGTCTTGTGGGGCACCAGCTCGTTCACCCGCTCGGGGGAGAGCTTCTGCGCGACGAGCTCGGCGCGCGCTTCCTCCGGCGTCTTGCCGCGCATGAGCGCCTCGGTCTGCGCGAAGTAGTTCGCCAGCAGCACCTGGTGGTGTTTCCCGAGCGGGTTCTGCGTCTCCAGCGGAGCCAGGAAGTCGCACGGGATGATGCGCGTGCCCTGGTGAATCAGCTGGTAGAAGGCATGCTGCCCGTTGGTGCCCGGCTCGCCCCAGACGATGGGCCCCGTCGTGTAGTCGTCGATGAAGTGGCCCGCGCGGTCGACGCGCTTGCCATTGCTCTCCATGTCGCCTTGCTGAAAGTAGGCGGCAAAGCGCGCCATGTACTGGTCGTAGGGGAGGATGGCGTGCGTTTGCGCGCCGAAGAAGTTCATGTACCAGACCCCCAGCAAGCCCAGCACCACGGGGACGTTCTTCTCCAGCGGGGCGGTCCGGAAATGCTCGTCCATGGCGTGGCCGCCGGCCAGAAACTCCTCGAAGGCATCGGCGCCGATGACCAGGGCGACGGAGAGGCCGATGGCGCTCCAGAGCGAGTACCGCCCGCCGACCCAGTCCCAGAAAGCGAACATGTTGTTGGTGTCGATACCAAACTTCTTCACCTCCTCGGTGGCCGTGGAGACGGCCACGAAGTGCCTGGGCACCGCCTCCTCGCTGCCCAGCTTTTCCACCAGCCAGGCGCGCGCGCTCTTGGCGTTCATGAGCGTCTCCTGGGTGGTGAAGGTCTTGCTCGCCACCACGAAGAGAGTCTGCTCGGCGTCGACCTCTTTCAGCGTCTCGGCGAGCTGCGTCCCGTCGACGTTGGAAACGAAGTGCGCCCGCATCTCCGGGTGCCAGTAGGGCTTCAGCGCGAGGCTGGCCATGACCGGCCCGAGATCGCTGCCGCCGATGCCGATGTTCACGACGTCGGTGATGGGCTTGCCGGTGTGCCCTTTCCATGCCCCGCTGCGTACCGAGTCGGTGAAGACGCGCATCTTGGCCAGGACCGCGTTCACCTCGGGCATGACGTCCTGACCGTCCACCACGATGGGCCGGTTCGAGCGGTTGCGGAGCGCCACGTGAAGGACGGCGCGGTCCTCGGTGCGGTTGATCTTTTGCCCCGAGAACATGCGATCGCGCCACCCGAAGACGTCGGCCTGCCGCGCCAGATCGAAGAGGAGCTTCATGGTCTCCCGCGTGATGCGGTGCTTCGAGAAATCGACCAGCACGTCCTCGACCTCCAGCGAGAACGTCTCGAATCGCCGGCTGTCCTGCGCGAAGAGGTCGCGCATGTGCGTCCCTTGCGTCGCGGCGTGGTGCTGGGCGAGGGCCTTCCAGGCGGGTGAATCGGTGAGCGCGCTCATTGGTTTTCCTCCGGTGCAAGAGGGAGAATATGGCTCGAGGGGCGCGGTGAACATATCCCGCGATGCCATCGACTTACTTTCGCCGACAATTTCGTTCTCGACCCGGTGCGTTCTACCCTGCGGGACGAAGCACGATGGGTCTCCTTCGCTGGCTCGCGCCCGTCCTTCTCGCTCTCGGCGTGGCCTGGCTGATCGGCGGGGGCGGCGGCGCGTGCGGTCGCGAGGCGTCGCCCCAGCTCGTGCAGGTGCTCGACATGGCGCCGCGCGAGGTCGAGGTCGGCGAGCGCGTGAACCTGCTGGGGGAAGGGTTCCCGCCCGGAAAGCCGGCGATGGTGACCTTCCGGGGCACGCTGCTGCGCCCGGGCGAGAGGCCGGAGCGCGGGGCGGAGGTGGTGGCGTCCGGCGCCGTGGTGGGCCCGGAGCACGTGGAGCTCGGCTTCACCGAGGTCACCGAGGCTCTCTTTTGCGGCGCCGGGGATCGCAAGGCGCACACCACGTTCGAGGGGGACGTGGAGGTAGCCTTCGCAGCGGCTGCGCCGGGGGCGCCGCCGATCGCCGGAGTGCTCCGTCACGTGACGCTCGATATCCGCCCGGGATCGACGGCGTCGGACACCCAAGGCGACCGCGAAGGCCAGCGCGTCCTCGCCTGGCTCGGGCTCGAAGTGACGGAAGGGGCGTCCGGGCTGGCCGTCGACTCGGTGAGCCCCGGGTCGCGCGCGGACGCCGCCGGCCTGCTGCCGGGAGACGTGCTGGCCAGCTTCGACGGCGTCCGCGTGGGGTCGACGGCCGACGTGGTTCCGGCGCCGGGTGAGCGCGACGCACTCGTGGGCGTCCGCCGCGGCGGGGAAGCCCTCGAGTTGATGAAGACGGTGACGGTGGACGGCTTCCGGCGCGCGCCTCCGGCCGAGCTGCTGGGGGCCGCGCTCATCGCCCTGGCGGCGCTGGCCATCGTTCTCCTCTTCGCGGCCCCGCTGCCTCCGGGTCTGGCAGCGCGGCTCCAGCGGATCATCGCTCGGCTGCGCGCGTCGCACCCGGGATCACGGCGCCGGGCTCACGCTTCCTCGTGGGAGCGGCTGGTGTCTTCCTTCTCGGAGGCGGCGCGCGAGGCGCTCCCACCGGCCGGGGCCCCTGCCATGGTGGATGCCTTGGTCTGCGCGCTGCTGGCGGCCATGCCTTTCGGGCAATACCTCATCGCCGCGCAGCTCGACGTGGGTCTGCTCTTCGTCGCGGCGGCCACCGCCCTGGTCACCGCGGCGCTGATCGCCGGCTCGTCGCCCTGGGCCGGCCTGCGCGGCGCGATCCATGTCGCGTGGCAGCACCTGCCCGGGGGAGCGGCGGTGGCCAGCGTGGTGCTCATGACGGGATCGCTGCGCGTGCAGGAGCTGGAGCACGCGCAAGGCGGCTGGCCATGGGACTGGCTGGCCTTCCGCAGCCCGGCGGCGCTGGTCGCGTTGGTCCTGCTACTGGCCTGTGCACGCATCGAGCCCGAAGCGCCCGAGCGAGCGTCCGGCCTCCGCGCGCGGATCGAGGCCCTGGGTGCGGAGGAGCGCACCCCGCGGGGTCCCTGGCTCGAGGCCGCGTGCCGGGCGCACCGCCTCGTCGTCGCCGGCCTGGCGAGCACGCTCTTCCTCGGGGCCTGGGTCCTCCCGGGGCTTTCGCCGGCGGCACAGGACGCGCGGCCTTCGCTCGAGCTGGCGGGGGCGGCGTGGCTCCTCGTCAAGACGTGGGGCGTGGTCGCTCTCGTCGCCGGGTCGCGCACCGCCCTGCCGCAACGCAGGCTCACCGAGCGTTCGCGGCGCACGGCGCTGGCGCTGGTGCCCTTGTCGCTGGGGGTCCTGGCGGCGTCGGCGGCGTGGACGTGGTGGAGCCCGGTGGGGCCGGCGCAGCTGCTGGTGAGCGGCACGCTGGTGGGGGCGGTGGTGCTCGTGGCGCTCGCCTTGGCACACCGCCTCCGGTATGGCCTCGACGCGCCGGGCCACGAGGGGCACATAAGCCCGTTTCTCTGATTTCAATTCCTGTGATCCCCACCCGCGTCGCGGACTGTAGCCTGAGCGCGGCCTAAAGCCTGACCGCCCCTGGCCCAGCGAGAAAGCGCCAAACCGGAGCATGCCCGATTACGCAGGAACGCTTCAGCGTCTGGTCGTTTCGCGCACGCTGTGGCTGATCTTCGCATGGCCGCTGGTGGGGCTGGTCTGGCAGCTCACGGTGGTGAGGATACGCATCGAGCGCTCGGGTGACGGCCGCGCCGTCCTGCGCGCGCTGGCGTCGGCGCGTCGGGCCGGCTTCGGCGGCGTCGCGCTGGCGGCGACGGCGATCCTCGGACACGCCGTTCTGCTCGCGCGCATGCCGGCGGGGGGGCGCGCGCTGCTCGAACCGATGGCCCGGGTCGTGCGCTACGGCGCCCTGGACGCGGGGTTCGAGCTTTTGCTCGATGCACGTGGGCTCGCGGCGTGCGTCCTGGCGTGCGTCGTGGCGCTCGCCGCGGCCGCGGTGCTGGCCACGCGTCCCCCGGCGGAGCGTGGGTGGCGCCCCTGGGCGTGGCTGCAGCTCGCGCTGGCCGGGGCTCTGGTGTCGTTTCTCGGCGCCGGATTCCTCACCGTCGCGCTGGGATGGGCGCTGGCCTCGGCCGCGGGGGCGTGGCTGGCGGGGTGGCACGATGCGGGTGCGGGGGCGGTCGCCGCCACGCGCGCTGCGGGGGCGCTCGCGGCGCTGGGGATCGGCGCGGCGCTGCTCTTCTGGGGACTGGGCGGCTCGTGGGACGACGACGGTTACAGCCCGGATCCGCAGCCCCGCTTCGTCGCCGTGCAGACCGGCGCGGGGACGGGCGACGCCTCCCTCACCATGACCGGCGTCCCCGGCGCTGTGGTCTACCTCGACGATGCCCGCGCGTCGTCGCTCCGCGCCCCGTTCGTGCGCGCGCCGTTCGCCGCGGGCAATCACGCCATCCGCATTCACCCGGCCGATGGCGCCGACGACGCGCTGCTCGCGCACGCGGAGGTGGCGCCTGGCGAGGAGATCGCGCTGGTTGCGCTGGGACCGACGCTGACCTTTCACACCCTGGCCGACGAACTCGCGCTGCACGACCGTCGCGGCGTAGAAGAACTGCAGCGTGCGGCGGAGGCGCACGTGGGACCGGGCGGATTCGCGGTGGTGGCGGGCGCTCTTCTCACCCTCCTCGGGGCGGCGGGCGCGATGAGCGCCTGGGCCTTGCCGGTGGACGCGCCACGCGTGCTGGTCGGCGTTGCGGCAGGGGCCACCACGTCCGCGCTGGGGCCGTTCCTCCTGGTGCGACTCGCCTTCCTCTTCCCCCTGGCGCCGCATGCCGGAAGGATCGTGGCCTCGCTGGGCGTGGCCGTGGTGATCCGCGTGGTCTGGCAGGCGCTGGCCTTCCCGGACGCCCGGCGATGGCTGGTCTTCGCGGCCGGCGCGCCGGTGGGGCTCTCGCTGGTCGCGCTGCGCGTCGGGGACGGGGTCGTGGCCCTGGGCGTGATGGTGGCATTCGGACTGGCCAGCGCGGCCTCGTTCTTCCTTGCGGCGGCGAAGGACTTCGAGGCCGTCGATCCGGCGACGCACGGCTCCCTCGACCAGGCGCTGCTGGCTCGCGTGCCCGCTCGCCTGGGCGAGCTGGTGGCCAGCATGGAGCGCTGGGTGCTGGGCGCGGTGGCGTCGGCGTTGGGGGGCACGGCGCGCATCGCCGCGTGGACGGTCGCTCGCGCCGACGAGCACGTCGTCTCGCGGCACGCGGACGCCTTGGCCGACCGCCTGACCCGCGCCGCGAGGACGGCCGAGCCGTGGACGGGCACTTCCCTGGCGCGCGTGCTCTGGGCCTTGCTGGCGGCTGCGGCGCTGGCCGCTCTGGCTCACGCCGCGTGGCCGCGGGGCTGAGCCACGATGCGCCTGCCCCCCTTGCTCCGTGGCTTCCTCGTCCTCGCCGTCCTGGTCGCGGCGCTCATCCGGTGCTGCCCGGCCCGGGCTGCGGGCGGGCCTCGATCGGCGGGACGCATCGCCCTCTCGCTACCCGGTGGGGCCAGAGGCCCGCTGCGGCTCATGCCCGGGCAGGGAGGCTGGGTGGGGCAGCTCACGGTCACCAATCTCGGCGGCGAGCCTCTCGTCGTGTCGCGCGTGGCCATTCGCGGCGACGAGGACGACGTACGCTCCCCGGCGCGCCTCGGCGTGCGCTTCGCGGACGGAGCGGCCACCAGCGCCACGCTTTCCCCGGGCGCCTCCAAGGAGCTCGTGGTCTCGTGGATGCCCGATCGTGACCCACGTATGCGTCAGGCCTTCGGCCACGTGGTGGTCACCTCGACCGACGAGCAGGCGGGCGAGGTCGCCATGGGCTTCCGCGCGCAGCTTCCCACCGGGCTGGGTTGGGTCGGCGACCATGTTCTCTCGTGCCTAGTCGCGCTCCCTCTGCTGGTGATCCTGGTGGCGGCGGCCGCAGCTCTCAGGGGACGGCGCGACGAGCGGTTGGTCCGGCGTGTCGCGCTGGGCGTCGCCGGGGTCGAGCTGCTGCTGGCCCTGTGGGCCTGGGCGCGTTTCCTCCCCGACGTCGGGCGCGCGGACGGCAACGACGGCTTCCAGTTCGTGGAGCGCACGGTCTGGATCCGCGCCATCGGCGCCGAGTGGTACCTGGGCGTCGACGGCGTCAGCATCGCGCTGGTGGTCCTTGCCGCATGGCTCGGCCTGGTGGCGCTCGTGGCGGTCCGTCCTGCGGGGTTGCGCGCGGACGCCTACCACGCGGCGCACGCGCTGCTGGTGTCCAGCGTGGTGGCGGCGCTGGTGGGGCTCGATCTGGTGGTTCTCTTCACGGCGTGGCAGATCGTCCTGGTCGCCGTGGTCATGCTCCTCGGCGGCTGGGGCGGCGACCGCGGCGAGCCAGCGGCGGCGAAGGTGGCGACCTACGGCGCCCTCGGCTCGGCGGCCATGCTGGCGGCCTTCGTGGCCCTCTCGCGCTCCTCGGGGCGCACGTTTCTCGTCGACGGGACGACGGCGCTCCATACCCTCTCCATTCCCGAGCTGGCGCGCACCTCGTTCGCCTCGAAAGGGCCTCTCCTGGGCGTCCCCTTCGTCGAGGCGACGTGGCTGCTGCTCTTCGCGGCGGTGGCGGTGGGCACGCCCATCGTCCCCCTGCACGGGTGGTTGCCCGACGCCCTGGAGGAGGCTTCCCCGGGCGTCGCCATCCTGCTCGGCGGCGTGGTGACGGCGCTGGGGCCCTACCTGCTGGTGCGCGTGGGGCTCGGCGCCGTGCCCGAGGGAGCCCGCTGGGCCGGTGCCTCCATGGCCGCGCTGGGGGTTCTCTCGGTCGCCTACGGCGGGCTGTGCGCGATGGCGCAGCGCGATCTGCGGAGGTTCGTCGCCTACGCCACCATCGCCAGCAGCGGAGCCTCCCTCTTCGGGGTGGGCTCCTTCACGTCGGCGGGAATCGCTGGCGCCGTGGCGGGGCTCTTCGCGCACGGCCTGGCCGCGGCGATGCTGCTGGGCGTGGCCGGCGGGATGGAGCGGCGCGTCCGTACGTGCGACCTGGCGAGTGTGCGCGGTCTGGCGGGGGAGACGCCGGCGCTGGCCGTGCTCACCGGCGCCGGACTGGCGGTCTCCCTGGGCGTCCCGACGCTGGTAGGGTTCTGGGGTCCGCTGCTGGCGCTGCTCGGCGGTTTCGCGCGGCACCCGGTGCTCGCCGTGGTGATGGCCCTGGCGCTGGTGGCGTCGGCGGCGGCGCACCTGCGCGTGGGGCGCATGATGCTGCTCGGGCGGGTCGATGCGGCGTGGCGAGGGAGCCCGCTGCTCGCGCCCTTCGGCGGTCGCCTGCCCGACATGACCCTTCCCGAGCGCGCGGCGCTCCTTCCCCTGGCGTTTCTCGCGCTGGTGCTGGGGGTGTGGCCGTTGCCGCTGCTGTCCGTCATCGCCGCCGGTGTGCGCGACGTGAGCGCCACGGTCGACCCCTCGCCGCCCGACATCGCGCCTTAGCAGCCGCCCATCGCGTGCCGTTCCAGGCGATCGCGGGGGGACGCCCGCGGGGAGCGCCCATGTCGAAACTGACAATGACTCTGGCGACGTTGGCTCTGCTGTTCTCATCGCGCAGCGCCGACGCATTCGTGTTGAAGCTCGCCGCCAACGGCCAGCCGGTGCACTGGGCACAACCGACGGTGACCTTCGTCGTCGACCCGACCATCGAGGCGAACGTGCCCGGCGGGGCGGCGGCCGCATCCAGGGCGCTGTCCGCGTGGAGCGCCCTCTCGAACGGCCCCGAGATCCTGGTGACGATGGGACCGCCTGGCGGCAAGGTCGCCGTGGACGGGCAGAACACGGTGCTCTTCGCGCAGAACGGCTACCCGCCGGCGGGCGCCGCGCTGGCCGTGACGTTGGTCAACTACGACGAGCAGACCGGCGAGATCATCGACACCGACATCGTGGTCAACGGCACGCACGCCTTCGCGGTGCTGCCGGACGGCGCCGTGGATCCCGAGGCCGTCCCGGTGCTGGTCGAAGGACCGACGGCGGTGGTGGCGACGGCCTACCTCGCTCACATGGTCTTCGACCTCGAGCACGTCCTCGCCCACGAGGCCGGTCACGCCCTGGGCCTGGGCGACGTCGCCGAGGCCGGCGAGGTGATGTACGCCTACAGCACGCCCGGTGACGCGGCCTACCGAGCGCCCGCGAGCGATGACCTCGCCGGCGTGGAGGCGCTCTACACTGTGCCCGAGCAGAAGGGCGGATGCGGGGGCAGCACCAGCAGCGGAGCCGTCTCCTTCTGGAGGGTGGAGAACACGGGCTGGGCCGCCGCGGCCGTTTTCCCCGCCGCGGGTTTGTGGTGGGGGCTGCGGCGCCGCGCGCGTCGTGTTCGCCGGTTTCTCCGAGCCTGACCCCGTTCGGTATGCCCGCGCGGGAAGGCCCGGATGCGAGGATGCGAGCCATCTCTTATGCGACGACCCGACCGACCGTATTCAAAGGGACCATGGTAGCGATGTGGAAGCCCGACGCAGCAACCCCGACGAGGCTGGGACCCGTGCAACGACGCGACAACGTGTCGGAGCTCCTCGCGCACGACCTCAAGTCGCCGCTCGCGGCGATCGCCATGAACCTCGATTTCGCGCTGGACGAACTGGGTGAAGACGCCCCGTCCGCGACGCGAGAAGCCCTGGCCGACTGTCGCCAGTCCAATCAACGCGCCGTGGCCATCCTGACGGACATGGTCGACGCGCTCCACCTCGCTTCCGGGGAGCGGCGCGCCGAGCTGGCGGTGGTCGATGCCCAGGCGCGCGTCGCCGGGGCGGTGCGGCGCATCGCTGCGGAGGCGGCGGCGCGAGGCGTCCGCCTCACCTGGTCCGCCGAGCCGACGACAGTGCGCGGCGACGGCGATCTCCTGGACCGGGCCCTCGATGCCTTGCTCGAACGCGGGCTACGCCACGTTCGCGTCGGGGGCACCATCGACGTGACGCTGAAGGAGGGGACCATCGTCATCACCGTATCCTCGGCGGAGCCCGCGGGGGCACCGCCGGTCCAGGAGACGACCCTGCGCTCGCTCGCCACCCACTTCGCCGAAGCCGCGATGCGCGCGCAGGGCGGCGCCGTCCTCATCGATACGAGTCCCGACGCCGCGCTGCGCTTCGTCGTGGCCCTGCCGGGTTAGTCTCCTAGTCCTTGAGCGCCTCGGCGCCGCCGATGATCTCCATCAGCTCCTTGGTGATGGCCGCCTGGCGCGCGCGGTTGTAGGAGAGCGTCAGCCTGGCGATCATCTCCTTGGCGTTGCGCGTGGCGGCGTCCATCGCCGTCATCTGCGCACCGAAGAAGCTGGCCTGGCTCTCCAGGAGCGCACGGTAAAGGCTGATCTCCACGTACATCGGCACCAGACGCTCGAGCAGCGCGCGCTGGGTCGGCTCGTAGATGAACTCGCTGGGGCCGACGCCGGCTCCGGCCGCGGGGGGCGCGTCGTTCGCATTCGCAGGAGGAGGGTCGGCGAGGGGGAGCAGACGGCGCAGCGTGACGGTCTGGGTCATCGCGCTCTTGAACTCGGTAAAGATGATGTAGACGGCGTCGAACTCGCCCTTCTCGAAGCGAGGGACCAGCCAGCGCGCTACCTGACGCGCCTTGCCGAGGTCGAGCCCGTCGTAAATGCGCGGGAAATCTTGCATCACCGTCGCGCCGCGGCGAAGAAGATACTCGCGCCCCTTGCGGCCGAGGGTGGCGAAGGGCACCTCGATGCCCTCCTTCTCCTTCTCCCGCCACGTTCGCTCGGCGGTCTTGTTCACGTTGGTGTTGAGCGCGCCGCAGAGACCTCGGTCGGCGGACAGGACGAGAAGGAGCGCCTTCTTCTCGGGCCGTACCGCGAGGAGCGGGTGAAGCTCCTCGTCGGTCGACTCCGCGCTCGACGTCATCGTCCTCGCCACGGCCTGCAGCACCTCGCCGGTCTTCACGGCGTAGGGGCGCATGGCCACGATGCGCTGCTGCGCGCGCGTCAGGCGGGCGCCGGCCACCATCTTCATGGCGCGGGTGATCTTCTGCGTCGCCTTGGTGCTCGCGATACGCTTGCGGATCGCCTTCAGCGAGGGCATCGGGATGCCTAGCTCTTGCTGCCGAAGGCCGAGGTGAACTCGTCGAGCGCCTTCTTGAGGGTCCCCTCCGTCGCCTCGTCGAGCTGCTTCTTGGTGCGCAGGGTCTCGTACACGGCGGGGTACTTGCTCTCGATGAAGTCGTAGAGCCCGTGCTCGTAGGCGCTGATCTGCCCGATCTCCAGCTTGTCGACGTACCCCTTGGTGGCCGCGTAGATGAGGACGATCTGCTTCTCGACCGCCAGCGGCACGTACTGGCCCTGCTTCAGGATCTCCACCAAGCGCGCGCCGCGCTCCAGCTGATCGCGCGTGACCTTGTCGAGGTCCGAGGCGAACTGGGCGAAGGCGGCCATCTCGCGGTACTGCGCGAGCTCGAGCTTGATGCGCCCGGCCACAGCCTTCATTCCTTTGACCTGCGCGCTGCCGCCGACGCGCGAGACGCTGATGCCGACGTTGATGGCCGGACGGACCCCGGAATAAAAGAGGTCCGTCTCCAGGAAGATCTGCCCGTCGGTGATGGAGATGACGTTGGTCGGGATGTACGCCGACACGTCCCCGGCTTGCGTCTCGATGACCGGCAGGGCGGTGAGCGACCCCCCCGATCGCGGGTTGCGGAGGAGCGCGAACCCGTCCCCCTTCTCTTTCAGCTCGGCCTCGGCCGCGTGCTTGCCCAGCTCGCCCTTGTGGACCTTGGCGTCGCCGCGCTTGTCCCACTCGGTCACGTCTTTCTTCACCACCACGAACTCGTCGGCCATCTTGGCCGCACGCTCGAGGAGACGCGAGTGGATGTAAAAGACGTCGCCCGGGTACGCCTCGCGGCCCGGCGGGCGGCGCAGGAGCAGCGAGAGCTGGCGATAGGCCACCGCCTGCTTGGAGAGGTCGTCGTAGATGCACAGCGCGTGGCGACCGCTGTCGCGGAAGTACTCCGCCATGGTCACGCCGGTGTAGGGGGCGATGAACTGAAGCGGCGCCATCTCGCTGGCGCCGGCGAAGACCACGGTGGTGTACTCCATCGCGCCGAACTGCGTGAGCTTGTCGACCACGCTGGCCACGGTGGACTGCTTTTGCCCGATGGCGACGTAAAAGCAGTAAACGCCCTGGCCCTTCTGGTTGATGATGGTGTCGATGGCGACGGCGGTCTTGCCGGTCTGACGGTCGCCGATGATGAGCTCGCGCTGACCGCGGCCGATGGGCACCAGGGCATCGATGGCCTTGATGCCCGTCTGCAGGGGCTCTTTCACCGGCTGGCGAGCGAGAATGCCCGGCGCCTTGATCTCCACGCGCCGGCGGTGCGGCGTCTCGATGGGACCTTTGCCGTCGATGGCCTGCCCCAGCGCGTTGACCACCCGCCC
>Ga0302325_10003055_pt1 | contig 39899 bp, 34 predicted proteins | sample Palsa_T0_2_FD_201948 | JGI IMG/M metagenome (GOLD analysis project Ga0302325, IMG submission 201948) | Peat permafrost microbial communities from Stordalen Mire near Abisko, Sweden - Palsa_T0_2 | ecosystem: Environmental > Terrestrial > Soil > Palsa > Peat permafrost | place: Sweden: Abisko...
GTCGATGTGAAGGTTGCCAAGAACGGCGCCGACTTCACCTACCGCCTCAATCGCAAAAAGCTCAAGCAAGTTCGTCGCCGCGAAGGCCGCTACTTGTTGCGCACCAATTTGACCGAGACCGGATCCGGTGAAGTTGTGGAACTACTACCTGCAGCTGGGGCAGGTCGAAGAGGCGTTCCGAACCTTGAAGAGCGATCTGGCGATCCGCCCGATCTTCCACCAAGATCCCGAACGCATCGAGGCGCACGTGTTCGTCGCCATCCTCGCGTACTGCTTGTAAGTCACGCTCGGACGGCAACTTAAATCCCTCGCACCCGGACTCACCGCCCGCAGTGCATTGGAGAAATTTGCCGCTGTGCAGATGGTCGATGTGCGTATCCCGACCACCGATGCTCGAGAGCTGCTACTCACCCGCTACACCCAACCCGAGCCCGAACTCGAGCTACTGCTCGAGCGCTTGCGGCTCACGCTTCCCGCCCAACCGCCCCCAAAAATCAGCGCCGCCCAGAGCGCCTCGGCGCACCTCTTGTAGTGAAGACCTTTGAGGGTGCGCCCCAAGCGCATCAATCACTTACCGCCGGCAGAGCCTCGAATCCGCGAAGTTCGGTTAGGGTCGGTGCCTCAGCGCTAGACGAAGAAATTGCCACGGGGTGCGGCGGCCCGTCGGGTCAAGAGTACGGACGGGCGCGCGATGCAAATTCGGCGCCGGGCAGCCTTATTGGGGTTCCCGCATCGTCTCCGAACCCTGGCGTAGAAGAGTCTCCGTCAGGTAGGACATTATCGTGCGTCTTCCGACCATGATGTCACCGACTAGCGTCATGCCGGGAACCAATCTGAAATCCTTCGGCACATCATGCAGTTCCAGCTTCGTGACTTTTACTCTGACCTTGAAATATGGGGCCACGGGTGTGTTGTTGGCGTCGACGGAGAATGACCCTTCGCTAATGGCCTTCACGGCGCCCTTGACTATTCCGTACATGACATAGGAATAGCTGTCCAGCTTCAGCTGCACGGGGTCGCCGAGCGAAATGAAGCCGATGTCCGTTGTGGAGACGCCAATTTCAGCTTCCACCGGCGCGTCCATTGGCGCCAATGTGAACATCGCGTACGCCGTGGGGGTGGTGGCGTCCGTGCCGCTGCCGGGCGCTATCGAACCTGGGGACAGCTTGGCAATGCCGATTACCATGGCGTCCGCCGGCGAATCTAGACTCGTCAGATCTTGGAGCTTGCGGTCCTTTTCCAGACTGTCTCGCGTCAATTCCAGATCATTGACATCCAAGACCAATTGCGAGGCCGTGTCGGAGAACCATTTGTGAATATAGGACTCGCGCTGCGCCTTGAGGGAGGCTACTGTCTCGCGATACTGAGCTATCTGGTTCTTTGCATCCGCTAACAGGCGGCTTATCTCCGTGGTTGCATCGGTTGCCGTAAGCACCTGCAATTTGGAGACATAACCCTTGTCGAGAAGCGGTTCATATACTTGTTGCTCTTCCGTGTTGAGCTTGAGCCGCGTAGTGTATTTCTCGACATCGGACTGCGCCTGCGACATTTGCGCTGCGACGCTGCTGATTTGGCCGTCGAAACTGGCAAGGTCGGCATGGTACTGCGCCTGACGCTTCAACCAGATTCCTCCCTGAACCGCCTGATACTTATCCGTGATGGAATACTGGTAGGGACGCATCGCAATTTCAGCCCTTTCGCGAGCCACCGTCGCTTCGTCACTCGCCATGTGCTCTTCCATCTGTGTCAGGTCTGCCTGGGTAAAGGTCGGATCGAGCGTCGCGAGCGACTGGCCTTTCTTCACGATTTGGCCGACCTTCACGTTGACCTTTCGTACTATCGATGGATTGAGGGGATTAGCGTAGATCGTCCCTTCCTGCGTCATGATGATGCCCGCCACGCTGGTAACCACGCGATCGAGATGCACGAAGCACGCGAGCACAATAGCGAGAGCCAGCATGAACACAATCGTGTACATAACGACACCTTCATTTGCCGGCGCGGTGCGTACGAACACCGCGGCTGTGTCCGATTCGAACGCGCCGATCACTTCGCCGACCACGTCGGTTCTGCGGCGCAGAACAGGCAACTTGCTGCGTACGGTGAGTTCGAGGCTCATCGAGCGACCCCGCGGGATACGGAAAAGTGCGTATCTGCCGCGCGCGGATCAATATGACGGTTCTGCTGATACCACATATGCTTATAGATATCGCAGCGCCGCAGCAGCTCCTCGTGAGTCCCGATGTCGTAGACCTTGCCTTGCTCGAGCACCAGGATGGCGTCGCATTCCACGAGCATCGACAGTCGGTGCGAAATGGACAACACAGTGCGGCCCTTGGCCATGCGCTTCAAATTGGCGTTGACGATTGCCTCGCTCTCCGCGTCGAGCGCGCTGGTGGCCTCATCGAGAATCAGCACCGGCGGATCGATGAGTAGCGCCCGCGCGAGCGCCAACCGCTGGCGCTGTCCACCGGACAGATTGGAGCCGCCTTCCTGGATATCGGTGTCGTAACCGCGCGGTAGCAGCTCGATGAATTCCTCGGCACCGCTGAGCTGCGCTGCCCGCACGACTTCTGCAAAGCTCGCATCCGGTTTGGCCATGGAAATGTTCTCGCGAACCGTACCCGAGAACAGGAAGTTCTCCTGCGGCACGACCCCAATGTGCGTGCGCAGATGCATGAGGTCGATCTCGCGCAGATCCATGCCGTCGATCTTAATCATGCCCTCATAATTCGAGTTCAGGCACTGCAACAGACGCGTTACCGTGGTCTTGCCCGAGCCGCTGCGTCCCATGATGCCGAGCATCTGGCCGGCTGCCACGGTGAAGGAGACCGACTCCAGAGCGTAAGGGGCGCCGGGCGAGTAGCGAAAGCGCACGTCTTTGAACGACACTTCGCCCTTGATCGGAAGGCGCAGGCCATTGGCGCGCGGGTCTTCCGGCTGAGCGTTCACGACCTGTCCCACTTGAGCGGCGGCGCCTCGCACCTCGGCGAGATCTCGCTGCAGCTCTGCAAGCTTGACCATGGGCGCGGCAAGACGCATGGACAATATCGCGAAAGCCACCAACGAACCCGCAGTGATCGAAGTAACAGGGGGAACTAGGCCCTGGTTGTAGAGGATCATGTACGCGCCGACGGCCAAGCAGCCAGAGTAAATTAACCGCTGGAACGGAAGCGCTATAGTGTCCGGATAGTTCGCCATGAGACCGAAAGCGTGTCGGGCAGAGGTCGCAACGGCGACGCGACGATCCCACTCCTGGCGACGCCGCCCTTCCAACGCCAACGACTTGACCGTCCGCATGCCATAAAGCGTCTCGCTCATATGCGAGCCCTTGGCCTGCTCCGCAAGAATGACCTGGCTGTACAAGCGGTGCATCGGCTTTAAGAACACCATGACGATCATGAAGATGATCGACGCCAGCGCGAACGCCATGAGCGCCAAGTGCCATTCAATGATTAGCATGACCGGAACCAGTCCGATGAGCGGCACGACATCCAGAAACGCGCCGAAGAGTTGCCCGGTCAGGAAGTTACGAATGAGCCAGATCTGATTGAGGTTGGTGATGATGCGGCCCGTCGGCGTGCGTTCGAAGTACTCCATCGGCAGCTTGAGCACCTTCTCCATGACGTACAAACTGAGCCGCCCGTCGATCCGCGTGGTTATGACTTGCGTCAGGATGCGGCGCAGGTACGTCAATACTGCTTCAAAAAGTATCAGAAACAGAACTCCACCCACGAGGACATTGAGTGTGGGATAAGAGTTCTCGACCAGTACTCGGTCCAGAATGATCTTGAAAACGAAGGCGGGCGCGATTGCAAATACGGTACTGATGAAGGCCGCTACAATGATGTCCTTGAATAGCCGGCGCTGCTTCAGCACCTGCGCGATCAGCCAGGGTATGCCGAAGGGCTGCTCCTCGTCGGTGACGGAATGGCGGCGCTTGATGAGGACCACCTGGCCTTCCCAAACTTCGGCAAGGTGCAGCTCATCGATGGCGAGTACCACGTCTTCGGTGGAGCTTGGGTCCCGAATCACCGCCACGGTCCCCTTGGTGGGATCGGAGCGCGCTTCCTCCAGAATCAGCGCACCGCCGTCCTTGGCACGCAATATGGCGGGTAGCGCGCGCGCGACTCGTGGCAGTTCCTGGAAAGTCATGACCAAAGCCCGGGCGTCAAGGCCGAGCTCTCGCGCCAGTGCAATCAGCGTCTGGGTGTCAGGCTCCCCCGGCTGCAGCGCAAAGCGCCGCCGCAATTGGTCAACGCTGACGTCCAGGCCGAGACGTGACGCCACTGCAGCAAGGGCTTGAAGCGAAGTGGAAACCGGCGCTTCGGATTTCGCGTCTGTGCTTATCGCCTTTTGCATTTGGGTAAAATGTTGAGCAGTTGGGGTCGCAAGAAGCGTTCTGGCGCGCTCGATATAATGCTTTGCAAGCGAGGACTGCCGTCAGCTACGCCGATAGCAATCCTGCCCGGAGACACTACCGCCATCGACTCGAGAAAAGCCGAATCATTCAATAAGGCCGCTGCGCTTTAGTACTGCGCGCAGTTGGGCCCACGCCGGAATCAGCGTGGCAGCCAAAATACGGGCATCCTCGCCTTTTTGATTTGCGAACCACTGTTCAGCGAGTGCTAGATGTTCGGGTAACGTGCGAACGGCGAGCTCCCGTTTGAGTCGCTCACTGGTCGCATGGCCTTCAATCCAAGCCGCTACCTCCTTACGTTCCTCGGCAGTGAGGGTCGCCTCAAGGTCCACCGGGACTTTGGGATTGGCTTTTACCAATCGTCCCACTATTTCATTTTTGCCCTTTTTAGAGCTCGGGTCGTAGGCAGTTCGGATGATTTGGACGACGTGTTCGCGTTCACGAAAATGCATTTGGACTTTCCTTTCTGGAGGCACAGGACGGGCAATATGTTGCCCGCTGGTCTTCCGAAAGTCAATGGCGCAGGTGCGGTCCCGGAAACGCCGCTGCACTCGAGCAGGGAATGCACCGATTCGGCACGCGAGAAAATTCGGCCGCTTTGGTCTCTCTGATTTATGGCCGGGCAGGACGCTCGGTGCCTCGATGGCAGTGTTCATCCTGCGGTCGGCTTGCGGCGGCCGGCTGATATCGCAGGTGTCTAATAATACAGGCTTTTTTTAGTGCGCTGATTCCACCGAGCATCTTAGGAAATCATTCGGCACCGATGAGGTACTCCACGATCAGCGTAGCGGCCTCGTCGGCCGTCATCTTGGTGGTGTCAATGTGAATATCGGCGGCGGTGGGCGGCTCATAGGAGCTCGCAATGCCGGTGAAGTTTGCCAGTTGCCCCGCTCGTGCCTTCTTGTACAGCCCCTTCACGTCGCGCCGCTCAGCTTCCGCCATCGGCGTATCGATATAAACCTCGATGAACTCTCCCGGCAGCATCATGTCCCGCACCATCTGCCGCTCGGCACTGAATGGGGAAATGAACGCGGTTATCACGATGATGCCAGCATCGGTCATGAGCTTGGCCACCTCGCCTACGCGTCGGATGTTTTCCACGCGATCGGCATCGGAGAAGCCTAGATCCCGGCTAAGTCCATGACGGACATTATCTCCGTCGAGTAGAAACGCGTGCCGGTTCATCCGTTGCAGCTTCTTATCCACCAAGTTGGCGATAGTCGACTTGCCCGCGCCGGATAGCCCCGTAAACCAAAGAACCGCCGGCCGCTGATTCTTCATCGCCGCCCGCGCTTCGCGACTGACATCCAGCGCCTGCCAGTGGACATTTTGGCTGCGCCTGAGCGCAAAATGCAGCATTCCGGCGGCGACGGTCGCGTTGCTCAACTTGTCGATGAGGATGAACCCACCGAGCTCACGGTTTATCTCGTAACTTTCAAAGACAATAGGTCGGTCGGTCGCGAGGTTGCACACGCCGATCGCGTTCAGGGTTAGCGTCTTAACCGCCAAACGATCCATCGTGTTGATGTTGATTTGGTACTTGGGCGCCTGAACAGTCGCGCTTACGACCTGCGTCCCCAGTTTCAGCCAATAGGGCCGGCCGGCTAGCATCGGTTCGTCGGCCATCCAGACAATTGTCGCCTCGAATTGATCCGCAACCTGCGGCGATGCGTCGGCGGCGGCGAGTACATCGCCGCGCGAACAATCGACTTGATCCTCCAGGCAGATCGTGACGGACTGACCGGCAACCGCTTGTGGCACGTCCCCTTCCGGAGTCAAAACGCGGCTGACCAGAGATGTCAGGCCTGACGGCAGCACGCGAACTTTGTCACCCCGCATGATCGACCCGGCGCAAATTAAGCCCGAAAAACCACGGAAATCCAGATCCGGGCGATTGACCCACTGCACGGGCACCCGGAACGGTTGCATCTGCGCCGCATCGATATCAACTGGAACGGTTTCCAGATGTTCGATCAGCGTAAGCCCCTGGTACCAAGGTGTTGCGGTGGATCGCGTGTAGATGTTGTCGCCCGCCAGCGCCGAGATGGGTATCGCGAGAAATTCAGTGATGCCGATACCGTCCGCGCAGCTTCGAAAGTCGGCGACGATGGACTCAAACTTGCCTTGATCGTAGTCGATGAGATCCATCTTGTTGATGGCGAGCACAACGTGACGGATGCCGATCAGGTGGACAAGAAACGAATGGCGTCGCGTCTGCGTCAGCACCCCTTTGCGCGCGTCGATCAGGATCACGGCAAGGTCAGCCGTGGAGGCCCCCGTGACCATGTTGCGAGTGTACTGTTCGTGGCCGGGCGTGTCGGCCACGATGAATTTGCGTTGGTCGGTGGAAAAGAACCGATAGGCGACGTCGATGGTGATTCCCTGCTCGCGCTCGGCCGCCAGACCATCAACAAGCAGGGCGAAATCAATATTCTGTCCCTGCGTGCCTACTCGCTTGGAGTCCGCTTCCAGCAATGCCAGCTGATCTTCGTAAAGCAATTTAGAATCGTAGAGCAGTCGCCCAATGAGGGTCGATTTACCGTCATCGACACTGCCGCAGGTGATGAAGCGCAACAGACTCTTGTGCAGGTGTTGCAGCAGATACGCGTCGACGTCTCTCGCGATGAGGGCTTGCGCTTGGGAGCTGCGTTGCCGTTGGCCGTTATCCATCAGAAATACCCATCCTGCTTTTTCTTCTCCATGCTCGCGGCCTGATCGTGATCGATCGCGCGGCCCTGGCGCTCGGACGTCGCGGCGAGCAGCGTCTCTTGGATCACCTCTGGAAGCGTCGCGGCTTCACTCTCTATGGCTCCGGTTAGGGGATAGCAGCCCAGCGTGCGAAAACGGATCGAGCGCATGACGGGAGTCTCGCCTGGCCGAAGCGGAAAGCGCGCATCGTCTACCATCAGGAGAAGATTCTCGCGTCGAACAGTCGGGCGCGGAGCGGCAAAATACAAAGGCACGATCGGAATGTGTTGCAAGTAGATGTAATGCCAGATATCAAGCTCTGTCCAATTGGAGATTGGAAACACCCGGATGCTTTGCCCCTGCAGCTTTTTTGCATTGTAGAGTCGCCACAGTTCCGGGCGCTGACTCTTAGGGTCCCAGCGGTGATTGGCTGAGCGGAAGGAAAACACGCGCTCCTTCGCGCGGCTCACTTCTTCATCGCGTCTCGCGCCGCCGAAGGCTACATCGAAGGCATACAGATCGAGCGCCTGCTTCAGGCCCTCGGTTTTCCACATGTCCGTATGAACCTGCGAGCCATGTTCGAATGGATTGATTCCGCGCGCTTTGGCCTCTGGGTTCTGATAGACAATCAGCTCCATTCCGGATTCCCGTGCCACGCAGTCACGAAATTCATACATCGCGTGAAACTTCCACGTCGTGTCCACATGCAGCAGTGGAAAGGGAGGTGGCCCCGGAGCAAATGCCTTGCGAGCTAGATGCACCATGACCGCCGAGTCCTTGCCCATCGAATAGAGCATCACTGGTTTTTGCGCGTCCGCGACGGCTTCACGCATGATGTGGATCGAATCGGCCTCGAGCCGCTGCAGATGCGTGAGAGATGTCTTTTCTCCTTTCATTTGCAGTGTTCCAGGTCGCAGGCGGTGCTCATGAATGAGCGCAGCGAAGATGGCCCGCCGAGTTCCGTGACCGGAGACCCGGAACTGTAAAAACACGGCTTTACGTTACGGCCTGGTAGGGCGCCGATCTGCAACGCGCGTTCGTTAACCGTTCTGAACGCCGGACTGCCGAATTTAATCGGTACGCAATCCTCTGCGTAGCCAGCGCCGCCGCCGAAATATCCACTCGTGCCGTCGAGCACATCGCGGAGGAAGACCCAAGGCGTCTGGACCGGAAGCTCGTGTGGCGCTACTTTCTGCTCCTCGGGCCTCCGAATTCCCATTGCCGCTTGCGCGCGGCGCCCGCGCCCGCGCCCGCGCTGGACATAATAAGCAATGGGGCTGCAGCCGGTGCAGTCGCATTCACCCTTAGCCTGCGGCAGTTCCGCGCCTGCGGCGAAGTTATCGTCAGCTTCAGGCCGGACGCGCTTCAATGCGGCGGCGCCCTTAGTCAAACGGCGTGCGATGACGCGATGGCTCATGCGTTCATTCCTAAGATCAATCCTTTCGCGAGAGTCCGGACGAGCACCCGGTCACTGGTGCGTAGCCACATGCTCCCGGTGATGAATAGAATATATCGCGTTCCTCGGTCTACAGTGTGTCTGTGATCGGGATGGTATTATGGGTTGTGACTTTTCGTCGCCTGCGTAAGGAGGGTGGCGGCGGCGACTTCGCGGTTATTGTCAGAAATTCCATTGCGAGCCGCTACGGTGATGGGGGTAGAGTCGTGCGAGCCGTGAAATCCACGCATTTGCCTGCTGATCCATTTTCAAACGTATTTGTGCGATCGTATCGGCCGGCACGGGTGCCCGGGTAGTCCGCTACGGCATGAAGGATTTGCGCCCGGGCCGATGCGCAGAGCCCTTCCGGCGACGTGCAAATTCACCTGCGTGCAGGGCCGCGGCGCGTTTAGCGATCGCACCCCGCGGTTTGGCGGGGCAGTTAGTGCGCCATTCCGGCATTAGAGGCTCTTAGAGGCGCAATCGGTGCAGCGCGGCGGCGGCTTTCCTATACTCGTCACCACACTGAGCAAGATTCCAAAACTTCGGTAGCAGAGATGGCGCGACTACTCATCACCGGCGGGGCTGGATTTATCGGTTCGAACTTCGTCCTGCACTGGCTGCAGCGCCAACCGGGGGATCGGGTAGTTGTCCTCGATGCCCTGACCTATGCCGGGAATGTCGCTAATCTCGAATTGGCCAAAGACCGTCCGGAGTTGCGCTTCGTTCACGGCGATATCGGCGATACGCCATTGGTCGAGCAACTGCTGCGCGAAGAACAACTGGATACCGTTGTCCACTTCGCCGCCGAATCGCATGTGGACCGGTCTATCGAAGGACCCGACGCCTTCATCGAAACCAACATCATCGGCACCCATTCGATGTTGAAGGCCGCGCGGCGGATGTGGCTTGAAGAGAAGACCGTGCCGACCCATCGATTCCACCATGTCTCGACTGACGAAGTTTATGGTTCATTAGGTCCAGAGGACGCACCTTTCAGCGAATCCACTCCGTACGCTCCTAACTCACCGTACTCGGCGAGCAAAGCCGCTTCGGACCACCTGGTGCGGGCCTACCACCATACGTACGGATTGCAGACGACGATCACTAATTGCTCCAATAATTACGGACCGTATCAGTTTCCAGAAAAATTGATCCCAGTGATGATCGCCCAATTGCTCGCCGGCCAGTCACTGCCCGTGTATGGCGATGGTCGAAACGTCCGCGATTGGTTGCACGTGGAGGACCATTGCCGAGGAATTGAAGCGGTGCTGAAGCTCGGCAGCGTCGGTGAGGTGTATAACATTGGAGGTCGGTCGGAGTGCGAGAATATTCATCTAGTACGCATGCTATGCACTATTGTTGATGAGCAGCTGGCGCTAAATCAGCAACTTTGCACGCGCTTTCCTGAAGCGGCAGCCGCTCAGGGCGGCCTCAGCGAACGCCTGGTCCGCTATGTCAAAGATCGGCCCGGGCACGATCGGCGCTATGCGATTGATAGCGCAAAAATCGAGCGCGAATGCGCCTTTCGGCCTCAAATTGCGCTTGAGGCCGGGCTCCGTTCCACTGTTGCGTGGTATTTAGAACGCGCGGAGAAATTGCGAATCGGGTGGCAACGAACGATCGCATCCTGAATTGCCGAGCCTGCTCATGCTTCATCGGCCGCCGCGGCTAGCACGTGAGTGCGGCGGACGTGGCCCTGCGCGTGCCACCTGCCAGTGAGCGCCGTCGCGAGCGGCCAAGGCGCACACAGGGGTGCGACGCGATCCTTGCGTCGCAAGGCCCGGGCAGGATCAATCGCGGTCCATGCCGTTGCCCAAGGCGGGCTCAGGCTCTAGAGCGATCAGTGCTTGCTGATGAGGTCGGTAGCCTTCAACGTGGTCACGCCCTGCAGCTCGATGGTCGTCATGCCGCCATGCAGGCCGATCTGGGTGTTGCCGTCATGGGTGCTGACGTTGTTGTGCGGCGCCAGAAAGGAGAGCGAGTGGCCCTTGACATCGACAAAGGGCTGGCCGGAGACGAAATTCTTGATGAGATGGTGGTCGCCGATCTGGTTGGCGAGGGTAGCGAAGAGGTTGCGCTCCATACCCCCTTGCCGGGGCGTGTGGTCGCCGACGACCACGTTGTGGTGGCCTGAGCTGCCAGTCGAGCTGCTGTGGCCCGAGCCGCTGATCACGGTGTCGTGGCCTGTGCCGCTGCCGCTGACGGTGCTGTGAGCACCGCTTCCATGAGTGCTCGATGCCGTGGTCGACGTTCCGCTCTGATGGATTACTAATTCGCCGCCACCGGAGATCGTGGCCGAGCCGAAGGCGCCCGTGATGGTGGCATAGCCTTGCTCGTAAATGGTGGCGTTGCCCGAGCCAATGTTGATCGTGTCATGACCGGAGGCGCCATGCTCGTAGATGACGCCGCCCGAGCCCAGGGTCAGCGTATCGTGGCCGCTGCCGACGATGATCTTGCCCGGACCAGTGATATTGATCGAATCATTACCATTGCCGGCGTATACGGTACCGCGACCATAAACGGTGACATCAACGTTACCGCTACCCGAAATGCTGACGGTGGTGCTCACTGGTTCTCTCCCCTAAATCCGAACCCCTGACGCGCGCTACACTATTGAAGGCGAACTACAGAAGCTCCGCCACGCCGATGCAAGAAATCTGCCAAAATGGAAACTGCCAGGCTCGAAAAATGTCACTGGTTTAATACCACTTTTGAACTGCAGTTTTATTACGCGCTCGGCGTTTCCTGATTCCACGCACCGGCACGGGGCAACCGTGCGATTTCGTGCACTTCTTTGGGGCCGAAGAATTTCAAGCTGTCGAAGCAACACGAGGTAGCGAGCCGCAAGCGAAGTGTGTAATCCCATGGAGCAGGAGCGTCAGCGAAAGTGAAGGATGTCGCTCACGGTCACGCGCGCTGTGGCGTGCGAATCTCCTGGTGCTAGCGGTCGCGAGCACTACCACCAACTGCTCCTGGTCGTCCGGGGAGGTTACTTCGGATTTTACGGCGTCAACGGCAGCGTGCGAGAAGCGGATGCGTGGCCATCATGGTGGGTGGCGCGATCGTGGACTGACCCCCGTAGGTTGGACAGTGGATCACCCTGTAGCCACGACCTGAGTCCGGTATTCCACAGGACTTAGGCCTCCCAAGTTCAGTTTAATGCGGTTGTGATTGTAGTAGTGGATGTACTTGCGCAAGCCAACTCTCAGTTCGTCGAGATTCCGGCACGGATCGAGGTAATAAAACTCGGACTTGAGCGTTCCGAAGAAGCTCTCCATAGCCGCATTATCCAGGCAGTTACCTTTGCGAGACATGCTTTGCTTGATCGCGTGATGCTCTAGTGTTTTTCGATACAAGGGCATTCGATATTGCCAACCTTGATCGGAGTGCAGGATTGGCCTATCTCCCGGGCGAAGACGTTCGAACGCTCGGTTCAACATTCTGGAGATCATGGTGTACAGCGGCCGCTCTGACATCTCGAAGGACACGATCTCAGCGTTGTAAAGATCGAGGACCGGCGACAGAAAGGGCCGTCGACCCCCCAAGTTAAACTCGGTCACGTCGGTCACCCACTTCTCATTCGGACGCTTCGCGTTGAACCGGCGATTGAGGACATTGGGTGCAGCATGGCCGACCTCGCCTCGATAGGCATGATATTTCTTGATTCGGACACGGGACTTCAGGCCCAGCACGCCCATGAGCCGCTGGACTGTCTTGTGGTTGACGGGCGCACCCTCTCGCCTGAGAGCGGCTGTAATGCGGCGATATCCATACCGGCCTTTGTGCCGATGGAAGACTGTGGTGACTTGCCGCTTTAAGCTCGCATGCTTGTCGGACACTGACACTTGAAGCAGCTTTTGCTGGTAATAAAAGCTGCTGCGCGCAAGTCCTGCCAGTCTCAGAAGCCCCTTGAGCGGATACTCTCGCCTTAGCTCTTGCACGACTTGGGCTCTTTGCCGTGCGGTCGATCCTGATCTGCCTGAGCTAAGGCGCGGAGTTTTTTTAAGTAAGCCACCTCCATGCGAAGTTGCTGCAGCTCCTCCAGGAGCTCCTCTCGAGCCCGATCGTCCTTCAGCTTCTCAAGTTGCGACTCTTCCTTCATGGTCATGGCTGTGCCCGATAGTCTCGCAAAGGGATGACGAAGAGCGGCGATGCCACCTTGTTCGTACTTTCTCTCCCACGCCCCGACGATGTCGATCCTTCGTATGTTGAATAAGGCAGCGACTTGTCGATGGGAGAGCTTATCTGCCTACATGCGTTGCAGCACGGCCATTTTAAACCTCGGGCTGTATTGCTTCCGTACCTTCGCCTTCACCCCCGCCACACCGTGAACGCGGTATGCAGCAGCCCAATACTGAAGTATTGCCGCCCATTCGCATTCGACACCCCCAATAGCGTCCAACTTTTGGGGATCAGTCCAATCGGGATGCCAGCGCAACCCGAAACATCCTGCGTCGCTTCGAGGTATCGGTGTCCCTGAACAGGGACGAGCGATCGGCCCAGCGGGTTCCGCCGAGCCGAGCAACTCGCTCGCGCAAGGCAGGAATAGAACCGGTGAAGAAGATGGCATGTATACCCATCGGCGCCTGTTGAATCTGCGCGCCGTCGATATGTGAAATGACTGTGTGCTTTGTCGGGTGGGCCCTTAGCGTCGAAGCGGTCACCTAATGCCACGACGCTAAGTTCGTGATAACTTGTTCATACGTAATGACTGGGCTCCCGCGCCTCTAGATACCAACTCCAGCGCATGGGCTCGGTCTTAAATTTCAGAATAAATAGACATGACTCTCTGGCTAACCGCCCAATCTTGGCCCCCTGGACTTCGGCTCATGCTCGCCGTCGGCGTGCTCAGCGCGGCTGTCGCGCTCCCTGCGGCCGCAGACCCGAAGTCGGACACCTTTCAGCCAGATGCATTTCGCACCCGACCGGCCCTTAAGCAGCGCACGCAGGGCCTTACCGATCCGCTGGAGCATGATTGCCCATTACCCCCGAACGAGCTGTCGCTCGCGGTGGCGGTGGACGTAGCCCTCTGTCGTAATCCAACGACTCGGTCCGCATGGGCGAGCGCCCACCTGCAGGCGGCGGCGCTAGGCAGCGCCGAGAGCGCTTGGCTGCCCACGATCAACGCCACAGACTCGGAAACACGGGAACGTGGGCCGCACGTCGACGTCGAGGGCATCCCGACCACGACCATCCAGAATTCGAACGATGCGGCGCTCAACCTCACATGGACTGTGTATGACTTCGGTGGCCGCGGCGGACGCATCCGCAGTGCACGTGATCTCCTCGACGCGGCGGCTTTGACCGCCAACAGCACCATTCAGCAGACTGTGTTTACCGTGGTGGAGGACTTTTATGGCGTCGTCGCGGGGGACGCGGCGCAGGCGGCCGCCAAGACGACGGAAGATACCTACGCCCAGAGCGTCCAAATCGCGCGCGCTCTGCAAGCGGGTGGTGTATCGGCGCTCGGAGACGTTCTGCAGGTCGAGACGGCTTACGACCAAGCCGTGCTCTCGTACGAGACGGCGGCACATACAGCCGAGGGCGCGCGTGGCACGCTCGCCATTGAGATCGGTGTGCCCGCGGACCAGCCCCTCAAGCTCAACGCGGAACCCGTGCCGACTGAGGTGCCAGCGCTGACGGCGCGTATGGCGGATCTGATGACCCAGGCGGAGCACCAGCGCCCCGACCTTGCCGCGGCACGCTCGCAGGTCGAGTCCGCCGTGCAGGACATTACGGTCGCGCGCGCTGCGGGCCGGCCATCAATTGCTGTCGCCGCAGGCCGCGACCGGACTCTTACAACAGGCATTCCACTGCAGAGCTATGGCCAGATTGGCGTCACGGTTACAGTCCCCGTTTTCACCGGATTCAGCGTTGGATATGGTGTGCGCCAAGCGCAAGCTACCCTTGAAACCCGTGAGGCCACCGCCGAACAGGTGCGCCTGCAAGTGACGCTCGATGTCTGGAACGGCTATTACGCGCTCGATTCGGCGAATAAGTTGTTGAGTGCAAGTGCAACGCTCCTCAAAACAGCGCAAACCAATCAGGAGGTGGCCTTAGGCCGCTACAAGGCCGGCGTCGGCACGATCGTCGATCTTCTCACCGCGCAGGCGGCTGAGGCTGCCGCGCTGCAAAGCCGTATTTCCGCCGAGCAAAGTTGGGAAGTTGCGCGAGCACAGTTGGTGCTCGCGATAGGGCGTCTGACCGGAGCCGAGCCACTGGCCACCGGCGCGGCTATTCCGTAGCGTTGTCAAAGCAACCGCCGCGAGCGCTGGTCCCGGGGCAGAGCACTGCAAGCACGCAGCAGGCATGGCCCTGAACGCTGTCCAGTCGCGGCCGTATTCATAGATTCTTGGGACTACATGCGCAAAGGCATCATTCTCGCAGGCGGAGCCGGAACGCGTCTGCATCCGGTTACCTACGCAGTCAGCAAGCAGCTGTTGCCGGTCTATGACAAACCGATGGTGTACTACCCGCTGTCGACTTTGATGCTCGCGGGCATTCGCGACATCCTGCTAATCACGACGCCCACCGATCTCCCGGCATTCCAGCGCCTGCTCGGCTACGGCAGTCGGTGGGGATTGACCTTGCACTATGCGGAGCAGCCCAAGCCCGAAGGCTTGGCGCAGGCATTCATCATCGGTCGGGACTTCGTCGGCGCGGACCCGGTGGCGCTGGTGCTCGGTGACAATCTCTTTTACGGTCAGGGTTTAAGCGATCAACTGCAAAAGGCGACTGATCGCACCCAGGGTGCGACCGTATTTGCATATCATGTGAAGGATCCGCAGCGCTACGGGGTGGTGCACTTCGATGCGCAGGGTAGGGCGCTGGGTATCGAGGAGAAGCCACGAGAGCCCAAGTCCAACTACGCTGTGACCGGGCTTTATTTCTACGATAATAAAGTGGTCGATGTCGCTGCGACTCTCGCGCCGTCAGCCCGCGGTGAGCTCGAGATTACGGATGTGAATCGAATATATCTCGAGCGCGGTCAGCTGCAGGTCGAGGTCTTCGGCCGTGGTATCGCCTGGCTTGATACCGGTACCCATGAGTCGCTGCTGCAGGCGTCGATGTTTATCGAGGCGATCGAGAACCGGCAGGGCTGGAAAGTATGCTGTCCGGAGGAAATCGCCTATCGCGCCGGTTTCATCGATGCCGGCCAGCTCGAAAAGCTGGCGCAGCCTCTGCGCAAAACCGAGTATGGCGCGTATCTGCTGGCTCTGTTGCACGAGCGGCCGTAATGGAATTCGAACCCACCCGACTTCCGGAGGTCGTGCTGATCAAGCCGCGCGTGTTCGGCGATGCGCGGGGATTTTTCTTCGAGACCTGGCAGGAGGCGAATTTCTCGGCGGCCGGCATCGGCATGCCATTCGTGCAGGACAATCACAGCCATTCGACTCGGCACACGCTGCGTGGGTTGCATTTTCAGATTAAGCAGCCACAGGGCAAGCTCGTACGTGTGACCCGCGGAGAGGTCTTTGATGTCGCAGTGGATATTCGCCGCAGCTCGCCGCGCTTCGGGCAATGGGTAGGTGTCGTGCTCAGCGCCACGAACCATCATATGCTCTGGGTGCCGCCGGGATTTGCGCACGGCTATCTCGCTTTGAGCGAGGAAATCGATTTCGTCTATAAGTGCACGGACTATTACGCTCCCCAGCATGAGCGCGCCATCCGCTGGAATGATACGCAGCTTGGCGTGGAATGGCCCCTGCCAGCAGACGCTGCCCCCGTTCTTTCAGGCAAGGACGCGATCGCGCCTTTGTTCAAGGAGGCGGAGACTTACTTGTAACGCCTGCGGGGAACTTCCCGAGCGCGCCTTCTAAGAAAAATCGCATTCCACAGTCAGCTCACTAATCTTCTCGTGCAGCTCTCGAATCCGCTCCTTGCCATCAGCGGCCAAGGCCTCGCCGCCGAAGATCGCTGCCACGTTCTCCAGCAGCTGGCTCTTCCACGCCGCTATCTGCGTCGGGTGCACTTCGTGGTGCGCCGCGAGCTCAGCCACGGTCTTCTCTCCGCGAATCGCCTTTAGGGCCACACAGGCTTTGAACGTCGCGGAATGGTTACGTCTGGACTTCGTTCCTCCGGTTATGCCCGGCCAGAAATCCAGCGGGGGAGTCAAGCGACTAGGTAAAGGCGCAGCACCGAGCGGACCTTCCCGGCGTCAAACTCTGTCCGCTTGCCGCCGCCGAGCACAACGTGATCCGCTGACTGGCGCAGCGGGCCGAGCTGCGGGGGGTCCTTGAGGAAGCCTTGTCGTAGGTCGATCTAGTCTCGCGCGTGCCGCTCGTAGAACTTGATGTCGTCAGCCAGCAGATCGCGCAGACGTGCCATCACCGTCTCATCCGTGAGGATCTCATGCCGACGCGCTGCGTACAGTTCATCCAGACCTGCAGTCGCATTCAGGTGACGCACACGCGCGACTGCCCCGAGCCCGATGTCGCGCAGCAGCGCGCTCCAATCTTTTACGTATTTGTCGAATCGGCCGACGACATCGAATTGGCCCATATCGACATCCCGAAAGAAAGTTTGAGTGTAGAACCATCGGATAGTCGGCAGCCTTGCAAATTCCACGAGGGAGAGATTGTGCTGCCGGACATGGTCGTGCAGCAGCTGACCGTGGCCCTCGCGCTTCATCCAGTAAAAATAATGCGACATGGTCCGGTCCAGGGGGTCGCGCAGAATGGTCGCACGAAGGTCCGCAGCGACGTCATCGTATTTCCGGATCCAGAAATGCCCGACCACGGCCGCCTTGCCAGTCAGATCCGCATACCGCGAGAGAGCAGATCTGGCAAGAAAGCCGGCGGGATCGATGTTCATCGGCGATGAGGGATCGTCGGGACGATCTGAGTAGTCGCGCAACACCTTCGAAGTTGAGAATTTGTCTTCTATCGATGAGCGTACCGAATTGCCGCCCGTCTTCGGAACGTGCACGAAGATAAGTTTGAGCTTGGAGTCCATGGTCCGGCCGACTCACATTTCTTCTAGAATAACGTAACCATTGCATGCGAGCGTCCGGCGAACCTATCCGTGCCACCGCATGGGCTGGGGCTCGGCTAGCAAACGCGCATAAATGATGCGCTGCCACGATATCACGTAGCAAATTGCGCTAGAGTGCCTCGACTTCGGAAGCATTATTGTAGGTAGCCGCAGGCGATGAGGCGGTGTTTTACGAACCCTTAGGATTTAGCATTCTAAACGCAGAGACTAGAAAATGGTGTTGAACATAATAATCTCTGGCTCAGAACACGTCATCGTGACTGTGTGGCCGCTTCATTCAAATCAAAGTGGCAATTTCGAGATCGCCCCGATTAGACAGAGAGATGACTCTCTCGACCAGCATTGCATATCCGCATTCGGGATCGTCATGCCCAAGCCCAGCGGGTACCCGCGTCAGGCGATAGACAAGGTAATTGCCTCCTTTCTCGAATTGATCAGCATGGTAACGCGCAGCAGGGTACCGGGCGCTATAGACGGACACCAAGGACGGACAGACCGTCCTATGAGCCTGCGGTCGAGGTTGGGATAATGGCTGCAAAAATGCGAAATCTAGCGACTCCGGAAATTGCGCGCATGGGCTTTAAATTGTTTTTGGGGCGTGACCCGCAGAACGAAAATGCCTTAAATGAGAAGACCGGAACGGTACTGTGGCGGATGGTTTTTAGATTTATTTGCTCTAAAGAGTTTGAGGACAACGTCTTACCCGGCATTTTTTTTACAGACGAGCCGCTCCCTCATATAAGGCTCGGAGCCAACCCGAGCTCCGAAATCGTCGGGTTTGCAGACCAACTTGGCTGTTTGGGATCCTACAAGGCGTTTTCATCATGGGCTGAGTTGTTGCGCAACGTCCTAATGAGCGCCTGCGAAACTGTACTGCGGGAAGCGACGACTCTTGAGCCACGGGAGGCCCTTTCCATCTCTCTGCGTATGCAGCCCCTAATCCGATATATCGGGGCCGCCGTCATTAAGAAACCACTCAAAGTGGCAGTGGTTGCCTGGGATATGGCACACAACCCGGTTGGGCGTGCGTTTATGCTTGCGGATATGGCAGCGCGCGCTCATACGGTCGAACTTATTGGCCCGATCTTTCAGTTCTATGGCGGCCGCGTCTGGCCGCCCCTTGCCGATGCCCGGCTACAAATGCGGGGCTTTGCCGCCACTGACTTGCGCAGCCTGGTGGCGGGAGCGCTAGGATTAGCGCATGAGGTGACTTGCGATATCGTATATGTCGGAAAACCCAGGCTTCCCAGCCTGTTGATCGGTGCATTAATCCGTCAGGCAAACAACTGTCCGATGATCGTTGACATCGACGATCACGAGTTATCGTTTGTAAAAAACAATACACCTGCGTCATTTGAGGAGTTAGACCAAGCATGCCAGGCTCGATCTGAAGAGATCGATATTCCCCATAGCGATCTATGGACGCGATTCGCCGAAACACTAGTGGAAGAAGCAGACGGGGTTACCGTTTCCAACGTTGCACTCCGTCGTCGCTTCGGTGGGATTATCGTGAGACACGCCCGAGATGAGCGCATCTTCGATCCGGCAAAGTACGACCGTGGCAAAGTGCGCGCCGAATTTGGTTACTGCAATTCCGACCGCGTGATCCTGTTTCTTGGTACTCCGCGCGCGCACAAGGGGGTTGTCGCGATCGCCGACGCACTTGAACGCCTTGGAGACGATCGTCTCGCGCTGTGCGTCGTGGGCACCATCGCCGATAAGAGGCTGTTGAGCCGTTTCTCCACCTACAAGCGGGGGCGAATTGCGCTCCACCCGGATCAACCCTGGCAGCGCTTGCCTGAAATTGTGAGCATGGCCGACTGTGTCGCTTGTCTTCAGGATCCGCACCATCCGATTTCGCAATTCCAGATCCCGGCCAAATTGACCGACGCCCTAGCGCTGGGGATTCCCGTGCTTGCCACTTCGGTTCCGCCGCTCGAGGATGTTGCGCTGGCGGATGCGATTGTTACAGTGCACGATGACGCTCAGTTAGACGCGGCATTGAAACGGTTGGCCGAAAGCCCTCCTCGTTCATCGAACAAAAGCCAAGGCCGGGAATATTTTCTATCCGAATTAAGTTATTCCGTAAACGCCGCTCGGCTCGATATCGCTTTTGCCACGGCGGCAATGAACCGCGGGACCTCGCAGCCGCAGTTCGAACGCCTGTTTCGCTTACTCGATCAAAGAACGGGAATTGTCCTACCGCAACTGACCGACAAACCGCCGCGACGACAGCGACGTGTCCCGATCAGCAAAGACACTCCTCCGAGGGATCTGGTATTTCTTTGGAAGCAAAACGACTCCGATATCTATGGTCGTCGCTCCGACATGCTCGCCAAATATCTGCTACGTACCGGTCGCGTGCGGCGGGTGCTGCACTTCGATCGGCCCCTGAGCGCAGCTGATCTAGAGGCGAAGGCCGCTGAGCCTCTGATCTATTTAAACACTGTAAAGCGCATCCTTCGTGCTGCCGATTCGCCAAACTTTATCAGGCGTACATTTCTACACCGCAGCGGCGGCGACCCTGAACGGGCGCTGGGCAGGAACCTGCCGCCTAAAGACGCGTATCCAGAATTCGTGCAGCAAGTCTTGAGGGACGCCGGCGTGAGCGGAGCTCCAATGCTTTGGGTTTGTCCGATAGTTTTTGATTTGCCTTCGATTGCAGACGCTATTCGACCGAGTTTTGTCGTTGCCGATATCATTGACGATCAGCGCTTGTTCCCGGATTTCAATGAGAAACGTCGTCGACAGGTCGCGGATGAGTATGAGCCAATCCTGCGCGAAGCAGACGCCGTATTCAGTAACTGCCAGCCGATCTGCGATGCTTTTGCCGCCCTTCGACCTGACATTCATTTAGTCCCCAATGGTGCTGAACTGTTTCCTGAGGCAGAGAACTGGCCAGCTTCTGAGGAGCTTGCAGGATTGCCGCGGCCTATCATTGGATATGCGGGCAATCTGAGGGACCGTGTCGATTTTGACTTAGTCGAAAAAATCGCAGGGCGTTTCCCACACGCTACGATCATTCTAATGGGATCGGCCCACGGACGGCCGGAAGTTGCGCAAATGGCTGCGCGCTGCCCGAACCTGCGCCTGCTGGGAAGTCGAGTTTACGAAGAAGCACAGCGCATCATTCGCGGGTTCGACGTTGCCATCATGCCGCACCTCAAGTGCGAGCTGAGCGATCGCATGAATCCACTCAAGCTGTATGTTTATTTTTCTCTCGGTGTTCCAATTGTTAGCACAGCGGTCGCCAACATCGAAGATCTGAGCGCTCACGTAAACGTAGCGCACGATCCAGAAGCTTTCTTGGATGCTATTGCAACAGTACTTGCGCGCGGCGATCACGAAGTGAGTCGGCCTGCGCATCTGCAAATCCTAAAATCGATATCGTGGGATGCCCGTGTTGCCGAAATCTGGCGGCGGCTCGAGCTTCAATCGGAGCACTCCGGCGGACCCAACCCATGATTATGTCAATCACGTTCGGCCGCGGGTTGCGAATTGTAAGCGGCCACGGCCGTGTTTGAGGAGCCCAATCTCGTGGCTCGCGTGATTTGATACAGTGAGCTTGCTGGGATCGTAATAGGGCAAGCATCATGACTAAAGAGAAATTGCCGCCTGCGATGAAACGCGCCGTTGCTGGCCTGATTCTCATGTTGGTTGGGTACATCTGCGCGAGTGCAATCTTTTTTACGTGGTTTATTTGCTCTACACGTCATTGAATAGGAGGCATCGGTAAAATAAACGCTGGATTCCAAATATCCTCCCACAGCGCGCTCACCATGGCCCGTCACCCTAACGATGGGGACAACGGCCAACAGCGCGCGGCTCTCGGCCCTCTGGGGTCCAGAGGCGAAGGCGAGTTCACCGTCAGCCTGGATCGATCCTCAGGCCGCTTCTGCGCAGCAGGGCCTGAAAGCGGGCATCCGATCGCAGCGACTGCCAGGCAAATTCCATCTTGATATTGAGCGCGTCAGCCTCGCGGCGCGTCACCGCCTCGTCGAGATAACGCAGGGCGCGGTCCGGGTCGCCGAGCCCCGCGAAGATCATGGCGACGTCGTGGGCAGCGGCGTAGCGCTCGTTGGGCGGGGCCTGCAATTCGGCGATAATCTTCTCAGCCTCTGCGCGCTCGCCCTCAAGGGCGAGCACCCATCCGAGCCAGTCCAGACTCTCGGAGTCGCGATGCGACAATACGACGGCCTTGCGCAGTTCCTCCACTGCCTGTGGGTATAGTTCTTTTCGCTCGTAGCAAAAACCCAATAGGGCATGGGGAACCGCATCGTCGGGGGCGGCCTCCAGAGTCTTACGGGCTTGCTGCATTGCCTGGTCGCCTTTGCCGGAATATAGATATACCAAGCCAAGCGCGGCTGAGTTGACGGACGACAGTGGATCGAGAACCTCGGCCTCGCGCAGCTGTTCAGCCGCTTCGTCCAGCCGTCCAGTCCACATGAGCATCACGCCGTAAAAATGATGCGCGTCGGCAGAACCCGAATTCAGCTCAAGGGCGCGCCGGTATTCGGCTTCTGCCGCGGGGAAATCCCAATCGTAGAAGAACTTCATGTGCGCCACGGCGGTAGGAGTCTCGGCAAGGCCGGGATCGATCCGCAAGGCGTGCTGCGCGGCCTCGAGCGCCTTCGGCGCCACTTCATCGGCTGGCGCTTGGTCGTTGGCCGCAAGCATGCCGTAAGCGTCGGCGATGCCCACATAAGCCACGGCGAAGTTGGGATCTTTGGCGACAGCCCTCTGGAAGTAATCGAGGCCCTTTAAAATATCGAGATAGGATCGCCTGCTCCAGAAGTATCGCCCCCGCAAATACAGCTCATGCGCCTCTGGATCGATCGCTCCCACCATCCCGCTGGTCGGCCGGGCCGACAAAGCGGCGAACTGTGAAGTCGCGCCAGCGTGATTCAGGCTCACGCTCACTACCTTTACTGCGGCCTCCTCAATGCGGCTCTCCAGTTCCAACAGATCGCGGCTGTCTCCGTCTTAGCTTTGCGACCACAGGTGAGTCTGGTCACTGGCTTGAACGAGTGCCTTCTAATATGTATTGCACGCCAAGTTCACGGGCGATCTCATCTATACGTTTATTCATGTTCTTGTAGCCGATTACGGAGGTGCGCGCGATCACTCCTAAGCGTTGTGGATCGATGCTGGCGAGCCGGGCTATGACCTCCTCTGTAATTCCATCGGAAAAGTAAGCGTGCGCCACGCCGGCTCGCGCGCGCGCATCACGGCGGAGTCGCCACTCAGGTTGGCGAACGGCATGACAGCCAGCATGATTTTTCCTGTGCCCACTTGCGCTTGCTGCACACGCAAGCCGTGCACCCAATAGGCGATTCCCAGGGTGAAGAGAACGCTCAATACCGTCCATGTGGGCCATCGCAGCCTTTGGTTGAGCCTGCCGGCCAATGGAAAGTCCTGAGGAGCGGCCACCTCCGAGCTGGCTACCGCGTTGGCAGGCTTGGCGGCGGGAAGTGGCAGCGCGTGGAAAACGGTCGAGTACCCGCCCTTGGGAATTTCAATTCGCAGGCGGTCTTCCGAGCCGCCGCGCCGCCATCCTGACCACCGGATCGACCCGCGGATCGTAGGACGCGTCCCGTCCGAACACGTCCACGCCCAAGCTGTATTCTTTGAGCTGGCCGCCTTCGCCCGGCAGAGTGTGCTCGACCGCGTAGCGCAGGAACCGCTTCAATAGGTATGAATCACGCAGACACGGCGCGGCGAGAACCTTCTCCATTTCCGTACGCACCGCCGCCGAGGACAGCGCGCCCTGCGCTGCATCGGTGAGGACAATCGTCGAACCATTTTCAGAGCTCGAAGATTCCACAGACTGCCCTTCATAAAGGCATCAGGCGGCCTATTTTACCGTAAGTTTACCCCGAGTTACTTGTGAATGACGACGTGCCGTGTGCACCCTGCGTTCGCGGGAGATTCATCAGCAAAATAAGACGCAGAGCCGTGTTGTCCAGAGGCAAATCAAAGGGGACCACAGTTAAGTTAACCCCAGAATCGATGTTCTCGACCGGTCATGGCGATGTTTTGCACTGCATTGACCTGCATTCCTGTGTGAATCAGACGTTCTTCAGATGGAGGAAGCCATGAGCAAGATCTCAGTCGGTTGCTTATCGGGGCCATTCGCAGCGACGCCTTTGAGGTCAAGATTGCTGCGCTTTCGGGCGACACGGGCACTGTGGGTGGCCCTGGGCGGCGCGGCCCTGCTAAGCACGGCTTCAAGCTTTGCCGCGCAGACGAACTGGGTTCAGACCTACCTCGGTGCGGGGCACACCTCATACAACAGCGCGGAGACAACACTTTCCAAGTCCAACATCGCCGATGTGCAAATGCTGTGGGGCCAGAGAGTTGCGGGCGGCGTGACGTCATTCGCGCTCGATGCAGGCACCATTTTCGCGCAAGGCCAGGGGTCGAGCACCCCCAACCTCGTCGCCATCAATGCCGCGAGCGGCGAAACGCTTTGGACCATTACCACCGGAAACGACGGATTCGGCTTAACCAACTCCATCGCAGCCGGCGGCGGCCGTGTCTTTGCCGGTTGCGGGTTCGCCGGCGGGGTCGGCGGTATTTGTGCCTATAATCAAAAGAACGGCAAATTACTCTGGAGCTACACCAATTCGTGCTCCTGCCTGCCCGAATCAGAGATATACGCACCGCTCGTGTATGCCGACGGCGTTGTGTATTTCGGTTACGGATACGGGGGTGCGGGCGGTGGCGAATACATCGTCGCCGCGAACGAGACATCAGGGGATGTGCTCTGGACTTTCTCGACCGGCTCCTCGAACACGCTCGGCTCTGCCGCGCCGGCAGTCGGAAACGGAATGATCTATTTCACCTGCGGCGGAAAGGTTGGCGGTAGCGACAGTTTTTCGGGCGTCTGCGCGGTTTCGAAGACTACCCAGGAGCTCGTATGGGCGGCTGATTTCGGCACCGGCACGATGGGGCTCACCCTCGGCGGGGACGTGCTCTACGTCAACGCCGGTTCAATCGGAGAATTTGCTGCCCTGAATGCTACGACCGGGGCGACGCTGTGGACCGCCGCGGGCAATAGTTCGGCATTTCCGGTCTCGATCGCGAATAACATTCTCTACGCTACGGGAAGCGACGGATACGTCCACCGTCTGCGTGCGCAAAACGGCACCGAAATATGGTCGCTGAACCTGGCAAGCGAGACGTCCGTGTCCGTCGCGAACGGTGTGCTCTACGATGACCAACAGGGATCCAACAACCCGGCCACCGCCGCCTACGCCACCTCGGACGGTTCACTTTTGTGGTCGACCCCGTTACCTGCGAGCACCCTGCATCCTCCGCCGCTCATTGCCAACGGCATTCTTTACGTCACAAACGCCTCGTGCGGCAACGTTTGCGCGTATGGTCTGCCCGAGCTCTAATCGGCGTCCCAAAACGGGCACTAAGCTGCGATTCGGAATTACAGAAACCACGCACGCAGACCTCTCCCCCACAACTCCGCTTGGCTACGCCTGACCGCCAGCTCGAGTCAGGCCACGATGTCCAGCATTCGGCGATCTGTAAACCAGCATCGTGCTCGCACCCGGCAATTGGCCGATGCTTGCACTTCGCCGCACATCACTTAGACCGCGCGGCGCTTTTTTTCCAACAGCTGCAGGATGATCGGCGTCAGGATCAGCTGCATCGCAATGTCGAGTTTGCCTCCCGGAACCACGATGGAATTGGCGCGCGACATGAAGCTGGCGTCGAGCATCGACAGCAGATATGGAAAATCGATCCCGCGCGGATTGGCAAAGCGAATCACGATCATCGACTCATCAGGCGTTGGGATCCAGCGCGAAACAAACGGGTTAGATGTGTCCACGGTCGGGACACGCTGAAAATTGACATGCGTCTGGGTGAACTGTGGGCAGATGTAGGTCACATAGTCGGGCATGCGGCGCAGAATGGTCTCGATCACAGCCTCGGTCGAATAGCCGCGAGTGGAGCGATCGCGATGGATCTTCTGGATCCACTCCAAGTTGACGACCGGCACTACGCCGATTCGCACGTCAGCGTATCGCGCGATGTCGACGGCATCGGTCACCACGGCACCATGCAGGCCTTCATAGAAGAGGAGGTCGCATTTTTCCGGGAAAGGCTCCCAAGGCGTGAAGTTGCCCGCAGGAAGTCCGTGCAGCTTGGCCTCCTCATCATCGTGCACGTAGTGGCGCGTGCGCCCGGTGCCGGTCTTGCCAAATTGCTTGAACGTCGCCTCGAGCTCCGCCAGGAGATTGGCCTCCGGGCCGAAATGGCTGAAGTGGCGATTCCCCTGGGCGGCTTCGGTGCTCATGACGCGCTTCATCTCCACCCGATCGTAGCGGTGGAATGCATCGCCCTCGATATAGGCCGCATTCACGTTTTCGCGGTGAAAGATCGTCTCGAATGTTCGTCGCACCGAGGTGGTGCCCGCTCCTGATGAGCCGGTGATGGAAATGATGGGGTGGGCAACGGACATATCAGCTCCGGAATAGGCCGCGACGCCCAAAAAGCGGCGAGCGTTCGCCGATCGGATGCGGCTCGAGATGGTAGCGGTCGAGGCGCGCGACCTCTTCGCGCGATCCGAAGAGCAGAGGGATGCGCTGATGTAATGAGCGCGGCTGCACGTCGAGAATGCGGTGGTGACCCGTGGAGGCTGCGCCGCCCGCCTGCTCGATCAGCCAGGCGATGGGATTGGCCTCGTATATCAGCCGCAGGCTACCCTGGTTGTAGCCGTTACGGATATCGGCTGGATACAAATAGATGCCCCCGCGCGAGAGCACGCGGTGCGCCTCGGCCACCATCGAGGCAATCCAGCGCATATTGAAGTCGGCTCCGCGCGGCCCTTCGGTGCCTTTCAGGCAATCATCCACGTAAATGCGGATCGGCTCGTCCCAGTAGCGATGGTTCGAAGCGTTGATCGCAAACTCCTGGGTGGTTGCGGGTACGCGGACATGCGGCGCAGTCAGGTGAAACGTCGCGGACTTCCGATCCAGCGTAAACACATGCGTCCCGGCGCCCACGGTGAGGACAAAGGCCGTTTGCGGACCATAAATGGCGTAGCCCGCCGCCACTTGGTGCACGCCGGTTTGCAGGAAGGCGTCGGCATCGCAGCGTGAGCCTTCTGTGGGCGCCTTCAGAACCGAGAAGATCGTGCCGACAGATACGTTGGTGTCGATGTTCGAGGACCCATCGAGCGGGTCCATGGCGACGAGCAATGATCCGTGGGGATTGAGCTCAATGGGTTCCTCCATCTCTTCGGAAGCAAGCGCGGCCACGGATACGGCGCGCAATCCTTCGACGAGCATGTCGTTGGCGAGCACGTCGAGCTCCTTCTGGAAATCGCCCGCACCGTGCTCTTTGCGCGTAGCGCCGAGCGCGCCCACCAAAGCGCCTGCGGCTATGAGCTGCGAGATCGAGCCGCACACGTCGGCCAGCACATTCACCGTGTGCGCAATCGCCGCGCGCTGCTGCGAATCGGCCGCCCATGCTGATAGGTGCTCAGCGAGCGTCGGCGCGCTCATCAGGAGGAACTCTTCGGCAGGGCGGTTGCGAATACGCTGCTGCCGCGGATGTCCGCGGCCTCGATCGTGACGAGATCATCGGCGCCGATCTCCGCGCCGATTTCGACCAAGCGCATGGCCTGGCGCAGGCGCGAGCGATCAAAGGCATTACGAATGGAGCGGGCATTGGCAAAGTTCGGCTGCTGGCGCCGTTGTGCGATGTAGTCACGCAGCGCAACTCGCGCATCCTCGCTCAGGCGGTACTCGGCCTGATGCGCGAGTTTTTCGACGATGTTCAAGAGTTCCGCGTCCGCGAAGTCCGGAAAATGCACGTGATGGGCAATGCGTGAGCGGAAGCCTGGATTGGACTCAAAGAATCGATCCATGCGGTCCTGATATCCCGCGAGAATTACGGTCAGATCATCGCGCTGGTTCTCCATGACCTGCAGCAGAATCTCGATCGCCTCCTGTCCATAGTCCTTCTCATTCTCGGGACGGTGCAGGTAGTAGGCCTCATCAATAAAGAGCACGCCGCCCATGGCGCGCTTCAGAATCTCCTTGGTCTTGGGCGCCGTATGCCCGATGTACTGGCCGACGAGATCGTCGCGCGTGACCGAGACCAGATGACCTTTGCGGATGAAGCCCAGACGATGCAGGATGCCCGCCATGCGCAGCGCCACCGTCGTCTTGCCGGTGCCCGGATTGCCCGTGAATGCCATGTGCAGGGTCGGCGCGCCTGAGGAGAAACCCAACTGTTCGCGTGCGCGCGTGACGAGTAAGAACGCTGCAATCTCGCGGATGCGGCGCTTGACGGGCTCGAGCCCCACAAGGTCGTTATCGAGCTCGGCGAGCAGTGAGCCGATTTCGCTCTCCGCATAGAGCGTGCGCAGATCGACGCGCCGGCTTCCCGGAGGGCTTGCGGACGCCGGGTCAGCCATAGCGCCGCCCGGGAGGCTTGTCGGTTGCATAGGCATGAAGCGTGTAGCGAATCGTGCGGCCGCGGTCCTCGGTGCGCTCGAGCTTGAATCCGGGCTCATCTGTGGGGCGGTGCACGATGAACGACAGGCGCACCGTCTCCCAGCCGTGGGTCGCGTCAAAGGCGTTGATGCGCACGTACTTCTGCGCATGCGCTGCGCGGCAGGCGGTGACTTCCTGCATCACACCGGCCGCGTCATGCAGGTCAAACATGGGCAGCCCCCACATTTCCCAATATGTGTTGCGCGGGTGCGGATCGTCGGTGTACTCGATGCCGAGCGCCCACCCTTTACCGAGCGCGTATTCAATCTGCTTACTGATCTGCGCATCAGTGAGGTCAGGAAGATAGGAGAAGGTCCCTTGGGTCAGTCGCATTTGATAAGACTCCAGCGCGATTACGACGCGGTCGGCGTGTTCACGTAGTCGACCGTGTCGGTCGAGGTGTAGTCGAAGGTGATGTCCTTCCAAGTATCAAGCGCGGCGCGCAGCGGCTGACAGGTCTTGGCGGCGTCGGAGAGAATCTGCGGCCCTTCGGTTTTGATGTCGCGTCCTTCGTTACGCGCCAAAATGACCGCCTCGAGCGCCACGCGATTGGCGGTGGCGCCGGCCTGAATGCCCATCGGATGCCCGATGGTGCCGCCGCCGAACTGCAGCACGCAGTCCTCACCGAGATAGTCGATGAGCTGATGCATTTGTCCTGCATGAATGCCGCCGGATGCCACCGGCATGACCTTGCGTGTCCCGGCCCATTCCTGATCGAAGAAGAGCCCGTGGGCGAGGTCTTGAGGAGTGCGCGGCTCGCGCAGGGTATCGTAGATTCCGGCGATGACCGCCGGATCGCCTTCGAGCTTGCCAACCACCGTGCCCGCATGAATGTGATCAACACCCGCCAGCCGCATCCACTTGGAAATGACGCGGAAGGAAATGCCGTGGTTCTTCTGGCGCGTGTAGGTTGAGTGCCCCGCGCGGTGCAGGTGCAGAATCATGTCGTTGGCGCGCGACCATTTCGCCATGGACTGAATCGCCGTGTAGCCGATGACGAGATCGATCATGACGATGACGCTGCCCAGGTCGCGCGCAAACTCGGCGCGCTCGTACATGTCCTCCATCGTCGCGCCGGTGACGTTGAGGTAGTGTCCTTTGACTTCGCCACTTTCCGCGCCGGCGCGGTTCACCGCCTCCATCGCGTAGAGAAAGCGGTCGCGCCAGTGCATGAAAGGCTGTGAGTTGATGTTCTCGTCGTCTTTCACGAAGTCGAGGCCGCCTTTGAGCGCTTCGTAGACGACGCGGCCATAGTTCTTGCCCGACAAGCCGAGCTTCGGTTTCGCGGTCGCGCCGAGGAGGGGCCGGCCGAATTTGTCGAGGCGCTCGCGCTCTACGACGATGCCGGTGGGCGGTCCCGGAAAGGTTTTCACGTACGCAACCGGCAGGCGCATGTCCTCAAGGCGCAGCGCCTTCACCGGCTTGAAGCCGAAGACATTGCCAATCAAAGAGGCGGTGAGGTTGGCGATCGAACCTGGCTCGAAGAGGTCGAGGTCATAGGCGATATACGCGAAGTACTGGTCCGCCGATCCCGGAACCCTTTCAACCCTGTACGCCTTGGCGCGGTAGTTCTCGCTCGCGGTCAGTCGGTCGGTCCACACCACGGTCCAAGTGGCGGTCGAGGACTCGCCGGCGACGGCTGCGGCGGCCTCGATCGGATCGACCCCTTCCTGGGGGGTAATGCGAAACACCGCGAGAATGTCCGTATCCGTGGGCTCATAGTCCGGCTCGTAATAGCCCATCTTGGCGTAGGGAATGACGCCCGGGGTGTAGCGTTTCTTCGCATCTCGCGCCTGATTCGACTTATCGTTCACTGCCGCACCCCAATGTCTGATCCATGCCGGGAATGAGGGTGCCCGATCTTGTCTCTTCAGTAAATTTAAAGTATTTTGCCTACGCATTAAATTTTAGTTAACAAAATGCGCCACGTCACCCTGCGCCAGCTGCGCACTTTCACCACGGCCTTGCGTGCCGGGAGTTTTTCCGCGGCCGCGGAAGCGCTGCACATCACGCCCCCCGCCGTGACCGTGCAGATGCGCCAGCTTGAGACGATTGCCGGCATGCCGCTCATTGAGCGCACGTCCGATGGCTTGAAACCCACTGACGCCGGTCGCGAGATTGCCGGTGCGGCTTTACGTATCGAGGCGACTCTGGCCGAGTGCGACGATGCGCTCGCGTCGCTGCGCGGCCTCGACAGCGGCCGTGTTGCGGTCGGCGTGGTCAGCACCGCCAAGTATTTTGCACCGCAGGTTCTGGGTGCGTTCGCACGAGCTCATCCGGGGGTCGAGATACGACTCGAGGTCGGGAACCGGGCCGCGATCCTCGGCGCTCTCGAGGCGAACACCCTCGATCTGGCGCTGACCGGCTGGCCGCCGCGTAAGCTCGCCGTGCAGAAAGCCCCCATCGGCAGTCATCCCCACATCATCGTTGCGCGGCCGGATCACGTGCACGCCAATGAACGTCATGTGGGAGCGGCGGCGCTTGCCCAGGAGACATTTCTTGTGCGTGAACCGGGCTCCGGTACGCGCCTTTTAATGGAGCGCCTATTTGCCGACGCGCGCGTCAAGCCGCGGATCGGCATGGAGATGGGAAGCAACGAGACCATCAAGCAGGCGGTCATTGCAGGTTTGGGAATCGCGTTCATCTCCGCGCATACCGTCGCGGTGGAGCTCGCCGACGGCCGCCTTGTCGCGCTCGACGTTGCGGGGCTTCCCGTAATGCGCACGTGGTACATCGTCAATCTTGCGAAGAAGCGACTCCTGCCCTCGGCGGCAGCATTGCGGCAATTCATGATTGACGAAGGCCACGCTTTTCTGCCGCCGTTTCCGGCGCTGGCGGCGGCGCCTGCTCATGCGCGTCCGGCTAGAACGAAGCGCAAGTCCCGCGCGCGCGCAGAAACCGGGCGCAGGAGGCTAAAGATGTCTGCGCGCTATCCCAAAATAGAGATCCTGGATTTTGAGGCAGGCGCACGCGCCGCCCGCGGCGTTGCCGTGGTCATCGACGTCTTCCGGGCGTTCTCAGTCGCCTGCTACGCCTTCGCAAACGGTGCCGAACGCATCATCCCAGTCGCCGACATCGAGGACGCGCGGCGTCTTAAAATCGAAAACCCCGGCTTTATCTCGCTCGGTGAGCGTCATGCCCGCAAGCTCGAGGGCTTTGATTTTGGCAACTCGCCCACGCATATCGAGCACGTGGACTTCAGGGGCCGCACGCTCGTGCATACCACTCACGCGGGCACCCAGGGTCTCGTCAACGCAACGCACTGTGAGGTCGTCATTACGGGAAGCCTGGTCAACGCCGCGGCGATCTGCCGCTACATCGCGCATCTTGCGCCAAGGGAAGTGAGCCTCGTGCGTATGGGACAGGATGCACGTGAGCGCTGTGCTGAGGATGATCTGTGCGCGGAGATGCTAGCGATGCGTCTGCGCGGCGAGCATTTCGACACCGACACGATCCGCGCGCGGCTGCGTGCGGCGCCGAGTGCGCAAAAATTCTTCGACCCGGAAGCGACCTGGGCGCCGGAGCGCGATTTTGAGCTGTGCACGGATGCGGATCGCTTCGATTTCGTCCTGCGTCTTCGGCCCGCGGCAGTGGGCCCTGCGCAGTTGCAGGCGCTCGCGACTTGAGCTGGAATACGTTTCCATGAGCGATGACACTCTGATTGCGCGCCGAGCATTGCTGAGAAGAGTCGCTATGGCAGTGGCGCTCACGCCGCTTGCTGCGTCGAAACTCACCGCAGCGGCAGCTGCGAACCCTCGCCTCAATCCCGCGGAGCCTGCGGCCAAGGCCGTAAAATACGTCGAAGACGCCAAGCACGCCCAGGGTGCTACGGCTGGTAGCCGGTGCGCCAATTGCGCGCTCTACGAGGGCGCGAGCGGATCCACTCAGGGCCCGTGTCAGATTTTTCCCGGTAAAGACGTCATGGCCGCGGGCTGGTGCTCTTCCTGGGCGCCGCAGATGTAGCCGATCGCGCGGGCGTTCTCGCGTCAGCTAGCCGCCGCGCACGTTGCGCGCCGGGTGAGTATTCCGCGTTGGCGGTTCTCTTGAGGGCCGCAGAGGAAGTCGAGGTCATGAAGCCCGTAATCAATGTGTCCCAGGGGACGACGCACTCTACCGAAAGTGGCGAGTGCTTTGCCTACTCGATGACGGAGCTCGCAAGCGAGCTCGGCGCGCGCGCCATCGGCGCGAACATTACGCGGGTGCCGCCCGGCAAGGCAGCCTTCCCCTTCCACCATCACTATGCGAACGAAGAACATTTTTTCGTGTTGAGCGGATCGGGTGTCCTGCGGCACGGCGAGAAACTTCATGCCGTGGCGAAGTATGACTACATCGTGAATCTTCCGGGTGGACCCGAGAGCGCCCATCAGCTCATCAATACGGGCGCTGAGGATTTGGTGTACCTCGCGATTTCCACTAACGCCATTCCCGAGGCGTGCGGCTATCCGGACTCGGGTAAGACCGGCGTTCGCACCGCACCGTACGGAGAGGCGAACTCCCGGTTTCTCATCCCAGACGCCAGCAAGGACACCGTGGGCTACTGGGAGCTCGAGGACGGCAAGCGCGTGGCGCAGATCGTTTCGGGACAAGGATAATCGGCGAGCGGAGCCGGGCGAACTTTGTGCGGCCCCGCGCGTTCACCCTGCGGCTGCGGAATGCCGCGTTGCTCGGAGGTGGCGGAGTCGTCCATGGCTAGGATACTGCGCGGATTCGCAGGGCTCACGAGCGCACTCCTGTTAGTCGCCTGCGGAGGTGGCTCCGGTGAGAGCGCGGCGCCGCCACCTGCGGCGCCAGCGCGCGGCACGCTTCTTCAGAACCCGCCCACGCTGCTCGCATCGTATTCCGTGTCGGAGCTCCTTGCGCAGCTCGCTGCGAGCGACGTCGCGAAGCTGTTGTTGCCACTGGCCTATACTCCACGTTGCGCAATCAACGTCCATCAGCTCGATTATGAAACGGTGGGCGGCGCGTCGGAGCCCACGAGCGCCTCAGGCGCTTTGATGATCGCGACCGGCACTGATGCAGCCTGCAGCGGTCCAAGGCCCGTCGTGCTCTACGCGCACGGCACGAGCACCGACCGGAATTTCAACATCGCCGATATCTCCAACGGCGCAAACGCGGAAGGCTTGATACTCGCCGCGGTGTTCGCCTCCGCTGGCTACATCGTGGTGGCTCCGAACTACGCCGGCTACGACACTTCCACCCTTTCATACCATCCATATCTGAACGCCGACCAGCAGTCGAAGGACATGATCGATGCACTCGCTGCCGCACGCAGCGCGTTGCCGACGTTGTCCGCGGTAGCGGTCACGGACGGCGGCAAGCTGTTTGTTACTGGCTATTCTCAAGGAGGCTTCGTCGCCATGGCGACGCATCGCGCCGTACAGGCCGCCGGCGAAGTTGTCACGGCCTCAGCGCCCATGTCCGGGCCGTACGCATTAGCCGCCTTTGGCGATGCACTTTTCTACGGGCATGTCTCCCTAGGTGCGCCTACCAACATGACGCTCCTCGTGTCGAGCTATCAGCATGCCTATGGCAACGTGTATGCCGAGGCGACGGATGTCTTCGAGCCCAGTTTCGCCACCGACATCGCTGCGCTCCTCCCGAGCACCACGGCCATCAGTGAGCTTTACGCGGAAGGCAAACTGCCGCCCGATGAACTCTTCAGTGCGACGCCTCCGGCGCCCGAATGGGCGCCGTTCACGCCTCCGGTGACACCGGCGGAGTTTGCAGCGATATTTGCCATGGGCTTCGGGTCCAACAATCTGCTCTTGAATACTTACCGCCTCTCATATCTTGAGGACGCCGTGAGCGCGCCAGACGGCGGATTTCCGACCTTGACGACGGGTCTCACCGCGACGGCTCCCGAGAACACGCTGCGCCAGGACTTAAAGTTGAATGATCTGCGAGGCTGGATGCCCAATGCACCGCTGCTCATGTGCGGCGGCGATGAGGACCCGACAGTCTTTTATTTCGATACCGAGCTCATGCAGAGCTACTGGGCCCCCCATGCGCCGCCCGGAGCGGTCAGCGTTTTGGACGTCGATGCCGTCCCATCGGCGGGCAACCCCTACGCCTCCTTGCAGAACGGCTTTGCGGCGGCGAAAGCACTGGTGGCGAGCGCTGCGGTGCTCGCCGGAGCCACCGACGACGGCAAGGCGGCGGTGCTCGCGGATTATCATGTCGGACTCGTCGCCCCGTTCTGTGCCGCCGCGGCTAGAACTTTTTTTGACGGCTTCTGAGTCACAGCGGAAAATATCGCGCATTCCAACGCAGATTTTCGCCAGGTATTCGGCGAATTTGCACCTTGAGGAAAGAAGGACCGTTGATCCTAAATTGCCGACGAGCGACTTTGCGGGGCCTCGAAGCGCCGTGCGCGGCGCAGGCACTACGCCGCGCGAATCGCATGAGCGCGAGCGTGCTCATGGCATTGGCTGCCGTCGTATCTAGCGTGCAAGCGCAGAACGCGCCACCGGGTTCGCTTGCGGGCGTGATCGTAGTCGGTAGCACGCCGCTCAACGGGTCTGATCTGGATCGCGACGAGGTACCTGCGGCAACTCAGGTCTTGAGCGCGAGCGACATCAACCGCACGGGCATTCCGAACCTCACCGGCGCCATCCTCTCCGACATACCCTCAGCGACAATCAACGACACGGAAGGCAACGTCTTCCAGCCGGACATCTTGTTCCGTGGATTCGCCGCTTCGCCAGTCGCCGGTACTGCCGAGGGACTGGCCGTGTATGTGAATGGCGCCCGCTTCAACGACGCCTTCGGCGACACGGTCAACTGGGACCTCATCCCGCCCTCGGCCATCGAGCAGGTCAACCTCGAACCTTCCAATCCGGTGTTTGGCCTGAACGCGCTCGGCGGATCGGTGAACATTCGTCTCAAGGACGGGTTTTCCACGCAAACCGCCAATGTCACCGCCTATGGCGGCTCCTATGATCGCGAAGCTGCGATTCTGGAGTATGGTCACGAGGCTGGTGCGTTCGCAGTCTATGTCACCGGTGATGCCACGCATGATGATGGCTTCCGCCAAACCAGCACCGCGGATATCTATCGGCTGTACGCTGATCTCGGCTGGCGCAACGACGTCGCCGAAGTACATCTTGGCACAACCGCCGTGGATGACACGCTCGGTAATCCCGGCGCCACGCCGATCCAGGCACTGGCTGCGAATATCGCAAATATCTTTACGGCACCGAATGTAGTCGACAACACCTATTTGGGCTTCAATCTGCATGGCTCCTACAAGCTCGGCGACACGACCTCTCTGCAAAGCGTCACTTATTTCCAGACGATCAACCAAGTCGTGCCGAACGGCATTACCGAGGAAGTAATGCCCTGCGGCAACGGCACCGGATTACTGTGCAACAGCGACGGCAGCGTCGTGATCGGCCAGAACGGTCAGCAGGTGACGGATTTTCTGCATGGCGCCCCCTATTCGGGGCTGAGCGTGCAGCAACTCGACAGCCATGCCTATGGGACCTCGGCACAGCTCACCATGACCACGCCTGTGGCCACGCATGCCAATCATTTCGTCGCAGGCGTGAGCTTTGACGGTTCCGACAGTGTTTTCGCCGGTGTACAGGAGATCGGCGGATTCAATCCCTACACGCGCGAGTTCCTGGGTCCCGGCGTCATCCAGGATCAACCCAGCGAAGGCGTCAATCCCGTGCGCGTGCGCAGCGTCACGCAATTTTACGGTCTATTCGCGACCGATGTGCTAACGCTCGCTCCTGGACTCGATTTCAACATCGCGGGCCGTTTCAACGATGCGCACATCGATCTCACGGACGAGCTTGGCGGGCCGGTGAACGGCGATCACACCTTCGACCGCTTTAATCCCAGCGCAGGCCTTATGTACCGCATTTCCCCTGGGATGCAGATTTACGGAAGCTATTCGGAGTCCAACCGTGCGCCGACTCCGGAGGAACTGTCCTGCGCGAGCCCCGCGTCTCCTTGTAGTCTGCTGAACTTCTTCGTCGGCGATCCGAATTTAAATCAGGTCGTCGCGCACACATTCGAGCTCGGCGTGCGGGGCCGTCGGCAAGGGCCCTCCGATGGGCAAATCAGCTGGAACCTGGATGCTTACCACACGCTTAATACCAACGACATCATCTTTGAGACTACTGCCTACAATCCAAATCTTGCCTTTTATACGAATGCCGGCAGAACGCTGCGGCAGGGAGTGGAGGCGAATCTGCGCTATGACGCGCAGCGCTTTCGCATGACCTTCGGCTATGCGTTCACCGATGCGACATTTCGCACACCGCTGTTGCTCAACACCAGCAGCCCCGCAGCAGATGCCGACGGCAATGAACAGGTCCTGCCAGGCGCTCGGATCCCCGGCATCCCGCGGCGGCGAGCCAATTTCGTGTTGGACTGTAACTTGACGGAGCGCTGGAGCATGGGGGGCTCGGTGGTCACGCAGAGCGGCGCTTATCGCTTCGGCGACGAAGCGAACCTGACTCAACCCGTCGGGGGATACACCGTGCTCGACCTCGACGCGGCCTATCGTGCCGGCGATCACATCACTTTGTTTGCGGTGCTGAACAATGCGCTCGATAAGCGTTACGACACTTATGGCTCCTTTGGGCCCGTCGGCGACGTGCCCTGGCCGAATATCCCGGGAGGGGTGAGCGACCCGCGGACCGCGAGCCCCGGCACGCCGACGACTGTCTACGGTGGCGTGCGCATGGCCTTCTGAAGAGCGGAAACGTCTAAACTGAAGCACAGCGGCGAAGGCGCGCACACTGCGGAATGCGCTTGCAACGGTGTCGCTACCTGGGCAAGAGCGCAGCGCACCGCGTGTTGCCGAGTGGGTTCAGCTCATGTACGGCCAATACAACCCATACGGGTGCTGGGCTCCGCGCTGCGCGCGAATCGCGAGCCTAGTCATCATCAGGATCGGTGGGCGCACGCGTGTCGCTTATGAAGTAGTCGGCCTTGAGCGGCGCGGCAATAGTCTTGAAGGTCAGCGGAGACTGTGTGAAATCGAAGCAGTCTGAGAGGTCATCGGCGGGTACGTCGGCGTAGCCCAGCGACGGCAGTTTGAAAGTGGTTTCGACGAACTTGAGGACGCTACCAAAATCATGGCTGACATGCGAGATATAGGCCGCCTTAGCATAAGGTGACATCACAATGAGGGGCACGCGGAACCCATAGACATAGCCGGATCCCCAGCTGACGCCGTCGTTGACGACTTTGGGCGCGACGTGATCGTACCACCCACCCCAATCGTCCCAAGTGATGATGATGGCCGTGTTCGCCCAATAGGCGCTGTTGCCAATGGCGTTCACGACGGCGGCAACCCACGAAGGCCCGGTGCCGTCGTTGCTCACGGCGTGATCGGATGCAAGACCATCCGGAATGACCCAAACCACTTGCGCAAGTTTGCCGCTGGCAATGTCGGTGAGAACCTGCGTCTGCGGGATGACGACATTGCCTGTCCACTCAGGTCCGGTGCAGCCGAGCGTGCCGCTGCTGTTCACCGCCTGCGGCTGGCAGATATGCTTAATGGCGTTGGGCGCTGTCCAAATGGAACCGGCGGTTGGGGTGTAGTAGCGCCAGGAGATTCCATCGTTTTCGAGCAGGTCACTCAGTGTGGTGCGTTCGAAGCAGGGGTACTCGGGCGGTTGACTCGATTCGCTACCGGCCGGGTCGATCATTGCCACTGTCTCCGTCAAGGGCGCGATGCATCCGGCGGGGGCGCTGCCTGTGCTAGCCGGGTTCTCGGCGTCAAATAACGGGCTGGTGGCAGTCGGGGCCGAGGTACCGCCGAGTATGAACTGGTGAGCGGGAAAGCTCGGACCCTCGTTGGTCTGAAACATACGGTCGCCGAAGGTGTATTGCTCCGCCATAGCGAAGTAGGGCTGCACATCGGACGGACTGACGTACATGTATTGAAAATTGGGGTGCGCCTTGGGAGGACATTGCGCAGCGGGCGAGCAGACGCGGTTGGCTCCATCCATTTTTCCGCCGTCGTACATGGCGACGAAGGCGGAATGGGCGTGACTCAGGTCGTAATTTTGCGGGTTGGCGCCGACTGTGCCGAGGTCGATAGGAGCAAGAGGGATCGTCTGCCCGAGCGAATTCTTGGCGCTGCTGGCGATATCCGCGCCGCGCGCGATCAGCACCGGATCTTGGAAGAGATTGTCGGGGGTGCGGTTTTCCTGAAAGATCACAACAATATGTTGAATGACGGCTGCCGCTGTCAGAGTCAGCGCGAGTCTGCCGTTGCTGGGTGCCAGTTTCTTCGAATCGTCCGCGCCTATGGAGATCGTGTAATGGCCTCCGGGCGTGCTACTTGAAGTCGTCACTGTCAGAGTAGAAGTGACAGGACCGCTGCTGATGGTCACAGCAGCTGTGCTGAGGGAACAACTGGGTTCGGGGGCACCCCCCGAAATAGTGCACGAGAGAGTGACGCTGCCGGTATAGCCGCCGACCGGGGTTACCGTGATGGTTGAAGTGGACTTGCCTCCAGAGGTCAGGGAATCGGGAGCGAGCGCGGTGGCCGTGACCGTGTAACTCGGGGACACGGGAGGTGGCGGCGAAGTCGACGATGATGACGGCGACGAACCGCCGCCGCCGCAGGCGGTTAGACCAAGTCCCAGCGCACACAATCCGATCCATACACCGAAGTGAGCGACCGGGTGAAGTGGGTGCATTGGGCTCTCCTTAGCTACCGAGATCTCGAATCGTCACGTGATCTGCTGCGGCGGCGCGGCAAATCGCGGCTCCCGTCGCAAAAACGTTTCTCCCTTCAATCGGTTGACTTGGGCCTTCCAATGGCCCGACTTCGGGTGATCACGAACTGTAACAGTCAAAGGCGTCAGTTGCGTACCGATGCAACGGCTGAAGCAACATTCTTGCCACTCGCCTCCAATTCAATGATATCGGCACGGCCTCGCCACAAGGTGACAATCACGAAGAGTTGTCGGCACTGCGCGACGAGAAGCACATCACCGGTAAGGCCCAGCGTCAGTGTGCGCATATGGATACGTTCGGGCCTCGTTACCTGAGAGGGTCCTTCGAAACGATGTTTGTAACCACTCTTCCTCATTTCCAGGCTACGCAAGGCGGCACGTTGCGATGGCATGAGTGAGTACCGCGCTCAGCCGATCGGCGGGTTCCTATCTTCAGAACGCATAGCCCGCAGCGACAACGAGTGCCCGCGGACCAAAACTGATATGGGACGTGCGCATTTCACCGGCCGTATCGGCAGTCAGCTTGCTTTTGACCACCGACGCCGAGTAGGACGCAAAGAGACTCCAGCGGCCCTGCAGGTGGTAGCTCATGCCCACGGTTGCTGCGGGCCCCACCGATACAGGCAGTGAGATCGACGTCGGGCCCCCGCTTGCTTCGTTACCGGCTGCGGTCGAGCGGCGATCGTAGAAATTGGCATAGTTGACGCCGATCCCGACGTACGGACGCCAGGCATGGGAGTCGTCGAAGAACTTGTAATTGAGTAGGAGTGTCGGCGCAAACCAGCGTGCGGTCGAAATGACCTGCCCATTGTAGGGTACGGATCCCAGTGTCGCCGGACCGCGGCCCTCGGTCTTGGTGAGCGGTGGATAGCCCGCCGCCAACTCGAGATCGAAATGCTCCGAGATCCTGCGCACGTAGGCTAAGTAGAGCGTCTCAACATCATTGACGCTCAAATTCAGGCCGGTGGGTACATAGGGTCCGGAAATATCGTCGGCGCTCGTGTGGTAATGGACGTAGTACAAACCCACGCGCACTGTATTGCTGGGTACGCCGTCGTCGGCACGTGCGATGGAGAGGCTCAGCGCAATTAGTGCCGTGGCGCCTGCGGCTTTGATGGTCATGCTCATGAACGGCCCCT
>Ga0302325_10003056_pt1 | contig 39889 bp, 35 predicted proteins | sample Palsa_T0_2_FD_201948 | JGI IMG/M metagenome (GOLD analysis project Ga0302325, IMG submission 201948) | Peat permafrost microbial communities from Stordalen Mire near Abisko, Sweden - Palsa_T0_2 | ecosystem: Environmental > Terrestrial > Soil > Palsa > Peat permafrost | place: Sweden: Abisko...
GAAAAAGAAGCGACTGGTTCAGATCGTCGGCACGGAAACTCTTACCCATGAATACATTCTAAAAGCAGATGCGGAAAGAAGCCGACACCGCACGATAGGCTCAATCTATCCCCGACAAACTCCTAGAATGCCGTCCAGCTCAGTCGATGGCACTGTCTGCCGGATGTAAGCTTCGACCTGATCGCAGAGTCGCGCCGTCTCTTCGATGCGCGTACCAGTGGGGGCGCGAAGATGCAGCGTGAACTGGCCGCTATCCACTGCGGGAAAGAAGTCCTGGCCAAGCCACGGCAGCAGCGCGAAGGTAACCAGGCAAAGAAGAAGAAATACTGGAATGAAGACCTTGCGCCAATCGACAAGCCGTGTCAGCACGCGCTCATAAGCCGAGCGAAAGCGTTGAAATCCGCTGTTAAAGCCATGCGAGAATCGCGCGAACAAATTGCGATTGTTCGAGGCGTGATCGTCATGCGCGTGGGCGCGAAGCATGTATACGGCCATCGTCGGCACCAGCGTGCGCGACAGCACATAAGAAGCGAGCATTGCAAAGATCACGGCTTCGGCCAGCGGCACAAACAGATAGCGCGCCACGCCAGCGAGAAAGAACATGGGCAAAAAGACAATGCAGATGCACAGCGTCGAAACGAAAGCAGGGACGGCGATCTGCGCCGCGCCTTCAAGGATCGCTTCGTGCAAGGGATGTCCGTCTTCAAGATAGCGCTCGATATTCTCGATGGTCACGGTGGCGTCATCGACCAGAATGCCGACCGCCAGCGCCAGTCCGCCCAGCGTCATGGTGTTGATCGTCTCGCCAAGAAAGCTGAGGATGATGACCGAAGTGAGAATCGAGAGCGGAATAGAGACTGCGATGATCAGCGTGCTGCGCCAGCTTCCAAGAAACAACAGGATCATCAATCCGGTGAGTCCCGCGGCTAGTATCGCCTCGCGGATCACGCCATTGACCGCGCCGCTCACAAAGATCGATTGATCGGCCAGCGGAGTCATGCGCAGCGCCGGTGGCACCAGCGTAGCCACGCGCGGCAGAATGGCCCGCACGCCTTTGACCACGCTGACCGTAGACGCCTTGCCGTTCTTGAGAATGGACATCAACACGCCGCGGCTGCCGTCGCGGCGCACGATGTTGGTCTGCACCTGGAAGCCGTCGCCCACCGTCGCGATATCGCGCAGATAGGTGGTGGCGCCGTTTTGTTGCTTGACCGGAATCTGGCTCAGTTGATCGATCGTGCGCGGCGCGCCGTTGGTGCGCACATCGTATTCCTTAGGCCCGATCTTGATGGTGCCTGAGGGCGTGACCACGTTCTCGACCGCCAGCGCGCTCAGCAGGTCGCCCGGCGCAATGTTCCGCGATTGCATCGCCGCCTGGTCGAGATTGATGGTGATCTGGCGTTGCTTTCCTCCATACGCAGACGGCACAACCGATCCCGGCACTGTAATGAGCTGAGAATGGATCACGTTCTGCGCGTAGTCGTTGAGCATCGCCTCGCTCAGTCCGTCGCCGGAGATGCCCAACTGTAGAATCGGCACGCTCGACGCGCTGTATGTAACGATCTGCGGCGGCAGCACGCCCGGCGGAAGCTGGCGCAACTCGAACTCTGAGGCCGCGGAGACCTGCGCATTCGCCGCCGCCAGATTGGCGTCCGGCTGCAGGAATATCCGAATCACCACAACGCCGTTATAAGTCGTCGACTCGACGTGCTCCACGTTATCGACGAAGTTGGTCAGCGATTTCTCGAACGGCGTCGTCAGCCGTCCCTCAAGCTCTTCAGGATTCAACCCCGCGTATTGCCATGCCAGGGAGACAACCGGGATATTGATGCTGGGAAACATATCCACCGGAGTGCGCACGATGACGATCGGGCTCAGCAGCAGAATCAGCAGGGCCAGGATAATGAAGGTATACGGCCGTTCGAGCGCAATCTTGACAATCCACATCGCGGAGTCATTCCCTTACATCGTTGGGGCAGTTAGACGCACAAAGAATCGAAGAGGGAAGAGCTTGGGCTACCGGGCTCAGCCCGCAGCTAGAAAACCATCATTCCACCTGTCACGAAACTGACATTTTCGTTACAAGATGCCAGCCGCCTGTTTGTCCCATGCAAGCTGCGGTAAAGTTTGATACAGGAACGGGATAGCCGCGACCTGAGGCGGACCATGCAGATCTTGATTGTCGAGGACGAAAGTAAGCTTGCCTACGCCCTGCAGCAGGGGCTTGAAGAGGAAGGATATACCGCGTCAGTAGCGCTTTCCGGCGAAGAGGCCCTGCGCTGGATGGAACGCAGCACACCCGACCTGGTGTTACTCGATGTCATGCTCTCCAAACGCAACGGCCTAAGCGTGTTGCGCGAATTTCGCCGCGATGGATTTCATAGTCCAGTCCTTCTGCTCACCGCGCTCGATTCCGTCGAAGACCGCGTGCTTGGCCTCGACGCCGGGGCCGACGACTATCTGGTAAAGCCTTTCGCCTTTCCCGAACTTCTGGCTCGCGTGCGCGCCCTCTTGCGCCGCACCACGACAACTCCACAATCGGCCCTCGACCTAGCCAATCTTCACATGAACCTGACCGGCCGCACTGCCACACGCTCCGGTGTCGCGCTCGAACTTACCAGCCGTGAATTCGACCTGCTCGAATACCTGATGCTCAACCGCGGCCGTGTCGTCTCCCGCGAGATGCTCACCCGCGATGTGTGGAAGGAAACCATGCGCTATACCTCGCTGGACAACGTCATCGATGTCCAGGTGGCCCGCTTGCGCCGTAAAATCGACGATCCCTTCGAGCCAAAGCTGCTGCACACTGTCCGTGGTGTCGGCTTTGTGCTCCGGGAGGACTGATGCCCTCTCTTTTTCGCTCCGGCAACCTGCGCCTGCGGCTCACGCTCTGGTACGGAAGCGCATTCTCGATTCTGCTGCTGCTGCATATCGGCGTAGCCACCTACGTGCATTACAGGCAGCTCACCAACCAGACCTATCATGCCGAGATTCAGGATCTCGAAACGACCGAAGGATTGATCTATCAAACTCCAGGCGGCGGCATCGCCATGAACGAGGATTACTTCAACAATCCTCAGGTCCGCATGCGTCTCGATCGTCACATGGAGATCCTAGCTCCCGATGGGCGCATTCTTTTTCAGGATACCCGGCTGCAAGGCGCATCGATCGATGGGCCGCCTCTACCCCGAGAAGGAATCGGCACCTACAACGAGCGCGCCATCCGGTTAAGCGACGGACGCAAGGTTTTGGTGATCAGCCATTTTCACTACCTCAATGGCCGCCCCATGATCCTGCGCGTGGCCTATGACGAAGCCCCGCTCATCGCCAATGTGGCGAGATTTCTGGGCGTGCTTCTGTTGCTGGCTCCGGTCACCATCGTGCTCGCCATGTGGGTTGTATTCACCGTGGCCAGCAGGGCGCTTTCTCCGCTCAGCTCCATGGTGCGCCGCGCAGAAAAGATAACCGCGGAGCGATTGAGCGAACGCCTTCCCGTGCATGACGCTTCGGACGATCTCGGCCAAGCCGCGCGCGTCTTCAATGGTCTGCTGCAGCGCCTCGAAGATTCCTTCTCGCAACTCAAGCGCTTCACGTCAGACGCCTCGCACGAGCTGCGCACGCCCCTCGCTTCACTGCGCAGCATAGGCGAGGTCAGCCTGCAAAACGTCCACTCCAGCGAGGCATACCGCGAAGTCATAGCCAGCATGTTGGAGGAGGTCAGGCGTCTTACTCACCTGGTCGACAGCCTGTTGGTGATCTCCCGCGCCGACAGCGGCCAGATCGCATTGCAGCTCTCCACTTTTTCGTGCATGGACCTGGTCCAGGAAGTGGTCAGTGTGGTCGGCATACTGGCCGAAGACAAGCATCAAGTGATTCGAATGACAGGCAGTGTTGAGGTCGCCGTCCGGGCCGATCGCGGCATCCTGCGCCAGGCAATTTTGAATCTGGTCGATAACGCGATCAAATATTCGCCGTCCGAGAGCGAGATCCTGATCGTAGTGAAAAGGGAACCGGAGGAGATAGCCGAAGTCTCCATCACCGACCAGGGCCCAGGAATTCCCCAGGACGAACAAAAGCGCATCTTCGACCGCTTCTATCGCATAGACCAGGGCCGCTCGCGCGAACGAGGCGGCACCGGCCTCGGTCTCTCGATCGCCAAGTGGGCCGTGGAAGTCCATAGCGGAACCATCGGTGTCCGCGAGGCCGAGCAGAACGGCAGTTGCTTCTACGTCCGCCTTCCGCTCAACTCTTGATCCCCGCATTCCCAGCCAATCCGTGAGTTATTCTTGCCGGGGGTGCGAGACTGCACGTTGCCCTCCATGGAGGAACGTTTTGGCTCAAGAGTGGTTGGTGCGAATTGCAGTCCATGCGGCGATCGCAGCGAGCTTGGTTTCTGCTTCGGGACAAACCCCGTCTGCGTCGAAAGGGGCGCGGGATACGGCTCGCGCGCACATGGATTACGCAGGCCTGATAGGCCGCTCGGATATTGTGCTCGCGCGGCCCAATCTCGAGCCCAGCCAGGCCATGCCTCTCGGCAATGGACGTCTCGGTGTGGCCGTGTGGTCGGCCAACGGACTGACCGCGCAGCTCAATCGAGTGGATACACTTCCTGATCGGCTTCCTCTCGCTCGCCTCGTTGTGCCGGGTCTCGCGCCCCTCACCGGCTCCAGCGATTATTCCGGGCGGCTCGACCTCTACAACGCGGAGTTTCATGAGCGCGGCGCCGGGGTGAGCGCGAATATCTATGTCGATGCCTCGAGCGACAACCTCATCATCGATGTAACCGGCGCCAATCCTGATGCGATGCAGCAAGCGAGCCTGAGCCTCGCTCCGCCCCGCGCTCCCAAGGCCGAAGCCGCTGGCAACACGGCAATGTTGAACGAGACCTGGGTCGACGACAAGCAGCCAGGCGCCTCAGGACGCTCCTTTGGCTCACTAGCCGCAGTTTCCGTCGATGGTCGGGATGTCCAGGCCAGCGTCACCGATGCACACACCGTCGCGGTCTCATTCCGGCCTTATTCAGATGGCCACTTTCGCATTCTCGTTGCCGGCCCGCACTTCAACGCCGAATCAGGCCCTGCTGCAACAGTTGCCACTCAGTCATTGCGCAAGCTCTCTGAAGATAAGAACGCAATCACGCAACATCGCGAGAGTTGGCATGAATTCTGGGAGCATGCAGGCTATATGAAGGTTTCCTCGCCGGACGGCGCGGGTGAGTACATGGAGAACCTGCGTACCTTGTACCTCTACTCGGCCGCGGCGCAGAGCCGCAGCGAGTATCCAGGCTCGCAGGCCGGCGTTGCGGATATGTTTTCCTCCGTGCCCACGCACAATTGGGACCCAGGCGCTTTCTGGCACTGGAATCTACGCATGCAGGTAGCGGCGAATCTATCCGCAGGCGTACCGGAGTTGAACACACCCTACTTCAATCTTTATCGCGAAAATCTCAGCAACATCCAGGAGTGGACGCGCAAGCACATGAACGGCCTGCCGGGCATCTGCGTGCCTGAGACCATGCGCTTCAATGGGCAGGGAATTGAGTACGAAACCTGGAACGCCAATAACCCGATCGTCGCTCTCAACTGCGATGCAGGCGTCAAGCCTTATTACAACGCGCGAACCATCTCTACCGGAGCCGAAGTTTCGTTGTGGATCTGGCAACAGTACCTCGCCACAGGCGACCGTGCCTTCCTGTCGCGCAACTTCCCGGTCATGGCGGAGTCGGCGCGCTTCCTGTTGGCCTACGAAAAGCCCGGCAGCGATCAACTCCGTCATACCAGCCCGTCCAACGCGCATGAAACGCAGTGGGACCTGCAGGATCCAACCACGGATTTGTCGGCCAGAATGGCCTTGTATGCGGCTACGATTGAGGCAGCAAAGGCGCTCGGCACAGAAGCCGCGCTAGTCAAGCAGTTGCAGTCATCCCTCATTACAATCCCTCCGTTGCCACGCACGCAGGCCAACGCCGCTAAGACCCTCGTACCAGTCAGCGCCGATGTCGAAGGCAACGATGTGATCGCGCCGTCCTATCTTCCTGCTGCTGAGAATCACAACGTAGAAAATATTGGCCTGGAACCGGTATGGCCTTACGATTTGATCGGAGATACCTCGCCGCTCTTTGAGTTAGCGCGTAGAACCTATCTTCATCGCCCCTATCCGGTCAATCAGGACTGGAGCTACGATCCCATTCAAGCCGCGCGGCTGGGGCTGCGCGATGAAGTCAAGACAACGCTGATCAAGCTGACAGAGAAGTACCAGACTTTTATCAACGGCTTGGCCAACTGGGGAGGCGGGACAGGCGAGTTCTATGTAGAGCAGCAAGGGATAGTCGCTGCCGCGCTCAACGAGGCCCTGGTGCAGGACTACGACGGCATCATCCGCGTTAATCCTGCCTTCCCCAAAGAGTGGGATGTGGAGGGACAGGTTTTCGTTCGCGGCAAGACCAAAGTCGATGTGAGCGTAGTGAACGGCGCGGTCCAGCGAGTCATCGTAGAAGCCGGGTCGACCGGACCTGTAAAACTGCGTAATCCCTGGGCTGCTAGCGCCGCAGTCAACGTCCTCGCCGAAGGTCAGGCCGCACGGAAACTCGCCGGTCCCATGCTGGAGTTTTCAGCAGTCGCCGGTCGCCGCTACCTACTCGTTCGGGCCGGCCCAAGCGACCGATCTATGGACGGGTCGGCGAAGGAAGGCATTACTGGAACACCAGCCGCGACCGCCAAAAGACTTGGCCCAGTGCAGATCGGCATCTTCGCTGATAGCAAGTAATCGGAACTGCCAAAATCTAGATCCACATTCGCGGGCCTCGCCTCGCAGAAATTCCCGCGTCAAAAAAGACGCTTGACATATTCCTATATGAGTATGTATTGTTCCGTCATGGCAAGAGCAAGCACCACTTCGGACGCATTCAACGCCATCGCTGAGCCCCGCCGGCGCGATATTTTGATTTATCTGGCAGCCACCGAGCGGCCCGTCGGAGAGATCGTCTCCGCCCTCGGCCTGGAGCAGCCATCCGTCTCCAAGCACCTGCGCGTGCTCCGCGATGTGGGCCTGGTTCGCATGCGCTGCCAGGGCCGCCAAAAGCTCTATCGGACCAATGCCGAGGCCATTCGTCCTCTGCACGAGTGGACCGCGATCTTCGAGCGCTACTGGCAGCACCAGTTGCTCCGGGTCAAGGAGCGCGCCGAGGCACAGGTTCGCCAGACCTCACCGGATTTGAAATCCCCGCAATTGCAACCCAAGGAGAAACCATGATCGCCACCGAGCAGACCCTCGAAAACCTGACCCTCACCATCCATCAGGAAATCCACGTCCAGGCGCCCCTGGACATCACGTTCAACGCATTGCTTGAACAGTTGGGGCCCGGCAACGAGACCCCCGACGGCAAGTCTCTTAACATGAAGATCGAGCCTTGGCCGGGCGGCAGATGGTACCGCGATCTGGGCGACGGCAACGGCCACTTCTGGGCCAACGTCCAGGCCATCAAGCGGCCCTCGCTGCTCGAATTTTCAGGTCCGCTCTTCGCCTCATTCCCGTTCGTCTCCAACGTGCAATATCGGCTTACCGAAGTCGATGGCGGAACCCTGATCGCCTTCAAGCACACCGCCCTCGGCTTCGTCCCCGAAGAACACAAGGCCGGAATGAACAAGGGTTGGGCCTCAATGCATGAGCGTGTTCGCAAGCATGCCGAGGCTATCGGCTCGTAGGTCATTCCCCGAAGAATCGTGGATAGGAGGCGAAACCATGTGTCCAATGTGCCTGACAACCGCCGCGCTGATCGCCGCGAGCCTCACCTCGACAGGCGGCCTCGCGGCGATCGCAATCCGGAAATTCAGCGTGAAGGACGCCGCGGACAATCCTCCCGCTCCAACCACATCCAAGCTGTCTCGATAAGAGAAACGGAGCGGGGGAAATCGGCCTGAACTAAGCAAATTCCCGAATCAATCCAATCTCGAACCGAAGGAGAGATCAAGATGTCAACCAGCATGATAGAGAACCCGAAAGTAGCGTCTCGAGAGGAATGGCTTGCGGCTCGCGAAAATCTGCTAGCCAAGGAGAAACAACTCACCCGCGAGCGCGACGCATTGGCCGCGGAGCGCCGGCGGATGCCGTGGCTGGCCGTGGAGAAGCAATACGAGTTCGACGGACCCAAGGGCAAAGTGAGCCTGCTCGACCTGTTCGAAGGCCGCCGACAGCTGGTCGTCTACCGCGCCTTCTTCGAACCCGGCGTCTTCGGCTGGCCCGACCATGCCTGCCGAGGCTGCTCCCTGGGAGCCGACCAGGTCTCCCACCTCTCTCACCTGAATGCTCGCGATACCACTCTGGCCTACGTCTCACGCGCGCCGCAGCCGGACATCGAGCGCCTGAAAGCGCGCATGGGCTGGAAGATACCGTGGTACACCATCACCGACAGCTTTGATATCGACCACGGCGTCGACGAATGGCACGGCCATAACGCATTCATCCGCAACGGCGACAGTATCTACCGCACTTACTTCATCAACAACCGCGGCGATGAGGCCATGGGAAGCATCTGGAGCTACCTCGACCTCACCGCGCTCGGACGCCAGGAGAAGTGGGAAGACTCACCCGAGGGCTACCCCCAGACCGAGCCGTACAAGTGGTGGAACTGGCACGACGAATACGCCTCCAGCGCATCGCCCGACCCCCAATGGGCCAAGGTGAGCGACAACGCTCTGGCGATTCTGAACGCGAACGACTAAAGCATTTTCCGTATTGGTGTATACCGAAGTCTCGATGCTAAGTGGATTTTTCATCAAGAAAAATCCACCTTGATTGAACTTCAAAAGTCTACGGAAATACGGAAAATGCCTAAGAATCTGTCCAAAAACTCTTCCCGGAGCACAAAAGTGGGTGCCCCACCTTCGCCACGTCTTTGTTCTTGTGGCTAAGGTGGGATACTTTGTACCTATAGCCTTTTATAGTCATTCCAATCTCTCCGGCTACGATTCTCGCTGCTGAGTTTTGGCTCCAATCCCGTGCGAGTTTCTGGACAGGTTCTAAAAGTGCGCCCAGCGCAGCAACAAGCCAGCCAGCGCCGCGCCGGTCAGGTCTCCAACCACGGGCACCCACGCATAGCGCCAGTTCGACCCACCCTTGCCGGCGATCGGCATCAGAAAATGGATCAACCGCGGTCCAAAATCGCGCGCTGGATTGATGGCGTAGCCGGTCGTCGATCCCAGGGAGAGCCCAATGCCCCAGACCAGGCTAGCCACCAGCCACGGTCCCACGCCAGGCGCTGGGCCAGTGGCTGAAACCCCATGCGAAAAGATAGCTCCCGCCACCAGCACCAGCACAAAAGTCCCAGTCGCCTCGCCCAGCAAGTTCGCTGGCAGGTGCGGAATCGCCGCATTGGTGCAGAAGACGCCCAGCTTCGTCGCCGGTTCCGGAGTGACGGCCCAGTGGGGATAGAAAAACAGCCACACCAGCGTCGCCCCCGCCATCGCGCCCAGCAATTGCGCCGACCAGAAGCTGGCCAGATGCGAGAAATTCCCAGTCATCACCGCATTCGAAAAAGTAATCGCCGGATTCAGGTGCGCGCCGGCGCTGCCAAAGGCCTGCGCGGTGAGCACGCCGCACAAAACGGCAATTCCCCATCCCGTGGTCACGACCATCCACCCTGCGCCCTCCGCGTACGTCTTGCGCAGGCTAACGCTGGCGTTCACGCCATTGCCCAGCAGGATGAGGATAAAGGTGCCCATAAATTCACCGAGCCAATCCGAGTGAGGCGCGAAAAGATCCATGAAACTCCCTTGCCCGGTCTCACTGCCGCTTCGCCGTCAAGCAGCGAGAGAGCGCGTGGACCGGGCTGTTTTGGTTAACCTCAGCATTCTCCACATTTATGTGTCCTTGGGGAAGTGGCCCAGCACTAAGCCTCACTGCGCTTGCAAATTGGAGTCCCGTTGACCGCATGGTTTCTGCATCTCGGCTTCCGTTGCAGCCCCGGCTGCGTCTATTGCCACAGCCGTCAATTTCGCTCGCAAGTTCCTCCGGAACGTCCCTGGAAAAGTCCCAGCCCATTCCGGCCATTTACAATTCTTGAAGCAGCGCAGGTTGAGAGCACTTCTACCCACGGTGTAGTGGCAAGAACCAGGGTTCGCGCAGTCCTTCCGCCAAAGAATGGCCGCATGAAGCTGATTTTTGTACTGCATGGCAGGATCGGTAATGCTCCGCTTGCGCCCGTATCTCCATGATCTACATGACATGATCCGTTTGGCCGTGAGGCCCTGCGGGCAGTCCCCGAGGTTCACGACCGAATGAAGAAATTTGCCCTACTTGCACTCCTGCTCACCGTTGGTACGGTCGCAGGCCGAGCCCAGGAAAGCCGTCAGGACTTCAGCATCAGCGGATCGGGCATGATCGAGCCCCATGTCTTCAGCTCCACCGACGTCTCGGTCGGCGCCAAGGCCGGTTTGGGCGCGTTGTTCAGCTACCGCTTCATGCTCACTCCACGTGGCGCGGTAGAGGCCAACTACGCCTACTCGCAGAACAACATTAACTACCACGCCAACTCCTATCCCAATGGCATCAAGATCAACGACCGCACCCAGGAAGTCTCGGCGGCTTACGTCTACAACTTCAACTTCCACAATTTCAATCCCTTTGTGGAAGTCGGCGGCGGAGGCCTTCTCTGGGGGCAGATTCGCAATCTCGCCACCACCACCATCGACGCCAAGGGGCAGACCACCATTGTGGGTCTCTACGGCGGCGGCATCGCCTACGAGATCAGCCCCAGCTTCGACATCCGCGCGGAATACCGGGGCATCGTCTCCAAAGTTCCCGACTTCGGCCTGTCGAGCACTCCAAACCTGAACACCAACAAGTATTACAACATCTACAATCCCGTGATCGGTGTCGCCTACCACTTCTAGGCCTGCCGCTATGGTTTGCGTATCCACGGCCTCCGGTAATACCGGAGGCCGTCGCCGTTTCTAGTTCTTCCGCGCAGCCTGCCTCGCAGCCACCGGCAAAATCTCCTCCAGCCGTCCCTGGCGATACGCAAACGTGGCCTCCATCTGCCGTCGCACAAACATCGCATCGGCCACACCGCCCAGCGAACCCATCGGCAGCCTGTACTCCACTTCCTCTGCGATGAAAGTCCCATTCACGCCTTCGCGAACCTCAGCCGAGATTCCATGGCGATGCTTCCAGCTCGCGAAAGGCCCTCGGATCTGCTCATCGCAAAAATGGCTGTTCCAGGCAAATTCCGTAATGCGCGCCACCCACCCCACGCGCCAGGGAACCCTCGCAATCGGCCGGAAGCTGATCGTCATCTCCGATCCCTCGCCAGCCGCCGGACTCTGGAAGCGCAGCGTCCGGTCCGGTGCCACGGGCCTCGCCGGTGGAGCAATCAGCCGCGAGCTTTCGATCCGCGCCCGCTGCCATTGGGGGCAAAGGTGCGGCAGATTGCCCGGATTCGCAAAAACGGCGAAGACCAGCTCCACCGGAAATGCCGTCCATTGGCTGGTGCGCAGGGTCTCGGGCATGGCGAAAGGCTTTTCTCCACTCGGTCCGCTTCAGAGTATCGCAGCCATGCGTCCAATCGATGACAGGGCCGAAAACCCAACCTTCGACAGGAAATTAGGGCGAACCGGCCTCGGTCGGTTAACGTAAAGGCACTCCTCTTGAATTTCGATCACAGCGGACTAACGAAGCCGGTGAGCGGAATCAAGGAGCAATTACACGACCGGCAGAATTTCAGGAGCAACTCGCAAGTGGCCTTGGCTCGGGTTCGAATTCGAAAAAAGCGCAATCGCTGGCTCGAACTGATTGCCCTCTATAAGTTGTTGCAAGCCGCTCTGCTGGTGAGCGTCGGCGTGGGCGCACTGAAACTGCTGCACAAAGATGTCGCGGACCTGCTGACCAACCTGGTCACGGCCCTGCACCGCAACCCTGAGGGACGTCTCGTAAGCTTTCTTCTCGATAAGGCCGCGCTCGTGGATGACCACATGCTGCGCCGGATCAGCCTGTTCATGTTCTGCTATGCGGCACTCGGACTGCTGGAAGGCTTTGGGCTGATGTTCGAGAAAGTCTGGGCCGAATATTTCACCGCCCTCATCACCGCCTCATTCCTGCCGCTGGAGATTTTTGAACTGGCGCATCGCGTAACCTGGGTCCGCGTAGGTTTCTTGGTAGCGAATTTAGCGGTGCTCGCCTACCTGGTCAGCCATCTTATCCGTCGCAAGACCGCAATGCGCCGGCGAGGACGACTCATCTAAGTAAACACTAGATGTTGTGGTCTGCCGCCAGGAAGCCAGCTCCCTGGTGGCGCAAACGGCAATCTCCTTCCACACTCCCTCGATCTGCCTGAAAACCGGTGCTTTTCCGCAAAAATTCCGAATCGTAAAAGCGAGCAATCGGATACTCTGGTGGAAATTTTTGGAGTGCTGTGGAGCAAATCATCCAAATCTCGAGTACTATTAGTCCTGACTCATTCCTTCGGAGCATCTCTCCGGCGGCGAGAGCGCAGACGCGAGGTTTTCGATGTTCCGCGGCACCCACGAAGCCAAGATCGATGACAAAGGGAGGCTCAAGCTGCCGGCGGACTTCATGAAGCTGGTAGTCGAAAAGAATTACGGCCCCACTTTTTTCATCACTTCGAGGGATGGCAAGGTCGCCGAAGTCTGGCCCATGCCTGAGTGGGAGAAGGAAGAAGAAAAGAAGGCCGCGCTCCCAGAGGACGATCAGGCCAAGCTCACCTGGCTGGAATTCGTCAACGGCTGGGGTGGAGTAGCGGAGATCGACAAGCAGGACCGGCTGATGCTGCCACGCAAGATTCGCGAGCGCTTCAACCTGGTGAACGAAGAAGTGGATGTAACCGGTTTTCAGAAGTACCTGGTCGTACGCAGTCAGAAATCGGCCGAGGAGCGCCTGACAGCCCTCCAGACGCCCAACAGCGATTCCGAAAAAGTAATGGGAATCGAAGAAGCAAAACGAATTTTGGCGGCACGGGAAGCGCAGAAATCGTAGCCCTGCCCGAGCCGCACAAAGACCCCCAAGGGGGAAACATGACGAAAGCAAATCGACGCCATGTTCCGGTTCTTTCTCAGGATGTGATCCGATACCTCGATGTACGCGAGGGTGGTACCTACCTCGACTGCACCATTGGACTCGCAGGCCACGCCAGCCAGATCGCCAGGCTTCTTGGTCCCAGCGGTCAATTGATCGGCTTCGACCGCGACCCTAAAGCGCTCGAACTCGCAGGCCAAAGGCTGCAAGTCTTGGCCGAAGAGTTAGGCGACAGAATGCCGAAGGTAAAGCTCATCGGCGAAGCCTTCAGCAAAGCCGCCGAGCACGTAGAGCCAGCCAGCCTCGACGGCCTGTTAGCCGACTTCGGCGTAAGCAGCATGCAGATCGACGAGCCCGAGCGAGGATTCAGTTTTCAGACCGACGGTCCCCTGGACATGCGTCAGGATACGCGCCAGGCCGTGACCGCGGCACAAGTGGTAAACGAGATGGACGAGAGAGATCTCGCCAATCTCATTTACGAATACGGAGAAGAGAGGAGGTCGCGGAGAATCGCCAGAGCCATTGTCAGGGCGCGGCCGGTAACGACGACGGGGCAGTTAGCCCGCATCGTTGCCGGCAGCGCCCCGGCCATGAAGTCCGAGCGCATTCACCCCGCCACCCGCACCTTTCAAGCGCTTCGTATTTACGTCAATAAGGAGCTCGATGAGATTCGCCAGTTGCTGGAGGCCGCACCAACGTTGCTCAAGCCCTCAGGCCATCTGGTCGTCATCAGCTTTCACTCGCTTGAAGACCGCATCGCGAAAGACGTACTGCGAGAGCAAGCCGCCAAAGGCATTTGGGAAGTTCTGACGCGCAAGCCGGCAGTAGCCGACGAAGCGGAAACGGATCGCAATCCAAGATCGCGCAGCGCCAAACTCAGAGCGGCGGAAATGCTCGGCGGCGCACAGCGAAAAGAGAAAGCGGAGTATCGGGATCAAGGTTCAGGACGAGTGCTGACAGGTTTTGCCCAGTTCGCACCAAAAAAGTTCGAGAAGAAGACGAAAGAGCAGTCCAGCCGCAAGAAGCCCAGACTGCGAAAGTAGAGGGAACTGAAGATGGCAGCCTACGTAGCAACCTATTTCGACAGTGGACGCAGCTCTGCCCGGCGTATCGACGAGCGCAACGCGCGGCTCTTCGCCGAGCAGCAGCGTCTGCGCCGCGGCGCCACCCTCGAAGTCTTCTTCCCCAAGCGCATCGATAATTCACGCCTGATCAAGGCTCCCGACACCGCCCGCATCCGCGAGATGCGCATCTTCACCGCCGCCGTCACGGTCCTCTTTTCGCTCATCATGTTCTACGGCCTGCAGCACTTCAGCGCCATCGAGATCGGCTACAACGTTGAGTCGAAGAAGCAGCAGGTCGAGCAGTTGCGCGAGCAGAACCGGCAGCTTCGCCTGGCGGAAGCGCAGCTCTCGCAGCCCCGCCGCATCGACGCCATGGCGCGCCAGATGGGCCTGGTAGAGCGACAGCCCAATCAAGTCGTGCGCGTGACCGATTCCGTGAATCGTCCGGATACAGGCACGCCCACCTTGGCACAGATTGCGCCTAATCCCGTTGCTCTGCCCATGACTCAGCCCGTCCGCTGAAGCAGAGCGCCAGCGGGGCAAGAAGCAGAGCGCCAAAGCGGCAAGAAGCAGAGCGCCAACGGCGCGACGTTATCCCAGCCCAGGCCAACGGCCTGGGTTGAGGATCGGATAAGCGCAACGAGGGCTAAAGGCCCGGCTTATCTTGTCCACGGGAACCGGGGAAAGGATTGCGCCGTTGAAAACGCTGTAACCACTTACCTCGGCAAGACGGTGTCCAATGAATTCATTCAACCAACTCAATCCCCGCGCCAACCGCAGCCGAGGCGCACAAACAGCGCAGCCGCTCCTCCGGCTGCGCTATTGGATTGTCTGCCTCGGAATGCTGATCTGGGCTTCGCTCATCGTCTCCAAACTCTTCTGGCTTCAGGTAGCCCGCCACAAGGAATTCGTAGAAAAAGCGCAGAAGCAGCAGGAGCACACCTTTGAAGTAGCTCCGCGCCGCGGCGTTCTCTACGACCGCAACCTGCGCGAACTGGCCATGACCGTGCAGGCCGATTCCTACTTCGCGGTTCCCTCCGAGATCGACGACAAACCGGCGATGGCCCATGCCCTTGCGCAGATCGTTCATGAAGGCTCCGAAGATGCCTGGACCAGCGAACCGCAAATCCTGGCGCGTTTGAATGCCTCGCGTGGATTTGCATGGATCGCCCGCCGCTTGAGCCCTGAAGCCGCCGCCAAGGTAAAAGCCCTCAATCTCAAAGGCGTCTACCCGCAGAAAGAATTCCAGCGCTTCTATCCCGACAGCGAAATCGCCGCGCAGGTCCTCGGCTACGTCGGCGTAGACGACAACGGCCTGGGCGGCATGGAACAGAAATTCGACGGCCGCCTCCACGGCGAGCCCGGCCGCATGTACGCCGCTCTGGACGCGCGCCGCCACGTCATGGGTTCGACCGAGCGCGAGCCCGAGCCCGGCGACAATCTCGTCCTCACCATCGACGAAAACATCCAGTTCATCGCCGAAAAAGCCCTCGACGCCGCCATGCTGCGCACCCGCGCCGCCAACGGCACCGTGGTCGTTCAAGACGTGCATACCGGCCAGATCCTCGCCCTCGCCATCAGGCCTACCTTCAATCCCAACGACTTCCGCCACACCACGCCGGCCCTGTTGCGCGATCATGCAGTAAGCGACGTCTACGAGCCCGGCTCGACCTTCAAGCTGGCCACTTACGCCTCGGCCCTTGACCTGGGTATCGTCAAGCCCGACGACATGATCGACTGCCAGGGCGGAGCCATCACCTTCAACGGCCGCACCATCCACGACAACCAGGGAGAGCATTACGGCGTCATCACCATACACGAAGCCCTTGAGCACTCCAGCGACGTAGCCGCCGTCAAGCTCGCTCTGCGCATGGGCCCCGACCGCTTCTACCAGTACGTCCGCAGCTTCGGCTTCGGCTCGAAGAGCGGCGTAGAGCTTCCCGGCGAGACCCGCGGTCTCTTGCGTCCGCCGCCCAAGTGGGGCTCAACCTCCATCGGCTCCATTGCCATCGGCCAGGAAATCGCCGTAACCCCCATTCAACTCGTCTCCATGGTCTCCACCATCGCCAACGGCGGCGTCTTTCTGCCACCCCACATGCTTCTCACCAGCCAGGACAAGAACGGCCATATCGCGGGCCAGCAAAACACTCAGCTCGCAGCCTTCCCCTTCCATGCCGGCGAAGAGCTCCCCGACCCGCTGCCCACCGGCGCGCATCGCGTCATCAGCACCATGACCGCCGCGCAGATGCGCAAGATGATGGAAGGCGTAGTCCTCTACGGCACCGGCAAGGCAGCGCAGTTGAACGGCTATTCCTCAGGCGGCAAGACCGGCACCGCGCAGAAGATCGATCCCGCCACGCACACCTATTCGAAGACCATGCACTTCGCCTCCTTCGCGGGCATCGCGCCCGTCAATTCGCCTGTGATCGCAGTGGCCGTGGTTCTCGATGATCCCAAAGGCGGAGGCCTCTCTTACTATGGCGGCGCGGCGTCCGCTCCGGTTTTTGCGCAGGTTGCGCAGGATGCGCTCGAATATCTGGGCGTCCCTCATGACATCGAGATCCACGCGCCACACGCTCCCGCAAAGAACCTGACCGCTCAGGAGGAAGAGCCCGTCCAGGAGCACACCGGCGACGTCAACGCGCTCATCGCCGCAGTCAACGACCTGCCCGCCGACGACCCCTTGCGTCAGGCAGTGAACAACGCTCGAACCCCCGCAACTCCAGCGAAAGCGCCGCTCAACGTGCCCAGCAAGGACAACGAAAAGAAGCCCGCAGTCCCCACGGAGAGCGCGTCCGCAGCATCAACACCGAACACACATCCAGTCGCATCGCCGCAACCCGAGATCGTCGCCGTCTCCCTGCCCACAGGCAAGACCGTCAAGGTTCCATCGCTCATCGGAATGCCCGTCCGCCAGGTAGTCGAGCAAGCAGCCCTGGCCGGCCTCAATCTCCAAGTAGAAGGCCGCGGCTTAGTCCGCTCGCAGCAACCCGAAGCCGGCGCCCAGGTCCCACCAGGCTCGCAGATCGTCGTGCACTGCGCCCGATAAGTCAGGCTTCTGCACGGGCCGTTGTTTTTGCTTTTCTTTCTGTCATTCCCGAAGGGAATCTGCTTCTCGTCCTTCGCGAGTGCGAACTCTGAGCGGCGCCAGACCTTTGCAGCCAATTAAAATCAAATCCGGAATGCAATGGAACCAACTCATCCGCGATGTCATCGCGCTTGCTCAAGGCGCAAGCTCTAACATCGCAATCACCGGCGTCGAATACGACTCCCGCCGCGTGCGCGCTGGCTCAGTCTTCGTCGCCATGCGCGGCGGCACAACCGATGGCAACCGCTACATCGACGCCGCAATCCAGCAAGGCGCAGCGGGCATCCTCACCGATTCACCCGAAGTCTTCGCGCAACTAGCCTCCAGCCATCCGGAAATCCCGCGCCTGCTCGTCGAGCATGGCCGCAACGCGCTCGCCCAAGCCTCCGCGGCATACTTCGGCCATCCCGAGCGCAAGCTCCACTCGACCGGCGTCACCGGCACCAACGGCAAAACCACCACAGCCTTCCTGATCGAAGCCTTGCTCAACGCGGCATCGCGCTCATCGATTCTCGTAGGCACAATCGAATACCACGTAGCCGACGAAGTGAGACCATCTGCCCACACCACCCCCGAGTCCCGCGACCTCTTCGAGCTGATGGCCGACGGAGCAAGCCTCGGCGCAACCGAGCTCGTCATGGAAGTATCCAGCCACGCCCTCGATCAGGGCCGCGTGGCAGAGGTCGGTTTTGACGTAGCCGTCTTCACCAACCTCACCCGCGATCATCTCGACTATCACCGCACCATGGAAGACTATTTCGCCGCCAAGCAACTGCTCTTCGACGGCACGCGCTATCCGGCTCCCCGCGTATCGGTCTTGAACGCCGGCGATCCGTACTCAAGACAACTAGCGTCGTCAGCAAAGCAAGCAGGCTCCGGGATCGTCACGTATGGAGTAAACATCCCAGCGGACTGGCGAGCCGAAGATATCAAGCTGACCCCGGCAGGCGCCGAGTTCACGCTCATAACGTCCCAAGGTTCAGCCGAGCTACGATCCGCCCTGGCCGGTGAAGTGAACGTTCTGAATCTCCTGGCGGCACTGGCAGCAGCCAACGCGCGCGGAATCGCATTCCACGCGCTGGTCAACGCCATCCCCACACTCCATCCAGTGCCCGGCCGCTTTCAGCCAGTCGATGCTGGCCAGCCTTTTACAGTAATCGTTGACTACGCCCACACCGATGACGCCCTTCGCAATCTCACCGCGCTGGCCCGGCAGCTAGTCGGGCCTGGCCAGGGCCGCATCCTTACCCTCTTCGGCTGCGGCGGAGACCGCGATCGCACCAAGCGCCCCAAGATGGGTCAGGCCGCCGGCCAAGGCAGCGACTTCGTCATCGTCACCAGCGACAATCCGCGCTCGGAAGCCCCCGGCGCCATCATCGCCGAGATTCTGCCCGGCCTAGCCGCCACGCAAACGCCGTATATCATCGAACCAGACCGCGCCAAAGCCATCGCACTCGCGCTGCAACAAGCAGCCTCTGGAGACGTAATCCTCATCGCCGGCAAAGGCCACGAAAAGGAGCAGATCCTGCGCGACAGAACAATATTCTTCGATGACGCGCAAGTTGCTCTTTCCGCATTGCGCTCTCTCGGTTATGGTGAAGGACTGTGAAGCTTACGCTGGCCGAAGCCGCCCTCAGTTGCAGCGCCAAGCTGGAAGCTCCAGCCAGCGCCACGGGAGTCGGCGCGCTCACGGCACAGGGCTACTCCATCGACTCGCGCACCGTAGCCCCAGGCGAGCTCTTCTTCGCCGTCCGCGGAGAGCGTCTCGACGGCCACGACTTCATCGCCAACGCGCTTGATCGGGGCGCGATCGCCGCAGTAGTTTCCCTGGCCCGCGTAGCCACTCTGCCGGATAATGTCCTCGCCGCGCCCCTGCTCATCGTCGAAGACCCATTACAGGCCTTGCAGGCACTGGCCGCACACGTCCGCCGTCATTGGGGCGGCCGCGTAGTAGCAGTCACCGGCAGCGCTGGCAAGACCTCCACCAAAGACGCCGTAGCCGCCGCGCTCGCAGCGCGCTTTCATGTCCTCAAATCCCACGGCAATCTGAACAACGGCTATGGCTTGCCGCTGCAACTCTTGCGCCTCGAACCTGGGCACGAGTTCGCCGTCATCGAGATGGGCATGAACCACCCCGGAGAGATCGCGCAACTGGCCCGCATCGCCGCTCCCGACTGGGGCGTCATCACCAACGTGGGCGCGGCTCACATCGAAAACTTCCCCGACGGCCAGACCGGCATCGCCCGCGCCAAGTACGAGCTCGTCGAAGCCCTGCCAGCATCGGGCGTAGCTTTCCTCAACTGCGACGACCGCTACGTAGGCCAGTTCGGCCGCGACTTCCCCGGCAAAGCGGTTTACTTCGGAGCCGGCCCCTGCGCCGATCCACAGATCACGGCCATTCGCGAGTCGAGCGATCCCGAGATAGCTTGCCTGCAAATCGACATCCTCTCCGAGGGCCAGCCGGCAACCATGCGCCTGCCCCTGGTCGGCCGCCACAACGCCAGCAACGCCGTAGCCGCGCTGGCCGTAGCCCGCGAAGCCGGCGTGCCGCTCAACGATGCCATCCAGGCCCTTGAAACCCTCACCCCCGGCGACAAACGTGGCGAAGTCTTGACCATCGCCGGCGCCACCATCATCAACGACTCCTACAACTCCAATCCCGAAGCCTTGCAATCCATGATCCAGGCGCTAGCCGCGCGTCCCGCCCTGCGCAGGATTCTCATCGCCGGAGAAATGCTCGAGCTCGGCAGCCACGCACCAGCCCTCCACGCAGCCTGTGGCCGCGCCGCCGCCGAGGCCGGAATCGACATCATCGTCGGCGTGCGCGGCAACGCCGAGCATCTCGTCCTTGCCGCCACCGATGCCGCAGCCACCGGAGTCGCAGCCATCTTTCTCCCCGACGCCGAAGCCGCCGGCGTGTGGCTCAAAGAAAACCTCAAGCTAGGCGACGTAGTCCTCGTCAAGGGCTCGCGCGGCGTCCGCCTGGAGCGGGCCATTGACGCTCTCAGGAGCTAGATTCCCGCGCGACTACCACAAACGCTGGACGCCGTAGGCATCGAAGACGGCATCGCGGCTGACCAATGGCACACGCATGTCCAGAGATTGTGCGGCCAACAGGCGGTCAAACGGATCGCGGTGATGAAATGGCAGCAAGCCGGATCGGATGGCGTTCGATGTGAGAATAGCTTGCATGCGGAAGCCCAAGAGCAGGACGCGCTGCTCGAAGTTGCCAAGAATCCGGGCAGCATTCAATTTGCCGAAGTTGGTCTTGATCGCCAGCTCCCACGGCAACACAACCGAAACGAGAATCTCGTTCCCGGGATCTTTGAGCAGTGCATCCGCGGTTTTCGACAGCTTCTCCGGGGCGGTCGTCACCCATAAATAGACGTGGGTGTCGATTAGGAGAGTCATCCAGCTTTTTGGGCTTGCGGCTCTTCGCCAACCAGCTTCTTCTCAAGCAGAAACCCAAATCCGTAATCGGCCAGTTCCTCGTCCGAGAGGGGATCCAAGGCGCTGTCCTCGTACTCAACCAGCCCCCGATCCAGCCCGAAAACCCGCTCTGCGCCTTGTGGAGCCGGTCCGTCGATTTCCCTGACCGCGAGTAAGACAGTTGGCTTGCCTTCGCGTTCAATCACGACGTTCTTTCCCTCCCCGGCTTCTGAGAGTAGCCGGTCGAGGTTCACCTGCGCGGATTGGAGGCTATACGTCATGGTCCAAGTATCGTTTCTGTTCCTGCCGGCGTCAATCAAGACCGATTCTCGGCGGATTCTGCGTGGCTTACAGAGTCGTCGATTTACACTCGCCCGACGCGGCTTCTAGTCTCAGCCTACGCCGAAGGTTACCCTTTGTGAACATGGCCCGCTTCTTGGCCTGGCGCGGTAAAGGATTCAGAGGCCACATAGCCTCCGCGCTTGTAGAATCTGGTAGGAACCCTCACCGGCTTTCGGAGGCCACTTGCTTTATTGGCTGTTGTATCAAAAGCTTTTTCCGTACTTCCATCCCTTCCGCATCTTCCGGTATCTCACCTTTCGTACGGCCTTCGCCTCGCTGACAGCGCTTCTGATCGCGCTCCTGATCGGCCCCTTTGTGATCGAAAAGCTGCGCCAGTTCCAGGTCAGCCAGTACATCCGCGAAGACGGCCCCGAGTCGCACCAAAAAAAGACCGGCACGCCTACCATGGGCGGCGTGCTCATCGCCATCGCCATCCTGCTGCCGACGATCCTCTGGTCCGACCCCACCAATCCCTTCGTGTGGCTCGTCGTCTTCTCCACCGTCGCCTTTGGTGCCGTAGGCTTTGCCGACGACTACATCAAAGTCGTCAAGCGCCGCAATCTCGGCCTCACCGCCCGGGCCAAGCTGGTCTTGCAGGCAGTCGCCGCAGGCATCGTGGCTATTGCGCTCGTAGTGCTGCAACAGTTCCGCATGTTTTCCACCCAGTTGACAGTCCCGTTCTTCAAGCAGTTCCGCCCCGACCTGCTCTGGCACATGTGGCCGGCAACGCTTCCGCATCTGGGATTTCTGGCCTTCGTACCCTTCGTCGCCTTCATCGTCTTTGTCCTCATGGGCTCCTCCAACGCAGTCAACCTCACCGACGGTCTCGACGGCCTGGCCATCGGCTGCACCATCATCGCCGCCGGCGCGTTGACCGTGCTCACCTACGTCAGCGGTCACATCGTCTTCTCCAATTACCTCGAACTCCAGCGCATGCCCATGGTCGCCGAGCTCACCGTCTTTTGCGGAGCCATGGTCGGCGCCTCCATCGGCTTTCTCTGGTACAACGCCCATCCCGCCGAGGTCTTCATGGGCGATGTCGGTTCGCTGGCGCTCGGCGGAGCTATCTCCACCGTTGCCGTCATCATTCGCCAGGAGCTGCTGCTCCCCTTCATCGGCGGCATCTTCGTGCTGGAGGCGGTTTCGGTCATCCTCCAGGTAGGCAGCTACAAGCTGCGCAAGAAGCGTATCTTCAAGATGGCCCCGCTGCATCATCACTTCGAGCTGCTGGGCTGGAAGGAATCGAAGGTCATCGCCCGCTTTTGGATTCTGGCGCTGGTGTTTGCATTGTTTGCACTCACCACGCTCAAACTCCGCTAGTGCGGCGCGGCCCAACGGCTTTGAGTGCCACAATTGAAATTGGCAATTCAGCGCGGGAGTCCGGATGGAGTTGAAAGGCAAGAAAGTTCTGGTCGTAGGGTTGGGCAAGTCCGGCGTCTCCGCGGCGCTGTTTCTGCGCTCGCGCGGAGCGCAGGTTACCGTCTCCGATATGCGCTCGGCCGCGGCCCTGGCCAAGGAAATCCCCGCGCTCCTGGAGCACGGCGTCATGGTCGAGTCCGGCGGCCACGGGCTGCTCACCTTTCGCCGCCAGGATCTGATCGTAGTCAGCCCCGGAGTTCCCCTCGACACCCCAGTGCTGGCGCAGGTCAAGGCCTTTGGATTGACCATCATCGGCGAGCTGGAACTGGCAGCGCAGTATCTCAAGGGCAACATCCTGGCCATCACCGGCTCCAACGGCAAAACCACCACCACCGCCCTCACTGGCGAAATTCTCTCAAGCGCCGGCATTGAGACCCAGGTCGGCGGAAACATCGGCGTGCCGGTCGTCGATCTGATCCCTAAAAGCACCGAGAAAAGCTGGTCCGTTCTCGAAGTTTCGAGCTTCCAGTTGGAGAGCACGGAGCTCTTTCACCCTCAGATCGCAGTCATTCTCAACATCACCCCCGACCATCTCGACCGCCACGGCAGCTTCGAAAACTACGCCCTCGCCAAAGAGCGCATCTTCAGCGCCCAGACCGCCTCCGACTTTCTGGTGCTCAACGCAGGTAACGCCCGCGCCGCGGCCTCGGCTACCCGAACTGTCGCCAGAGTCTACTGGTTTTCACTCGATCAGTCCGTAGCGCAAGGCGCCTGGGTTCAGGATGGCCAGGTAGTCTTTCGCGCCGCCGCCAACGCTCCCATCGAATCCATTTTGCCGCTCAAGGAGATTCCGCTCAAAGGTGCCCACAACGTCGAGAATGTCCTAGCCGCCGTCTGCGCAGCGCGCCTCGCCGGCGCATCGGCAGAGTCGATCGGCCATGCGGTGCAAAACTTCCGCGCCGTCGAGCATCGTCTCGAATACGTAGCCACCGACAATGGCGTCGAGTATTACAACGACTCCAAGGCCACCAACGTCGATGCGGCCGCCAAGGCCATCGCCGCGTTTCCCGGCTGCATCCATCTCATCCTCGGCGGCAAGGACAAGAGCTCCAACTACGCCGACCTCTCCGACCTGCTCCGCAAACGCGTGAAGGCGGTCTACACCATCGGCGCCGCCGCTGAAAAAATCGAAACCCAGATTCGCGGAATGGCGCCCATCGTCCATTGCGAAACTCTGGAGAAAGCCGTCGCAGCAGCCCGAAAGGCAGCCCATCCCGGCGATGTAGTTCTGCTCTCGCCGGCCTGCTCCAGCTTCGACCAGTTCGAGAATTACGAGCATCGCGGCCGGGTCTTCAAAGAGCTGGTGCTCGAACACATCGGCGCTGAAGGAGCGAGGTAGCACGCATGGCCAAGCGCGTCGGAGTCGACAAATGGTTGTTCTTCACCACGCTCTCGCTGGTCGTGGTGGGACTGGCCATGGTCTTTTCAGCCTCTGCCGTCATGGCCCAGGCGCGCTTCGGCTCGCCCTATACTTTCCTGCGAGGGCAGGCGCTCTGGGCGCTGCTCGGCGTCATCGCCATGGTCGTGCTCATGCGCTTCGACTACCGCCATTTCAACTCGAAGAAGTTCATCTACCCGGCCATGGGCCTCACCTTTCTGCTTCTGGTCGCGGTCTTCGCCGTTCCCGGTTCGCACGCCACCCATCGCTGGATTCGCTTCGGCCCGTTCTTCACCTTTCAGCCCTCCGAGCTCGCCAAACCCATGCTGGCCGTCTACCTCGCGTGGTTCCTGCATGACCGGCTCAACACCATGCGCGATTGGAGGCACACCCTGCTTCCCGCCGTCCTGCCTCCGCTTCTTTGCATCGGCCTCATCGTCAAAGAGCCCGATCTCGGCACCGCGCTTGTCCTCTTAGGCATGACGGTCCTCGTCCTCCTGCTCGCCGGCATGGAGTGGCGCTACGTTCTCGGCATCTTCGCCGCCGTCGCCCCCGTGCTCGCCGCGCTGCTCATCTTCGTTCCCTGGCGTCTGGCCCGCATGAAAGTCTTCCTGCACCCGGAAGCCGATCCGCAGGGTGCAGGCTTCCACATCAACCAGTCCCTCATCGCCGTCGGCACCGGCGGCTGGACCGGCCGCGGCTACATGGAAGGCGTGCAAAAGCTCTTCTACCTCCCCGAGCCGCATACCGACTTCATCTTCGCCAATATCGCCGAAGAACTGGGCTTTCTTGGCGCAATCTGCATCCTTCTGCTCTTCGTCGTCCTCGGAATCCGCGGCCTGCGCACCGTCTTCCTGCTGCGCGACCCATTTGCGCGCCTCCTGGCCTTCGGCATCACCGTAACCATCCTCATCCAGGCCTTCTTCAACATGAGCGTAGTCGTAGCCCTCTTGCCCACCAAGGGCATCCCGCTCCCCTTCATCTCCTCCGGCGGAACCTCGCTCTGCACCATGCTCGCCAGCATAGGCATCCTGCTCAATCTAACCCGTGAGATCGACTGAACCGCAATCCTCAGCGCAATGAAACGACCCTCCTCAAACCAAATAATTTGTCATCCTGAACGAACCTGCTTCATCGCAATGAAACAACCTTTCCCAAACCAAATAATTTGTCATCCTGAACGAAGTGAAGGACCTGCCTCTCTTCGTCCTCCGCGAATGCGGGTGCCCCATCCTTCGCGTTCTTTGCGAAGGGTGGGAAGCCACAAAAGCCAACCGGAACGAAGTAAAGGACCCGCCTCTCTTCGTCTTCCACAGAAGCGGGTGCCCCATCCTTCGCGTTCCTTGCGAAGGGTGGGAAGCCACAAAAGCCAACCGGAACGAAGTAAAGGACCTGCCTCTCTTCGTCTTCCACAGAAGCGGGTGCCCCATCCTTCGCGTTCTTTGCGAAGGGTGGGAAGCCACAAAAGCCAACCGGAACGAAGTGAAGGACCTGCCTCTCTTCGTCTTCCACAGAAGCGGGTGCCCCATCCTTCGCGTTCTTTGCGAAGGGTGGGAAGCCACAAAAGCCAACCGGTGCATCCGGCATGACCGCCCCCCGCATCCTCATCGCCGGCGGCGGCACCGGCGGACACATCATCCCCGCTCTAGCCGTAGCCCGCGAACTCGTCGTCCGCCACAACGCAGAAATCCTCTTCGTCGGCACCGCCCGCGGCCTTGAGTCGCGCTTAGTCCCAGCCGCCGGCTTCCAACTCAAGCTGATCGAGGTAGGCCCACTCAACAAGGTTTCGCTGGCCACCCGCCTTCGCACCCTGGCGCAATTGCCGCTCAGTCTGCTCGCCTGCTCCAAAATCATCAGCGAATTCCGCGCCGATGCCGTCTTCGGCGTGGGCGGATACGCCTCCGGTCCGGCCATGGGCGCTGCCATCCTGCGCCGCGTCCCCGCAATGGCCTTTGAGCCCAACGCCGTCCCGGGAATGGCCAACCGCCTGGTGGGCAAGCGAGTCCAGGCCGCAGCCGTCAATTTCCCTCCGGCAGCCAAGTGGTTTCGCAATGTGGAAGTCACCGGCATTCCCGTCCGTCCAGAGTTCTTCACCCTCACCGCACCACCGGAGAACGCCCCGCCGCATCTGCTCATCTTTGGCGGCTCGCAGGGCGCGCGCCTCTTCAATACCCTAATGCCGCCGCTTGCATCCGCGCTCCTCGAAGCCGTTCCAGGGCTCACCCTGCTCCACCAGGCCGGAGCCCGCCACGCCGAAACCACCCGCGCCGCCTACCAGGCCTCCGGAGCCGACCCCGCCCGATGGCGCGTCGAAGCCTTCCTCGACAACATGGCCGAGCAATTCGCCGCCGCCCACCTGGTCATGGCCCGCAGCGGAGCCTCCACCGTAGCCGAACTCGCCGCCGCCGGAAAACCCTCCCTGCTCATCCCCTTCGCCGCCGCCGCTGACGACCACCAGCGCCGGAATGCTGAAGTTATGGTCCAGGCCAACGCCGCAGTCATGCTGGAAGAGAGTCGACTTTGCGAGCCGAATCTTCTACTGCACACCTTGCTCAACCTGCTATCCGACCCTGCCCGCCTGCAATCCTGGTCCGCTCACGCCCGCACCCAGGCACATCCCGCAGCAGCGGAGCGCATCGCAGATCGTCTCGCCAGTCTCATCCAGCGCCACTAGCCAAATAAACACAAAAAGGGACGAGCCGAAGCCCGTCCCCTTGATTTTCAACTGGTTGTGAATTACCGGTGTCCGCCGCCGCCATGGCCGCCGCCACCGCCTGCATGGCCACCGCCGCCGAATCCGCCGCGAGCCGCCCCGCCAGCGTATCCGCCGCGAGCTCCACCGCTATATCCAGGCCGTGCGCCACCGTATCCGGGGCGTCCTGCGCCACCATAACCCGGCCGTCCGCCGTAGGCATAGCCACCACGTCCATAGCCGTAGCCACCGCGCCCGTAGCCAAAACCGCCACGTCCATAACCGTAGCCAAATCCGCGGCCAAAGCCATATCCACGACCCCAGCCAAATCCGTACCAGGGGCCGACGCCGAGGAAGAGACCGCCATTGAACCAGCCGGCGCCGTAGTAGCCGTAAGGCGCGCAGTCATACGGATAGTACGAGTAGTAGCCGTAGTCGCACGCCGGGGGACCATAAGCGTAGGGAACCGGCGCAATGACCGGGCCAATACCCACGCCGACGAATACGCGTGCCTGCGCCGGGGTCGCTGCTAACGACAACCCAACTGCCAGCAACGCTGCGAAGAAAACCAAGCGAAGATGCCGCATTTGTGAACCTCCAATTGCTTCCGGCCCTCGCTGCATCCCTGCTTTCGGGCCGGCGAGAAAGAGCTTGAGGCTCTTTCCGGATAGCTTACGCCGTTTCCGGCGTTTCTGATCTATTCAACGCGATCTCCCGCCGGAAGTTGCGGTACATTCATAAGATTCTTCCTAACCGCAAACGTTGCACGGAGTGGTCCATTGAGCACAAAAAAAGCGGCTCCTTCACGGGTTGGTGAAAGAGCCGCAGTCAATCCAGAGAACCAGAGCAAAATTCAACAGTTAGCGGCGTCCGCGATACCCGCCGCGATCGAACCCGCGGCCCTCGAATCCTCGGCCGCGATCGAACCGGGCAACCGGCCCGTAGCCGTAGCCGCCGCGATATCCGCCGCGGAAAGCCCAAGCCCCGCCCAGCCATACATACCCATCGCCAGGGCTGGGAGGGATATAAGCACTTGCATAGGGAGCGCCAACTGCGACGCCAAACCCAGGCCCATATCCATATCCGCGCTCATATCCACGGAAAGCAGGCCTATCGTATCCGCGAGCATACTCGCGTCCAACGGGCTCGCGTCCAACCGGCCCGCGAAAATCGCGTGGCGCAGCATTGGCGGCCACCGCGCCCGTTCCAAGCAATCCAACCACCAGAGCCGTTCCAAGCATCAACCTACGCCCAACATTCCAAATAGTGTTCCGCATGGCAACCTTCCTTCTGTCCGGGGTCTTCAATTGCCCGCGGACTGCGAGTTGTTTAGGGTAACTTCGTTCCGGCTGTTACCTTCAACTCGCCTTTCATGTAAGGTGCAAACACGGCGTTTGAGAAAGGTTGTGGCCCCTAAGTGTTAGCCGCGAAAAATAAATACTCGCAACTTTCTCGATCCCACAGTGTTAGTCGAGTCCGCGATTGGCCCGCCGATCACTGACCACTGACCACTGACGACTGACCACTGACCACCGGCCACCGGCCACTCGGTCAAAAGTGCTAACCTAGCCCTTTACACAATGTTCATCCAGAAGCAACACGTTCACTTCATAGGCATCGGCGGAATCGGCATGAGCGGCATCGCCGAAATTCTGCTGACCATGGGCATGCGCGTCTCAGGCTCCGACCTGCGCCGCGGCTCCATCACCGACCGTCTCGCGCAACTGGGAGCCACCATCTACGAGGGCCACGAGCGCGGCCACATCGGCGACGCCACAGTCGTAGTCACCAGCTCCGCCGTAGGCAATCACAACCCTGAGGTCGAAGAAGCCCGCGTCCGCAAGATCCCCGTAATCCAGCGTGCCGAGATGCTCGCCGAGCTCATGCGCCTCAAATACGGCATCGCCATTGCCGGCATGCACGGCAAGACCACCACCACCTCCATGGTCGCCTCCGTCCTCGCCGCCGGCGGCCTCGATCCAACCGTCGTCGTCGGCGGCCGCGTCGACGCATTAGGCTCCAACGCCCGCCTTGGCCGCTCCCATTACCTCGTCGCCGAAGCCGACGAAAGCGACCGCTCCTTCCTCAAGCTCTCGCCCATCCTCGCCATCGTCACCAACCTCGACCGCGAACACATGGACTGCTACCGCGACATGGCCGACGTAGAATCCGCTTTTCTGTCCTTCATGGATAAAGTGCCCTTTTACGGCGCCGTCACCGCCTGCATCGACAATCCGCTGCTGGCCAAAATCCTGCCCCGCGCCCAGCGCCGCGTCTACACCTACGGCGTAGCGGCCAACGCCGACTACCGTCTCGAAGTTCTCGAAGGAATGGGGGCCCCCGAACTAGGCGACCGCGCCAACTGCGCCATCGGCGGATTTCGCCGCTTTCAGGTCGTCACGTCCAAAGGCTCGCTGGGCCCCTTCGAACTTCGCGTCCCTGGCCGCCACAACATCCTCAACGCCACCGCCGCCGTAGCCATCGCCTGCCAGCTTGAAATCCCCGCAGAAAAAATCGCCCAGGGCCTCGCCAGCTTCAACGGAGTCGACCGCCGCTTCCAGCTTCGCGGCCGCGCCAACGGCATCGCCGTCGTCGACGACTACGGCCACCACCCCACCGAAATCTCCGCCACTCTAGCCGCTGCACGCGAGTGCGGCTACGGCAAAATCCACGTCATCTTCCAGCCTCACCGCTACACCCGCACCCGCGACCTGATGAAAGAGTTCTCAACCGCCTTCACCCTGGCCGATTCAGTCACCGTCCTGCCCATCTACGCCGCCAGCGAAGAGCCAATCCCCGAAATCACGGCAGAACTGCTCGCCGCAAGAATCCGCGACACAGAGGCTCATTACGCCCCAGACTTCCCGAGCGCGATCACGCAGGCTACGCAAGCAGCCCAACCCGGCGACCTCATCCTGACGCTGGGAGCAGGCAGCGTAAGCCAACTCGCCCCGCAAATCCTCGCAGCGCTGGAAGCTGCTTCGCAATTCCAATCTGTTACGATTCAGCATTGACAAAGCGCCCTGGAGAAGGGGGTTCTTTGCTGCGCGATTCTCCATGATCACAAAATTAAGACTTAAAAATTTCAAGAGAATCGACGACCAAACCTACGAGTTTGGCGAATTGGATCTCTTGTTAGGCAGAAACAATAGTGGCAAGAGCACTGTGCTTCAAGCGATCGCGATTTGGCAATTCTGTATAGATGAGTTTCGCCGCGCAAAGCCATCGAGGAAAGGCGAGAGCATCCAAGTTGTCTTAACGAATTTTACGGCGCTTCCCGTGCCCGAATTCAATCTCTTATGGCACAATCGCTCTGACCGTTACAACGAAGCCGTAGAGGTTTCCGAAGATGACAGTCAGGCATCGAAGAAATACGTCTCCAAGTACCATCTAATTGGAATTCAGTTGGAATGGGAGCAAAGCAACACCGATTACTCCTTCAACGTCGAAATTCGGTATCACTCTCCGCAGACGATCTATGCCATTCCTGCAGACGGTTGGGATAGATTCCGGGAATTGGACAAGCTCGGCGTCATTCCAAAGATTGCCTACGTTCCGCCATTTTCGGGCTTAGAGCCAACTGAAGAGTGGCGAGACGACGGTCCTATGAAAAAACAGGTGGGAAAGGCGCAACCCGGAAGCGTCCTGCGCAACCTCCTATATCGCGTCTTCCAGCCCGAAGACGGATTTTTTAATCCAAACGGCAATGAGCCAGGGACAAACGGGAAATCTAAGTCAACTGCTCAGGATTGGAACGAGATTGTCTTGGTCGTCCAGCGGTGGTTCTCGGTAACCCTTCAAGAGCCCAAATACCGTAAGGGCGTCGACACACAAATAGTTCTGGAGTACAGGCAGACAGGCAGCAAGACCTTCGACATCATCTCAGGCGGAAGCGGCTTTCACCAGACTCTCACCTTGCTGGCGTTCCTTTATGGATATCACCCGACAACAATTCTTCTTGACGAACCGGACGCGCACCTTCATGTGGGCTTGCAAAAGGAAATACTTGACTACTTCAGTGAGAAGGCACGCGACCGAAATGTTCAATTCCTAATCGCGACCCATGCCGAAGAGTTCGCTCGGGGAGTCAGCCCAAGTCAGATCATCTCTCTTCTCTCCGGCAAACCGAAGAGGCTAAGTGAGTCGGCAAACGCAATCAAGGCCATGGCAAAACTTTCAAACATAGAAATCAGTCAGGCCATGGTCACGCCCTTCCTCCTCTACGTCGAAGGAGAGGACGACGAGCGCATTCTGAGGGCTTGGGCTCCCCGGTGTGACGCACATGACATCTTGGACAAGATTGTCTTCAAAACAATGGGTGGTGGAAGCAAGGCGGATATGATTAAGAATTCCGACGAGAACTTCGCAGCGCTCAAGCAGATTGTCACCGAAGCGGATCGAAGAGTTCTCGTTGATTATGATGAAGAAGCTTCGTTTCACCCGGCGAAAGACAGCCCGGTTCATATCGAGTGGAGCCGAAGGAATATTGATAACTATCTTCTCGTTCCAGATGTCTGGCGAAGGCTGGTAGCCCGCGACGGTAAGGTTCCGGACGGACAGGACTTGTTTCCTGATCCGGTCGATGAAATTGTCGTTCGTTTTTTTGCAGACCAAAACCTCACGCTTCCGCCAGGTGCTACATGGCGCAACGCCAAAGCTCAAGTCTTCAGTGTTGTGGATGGCAAGAGGCTCTTGTTCGAAGGCTCGCAGGCACTATTTCAACTGGTGCGCAGTCAACTACCAACCCTAGAAATATCTCGCAAGAAGATCGCGGAACTCATGACCACAGACGAAATACATCAGGACGTTCACGATTTCTTTAAGGCGCTTAAAGCAGCGGTAGGGCAAAGGGAGAGCCAACTTGCAGATTAGAGGTGCATTTGTTTTCAATTCATTTTCACTAATCTCCACACGAGCCAACGAGGGAATGCGGGCCTAGCAAATCATTCAATAAATTGGTCCAATGTCCCGAGTCGTCCGCATGTCGCCTTTCTCCACAACCAGACTATAAGGCGTATCTCCGCAACACCGCTTGCTCAAATCGAAAGAACTCCCGGGGCGAATTCTATGCACATCAAAGTTTGCAGCATCCAGCGACTTACCCGATAAGATCACAGGCGCAGGCGGGAAGGGCATGACCAAATAAGCATTTCCAAAGCCCACTACTCTGGCCTCTCCATCCGGTTCCATCAATACTGCCGCACGCTCATCGATCCCAATCCCCCGAATATTCGGATTCTCCTTTGACGATTGAATGCGCGCCAAAAACACCAGCAGCCTTCCCATCCGATCCCGCTTGGCAAAATGCGAGTCGGTAATAATCCCCTTCAAAATCGGGATCTCCAGAAACCCATGCACCAGCGTCACCCGCGGCCCCATAGGGTCCATCAGCGCCGTCTTCCCATCCAGATTGGGATCATCCGGCTTATCCCCCTCCGCCGAATAAGCCCATTCGCCCATCACCGCCAACCCAGCGCTCGTTCCGCCCACCGGCACGCCGCGTTGGATGGCCTTGTTGATCTCCGCCTGCACCGGCGTCCCCATCCAAAATCGGATGTAATTCGCCTGATCCCCGCCCGCAATAAAGATCGCCTCCGCATGAGCGATCGTCTCCGCCACAAACGGGTCCATCGCCGCCTCGCGGTTGGGCAAAATCAAAGTCACCACGGAGTTCAGCTTGCACAACGCCCCGTCTTCCAGTCCAGCAATATACGGGTTGTAGTCGTCATTCCCCAGTAGCCCGCAGCACCAGAAAATCCCCACCACCAGCCCGCTCGCACATCCACCGGAAAGCCTCGTCCAGATCCTTGCCTCCGCCCATCGGCGCAAAGCCAGCCTCAGTCTTCGCCGCCACATCGTTTGCGGAGCCCACGCGGAAATACTTGTATTGCGCGGCGCCTCAGCCATCATGAAGTGCAGCGCGCTCAACAGAACAGCGAGATAAGCACATCGGCGGGAAAATCGGATCGGCATCCGTCCAGCATAGCGCCTGCATGTTGCTTCATCGGAGTCATCCCGAGCGTCCTTTGCTGCCAAACCGTGTTAAACCGTCCAGACTGACAAGGTCCGGCTCGATTATGATGGCCGGGCAGTAGCGCTCCAGCCTCACGCCGAAGGAACGAAGGGAACCGGACCATGCAAAGAAATCGAGCTCTGATCCTGGCCCTCCTCATCCTCAGCGTCCCAGCTTGTTCCCAGGAACCGGCAGCCGGCCCAACCGATCAGCCTCCAGCGCTGCTCCGCCAGGCCGCTCACTGCCTCGTCACCGATTCGCCGGACATGCGCAAGCTCTTCCACGAAAGCCGCAAGGAACTCGATCTCGGCTACTATCTCGACACCAAGTCCTACCCCGGCGAGCAAGCCCTCTACGTCGTCGATTACTCCGGCCCCAAGCTTGAGAAAGGCCTGGCCTACGTCTTCTTCGTCCGCCAGAAAGACAAGCGCCGCATCCTCCGCGTCGAAAACAACGCCAGTTTTATCAAGAAGAAAAAGGGCATCGAATTCCTCGAAAAACCGGTAGGCGGCGTCTGGACCCAGGAGCACCTCGAAGAAGCCATCGACCGCATCGGTCAGGACTCCATGTACCTGTTTTCCATCAAGGAAATGCGCGCCCCATCAGCCGATGTCAGTTGCGAGTCCTATGCCGACGCCCGCTAAATCCTCCAAAATGCTGTCCATATCTGTTCACCTCCCGCCGTTACCCCAAGGATTCCCCAAAGGCAGATGGCAGCCGCCCACCCACGCCGCAACGCTATATTGGAAGCTGGCGATTCTCACGACCTGGCTCGGGCGTGACCTCGAAAAGCTATACAAATCGAACGACCTTGTGGGACGACCAGGACCCCGGCAGCCCCAGTGCGCCTCAGGCGCGCGGAGCATGGCGGGCGCCCTCGGCCGTTCTCTCAGGCGACCGTGCCACGCGCCGCGCCGTCTCGGCCATTCCTGCCGTCTCCCAGCAAGAGGACGAGCCGGATGAACGGCATGATCGCGCGCGCCTCCCCCGCCGCGCAAAATTCGCTCCCGCCCGTACACCGTGGTGGCGTCCGCGCACCAGTTTCGGCCGCATCCTGCTTGGCGGCGCCACCTTCATCGTGCTCGCCGGTCTCATCACGACCGGCATCCTGGTGCGCCGCTTCCTGATCCACGACCCACACTTCCGCATCCCCGGCGCAACCAGCATCCAGTCCACCGGCCTCAGCGAAGTCAACCGCACCGAAGTCCTTCCCGTCTTCGGAGAAGACATCGGGCGCAACATCTTCTTCGTGCCTTTGTCCGAGCGCCGCAAGCAGCTCGAAGCCATCCCCTGGGTGCAGCGCGCCACCGTCATGCGCTACCTGCCAGACCGCCTCAGCGTCAGCATCGTCGAGCGCACGCCCGTCGCGTTCGTCCGCGAGGGCGACCGCGTCGAGCTGGCCGACGCCGACGGCGTCATCCTCTCCATGCCGCCGGCCATGATGGCCCAGCACCACTATTCCTTCCCGGTCATCGCCGGCATCAACGCCAGGGATTCGCTCGCCTCGCGACGCGCCCGCATGGCCGTCTACCAGCGCTTCTTGAGCGAGCTCGACCAGAACAACCAGCACCTCACGCAGCAAGTCTCCGAGATCGATCTTTCCGACCCCGAAGACCTGCGCGCCACCATGCCCGAGCAGGGCTCCGACATCCTTGCCCACTTCGGCGAAAACCAGTTCCTCCGCCGCCTGCAGATATACAAGTCCCATATCGCCGAGTGGCGTCAGCGCTACCCCAAACTCATCGGCGTAGACCTGCGCTACGAGGGCGACGTGCCACTCGAAATGTCGATCGACAACGCCAGCGCCACTCCGGCAACCATCCCTGCAATTACCGCCAGACTCAGCCCGAAACCAGCCCCCGCGTCCAAGCCCGCTGCCATGGCCCCAATCGCGCCACCCAAACCGGTCCAGGCAGCAGCGTCCAAGCCAACTCCATCCGCGCCGGCCGTAAAAACGCCAGCCAAAATCGACACCGCCGCCCACAAAGCCGCGGAAGCAAGAAAAAGAGCAGCCAGACTCAAAGCAGCAAAAGCCAAAGCCGCCCGCGAAAAGGCAGCCACGCACAAAACCCAAACCCCAGCCCACCCCACCCCTGCAGCCGCCAGGCAGGGTCAGTAGCAAACCGGAACCTGTTCCCTGATCCCTATTCCCTGGTCCCTGTACTTATGAGCCAGAAGCAGGAAAACCTGATCGTAGTCCTCGACGTAGGCTCAGCCTTTACGCGAGTGCTCGCCGCCGACCTCAACGAAGGCGCGCTGCGTTACCGCGCCCATGCCCAGGTCGAGTCGGCAGGCATGCGCAAAGGCCTCATCGCCGACCTCGGCCCCGCCGCCCGCGCCGTCAAGTCGGCCTGCGACCGCGCCGAGCAATTGGTGCGTGTGAACATCGACGAGTGCATGGTCGGCGTCGGCGGCCCCAACGTCCTCGGCGTCAACACCACCGCCGGCCTCAACTTCGGCACCCGTATGCGTGAGATCAGCAAAGACGATGTCTCCATCGCCGTCGAGCGCGCCCGCGGCGTCTCGCTCCCGCCCGACCGCGAAATCCTGCACCTGCTCACGCGCCAGTTTGTTCTCGATGACCAGCCCGGCATCCACGATCCCGTCGGCATGGTCGGCAGCCGCCTCGAAGTCGACCTCCACATGTCCACCTGCTCCGGCAGTGCGCAGCAAAGCATCGTCACCTGCGCCAACCGTGCCGGCCTCGAAGTGACCGACACTGTCTTCGAAGCCATCGCCGCCGCCGAAGCCACGCTCACCGCAGACGAGCGCGAGCTAGGCGTCTGCGTCCTCGACATCGGCGCGCACTCCACAGAATTAGTCGTCTTCTTCGAAGGCGCAGTCGCCCACACCGGCAGCATCCCCTTCGGCGGCCAGCATTTCACCAACGACCTCGCCGTAGTCCTGCAAATGCCCGTAGCCCAGGCCGAGCAGTTGAAGCTCCGCTACGGCCACGCCGTCGTCACCGCCGTCCCGCAGCTAGACGAGATTGAAATCCGCAATCCACACCCAACCATGATCCGCCATCGCATGGTCGCCGAGATCCTCGAGCCGCGCGCTCGCGAGCTTTTCGACATGGTTCGCCGCAGCCTGCGCGATGGCGGCGTCCTCGGCGCGCTCGGCGCAGGATGCGTGCTCACCGGCGGCGCATCGATCCTGCCCGGCCTGCTCGACGTCACCGAGAGCATCCTCCACGTCCGCGCACGCATTGGCCAGCCGGTGCAGCTTTCCCGCATGCCCACCGAGCTCACGCACCCGTCGTACGCCACTCTGGTCGGGATGCTGCTATACGCGCACAGAAAAAGAGTCACACGTACCGCAGAGAACAACAGTTTGCGCGCCAAACTGCGCGCCATCTTCGCAGCAAGTTTGTAGTATTCAAGGTAAGAGTCGGTCGGAGGCAGCACATCATGGATCACCCGGAAAATCATCAGCCGTCGGAAGCCCCGAAAACAGAAGGCATTCGCATCCAGTTTCACGATGAAGTTCCCCAGGGAGCCCGCATCAAGGTCATCGGCGTCGGGGGCGGCGGCGGCAACGCCGTCAACCGCATGATCTCGGCGGGCGTCGAAGGCGTCGAGTTCATTACCGCCAACACAGATGTTCAGGCGCTCAAGCTTTCGCAAGCTCCGGTCAAGCTCCAACTCGGCGTCCGCCTCACCGCCGGCCTCGGCGCGGGCGCGAACCCCGACGTAGGCCGCCGCGCTGCTCTCGAAGACTCCGACAAAATCATCGAAGCCCTCGAAGGCGCGGACATGGTCTTCGTCACCGCCGGCCTCGGCGGTGGCACCGGCACCGGCGCAGCCCCGGTCATCGCATCTTTGGCCAGCGAAATGGGCATCCTCACCGTCGCCGTCGTCACGCGCCCCTTCGCCTTCGAAGGCAAGCGCCGCCTTCAGCAGGCCGAGCGCGGCATGGCCGAGTTGCTTGAGTCGGTCGACACCATGATCGTCATCCCCAACGAGAAGCTCCTCGCGGTAGCCAAAGACGCCGGCTTCTTCGAGTCCTTCCGCGTTGCCGACGACGTTCTCCGCCAGGGCGTCCAGGGTATCTCCGACATCATCACCATCCCCGGCATCATCAACCGCGACTTCGCCGACGTCAAAACCACCATGGCCGGCATGGGCCACGCCGTCATGGGCACCGCCATCCGCAGCGGCGAAAACCGCGCCATCGAGGCCGCCCAGGCCGCCATGGCCTCGCCGCTCCTAGAAGAAGGCGCAATCGACGGAGCGCGCGGCATCCTCATCAACATCACCGGATCGAGCAACCTCAAGCTCTCCGAGGTCAATGCCGCCTCTTCGCTCATCCAGACTTCGGCCCACGAAGACGCCAACATCATCTTCGGCGCCGTGCTCGACGAAAAAATGGGCGACGATGTCAAGATCACCGTCATCGCCACCGGCTTCCGCGACCAGATGCCCGCCCGCCGCGCCCGCATGTTGGATGTCGAAGCCATCCCGGTCGTCTCCGTCCCCGTCGTCGCCCCCGATAGCTGGATGAAAGACTCCCAGCCGGCCACCGCGCTCCGCTTCATGAGCGAGGCCGAAGAGGAAGAGATCGAGTCCTACGTCCGCCCCACCGCGCCCCCCACTCCAGTCCCAACTCCAGTTCCGGCGCCCGAGCCGGCCCACGTCGCAGCCGCCGTCGCCGAAGCCGCTCCGGAAGCAGATCCCGAACCGCCCTCGCTCCGCGAATACGGTAGCCGCTTCGCCCACGAGCCCGAAATTCCGTCCGCTCCCACGCGCCCCCGCTTCGCCGAGCTGGCCGAGCCGCACGCCTACACTCCGCCCCGCGACTACGCCAGCGAATTTCAACCCGCGGCCAGCTCCGCGCCCGTCCAGGTTCCACACCCCGTCTTCGGCCATCCCACCGAACCCGGCCACGAGGATCTCGATATACCCGCATTCCTCCGCCGGGGACAGTTCTAGGGAATCTCTGAATATGTCGATGTTTGAATATGTCGATGTTTTTGAAAGGGCACGGCTTCAGCCGTGCCGCAAGCTGGCCAGAATCGTCGGGGCTTTAGCCCCTGAGGGAATGCCACCGAGAGTTTCATTCCGGGACCGGGTCTGAAAAGAAACGTTGTGCTTTTCGAATTCACTCTGTAGAGTGCGATTAAGCCCTCAAAGAGTCTAAGGTAGTTGCGTATCACCAAATTGGAGCAGCTTCGAGCCCTCGCCCGCCCCGGCAGCATTTGTTAGGCTGGTAAAGGACTCGGAAATCAACGTTTGCTCCTGAGCCGGCAAGCTGTCCGGCGGACTCAAACGAGTGCGAGCAACGAGCCGTCTTCGGGAATAGAGCAGCAAGGAAAGCCCTCCGAAGCCGAGATTGTTTAAACCAAAGGACGCTTTCCTGATGAGATTGTCCCCCCGCCGCCTTCGAGCCCGTCTTCAAATACGTCTTGCTGTATCTGCCGCTGTCTTGGCTTACGCCTCCGTCGCAATCGCCGGCGCGTTGAACGCGGTGCATCCCATCCATCACGCCAAGTCCACGCAGCACTTGGCCGCCGGGAAGACTCCCATCCATACAGCCGCCCATACAACGGCCCATCCGGCGGCCCACGCGACCACAACAGCCCACGCGACAGCCCATCCGGCCACCCGCACCGCCGCCAAAGCCGCACCCGCGACCGTCCATGGCAAGGTCCGCCGCGCCTCGCTCACCCGCCATCACGGCACCTACGAGCGCTTCACCGCCAGCTCTTTCGTAGCCAGCCAGGGCGACGGCGACATCACCGCCGGCGAAGACCCCACCATCCGCGCCGCCGCCATTGACGCTCTCGGCAACATGAACGGCACCGCCGTCGTCATCGATCCCGCCAACGGACGCATCCTCGCCATGGTCAACCAGCACATGGCTCTGGCGCCCGGAGCAGAGCCCTGCTCCACCATCAAGCTTTCCGTCGGCCTCGCCGCACTCTCCGAAGGCCTCGTCACCCGCGACACCCCGGTCAACCTCGGCGGCTTCCGCATGAACCTCACCGAAGCCCTCGCCCACTCCAACAACCTTTATTTTGAAGAACTTGGCCGTGAGCTCGGCTTCGAGCGCGTCCGCCACTACGCCACCCAATTCGGACTGGGCGAGCTGGCTGGGTACAACATCCAGGGCGAGCAGCTCGGCACCTATCCCGACCAGGAGATCCCCGCCTCCGAGGGCGGCGTCGGCCGCATGTGCAGCTTCGGCCAGGGCGTCAATCTCACCCCGCTCCAGCTCGGAGCCTTCGTCGCCACCATCGCCAACGGCGGAACCCTCTACTACCTCCAGCACCCCACCACCCCAGAAGAAGCCGCCAGCTTCGAGCCCCGCGTCAAGCGCACCCTCGACATCGCCCGCTTCGTTCCCGACCTTCAGGACGGCATGGCCGGCGCAGTCGAGTACGGCACCGCCCGCAGCCTCCGCGTCAACTTCCACGAGCTCCCCGTCTTCGGCAAAACCGGCACCTGCTCCGACAAAGGCACTCGCTTCGGCTGGTTCGCGTCCTTCTCCGATTCGCCCCAGGGTAGCCTCGTCACCGTCTTCTTCCTCGAAGGCGGCCGCCCCGTCTTTGGCCCTCGCGCCGCCGAGCTTACCGGACTCTTCTACCGCAGCCTCTGGGACCGCAACTACTTCACCCCCGGCGGACCTGTTCAGGCCCAGGCGCTCAATCAAACCCAATCTGGCTCAACCCTTGTTGCCCATCAGGCTTCGGAAGCATCTCACTAAATATCATGGCTGCAACCGCAACAGACCTCCGCGCCCCATCCTCTGAGATCACCCGATCCTTCGACTCGTTCCTCATCCACCAGGACTACGCCGCCTACACCGAAGAGCAGCACGCCACCTGGGCCGAGCTAGTCTCCCGCCGCATGCCGCAGCTCGCCAGGCACGCCGCCGAAGAATATCTCGAAGGCTTCGCCATCATCGGCCTCCGCCACGAGCGCCTTCCCAACCTCGCGGAAATCAGCGCCCGCCTCCACCCCCGCACCGGCTGGAACACCACCCCGGTCAGCGGATTCATGCCTGGCCCGGCCTTCTTCGAAATGCTCGCCGAGCGTAAATTCCCCACCACCACCTGGCTTCGCCGGCGTGACTCCCTCGAATACACCCCCGAGCCCGACATCTTCCACGACGTCTTCGGCCACGTCCCCATGCACGCCCACCCCGTCTTCGCCAACTTCCTCGCCAACTACGGCCAGCTCTGCGCCGGCGTGATTGCAGGCCGCGAAAACGAAGCCGCCGCTGAAGCAATGCTGGAGCGCATAGGCCGCCTTTTCTGGTACACCGTAGAATTCGGCCTAATCCGCCAGCACGGCCGCGTCCGCGTCTACGGCAGCGGCCTCATAAGCTCCAACGGCGAATGCACCAACGTCCTAGAAGGCCACTGCAAAGTAGAAGACTTTTCGCTCGAAGCCGTCCTGAACACCCCAGTCCAGGTAGACCAGATGCACCAGCTCCT
>Ga0302325_10003060_pt1 | contig 39861 bp, 31 predicted proteins | sample Palsa_T0_2_FD_201948 | JGI IMG/M metagenome (GOLD analysis project Ga0302325, IMG submission 201948) | Peat permafrost microbial communities from Stordalen Mire near Abisko, Sweden - Palsa_T0_2 | ecosystem: Environmental > Terrestrial > Soil > Palsa > Peat permafrost | place: Sweden: Abisko...
GGCCGGGGAGCACGGTTAGGGCACCTAACCGTCTAGCTTGCTCTGCACGGGCGCCGGGCGTTTCCGTGTGCTTGCTGTGAGCGTCTCCCCTCGCGCCAGGAGTGTCACGCTCTGGCTCAGTGCATCTAGTCTGTGTGCTGTTTCGCGGCACGGTAGGGCCGCTTTTCGAGGCGTCTGCGGCGCCTGTGGCGGCTGGGGTGCAGCGGACGCCTGGAACGGCAGCGGCGAGGGGGTGAGGGCCTTCTGCTGGGCTCAGGCGGCGCTCTTGCCGTCTTGGCCGTGGAGGTCCTGCTGCTCGTCTTGGGCTTCGGCGTCGAGCGCGTTCTGCAGGGCCTCGGCGGTGTCCTCACCGCCGGCTGCCGCGCCGGGCGCGAGGTCACTGGCGGGGCGCAGCCGCGCGCCGTGGCGGGTGCTGTGTGGCTGGTTTGACGCGCCGGGGTGCGTGGCGGCGTGGACCGCTTGTAGGGCTTTGAGGGAGACTTGGGTGTAGACCTGGGTGGAGGAGATGTCGGTGTGCCCGAGCATCTGCTGGATGAAGCGGATGTCCGCGCCGCCTTCGAGCATCAGCGTCGCCATCGTGTGACGGAACAGGTGGCAGCTCCCGGGCTTGCCGACGCCGGAGCGCTTGACGTAGCCGCGCACGTGGTCGGTCATCGTCTGCACGCTGAAACGCGCACCGTCCCATGTCAAGAACAGCGTCCCGTCGTCGGGCTCGACCGCGAACTTCGGGCGCACGTCGGCGAGGTAGCGCGCGCACCACGCGCCGGCTCGCTGCCCGAGCGGGATCATGCGGTCCTTCTTGCCCTTGCCCTGGCGGACCATCAGCGTGCCGCGCTCGATATCCAGCCCGAACACCGTGAGGTTGACCAGCTCCGCGCGGCGGATGCCGGTCGCGTAGAGCACCTCGAGCATCGTGCGGTCACGCACCCCGATTGGCCGGGACAGGTCCGGGCAGGCGAGCACCTGCTCGGCCTCCTCGGCGCTCATCACCGCGCGGGGAAGGCGCTGCTCTGTCTTTGGCAGCTCGATCTCACTGGCGGGGTTGTAGAGGATGCGGTTGGAGCGCATCAGCCAGCGGAAGAAGATCCGCACCGGCACCAGGCGCCCGTGCTGCGCCCTGAACGACAAAGGCTGCCCGTCCGCCTTGCGGCGGTAGTAGAGCGCGCGCTGGTAGGCGTCGATCATCGGCTTCGTCACTTCACTCGGGCGGCTCACGCCGCGCTCTGCGAGCCAGCCTGCGAGCCACGCCAGCGAGCCGCGATGGCCGTGGATCGTCCCCGGCGCGTAGCCACGGACCGCCAGCCACTCGCAGTATTCGGCCACGAGCAGCGGGAAGCCCTGGGTGTCCTCGGGGTCGCCCGCGATCACTTTTGGCGGGTTGCGTTCACCACGACGCGGCACCGCTCAGCCACCCACCACGGCGAGCGCCCGACCGGGCACCGACCGCCCCCCGACCGGGGGCCGACCAGGCCCCGACCGATCCTCCCCAGGCCCCGACCGATCGTGATCGTAGGCGTGCGCGTCGAGCTGCTCGGGGTCGATCAGCCCAGCCAGGCGCGGCGCGCCGTCCTCGGTGCTCTCGCCGTTCCACGCCAGCTCGTAGAGGTAGGCGCCGTGCGGGCCGCGATGACACCACACAAGCTCAAGCGAGGCGAGCCGGGCGAGATGGACCTTCAACTGCGTATCGCCCCAGCCGAGCCGCTCGCGCAGCTCCCGGCGAGAGAACCGGACCCGCTCCCGTGCGACGCCGCGCTCCTCGGCCAGCGTGGCGACGTGACGCTCGATCAGCCCGAGCAGCCGGCGGGTGCCTGGTGGCAGCTCATCCAGGGAGCGCCCCAGGACCCCGTGCGCGAGCCGGTTCGCGAGCACAATGTCCTCGCGGGTCGCCTCGATGTAGACGAGCTGCTCGCCGTGCACGCTCGCGGTGCGCCTCGGCCGCTGATGCTGGTGCAAGAGCGCGATCGTGCGAATCAGCGTCAAATACTTCAGGTGATCGCGGCGCGTGCGGGTTTGAGCATCAGAGAACGTGAGATGGCGGGCGTAGGGGTTCACCACCGCCAACGGCTCCAACAGACGCTGCGCGTCCTGGTGAACCTTCAACACCCGCGAGCGCTCCTGCTCAGCCAAGAGGCCCTCCAGTGTCTCGCGCTCGCGCTGGCGCTCGTGGATCGCCCTGGTTTGCTCGCGCTCCTCATCCACGCTCAAGACGACGCAGCGGTTCAGCAGCTCCTCGTCAACGTCGATCGTGGTCGTTGTCAAGAAGATCGCGACCGGGCCGCGCACCGTGTAGGTGTGAGTCACGAGGCGCCCGGTCTGTCCGTCCTTGCCGGTCGAGGCGATCCGCAGCTCACCCTCGGACTGCAACAGCTTGAGCGCGTAGGAGGCGCGTTCGGCGCCCTCCTCCTCAGCGACCGCCAACACCTTGTGCTGCAAATCCGTCTCGCCCATGTAGAACAGGGACTGGCCGGTCATCGCGCTGAACGAGACGCGCTCCTCCTCGGGCACCATCGCCAGGACCGCCTCCTGTAGCGCGGACTTCCCCGCCGCCGACGTTGACTGCACGATCAGCGCAAGCGGCCGGTCGAGCTTGCGTGAGACGGCCGCGAGGTAGCCGATCAGGCAGTTGTTCTGCTCGCCGACCATCCCGACCCGCGCGAAGTCAGCGACGATCCGCTCCACCAGCTCGGGGTCCTCAAGCAGCGCAAGCGCCTCCCTGCGCTCGGGCTCGCTCAGCTCGACCACGGGCTCGGCCGGGGCCTGCGCGCCGCGCACCGCCCGCTCGACGTGTTCCTCGCACGCCAACAGCACACGGCCAAGGTCCCGCGCGATCAGCTCCTCAGCCACCGCCAGCTCCTCACCGGCCGCGCGAGCGAACACACCCCGCGCCCGCGCCGAATACAAGTCCAGGGAATCGACGTGAAAGACCTCACCCCGGCGCGGGCGCTCCCTGGCGACGAGCACGTTCACCCGCAGAACCTCGAAGCTCGTGACCTTCGCCAGCCCCCGCACCCGCCACCGGCGCTCCTCGAGCAGCACCCGCAGCTCATCGCCGGCGAACTCCACCACCGGCGCCGAGCTCGCCGCCGGCGCCGGCGCAAACGCAGCGGCCGAAGCGGCTGGAGCGGCTGGAGCGGCTAGGAAAGGATCACCACCAGGCTCTGTCTCGTCCTCCTCGCCGCCCAACTGCTCCTCGACGGGCGCGGGCGCCGGGGGATCACCAACGGGCTCTGTCTCATCTTCCCCCTCGCCGCCCGGCAGCTCCTCGACAACCACGGGCGCCGGGGGATCACCAACCGCCTCGCGCTCGACCAGCACCACCGCCCGACGCGCTGGGGCCGCGCCAGCGCCCAGCCACACCGCCGAGCGCAACAGCTCCGCGAGCGCGGCTGCTGGGTCATCGACACCACACGCGAACGAGTTAGCGTCCTGCCCGGAAGGGAACAGCACCCGGAAGCACTCCACACCCTCGCCACCCAATCGCTCGGCGAGCTTCGCGGCGCCTCGATCGCCAGCCTCGTCACGATCGAACGCGATCAGCACCCGCGCGACGCCAGCGTCTTTCAACGCGGCGAGCTGCTCATCGGTCAGGCCCTCCGCACCGTAAGCGGCCGTGACGTGCCGCAGCCCGTTCGCCCAAAACGTAAGCGCGTCGATCAGCGACTCACACACCACCAGCTCCCCGCCAGCCGCCGCGAAGCCCTCCGCGTTGAACACGCCACGCCGAGGCCCCGGCAGATACAGATGAAGCGGGGTGCCCGCCCGCAAGTCATCACGAATCTTGCGGCCGTAAAGCTGCACGACACGCCCGGCCCGATCGCACACCGGGACGACGAGCGACCCCGATAGATGCTCGTGCCCGGAGTCCCGCAGCACCCCGAGCGCCTGCAGCTTGCCGCGCAGCTCCGCGCCCGCCCGCCTGTTTTTCGCCGGCAGCCGGTAGCCAAGCGTGCGGTTCGCAAACCCCAGCCGGAACCGCTCCAACAGCGCGCTATCGGCCAGCCCGCGCCGCTGCAGATAACCCTGCGCCTCGGGGCTCTCCCTGAGCGTCTGCGCGTAGAAGCCCGCCACGCGCTCCAACAGCTCGCCCTCATCAGCACCCACCGCAAGCGGCGAAGGCAGCTTTGAGACGGTCGAGCGCACCGCCGCACGCTGGCGCGCAAGCGGCGTCGGCGCCACACCATCACGCAACAACTCGACCGCGTGACGAAACGACACGCTCTCCGCTCGCATCACCCAATCGATCACCGACCCGCCCGCCTGGCAGGCGCCCATGCAATGCCAGAGGTTCTTCTCAGGCGAGATCACCAGCGAGCCCGTGCGCTCCTCGTGGAACGGGCACAGCCCCACCAAGTCTTTGCCCTGCCGGCGCAGCTCCACGCCCGCCAGCTCCACCAGCCGCTGAAGCGAGACCTCCTCCTTCAGCCGCTCGATGACCTCCTCTGGAATCCTCGCCATGCCTTCCTCAGCCGCACCTTGTCAAGTCGAAATTGTAGAAGCGGTGCGCTAGCATATATGCGTGCGCGGACAAATGCTCCCCCAAGGCGGCCATATCGTCTCGGCGATGGACTTCCCCGAGCGCCTAGCCACCCTGCGCAACGAGCGCGGAATGACCCAAGGCACGCTCGCCAAGCACGTCGGCATCCACGTCTCACAGCTCCGCCGCTATGAGGCCGGCAGCTCCTCGCCCACCCTCGACGTGCTGCGCAAGCTCGCGATCGCTCTGTCCGTCAGCTCAGATACGCTCGTTTTCGATGCCGAGCGAGACTCGGACGAGGAGCTACGCCTGCAACTAGAAGCCACCCAACGCCTCACAGACCAAGACAGAGAACTCGTCAAACGCTTCATCAACGGCCTCCTCCTCAGCCACGAGGCCAAACGCCTCGCAGCCTAACAGCGGCGCCACGACCGACGCGAGCGCCGGCCACCAGGCCGCGCAAGCGGCCCACCGCCTCACAAGCGAGCCCACCAGCCACCACAGCTCGCCAACACACGCACCCCTCGATGCCGCCGTAAGACGCCCAACCCGGCGGCCCCTGCAAGGCGCGCGCCCCGGCCCTCAACCACCCACTAGCGCTCGTGCCTCTGCACGGCCAGCGTCAGTCAGTTCAAGCCAGCACACCTCACCGAGGTTCGGAGGATGTCCAAGGGCACGCCACTCGTCTTCGATCCGTCCGATTGTCTCGGCGCCGCCCAACCCCCAGGATTGGACACACAAAAGCCCCTCGTCTCTGACCACATCGCCCACAATCGCATAGCCTGGGCTCAGCAGTTCACCTATTACCTCTGTCGTTGCCCCCATAACGTCCGCTTCGCTCGGCGATCCACCGAGATGACGGCGTGCGACGGAGGTCATCTCGCTGAGCTGGAGCATGTCCGACAGCCCACGGTCCAGCAGCTCGTTGCGTAGTGCCTGGTTCATTCGGCGACGTGAATCTTGTATTGAGTCCCACCCTGATTGATGTCAATGGTGGGACCGCCACTCTTGGACGCTTCTCGTATTCCGACGCGCGTCCCATTCGAGAGCTCGACTTCCTCCCCCGGATATGAGCTGCCGGTCGGCTTGCCGCCGGCACTGAGCTCGTCATAAATCTGCTGCAGCTCCTCGGAACTATCGACCGTGTAGACACCTGGGCTGCTACCAGGCTCAAGGCCAGCGAGCGCATCCTCGATCGCCGTGGAGCCCTCCTCTCCAGCGAGCCCCGCGGCACCCTCTGCCAGCCCGCCTATACCGCTGGCGTCGAGCGTGCCCACGACGGCACCCTCAAGACCGTGCGCCACAGACGCGAAATAGCCGCAGCCGTTTTCGTAGGATTCGATCTCTTCTTCGTAGTATTTGACGGGGTTCAGTTTTTCAGCGACTTCACCAGGGGACGGGATGCCGAGGTTGAGCCAGTTCCCGAGCCCCGTGGGGTCAGCCTCATTGAGCGGGTTGTCGCCCGCGTAGTAGTAGGGGGCGCCCGTGGTCGCCTTGAGCGGATCGACGCTCAAGAACTGCGCCGTGCTGGGATCGTAGACGCGTGCGCGCATGTAGATGAGTCCGGTGTCCGCGCTTGTGTATTGGGCGTCGTAGCCGAGCGGGGTGGTAGTGGTCCCTTCGCAGGTCGGCGTGCCGTATGCGGTGTAGGTGCATTTGCCGGTGACGGTGCCGGCGGATCCTGTTAGGAGTCGTGTCGAGCCGGCCTGGTCGTGGTGGAGGTAGGTCGGTGTTCCTCCGGTTGTGATTTGCTCGATGGGTAGGCCGCCTGGCCCGTAGATGAAGCTGTTGGTGCCGTCGTTGAGGATCAGCGGCAGTTCTTCGGCCATGTCCCACGCCAGGTAGGTGGTTGTCCCGCTGATGGTCTGTGTGGCTCGCAGGCCGTTGCCGTCGTAGGTGTAGCTGTCTTCGATCTTCGCAATTTCGCCTTCTTTGGGTCGTTCGACTGCGGTAAGCTCGCCGGCTTGGTTGTAGCCATAGGTCGTCGCGGGGCCTTTTCCTGGCGTGTTTTTGGTGCGCTCTCCGAGTTCGTCGTAGGAGTAGCTCGCGCCGGTGCCTTTTTCAAGCTCGTCGTCTTCGTTGTACGTGTTGGTGCTTGACCCCTCGGTGGTGGGGTTGTTGGCGGCGTCGTATTTGTATTCGGTGCTGCCGTATTTCGTGAGTCGGTTGTTTTCGTCGTAGGTGTTTTCGGTGACTTCCGCGCCCGGAAGTTTTTTGGCGGTGGTCTTTTTGACCTGGCCGTCGTTGTCGCGCGTATACACGAGGGAGGCTAGTGTTTCTGAGCTTTTGACGATCGTGACTTCGCTCATCTGGTCGGCGTCGTTGTAGGAGGATTTGTCTTCGTCTTTCGTTTCGCTGGGAAAGATCGCGTCCGTCAGGTCGGAGTCCTCGTCGTAGACGAATTTCGTAGAGTGTTCGAGCCAGTCGGTGACCTTTTCCAATCGCCCGTCTTTGTCGAACGCGCGGCTCACAGCTTTTTTGTTGGGATAGGTAATCTTGGTCTCGTCGTCGGCGAGATCGTATTCGTATTTGACGACTTCTTTGTGGCCGTTTTCGCTTTCGGTCAGCCGGTCCAGCTGGTCGTAGGTATAGGTGGTGGTGCCCGTGCCGTCGATGATCTTTGTGCAATCGCCGTCTTTGTCGTATTCGTATTTGATCGTGGCGGGCTTGCCGCTGGAGTAGCTGACTTCTTTTAGACGGTTCGCCGGATCATACGTGTAGGTGGTCGTGCGTTTCGTCGGGTCGGTCAGTTTGACGAGGTTGCCCGCAGCGTCGTATTCCTTTGTCGTGACATGCCCGAGCGGGTCGGTCACTTCGGTAACCTCCTCGAGGGCGTTGCGGTTGTATTTTGTCCTGTGTTTGTTGCCGTCGATCTGCGCGACCACCTGTCCCGCGGCGTCATATTCGGTTTCGATGGCGGCTTTGTTTGGCTCTTCGACCTTGATCGGTTCGTCGTCGGAGTTGTAGGTGTAGGTCGTGGTGTGTTTGTTGCCGTCGGTGAGCTTTTCGATGTTGCCGTCGGCGTCGTATTTATATTCAGTCGTGTGCCCAAGCGGGTCAGTGATCTTCAGTGGCCTGCCTTGGGCATCCCGTTCGATTTTGGTCGTGAATTTCGACGGTTCGGCGCCTTTGATGTTGCCGCGCGGGCTGACGGTGGCGGTCTCCTGGGAGTCTTCGTTGTATTCCCAGGTGCGCTTGTTGCCTTCCGGGTCGGTTTCGGCCGTTCGGTCGCCTTTGGTGTCGTATTCGTATTTCCACGTGTGTTCCAGTGGGTTGGTGACGCTTTCCAGTTCGCCGTGAGATGTGTATTTGTATCTTGTGAGCTGTGTTTTGCCGCCCGGTGCTGGTCGTTCGATGACTTCCGGGTTGCCGTGGGCTTCGCGTTTGATCGTCGTCGTCTCGCCCTTCGGTGTGGTCATCGTTTGCAGGTCATGGGTCGAGTCATACGTCCATTTCGTTTCGTCCCCATCAGCGTCCTTTTCACTCGTGCGGTCCCCGGCAGAGTCATAGCCGTATTCGGTCTTGTGTCCGTCGGGGTCGACGACAGCCGCAAGCTCGTCAGCGCTGTTGTATACATAGGCGGTGCTAGCTTCAACCAAGCTGTCGTAAGCCCGCTTTACGCTGGTTGGTTGCCCCAGTTCTTCAAAGAACTCGAGTGTCTGCGAACCGTTGGGTTCATGGATCAACGTTTCGCTGCCTGGTTCGGTCGCGTTATACCGCCACGTGCGCGTGCGGTCCATCGCGTCGGTTTGCGCGATGACCTGGTGCGAGCTGTTATATTCGCTGGTGACGGTATGCTCGAGGCCGTTGGTTTCCGAGGTGAGCTCGTGTGAGGAGTTGTATTTGAACCGCCAGTGGGGACTCGTTTCGCCCGGCAACGTCACGCTCGCGAGGTTCCCGCCTTCGTAGGTGTATTTGACCGTGTGACCCATTGGGTCTGTTGCGCTTTCGATGAGCCCTTCAGAGTTGTGGGAGAGGGTGATCTTGCGGCCGACGGGGTCGGTGATTGCTTCGAGCTCGCCGGACCCGTTGTAGGAGAGCGTTGTGGCGTTGCCGTCGCGGGCAGTCTCGCTGCTCAGTCGGCCGGCGCTGTTGAAGTCCAGCTTGGTTTGATCGGGCAGTGTATAGACATATTCGCTTCCTTCCTTGCCGAGCGTCGCCTGCACCAGGGGATTGCCCGGTTCGTACCGCCCGGCGGCGACTTCGCGAAACGGTACGGTGCTTCCGTTGTCCTGGTGGACGGTGGCCGTTTTTGCTTCCGTGTTTACGACCAAATGGGCGCTGTACGAGGATGTCCAACCATAGCCGAACGAACCCGGCGTGCTCTCGGACACCGCTAGCTGAGAGTTATAGGTCCGCGAGAGCGCCAACGCGGGCCCACGTCCACCGACTGCCAGATCGGCTTGCGTCACAACCTGATTGCCAGTAGCACAATTGACGGGATGACCAACTTCGCATTTCTTACGATCTCGCTCGGCTTCGCTGCCGCTCCCAAACTGTTCTTCAGCGGAGAACAGATTTGCCGTCGGGTCACGTCCTTCGCCCGTCAGATGGTACACCAGCCATTCGTTCAAAGCGGCGTCTTCGGGTTCTTCCAACGCCACCTTGAGCGCGGATTCAAGGGCTTCGGGCCCCGGCGGATTTGAGGGTTCGTCGGTACTCGAAATGATCTTTGCGCCCGTTTGGCCCGTATAGTCTTCGGGACGAGCGAAGTGAAATGGTCGGTTTCGTATAGCTATCATGTAGTCGAAGAGAATTTCGGAGCCTGACTCACAAAAGCTTGTCGCGTATTCGAGGCCAAACCAGCCTCGCCACGGCGGAGGCTTGACGCCCTCCGTTGTACATTCGTTTGACGGTGGTTCCTTGTAATTCGCGATTGCCCTACTCCCGCATGGCGAATAAGCCACGTATGTCCATCGTTCCGCGACGGGATCAGGATTGGGCAAGCCGTTGGACGTGCCTTGGCCAAGCGAGGTCCCCGGCTGTTCCAGATACTCATAGAATTCGCCCTGAGCAGGGCATTCGGGATCGGGCTCTTCAGGCGCAGGGGATTGGTTGATAGCCAGCCACTTGGGGTTGACCCCTTCCATATGCCAACCGATCACGAAGGGTTCTACACCCAGCTTCGTGCCGCCCATCCTGAATGCAAATTCTCCTAGCGGTTCCCACAAGCCAGTTGAGATCTCAGTCGTCCCGAGACCTTCCCACAAAGCCTGTTCAGCCTCCCCTCCGCTTGTCAGCCCTTGCTCGTCTGTCCACAGGTTTTTACACACTTCAGCACAAGACACAGGATCTTTCACCGAACTGTTGCGATAGAACCATTCGACAATCTCCGGCATCTTTTCAAGCTCGCCAGAACTCAAGTGAGCCATCGCTGGCGCCGCCCACATCAACGAACCCACCACCCCCAACAAAACCACCGCGATCAGCCGCCGAGGTGCGAAGCCGAGGCACGGACGCACGGAGCCTCCCGTGCGCCGCCCGCTGGAATCCTCAGCATGTTGTATTCTGCTCATAGCGCTGCGAGCCTGTCAAACTGCGGCGCGCAGTTCAAGAGAGCGCAACAACTCCGTAGCGACGTACACCGCTAATTGCGACAATTTCGTCGTAGGACGCGGCTTACGATCAACGACGCCACACGTCGGCCAATGGCGTCAGCGGGCTCGGAGGCTTTCGACTGTCGACTCTTTCGAGGCACGTATGGGCGCGAAGAGAAAGTATGCTCTGTGATGGGCTGGCCTGCAGACCAAACTACCAGCGAATCAACAACTCATATCACTAGGACACCACTGCCAGCTCGCGCGGCAGTCCAGTGAGCACATCGCAGCCGTCCTCGCCGACGACCACCAGGTCCTCGATGCGTACACCCAGCACGCCCGGCAGGTACACGCCCGGCTCGACCGTCACCACGTTGCCGGCGCGCAGGGGATCCTCCGGCGCGGTGCGCGACAGCCGCGGGCCCTCGTGGATCTCCATGCCCACGCCGTGGCCGAGACCGTGGCCGAAGTGCTCGCCGTGGCCGGCGCGCTCGATCACCTCCCGCGCCAGCGCGTCCACCTCGCGCCCGCTCGGCCCCGCGCGCACCGCCTCCACGCCGCGGCGCTCGGCCGCCAGCACCAGCTCGTACACCTCCCGCGCCTGCGCGGAGATGCCCTCGCCGGTGGCGTACGTGCGCGTGCAGTCCGAGCAGTAGCCGTCGAGCACGGCGCCCCAGTCGATCGTCACCAGCACATCCCTCGGGATCTCCTGCGCGCGCGGCTCGGCGTGGGGCAGCGCGCCGTGAGGCCCGGCGGCGACGATCGAGGGGAAGCTCGGCGCCCGCGCGCCCAGGCGGCGCATGCGCAGCTCCAGGTCGATCGCCACGTCGCGCTCGCTGCGGCCGGCAAGGCCATCTTCCAGGATCGTGCGCAGCGCCTCATCGGCCAGCTCGCTCGCCGCGCGGATGCGCGCCACCTCATCAGCGTCCTTGACGGCCCGCAGGCGCTGCACGAGGCTCGCACACGGAACCAGCTCCCACGCCTCGCCCAGCAGCTCCGCAAGGCGCCGGTGCGCCTTCACGCTCGTGCTCGCCTCCTCGAAGCCCAGCCGCCCGCCCGCGTCCCCGCGCCCCTCGGGGTGCGCCAGCGTCGCCGCCAGCGCCTCGATCAGCTCGCCGGTGACGATCTCTCGCTCAAAGCAACCCGCGACCTGCTCGGCCGACTGCGTCGCGTAGCGAAAGTCACTGAGGAAGCGGTGCCCGCCGATCCTCGCCCGCGCCGCGTCGCCCACCACCAGCGCCAGTCCGCTGCTGCCGCTGAAGCCGGTGAGGTAGCGCACGTCGACGAGCTCCGCCACGAGCAGCGCGTCCAGTTCGAGCTCCTCCAGCTCGCCCGCCAGCCGCGTCGCGCGCGTGTCCTGCGCGCTCACTGCTCGGCCCCGTCCAGCCGTTCGCGCAGCAGCTCGAGCGCCTCGCGGTAGCCGTCGGGGCCGCGTCCGGAGACCGTCGCGAAGCACAGATCCGCGATCACCGACACGCGCCGCCACGGCTCGCGGTTCTGCACGTCTGACAGATGGATCTCGACGGCCGGCAGGCTGGCGATCTCCAGCGCGTCGCGGATCCCCCACGCGTAGTGCGTCCACGCGCCGGGGTTCAGCAGGATCGCGTCCGCCTGGCTGGGCGGGCCTCGCAACGAGTGCAGGCGCTCGACGAGCTCGCCCTCGTGGTTGGTGTGAAAGAAGCGCGTGCTCAGCCCCAGACCGCGCGCGTCCGCCTCGATCTGGCGCTCGAGCTGCGCCAGCGTCAGCGTGCCGTACAGCAGCGCGTCGCGGCGCCCCAGCTGGTCGAGATTGACGCCGTGCATCACCTCGATGCGGTAGCCGCGCTGCGCGCGCCCTTGCGACCCGGTCATCGCCTCGCCTCCGCCACCGCGATCATCGTGCCAGCTCCGCCACCGCCGCGCGGATCTCCTCAGCCGGAACCGAGCAGCCGAACTCCACCTCGCCGAGCGCCCTCACCAGCACGAACGGAACCTCGGCCGCCACGCGCTTCTTGTCCCGAGTCACGGCCTCCAGGATGCCATCCACCGAAACCCTCCCCTCATCATCATCGATCCTCACCGGCAGCCCGCGATCGAGCATCAGCGCGCGCACCTGCTCGCGCAGCCGTGCCTGGCCGGACAGGCGCAGCGCCGCCAGCAGGCCCAGGCCGACCGCTTCGCCGTGGCGGTAGCGGCTGTAGCCGGTGACCGTCTCGATCGCGTGCCCGACGGTGTGTCCGAGGTTGAGCACCTGGCGGGCGCCGCCGTCGCGCTCGTCCGCCGCCACCACCGCCAGCTTCGTGCGGGCGCATGCGAGGATCACGTTCTCGTCAACCGCGCCGCCGCCCGCCACGCTCTCCCATAGTGAGCCGCCCGCGATCAGCGCCGTCTTCAGCACCTCCACCCAGCCGGAGGCGAGCTCAGCGGGCGCCAGCGTCGCAAGCGTGTCCGGGTCGGCCAGCACGCCGACCGGCTGTTGGTATGCGCCGACGTAGTTCTTCGCCTGCGGCAGATCCACCCCGGTCTTGCCGCCGTAGGCGGAGTCGACCTGCGCGACGAGCGTCGTCGGCACGTGCACCACCGGCACGCCGCGCTGGTAGGTCGCCGCGCAGAAGCCCGCGAGATCGCCGACCACGCCGCCGCCGAGCGCCACCACGTGATCGGCGCGCGTCATGCCGGCGCCGGCCAGCTCGCTCCACACGCGCTCGGCGCTGGCGAGCGTCTTGTGGCCCTCGCCCGGCGCGATCGCGATCGTTCCCGCCAACTCCCCCAGGCGAGCGCCGTACAGCTCGCGCACCGTCTCGTCGCTCACGCAGAAGGGGCGCGAGCGAGAACGGTCGAGCGGCCACAACGCCGCCATCCGGCCGCCGTCGTGCTCGCCCAGCAGGCCGCGTCCGATCAGAACCGGGTACTCGCCGGATGCGGCCGACGCCCACAGCAGGCGCGTGCCGCGTGGCGCCGCCGCGAGCGCACGCAGAGCGGGGATCGCGCGCACCGCCACCGACGGCGGCGCCGAGCCCGGACGCGTGACGGCCTCAGGCGCATCCCCGAGCTCGCGCGCGTCCGGCGCCAGGAACACGTCGGCCAGCTCCTCATACAGCGCCAGGCGCCGCTCGTATAGCGCGAGGAAGGCGTCGTGATCGCGCGCCAACGGGCGCTGGCGGCCCCTCACGCGTTTCCAGGCCACCTCCACGTCGACCTCCAGCAGCACCGTCAAATGTGGCTCGAGCGCCGCGCGCACGCGCGCTGACAGCACGCTGCCGCCGCCCAGCGCAAGCACCGAGCCCGGCCCAGCCGCTGCCAGCAGCTCGCACACCAGCTCCTCCTCCTGCAGTCGAAAGGCCTCCTCACCGTTTCGCTCGAACTCCTCCGCGATCGAATGTCCGAGTCGCTGCTGCAACAGCTGGTCGCTGTCGCACTCGATCTCACCCAACGCCTGCGCGACCGCGGACGCCGCCGTCGTCTTCCCGGCCCCCATGAAGCCGATGAAGACGAGCGCGCGCTCTAGCCCCGCCATCCGATGCGCTCGGTGTACGCGCCCACGGCCCCGAGCACGTCGTCGATGTGGTCGCCGCCGAACTTGCGCCGGTAGGCGTCCGCGAGCACCAGCGCGACCATCGCCTCGCCCACCACCCCCGCCGCCGGCACCGTGCAAGAGTCCGTGCGCTCGCGCAGCGCCTGCGCCGGCTCGTGCGTCGCCGTGTCGACCGAGCGCAGCGGCTTGGTCAACGTCGGCAGCGGCTTCATCGCGCCGCGCACGATCAGCGGCGCGCCCGTCGTCATCCCCCCCTCCAGGCCGCCCGCGTGGTTGGTCTCGCGGAAGTAGCCGCGCTCCTGCGAGTAGAAGATCTCGTCGTGGGCCTGGGAGCCGGGCACGCCCGCGACCGTGAACGCGTCGCCGATCGAGGCGCCCTTCAGCGCCTGGATCGAGCAGATCGCCATCGCCAGGCGCCCGTCCAGGCGCTCCTCCCAGGAGACGTGCGAGCCGAGGCCCGGCAGCAGGCCGAACGCCTGCACCTCGAACACGCCCCCCAGCGACTCGTTCGCCCTGCGCAGCTCGTCGATCTCCTTCACCATCGCCTTCGACGCGTCCGCGTCCAGGCAGCGCACCGGCGAGCCGTCCACGTCCGCGAAGTCCGCCGGCGCCAGCGCCCGCTCGCGCTCGGGCGCGTGCACGGAGGCGATCTGGATGACGTGCGAGTTCACGCTCACGCCGAGCGCCCGCAGGAACGCCTTGCACACCCCGCCGCCGGCCACACGCGCCGCCGTCTCGCGCGCGGAGGCCCGCTCGAGGATGTTGCGCACGTCGGTCTGCTTGTACTTCAGCGTGCCCACCAGGTCGGCGTGGCCGGGGCGCGGCAGGTGCACCTCCGCCACGGGGTCGGCGGGGTCCGATACGGGCCACGGGTTCATCCGCTCCTCCCAGTTGGCGTAGTCGCGGTTTGCCACCTGCAGGGCGATCGGGCCTCCCAGCGTGCGCCCGTGGCGCACGCCGCCGGTCACCTGCGCGCTGTCGCGCTCGATCTTCATGCGCCCGCCGCGACCGTGGCCGAGCTGGCGGCGCGCCATGTCGCGGTTGAGGTCCTCCGCGGTCAGCTCCAGGCCCGCCGGCAGTCCCTCGACGATGCACGTCAGGCCAGGGCCGTGCGACTCGCCGGCGGTGATCAGACGGAGCTCCACGGCTCCAAGCTTATTTGCTGGCCAGTCAGCGACGGTGGCGGCTGCGCCCGGCGGCGTGCGCGTGACCGCGCGAAGCCCCGTGCGCGAACGCCGCGTGTCCGGCGAACACGAGCACGCCGGCCTGCGATGAGAAGTGCAGGTCGGGAATCGCCACCAGCCCGTCGTGGCGGAGCAGTTCGCGCCCGGCCTTGGACTCGCCGCGCAGCACGTTATGCACGTCGGCGCCCGACGCTTTCGTCGAGGTGACGCTGACGAGCGTCAGTTCGTAGGTGATCGACTGGCCCGCGCTCGTCAGGTATTCCAGCTGCTCGGACTGGCCGCTGTGCAGGTCGATCGCTTCGCACTGCGAGGCGCTCGGCAGGCAGGCGGCGACGCCGTGCAGGATCGCTTCGCCGACAAGCGTGAACGTCGCGCTCTTGCCGCCGGCGGTGACGCCCCGGAAGACGATCAGCGCCTGCTTGGCCGACGGCAGCGGGGTCAACAGCTTGAGGTTCTCATACGGCGTCAGCTGCGCCGTCTGCGTGGAGCCGGCGGCGGGAACTTCACCGAACAGGATCGCCACGTGGTACACCGTTTTCGGCTTCGCCGGCGTGGACGGCTTCGAGGTGCTCGGCGCCGGTTCGCTAGCCGAGCCCGAGCTCGAGGACGACGAGCTCGTTTCCGAGGCCGCGGTCGAGCCTGAGGCGGCGCCGGTCGTCGAGGCGGTGGAGGTGGTGCTCGTGGAGGATGTTTTTTCGCTCGCGCCGGCCAGCGGCGTGAAGGGGTCGTGCGAGACGCCACGGTGCTGCGTGGAGGCGCCGCTGGTCACCTCGGCGACCGCCGTTTCCTGGCTCGCGTGGCTGATCGACAGGCCCGACGGCGTGGTGACGGGGGGTGTTGGGACCGCCGCCGTCGGAGTGCTCGCGCCGGAGCCGCCGGCGAGTACCGCGTAGGCCACGGCCGCCACCAGCACGACCACTACCAGGGCGACGAGCGGCAGCAGGCGTCGGTCGAGCAGATCTGCCTTCACGGAGCTCAGGAACTCGGTCATGGGTTCACCCTCACAATCGCCGGTGCGGTGGGGGAGCTCGACGCTCCCGTGGTCGAAGCCGCGCTGGGCGTGCCGCCGGCGCCGGCCGCGGGGGTGACGCCGAGCAGCGACGCGCTGGGCGCCGGCGCCGTGTAAGCGGCTGCTGTGATCGTGCCCGTCAGCCAGCCACCGGTTCCGCCTGTTTCGGAGCCGGTGGTGTTAGCCGGCGAGAGCTTGAGGCTCTGGACCGTGAGCAGACGCCCACTGACCTGGAGCGTCCCCGCCGAGGTGCGCGTGGTGAAGCCGGTGATCTCGCTGAGCAGGCGTTCGAGATCGACGTAGCTGCCTTCGAAGACGAACGTGAAGGGCAGTTGGTTGAGCGCGGTCGAGCTCGCGGACGCCGCCGAGGCGCTCGCAGCGGCAGTCGAACCGCTCGCGGCGGGGGCGGTCACGACGGAGCTGGAGCCGCTCGCACCGGACCCGGGCCCGATTGAGGTGAAGTCGACGCTCTTATCGTTCGACGCCCGCGTAAGCTGGTAGATCAGCGAGGGCACTTCCTGGCTCGGCGGCACGGCTTTACCGAGGTTGACCATCGCGGCGTACGCCGAGGCGTATTGCGATTGCGCGGCGTGCGCGCTCGCAAGCTTGCTCTCGGCGCTTTCCAGCTGCGACTGAGCAGAAGCCACCTGGGCGCTGAGCTTGCTCGCCTTTTGGCGCTCGGGCGATACGAGCTTGATCCAGCCGCCGGCGAGAATCACCACGACGATCACGCCGATCAGCACGATGCGGTCGCGGCCGGTCATTTCGCGCTGACCCCCGAGCTCTTGGCGCTAGCGCCGCCGGGACGGCCGTTGTCGGTATCGGAGACATTCTTGGTCGCGTTCTTGGTCGCCGTGGCGATCGCTGCTTCACTCGGCAGCGGATCGAAGGTCAGCGCGACGGTGAACGCGGGGTCGTGAGGCGGGCATCCGCCGCCCGAGCCGCCCGAGCCGCCGCTACTCGACGCGGTGGAGCTCTGGAGCGCTACTTCACTGACGCCGTCGATCAGGCGCAGGCGCTCGAGCGTCAGCGCCACGGCGTCCTGGCCGATGGCGCAGCCCTCCAACGTGAACGTGGGCAGGCTTCCGGGCGGTGTCGCCGAGGAGCCGGCAGTCGCTGTGCTCGCGGACGCAGCCGAGGAGCCGGTTGTCGCGGTGCTCGGGGACGCAGCCGCGGTGGTGCCGGAGCCGACGGTCCCGGTCAGGGAGCTGATCGACACGAGCGCGGGGGGCAGCACACGCCCGAGTTCGTGAAACAGGTGAGCCCAGTCAAAGCGCGACTCGACGAGCGAGTCAACGGCCTGCGTGCGCTGCTGGCGCAGAGCTACGAAGCTCGCGTACGGCGCGAGGCGTTCGGCCTGCGCTTCGATTTGCTGTGCCTTGGCTGTGGCTTGCGCGGCCTGTTCGCGTCGGCTTGCGACGTCGTGACGGGCGAGGCCATACAGCACCGCCAGCAGCGCAACGCCGGCGAGCAGCGCCAGCACCGCGTAGGCGCCGCCCTGCGAGCGACCGACGCCGACCGGCGCGCCACTGCGCTGCTCGGCGGGGATCAGGTTGACGGCTCTCATTGCGCCACCTCCGCCGCGGCGAGCCCGGTGGCGACAGCCAACCGGTGGGGCGAGACGTTCTCGACGAGCCCCTCGTCCACGACCGCCAGCTCCTGGACGCGCACCTCGACCCCGAGCGAGGCTTGCAGCGCCTCGGCGAAGCCGGGGATGTCCTGCACGGAGCCGCTCAGCACGACGTGTGAGACCTCGCCTCCGCCGTCCTGGGAGCGATGGAAGTCAAGTGAGTTGCGAACCTCGCCAGAGATGTCGCGTATGCCGTTCTCGAGCACCGTCAGCGCGTCCGTATCAGAGGCGGACAGCTGCGGCGCCGGCATCGGCTCCACGGCTGCCATCTCCTCGTAGCTCATCGTCCGCTCGTGCTCGTCCGCCCCGTCGCTGTCAACGGGCTCATCCAGCTCCGGCTCGGGCTCGACCGCGCCGGAGCTCTGCGCCGTCGCCGGCGCCTCGTCGGCGCTCGTGACCTGCTCGGCCGGGGACGGTGCGGTCAGGTCGACGCCCGCAAGGATCTCGCGGGCCTCGCTGATGGCGATGCTGCGGCGTTGCGCAAGCTCGCTCGCCATGCCCTCAAGACCACCGCCGACGACGCGGGTGAAGCGGCACACGGTGCCCTCGGCAATCGCGAGGTTGCTCAGCCCGTCGACGTTCAGATACAGCACGCGGCCCTCTTGCTCGGGGTTGGCTCGGTACAGCGAGCGGATCAGCGCAAAGGCCGACAGGTCGACCCCCTCGGGGCTCAATCCCGCGTGGCGCACGGCTGCCAGCAGACGTTCGATCATGTCGCGCTGGGCGGCCACGAGCACGACGCGCTGGCGCGGCCCGGCGGGGGTGTCGACGATGCCGAGCGGGTGGAAGTCCATGACGGCGTTGGCGAGCGGCATCGGCACCTGGTCCTGGGCCTGGAAGTTGACCGCTGCCGCCAATTCCTTGTGGTCGGTGACGGGAGGCAGCTCGAGCGTGCGCAGCACGGTGCGCTGGTTGGCAACGCCGACCCGCACGCGCTTGCTCAGCCCGCTGTTGGAGAACAGCTGGCGCAGAGCGTCGCTGAGAGCGCTCTCGTCCATCACTTCGCCGTCGCGCATCGCGTCGCCGGGCAGCGCCACCGTGGCCGCCTGCTCGGCGAGGATCGAACCGTTGACGCGCGCTCGCACCGCGGCGACGAAGCCGGGCTGGATGTCAAGCCCAACGAGCTCCTGGCCGGAGCGCCGCCCGAGGTTCAGCGGCAGCTTGATGTCGAGCGAGGGGATTCGTGAAGGGAAGAGTCGCATCTCGAATGGCGCTTCAGGTTGCGGGCACAGCGCCCGCACGTGGGGTATCGGCGTCTCCCCCCGAGCGCTTTAGTGAAGGAAGTGGTTGACGTAGACATCGACAAGCTGATGCCCGACGAAAACGGCCACCAGCGCCCCGAGCGCGAGGAAGGGACCGAACGGAACGGCGGTCTTGCGTCCAGCGCGCGCGCCCCTGCGCGCGATCACCAACGCACCAAGGAACACCCCCGCGACCAGCGCGATCAACAGCGCCGGCGCGACCGCCGCGCCGAGGAACAAGCCCATCATGCCGGCGAGCTTGACGTCACCCATGCCCATGCCGCCTGGGTAGGCCAGCGCGGCAGCCAGCAGGAAGCCGCCCGCGGCGACGCCGGCGATCAGCCGTTCGGGCTCGCCGGCGGGGTCCAGAGCGAGACCGATGACGATCGCGAGGCCCGCGCCGAGAGCGGTGATGCGGTTGGGGATGATGCGATGCTCGAGATCGATCAGCGCGGCCGGGACGACCAGCACGATCAGCACGATGCTGAGCGCGATCGCGCTCGCCGAGTGGTGCACCAGCACGGCGCCGCCGCACAGCGCCGCGGTCAGCGCCTCCACCAGCGGATAGCGGGGAGATATCGCGCCGCCGCAGCTGCGGCAGTGCCCACGCAGGAAAAGCCAGGACAAGATCGGGATCTTGTCGTAGGGCCGCAGCGGCGTCCCGCAACGCGGGCAGTGAGAGGCTGGCGTAGCGAGCGACTCGTGGCGCGGCAGGCGGTAGGCGACGACGTTCAGGAACGAGCCGACGATCGCACCGAGCACTCCCGCGAAGCTTGCTGTCGCCATGGGAGTTGATCGGCGGGGGCGCAGCGAGGCTTGAGCGCCAAATAGGAGAGGCGGCCCGGGGGCCGCCTCTCCTGCACACACCATCGACTTCAGATCAGGCTGTTACCAGGTGCCTTTCGGGCAGCCGTGATCTTCGGCCTTCACTTCTTTACAGGTGCGTTTGACTTCGCCTTCTTTGTTCTTCGTGATGATAAATTCGTCCTTGGTGCTCGGGGCTACAACTGTGATTTCGTAGCCTTCGCCAGCTTCCTTCATTACAGCTGCCTTCAGCCACGCGCCGCCGTTGGCCGTCGCTTCGGTGAGGGGGATGTTCTTTTCGTATTTGTTGATTTCTTTTTCGGTCACCGTCGCGTAGCTTCCGCCGTTGTCGGTGGCGATCGTCTCCGCGGTGGTCTGCGCGGAACCGGCCAGCGACTTCGCCGAAGCGTCGTACGCCTTGTTCTTCTGGCTCAGCAGCGACGGGATGGCAATTGCGGCAAGGATGCCGATGATCAGGATAACGACCAGCAGTTCGATGAGCGTAAAACCACTCTCGTCGGTCGAGCGCTGGCGCAGTCGATACAGCATGCTTGATCCTCCTCGGATCTAGTGTTGGCGCCAGCCCTCGGTAATCGCCTCAAGCGGCGATGCGTCCCCCTTGTGAGGGCCGCCGGCTTTGCTACGCACCTACTTCGATGCTTGCCATGGCACCTCGGTACTGGCTCTATTAGCGCCTGCATCGACCAGCGGGAACATCGGCTTGATAGCTGCACAGCAGTTTGGACGGATTTGCTGGCACACAAATCCGCAGCAGTCGACCCGGGCGCGCCGCAGCGGAGCGTCCCTTGGCGCGCAGTCTGAAAAGCAGCCTCAGGCTGCCGGCTGGCCGGCCGTGCTCGCCGCCGCGCCTTCGCTGCCCTGCTCGATCCAGCGCGCCTGGGCGTCGATGCCGGGCACGCGCATTCCGGTGCCCTCACACCAAGGACAGGCGAGCGTGCTCGACGTGCCGCCGAGGTTCGAGATCACCTTGCCGGAGCCGCGGCAGGCCATGCACGAACGCGGCTCTCCGGAGATCTCTGCCGGCCCGCCGCCCTCGCCGCTGTCCTCGCCGTCGCTGGTCACGAGCCGTTCAGACTACCGTTCCGCGCGTGAGAAGACCCGAGCGCGTGGCCGAGTGGGCCCTGGTGGGAGCGATAACGGTCGGCGCGGCGGCGCTGCGCCTGGCCCACATCGGCCAGGTCCCCCCCGACCCCTTCTACGACGCGGCCGTGCGCAGCATGACGATGTCCTGGCACAACTTCTTCTTCGGCGCGTTCGAGCCCGGAGGCAGCGTCTCGATCGACAAGCCGCCCGTCGACCTGTGGCTGCAGGTCGTCAGCGTGAAGCTGTTCGGGTTCAGCTCGACCACGCTGAAGCTGCCCGAGGCGCTCGCCGGGATCGCGTCGGTGCCGTTGCTGTATGTGCTCGTGCGGCGGATCTGGAGCGCACCGGCGGGAATCGCCGCGGCGGCGGCGATGGCGGTGCTGCCGATCGAGGTGATCACCGCGCGCAGCGACACGATGGACGGCGTGATGATGCTCGTGCTCGTGCTCGCGCTGCTGGCGGTCGTGCGCGCGGTGGAGACCGGGCGCGGCGCATGGCTGCTCGCCGGCGCGGCCGCGCTAGGGGTCGCGTTCGACGTCAAGCTGCTCGAGTCGCTGGTGGCGCTCCCCGGGATCGCCGCGTTCGCGTACGTCGGCATGGCCGGCTCGCGCGTGCGACGCCTGGCGCAGCTGGGCACGGCCGGCGTGGTGTACGTGGCGGTCGCGCTGTCGTGGCTGACCGCCACGCTGCTGTTCCCCGCGCACGAGCGCCCGTACGCGATCGGCTCGACCAACGGCAGCGCGTGGAACGCCGCGTTCGTGTTCAACGGGACCGACCGCCTGGCCGGCAAATCGCCCGAACCCGGAGCCACGGTGTACGAACCTGGCCACCGCTACCCGGTCGCCACACAGGCCGAGCGCGACCACATCCCGATCGTGCCGCCCTCTCCCACTCGCCTGCTGGCGAGGGTCGGCCCGCTCTCGGGCGAGCGCCTCGGCCTCGAGCTGCTTGTAGCGCTGCTGCTCGGGATACCGGCGTTGTGGTGGGGCGCACGCCGCGTGGAGCGGCGAGGCGGCGAGCCCCCCGACATCGATCCGCCGGCCGCTGGCGGCGAGGGGTCGAGCGAGCCCGGCGCGGCGCACGCCGGCGTTCCCGTCGACGCGGACGCCCGGCTGCGGCGCAGACGCGCCGCCGCGGCGGGGCTGAGTTTGTGGATGCTCGCAGGCATCGTCCTGTTCAGCCATATGGTGCGGCTGCATCCGCGCTACGTCGAAGGCTTCACGCCGGCGGTCGTCGCGATGCTGGGAATCGGCCTCGCGTGGGTGACCGCGCCGGCGGGCGGCTACCGCCGCCTGGCGCTGCTGGCGGTGACGCTCGCGATCGTCGTCTACTACAGCGAGCGTCTCATGTACGGGATCAGCGCGGAGGTTTGGGTGACGCTACTCGCGGCGCTGGGCGCGATCGCCTTCGCGCTGCTCGCCCGCATGCCGACGGCGAGCTCGGGCTCGCGCGCGACGCTGGCGCAGGCCGGCGCGATCGCGCTTACCTTGGTGGCGGTGCTGGCGGTCCCGCTGAAGGCCGACCTCACGGCCATCCGCGACCGCGTCAGCGACGCCGGCCTCGTCGGCCAGCTCCCCGGCGTGCAGCAGCGCCCGCTAAGCGCATACCTGCTGGCGCACCAGGACGGGGCCCGCTACGAGGTGGCGTCCGAGTCGGCGACGGCGATCGGCTCACTGATCGTGCAGGACGCCCGCCCGGTGCTGGTGCTGACGACCTACGATGCGCGCGTGTTCACCAGCGTCGCCAAGCTGAAGGCTCTGATTGCCAAGGGCGAGGTGCGCTACGCCTTCCTGAACACGTTCTGCACGCGCGAGGCGCAGTCGGTCAACCCCGCCTGCTCGGCGCCGGTGCGCTGGGTGCGCGCCCACGGGACCGACGTCTCGATCAAAGCGGGGCTGTCACAGGGCGGGCTTCTGTACCTACTGCCGGGGGCCAGGCCGTGAGCGCCGACTCTCAGGGGCTAGGCCTGCGGGCGCTCACCGAAGGCGCGCGCGCGGCCGGGCGGATCGCGCTCGACACCGAGTTCATGGGCGAGGGCCGCTATCGCACGCTGCTGTGCCTGATGCAGCTGGCGATCCCCGAAGGCTCGCAGGAGGCCGAGCGCATCCTGCTCGTCGACCCGCTGGAAGAGGAGCTCGACGGCGCAGCGCTGGCGGAGGTCCTCGCCGACCCGCAGATCCAGGTCGTCGTGCACGCCGGGCGCCAGGACATCGCGCTCGTGCGCAGGCGCTTTGGCACCGACGTGACCAACGTGTTCGACACGCAGATCGCCGCCGGGTTCGCCGGGCTGGGGGCGCAGAGCTCATACGACTCGCTGCTGTCCGAGATCCTCGGTCTGCGCGTGGCGAAGAGCGCGAGCTTCACGCGCTGGGACGCCCGGCCGCTGTCGCGGGAGCAGCTCGCGTACGCGCGCGAGGACGTCGTGCACCTGCTGGAGCTTGCCGGCGACCTGGAGCGCCGCCTGGCGGAGCTCGGCCGCTTGGAGTGGGCGCGCGAGGAGTGCGAGCCGCTGGCGCGCTCGAGCGACGAGCGCGATCTCGAGGCGGTCTTCTCCCGACTGCCACGCATCGGCACCCTCAACGCGTCCGCGCGGCCGGTCGCGCGCGAGCTGGTGCAGTGGCGCGAGCGCACCGCCGCCCGCCACGACCGCCCCGTCCAGAGCGTGCTGGGCGACGCCACGCTCGTCGAGATCGCTAAGCGCAGGCCCGCCTCGCGCCCCGAGCTCGAGCGCATCCGTGGCATCGGCGCCAGCGGCGGCCGGCGCGCGGAGGATCTGTTGGAGGCCGTCCAGCGCGGGCTCACACGCCCGCCCGACCCGGCGCCGCAGACGCCACGACCCCCCGCCCCCAGGCCCGACGACGCTCCGCTCGTGGCACTCGGCGAGGCGCTGCTGCGCGCACGCGCACGCGAGGCCGGCCTCGCCTACGAGCTCCTCGCCGCACGCGCGGACCTGCAGGTGATCGTCGCCGCCGCCCGCGCCGGCGGCGAGGAGGCCGACGTGCGCACGCTGCGCGGCTGGCGGCGCGAGCTGGTCGGCGCCGAGCTGCTGGCGCTGCTCGACGGCCGCGTGTCGCTGTCGGTGCGCGGCAGCGGGCGCGGGCGGCGCGTGGAGATCAAGGACATTTGATCGCGTGGCTTGGACCGTCGAGACGATGCGCCCGCTGGTCGAGCGCTGGGATGAGCGCGTCCGCGGCGAGGTGAGCCGCTTCAGGCGGCTCGTGCCCGAGGCCGCCGCGGCCGCTTCTGTACTGCGTGCAGCTGCTGACGAGCGCCAGGTCGCCGCAGCCGAGGACCGGCTCAGTCTACAGCTCCCACCGTCCTACCGATCGTTTCTACTGATCTCAAACGGAGCGTACGCCTCGACGCTTGGCGCCGAGGCAGTGATCTCTGGATTTGAGAGCCGCCACGGTTTCTTGGCTGTCGAGAGCGTCGCCCCGGCTGTCGAGGCGGACGCTGACACGGTCGAGCTATGGACCGGCGAACCAGAGCTGAACAACCCGGCTAACGATCGCGTGCCCGCCAGCGAAAAGAGCGTAGAAGTCGGTTATTTCCAGCCCATCAAGGACGCGCTGCTGGTCAGCCGCCCGCACGAAACGTTTCGGGACATGCTGGTCCCCCGAGCAGGCGAGGTGGAGTGGGAGCTCTGGGCGTTCGCAAAGGAAGGAGCGATCGCTCACCGGTCATTCGCCGACTTCCTGCTCGCGGAGTTGGGCCGAGTTGACCGCCGACCCAAACAGGAGCACGCGGACAAATACGTCGCCGAAGTTCGCGAGGGAAAACTCTACGCACTGGAACGTCTGGCCGAGCTGGCCGATCCGAGGATCGGCGACATCGCGCTAGAAGTGCTCGCCGACGAGAGCGCACCGATAACACTCGCCGATTATCCGCCTCGCGTCAGAGAGCGCGAGCGTGTGTTGCGCTGCGCCCACGTTCTCGGCCTACTGGCAGAGAAGCGCTTCATTCCGACCTTGCGCACGGCATACGCGAACGCGACGACCCTTGAACCACAACGAGCGACCCTGGATGCGCTCGTTCGTTGCGGCGCAGCAGACGCCATCGACCTATTGGCCAACGCCGCCACGAACCACGCAGATCCGGCTATGCGCGAATGGGCCGCGTGGAAGCTCGAGCAAACCCGTGCGCGCAGGCCGGAGTGATACTCCACGCACCTCCAGCCAAGCGAAGGAGTTTCACATCAGATCGAGAGATCTGATGTGAAAGCTCCGTAGCGCCTATTCGATGTTGTTGTAAACTTCGAACAGCGGCAGGTACATCGAGATCACGATGAAGCCGACGATGCCGCCGATCAGGATGATCATGATCGGCTCGAGGATCGAGGTAAGAGCCTTGACCGAGGCCTCGACCTGTTCCTCGTAGAACTCGGCGACGCGGTCGAGCATCTGGTCGAGCGCGCCGGTTTCCTCGCCGACGCCGACCATGTGCGTGACCATCGACGGGAAGATCGGAGCCTGCGCGAGGGGAGCGGCGATCGTGCCGCCGCGCTTGACCGACGCGATCACGCCGTCCATCGCTTCTTCGACAGCCACGTTGCCGCCCGTGCGCCCGGTGATCTCCAGTGCCTGCAGCAGCGGTACTCCGGCGGCGGTCAGCGACGCTAGCGTCCGCGACCAGCGCGCGACCGCGATCTGCTGGACGATCGTGCCGATCTTCATCGGGATGTGCAGGCGGAAATGATCCCACTGGCGCCGTCCCCAGGTGGTTTTCTTCCATTTGACGAACGCGACGATCACGGCCGCGGTCCCCAGGAACATCGCCCACCAGTAGTGGGTGACGATCTTCGACATCAAGACCGAGACCTGCGTCATGGCGGGCAGGTGTCCTCCGAATTCCTTGAAGACGCCCTCGAACACGGGCACGAGGAACGCGACCAGTGCCATCATCACACCGACCGCGAAGAAGATCACCAGACACGGGTAGACCATCGCCGATTTGATCTGGCGGCGCAGCCCCGCGTCCTTCTGCAGCTGGTCGGCGACGCGCATCAGCGCGTCCTCGAGCACACCGCCCATCTCGCCGGCCTGCGTCATCGCGATGAACAGCGGGTTGAAGACCTTCGGATGGCGCGCCATCGCCTCGCTCATCGGCAGCCCCGCCTCGACGTCCTTGCGCACGGCGACGATCGTTTCCTTCAGATATTTGCTCTCGGTCTGGTCCTCCAGTACGTACAGGGCGCGCAGGATGCTCATGCCGGAGGAGATCATCGTCGAGAGCTGGCGCGAGAAGATCGCCAGTTCGTTGGCCTCGACGCGCTTCATGAAGCCAAATTCGATCTCCTTGGATGAGCGCTTGTCGGCGATGTCGAGGACGATCAGCCCGCGTTGCTTGAGCTGGTCGGATACGGCCTGCTTGGAGTCGGCCTCGACCTCGCCGCGGGCCTTGCCGCCGCCGAGGTCGATCGCCTTGAAAACGTAGGTGCTCATCGCGCCGTGCCTATGCCGCCGCCAGCGAGGTCGCCCCCAACAGGCGCCTCAGCTCCTCGGGAGTCGCCGAGCGCGCTTCGGCGAGCTTCTGTGTGATCTTGCCCTGGCGCACGAGCGTCGCAAGCGCCGTGTCCATCGTCTGCATGCCCGACGCCGCGCCCGTCTGCAGCACCGAGTAAATCTGATGGGTCTTGCCCTCGCGGATCAGGTTGCGCACGGCCGGGTTGGGCACCAGCACCTCGCAGGCGACCACGCGCCCCGAGCCGTCGGCGTTCGGCAGAAGCTGCTGGGTCATGATCCCCTGCAGCGCGACCGACAGCTGCACGCGCACCTGCCCCTGCTGGTGGGAAGGGAACACGTCGATGATGCGGTCGATCGTCTGCGCGGTGTCCTGAGTGTGCAGCGTCGCGAACACCAGGTGCCCGGTCTCGGCCGCGGTCAGCGCCGTGGAGATCGTCTCCAAGTCGCGCATCTCGCCGACGAGGATCACGTCGGGGTCCTGGCGCAAGGCGGCGGTCAACGCGAGCGAGAAGCTCTGCGCATCGGAGCCGAGCTCGCGCTGGTTGACGATGCATTTCTTGTGGCCGTGCAGGAACTCGATCGGGTCCTCGATCGTCATGATGTGCTCTTCGCGCGTCGAGTTGATCGAGTCGATCATCGCCGCCAGCGACGTGGACTTGCCCGACCCGGTGGGGCCGGTCACGAGCACGAACCCGCGCGGACGGCGCGTGAACTCGTGCACGGCGGCGGGCAGTCCCAGCTCGTCGATCGTGGACATCCCGAACGGGATCAGGCGGAAGGCCGCGCCGATCGCGCCACGCTGGTAGTAGGCATTGACGCGGAAGCGCGCATGGCCGGGGATCGAGTACGCGAAGTCCAGCTGCCAGTTGGTCTCCAGGCGCTGGCGCTGGTCGCCGGTGAGGATCGAGTAGACGATCTCGCGGGTGTCGGTCGAGGACAGCTTTGGATAGTCCTCCAGCGGCGCGAGTTTTCCGCGTACGCGGACTGTGGGGTGCGCGCCCGAGCTGAGGTGCAGATCGGATGCCCGGCGGTGTACGACCTCCATCAGGAGGTCTGCGAAGTCGATGTCCATGGGTCCGCCCATCGACGCATGACGGGCACGTATGCATTGGCCGGGGCGCGCACTGGACGAAAGTTCTAGCCGCGGGCCCCATTGGGGCCGAGAACGGCCCTCGAGGAGGTCAGTCGGTGCCGATCACGCGGGCGATCTCGGCCATCGAGGTGCGACCCTGCCTGACCTTCTGCAGGCCGTCGTCGCGCAGGCGCGACATCCCCTGCGCGACCGCCACGTCGCGGATCGCCTCGGCGGGCTTGCGCTCGAGCGCAAGCGCCTGGATCTCCGGAGAGATCTTCATCACCTCATACAGACCGACGCGACCGCGATAGCCGTTGCCGCCACAGCGCCGGCAGCCGACCGGCTCGTAGGCCTCGAGTTCCATGCGCGCCCTGTAGCCGCTCTCGCGCAGCATTTTGGCGGAGATGATCGTGCGCCGCTTGCAATGCGGGCACAGCATCCGCGCGAGACGCTGCGCGACCACGCAGTCGAGCGCCGAGGCGACCAGGAACGGCTCGATCCCCATCTCGATCAGCCTCGTGATCGCCGACGGCGCGTCGTTGGTATGCAGCGTCGAGAGCACAAGGTGCCCGGTCAGCGCCGACTCGACGGCGATCTGGGCGGTCTCGCGGTCGCGGATCTCCCCGACCATGATCACGTCGGGGTCGGCGCGCACCATCGCCCGCAGCCCCGCCGCGAACGTGAGGCCGACCTTGGCCGAGACCTGCACCTGGGTGAGGCCCGGCATTTCGTACTCGACGGGGTCCTCGACGGTGATTATGTTTTTCTCGGGGGTGTTGAGCCGCTGCAGCGCCGCGTACAGCGTCGTCGACTTGCCCGCGCCGGTGGGGCCTGTGACGAGCACCGCTCCGTGGGTCTCCTGACAGGCGCTCTCAAAGCGCTCGCGGTCGTGCTCGGCCATGCCGAGCTTGTCGAGCTCGACCACCACGTTGTCCTTGTCGAGGACGCGCATGACGACACCCTCGCCGTGGACGCTCGGCAGTGTCACCACACGCAGGTCGACGTGGCGGCCGTCGACGACCAGCCCCACCCGCCCGTCCTGGGGCAGGCGCTTCTCGGCGATGTTCAGCTCGGCCATGATCTTGATGCGCGAGATAACCCCGGCGGCCATCCGCCGCTGCACGCTGGTGATGTCCGCCAAAACGCCGTCGACCCTGAAGCGCACCCGCACCTCGCGCCCGTCGGGCGCGAGGTGGATGTCGGAGGCGCCGCGCTCGATGGCCTGCGCGACGATCTGGTTGACGAGCTTGATGACCGGCGCGTCTTCGGAGGTCTCGTGCAGCGCGACGACCTCCCCGCCATCCTCAGCCTCTTCGACGACCTCCGCCGGCTCGCCGACGACGTCTTCGAGCCGGTCGAGGCGCGAGATCAGGTTGGTGAGGTCATCCGCGGGGGCGACCGCGACGCGGATCTCATAGCCGGTCATGATCGCGATGTCGTCGACCGCGAGCACGTTCGAGGGGTCCGCCATCGCGACCAGCAGCGTGCGCTTATCGGCGAACGCGACGGGAACCGTCTGGTAGCGCTTGGCGACGGTCGTGCTAACGAGGTTGGCGGCCGTCATGTCGACCGTGAACACGCCGAGGTCGAGGTGGTCGAGCCCGTAGCGCTCGGCCAGGGCGCGTGCCAACGCGTCCTGCGTGAGCACCCCGCTCTCGACGAGCACGCGCTCGGCCGTGGTACCGGAGACACGCGAGCTCTCCAGCGCGTCGTCCACCTGCTTACGCGTGGCCATCCCCAGGTCGACGATCACGTCGGTCAGGAAGCGCTGAGCCGAGCCTCGCCGCGAGGGCTTGGTGATGCCGGCCGGCACGCCGTCCTCGCTCGCCGGCGGTGCGATCGGCCGATCGTCTTGGCTCACGCTCGGACCGCCGGACGCGCTCATTTGCTCCTGCACGATCTGCTGCGCCCCGTCCGGCGTCTGCGCCTCGCGCGCCGGCGCGGCCTCGACCTCGATGTAGTGATCGCCGCCGACGATCGTCTCGAACTCGACGTCAGCGCCGGGCAGCGGCTCGAGCTCCATCTCGGGGCCCCCGAGCATCTCCGGGTCGAGGTCGATGCGCGGCGATGAGGCGGGTCCCGCTTCGCCGCCCACGTCCGGCTCGTCGCCTGCTCCCCGTTCGACCGATATCAAGCGCTCGGCCCCCTCCTCGCTCGTTCCGCCCATCCCGAACAAAGCGTGCAGGTCCGGACCGACCGGCTGCGGCACCTCGCTCACAGCGCACGCTCCGGCGCTCGGCGGCTAGCCGGATGGCGCGCCGTGAGCGCGCGCGGCGGCGCGCATGACATCCAGCGGTGCACTACGTCCGGTCCACAGCTCGAAGCTGACAGCTCCCTGGGCGAGGAGGAACCCCAGCCCGTCGACGGTGCGCGCGCCCTGAGCCCTGGCGGCGGCGAGCAGTTGCGTGGGTCTGGAGCTATAGGCCAAGTCGACGACATATGAGTACTCACCGACTTGATCGAACGTCATTCCGAGTTGGTTGAGCGCCTCACGGTCAGTGGCCGAGCGTTCTACGCCGGCGGACGAATGAAGCCCGACCGGGGTGCAATTGACGAGCAGATCGGCTGCTCGCGTGTGTCTGACGGCGCGCACGCCGAGCTCTCGCGCGAGCGTCTGCGCTCGCTCGGGCGTGCGGTTCCAGACGGACACCTCGGCGCCGGCCTCGCGCAGCGCCCACACGACCGCGCGCGCGCTGCCACCGGCGCCGAGGACGAGTGTGCGCAGGCCGGCCGGCCTGACGGAGATGCTCTCGAGCACGGCGAGCAGCCCCGGCGCGTCGGTGTTCTCGGCGGCGATCGTGCCGTCGTCGGCGAAAGTGAGCGTGTTGGCGGCGCCGATCTCGCGCGCGGCTCGCGACGCCTCGTCGGCCAGCGCCAGCGCGGCGCGCTTGTGCGGGATCGTGACGTTGGCTCCGAGGAACCCGCAGGACCCGAGCGCGCGGGTCGTCTCGGCGAACAGCGTGGGCGGGACGGGCAGCAGCTGATAGTGCCAGTCGCTCATTCCAAGCGCGGCCAGCGCGGCGTTGTGCATCGCCGGCGAGCGGCTGTGCGCGACCGGCCAGCCGAGCACGCCCAGGCGCGTCATCGCCTGCGCCTGCACGTCGGAGGATGCCCGCCGTTCGCACGCACCGCCGCCTTGTAGGCGGCCGCGTCGGCTTCGAACTCGGCGAGCGTGTTCGAGAACACCTGCTCGCCGCAGCCGTCGGCGCCGGCGACGTAGTACAGGTAGGAGACGTGCGCTGGATGCGCGGCCGCTTCGATCGAGGCCAGGCCCGGGTTGGAGATCGGCGTCGGCGGTAGGCCGACGTGGGTGCGGGTGTTGTAGGGCGAGTCGATGTGCAGCTGGGCTTCTGAGAGTTCGTGCGTGTAGGTGGCGATGCCGTCGGCCAGCTCGACGGCGTAGTAGATGGTCGCGTCGATCCCCAGCGGCATGCCGGCCGCCAGGCGGTTGTAGATGACCGCGGCGATCTTCGGACGGTCGCCCGCTATCAGCGCCTCGCGCTCGACCATCGAGGCGACGATCAGCAGCTGGTAGGGCGTCACGCGAAGCGCCTTGGCGGCCGCGATCTGGCTGGAGGCGAAGTTTTCGCGAAAGGCGGTCAGCTGCTCGTCAACCAGCCGGCTCACCTGCGCGCCCGGGTCCATGTCGTAGGTCGCGGGGAACAGAAAGCCTTCCAGGTCGGGGGTATTGGAGGGGGCGCCGTAGGCGGCGGGGCTGAGCAGCGACGAGCGCCTGGAGGCCCTACGGTAGTTGCCCTTCAGCCCGTCGGCCACGGCGATCTGCTCGATCTGCGGACGGGTCTTTCCCTCCGGTATCAGGACCTTGACGACGGGCGCCGGCGCGAGCGTTTCGACGGGTTTTGAGTCGTGTGAGCGAGCGAGCAGGATCACGGCCGCGGCGACCGCCAGCAGGGCGAGCATCGCCGCCAGCCGCGCGAGCAGCGAGCGCGGACCATGCGGCCTGCGTCGGCGCGCGCGTTCGTGGCGGTCGCGCTCGCGTTCCTCGGCGCTGCGCTGCGACCGTGGCCGTGATCGTTGCCCGCGAGACAAGGAGCGGGAACCCTAACGCGCCTGGGAGGCGAGCCAGCTCTCGAGCAGGTGCGCGGCGGCGCGCGAGTCCTCGCCCGCGAGCACACTGGCGCCGCCGCGGCGCGCCGTGTTCGTCCTCGCGCGCGCCCTCTGCGGTTGCGCCATGCGCTGGGCGATGCGCGTGGTGAAGCGCTCGTCGTGCATCTCCACCGAAACGCCCTCGCCGAGCCGCAGCGACAGCTCGCGCGCGAACGCGCGCGTCTCGCGTGTCTGATCGGTGTCGCTGCCGTCGAGCGACAGCGGAAGTCCGACGATCACGCGCTCCACCTCCCGCGCGCGCACGAGCTCGCGCAGGCGCGCGAAGCCACGCTTGCTGGCGGGTCGTGCGAGCACCTCCAGCGGCGTGACGATCGTGCCGGTCGGGTCGCTGAGCGCGCAGCCGCAGCGCGCGCTTCCGTAGTCGAGGGCGAGCACCCGCATGCGCGAGCTCACCCGCCGGCCGTGGCGAGCCCCGGGCGCGGGCGCTTCGTTCTCGCCGGCGTGCGCATCAGCCAGCGAGCGTTGCCTCGATCGCCGCGCGCGCGGCCTCGATCGCCTCGTCTAGTCGCTCGGGGTCGCGTCCGCCCGCCTGCGCGAGCGTGTCGCGTCCCCCGCCGCCGCCGCCCACCCGCTCGGCCGCGCGCTTGACCACCTCTCCCGCCTTCACGCCACGCGCGACCAGCTCGGGGGCGACGCTCGCTACCAGGTGCACGCGGCCGTCGGCGGCAGAGCCGAGCACGATCGCCGCGTCCGAGACCCGGCCCTTGAGGCGGTCGACCACGTCCAGCAGCTCCTTCGCGTCGTCCACATCTACGGTCGCCGCCAGCACGTTGCCACCGTCCACCTGGCGGGCGCTCGCCGCGAGTACGTCCAGATCGACGCGCGCGCCGGCTTGCGCTGCGCCACCCCTCCCCTTCATCTCCTTCTCCAGGCGTCTGCGCTCCTGCACCAGCGTGCTCACTGCCGCGGGCGCGTCGTCGGGGCGCGTGCGCAGCGCCACCGCGATCTCGCCCAGCAGTCGGTCATGCGCGCGCAGCAGTTCGACGGCGCCCGGTCCGGTCGCCGCCTCGATGCGCCGGACGTTGGCCGAGCTGGAGGTCTCGCTGAGGATCCGAAACGCTCCGATCTCGGCGGTCGAGCGCACGTGGGTTCCGCCGCACAGCTCGCGCGAGTACGGATTTTCCCCCCCGCCTCCCCCCTCGCCGATCTGCACCATCCGCACGACCTCGCCGTACTTCTCTCCGAACAACGCCATCGCGCCGAGGCGTTTGGCCTCCTCGAGCGTGGTGGTTATCGCGCGCACGGGGTCGTTGCCGGCGATCCATTCGTTGACGCGGTCCTCGACGTCGCGCAGCTCCTCGCCGCTGAGCGCCTGGCCGTGGCTGAAGTCGAAGCGCAGCTTGTCGGGCCCGACGTAGGAGCCCGCCTGGCGCACGTGGCTGCCCAGACGCTCGCGCAGGGCCGCATGCAGCAGGTGCGTGGCTGTGTGGTTGCACTCGGTCCTGTGGCGCGACAGGTGGTCGACGCGCGCGAGCACCGGCTCGCCCGCCGTCAGCTCGCCCTGCTCGAGGACCACCCTCAGCGCCCGATCCTTGCCGAGCGCCACGACGTCCTCCACGCGCGCGCGGCAGTCCCCGTCCTCACATTCCAGAACGCCCACGTCGGAGACCTGGCCGCCGCCGGCGAGGTAAAAGGGCGACTCGGCGAGCTTGACCAGCCGGCGCGCGTCCCCCGGCGTAGCACCACCGTTGGCCTCGGCCGGCTCATCCGGTCCCACGGCGAGGACCGTCGTACGCTGCTCCTCGGTCTCATATCCGGTGAAGCGCGTCGGGGCGCTGTCATCGAGCGAGGACAAGCTCGTCGCGCTGGGCAGGGAGCCGACGTTCACGGTCACCGAGCCCGAACGGCTGCGCTCGCGCTGCTCCTCCATCAGCTCGTCGAACTCGCCCTCGATCTCCAGGCCCTCCTCGGCGAGCAGCTCGCTGGTCATCTCGACGGGAAAGCCGTAGGTGTCGTGAAGCAGGAACACGTCGGCGGCCGACACCGTCGAGCGCCCGGCCTCGCGCGCCTGCTGTTTGTAGGAGTCGAGGATCGTCATCCCCTGCGTGAGCGTGCGTCCGAACCCGTCCTCCTCGGCCGACGCCCACATGTCGATTGCGTCCGCGTGCTCGTGCAACTCGGGGTAGGCGCCACCCATGACCGCGCGTACGCGCTCGGCGTAGCGGACGAGGAACCCCGGGGCGAGCTCCAGCGCGCGGCCCTGCTGGATCGCGCGGCGCATCACGCGTCGCAGCACGTAGCCGCGATCCTCGTTGGAGGGCACCACCCCGTCGGCCGTCAGGAACGTCATCGCGCGGGCGTGGTCGGCGAGGATGCGCAGCGCACGGTCGCCCGGCTGGCGCTCGCCATAGCGCACGCCCGAGAGCTCCTCGCCGAGCTCGATCAAAGGCCAGAACTGGTCGGTCTCGAACACCGACGGCTTGTCCTGGAGGATCGCCGCCATGCGGTTGAGGCCGAGGCCGGTGTCGATGTTGCTGGCCGGCAGCGGCTTCAGCACCGAGCCGGGCTCATCCGGCGCCGGCTCCTGGTCGTACTGCATGAACACCAGGTTCCAGTACTCCAGGAAGCGCTCGTTCTCGCCGCCCGGCTGGTCCTCGGGCGAGCCCGTGTGCTCGCCGCGGTCCAGATACAGCTCCGAGCAGGGTCCGCACGGGCCGGTCGGGCCCGCCTGCCAGAAGTTCTCAGAGCGCGGACATTCGACGATCCGCTCGCGCGGCACGCCGACTGCCATCCAGTGGTCGATCGCCTCCTGGTCGCGCCCCAGCCCGAGGCCGTCGTCGCCTTCGAACACCGTCACCCAGATGTCGCTCTCGGCGAAGCCGAAGACCTCGCGCGAGAGCTCCCACGCGAACGCGATCGCCTCGCGCTTGAAGTAGTCGCCGAAGGAGAAGTTGCCGAGCATCTCAAAGAGCGTGAGGTGACGGGCGGTGTTGCCGACGTTGTCGATGTCGACCGTGCGAAAGACCTTCTGGCAGTCCGTCAGACGCTTCGCCGGGGGCGCTTCCTGACCCAGGAAATAGGGCTTCAGCGGGTGCATGCCGGCGACCGTGAACAGCGCGGAGGGGTCGTGCGCGGAAGGCACCAGCGACGCCGACGGGATGCGCCGGTGTCCGCGCTCCTCGAAGAAGCTCAGGTAGCGCTCGCGTATCTCATCGGAGGTCATCCCGCGGTTGATCTTAGGGGTCGGCAGGAGCCCTGACGGGCCCGTCAGGCGATCGTTCCGTATCCGACGACCACGTCACCCGCATACAGGCACGCGATCTGCCCGGGTGCGGTGCGCTCGGCCGGCGCCTGGAGCTCCACGAGCAGACGCGCATGGCGCCCGGCGCGCGGCCCGTCGGCGAGGCGGCAGGCGTGCCGGCGCCCGTGCGCGCGCACGCGCACGCCATCGACGCAGCGGCCGTCGCGGTGGAGCGTCGCCTCGCCAACGCTCACGGCGCCCGCGATCAGCGCGCGGCGCGGACCGACCGTGACCGTGTTGGCACGCGTGTCGGTGGCAAGCACGTACAGCGGCTCGGAGGCGGAAACGCCGAGGCCGTGACGCTGGCCGACGGTGTAGGAGTGCGCGCCGTGGTGCGCGCCGAGCACGCCGCCGTCGGCGTCCACGATCGGCCCGGCTCGTCGGCCCAGGCCCGCGTGGCGAGCGAGGAAATCGCCGTGGCGAGTGCCCGCGAGGAAGCACAGGTCCTGAGAGTCGCGCCTGCTCGCAACCGCCAGCCCCGCGTGCTCGGCGAGCTCGCGCACGTGCTGCTTGCGCATGTCGCCCAGCGGGAAGCGCAGCCGCGCGAGCGACTCGGGCGCAAGCGCGCACAGCACGTAGCTCTGGTCCTTGCGCTCCTCAGCGGCGGTCCTGAGCAGCGGTCCGGGGAAGCCGGGTGCGGACGGGCCGGGCGCGGCAGCGTCGAGCGCGGGCGCCTGGAGCGCCGGCGGGTCCTTGGCGATGCGTGCGTAGTGGCCGGTGGCGAGCGTGTCTGACCCGAGTCGGCGGGCGAGCTCGAGCATGGCGTCGAGACGTACGCTGCCGTTGCAGCGCACGCACGGGTTCGGCGTGAGGCCGAGTGCGTGGTCGGCAAGCCAGCCGTCGACGACGCCCGCGCGGAACTCTGCGCGCAGGTCGATCGACAGATGGGGCATGCCGAGCTCGTGCGCGAGCTCGCGTGCGCCGCGCACTGCCTGCGCCGAGCAGCAGCTGAGATCGCCGTCGTTCTCGGGATCCGACCACAGCTCGAGCGTCACGCCGACCGCCTGCGCGCCCCCCCGCGCGACCAGCAGCGCAGCGACGGCGCTGTCGACGCCGCCGCTCATCGCCACCAGCGTGCGGCCGTCCTGGCGCGCGAGCGCCGCGCGCTCGCGCGCGCCGGCGCCCAACGCGCGGTGCAGCGCGTCGGCGGCGAGCTCGGCGGCGTGGCGCTTGGCGGCGCTCAGCCCGCCGAGCTCACGCGCGATGTCCTCTGCGCCGATCCGTGCGGCATCGAGCAGCGCCGCGCCGCGCACGAGGCTAACGATGGCGCTGCCGGCCGCGACGGTGGCACCGCAGCCGCTTGCGTCGAAGCCAGCGTCGCGGATGCGGCCCTCACGGCTGTGCGGATCGAGCGCGATCGAGACGCGGATCAGGTCTCCGCACGCGGCACCGCCGGCGGCACCGGTGAACGCGTCATCCGGCGTGTGCCCGCGTCCGAGCGGGCGTTCGAGATGGTCGATCAGGTCCTCGGCGAGGGTGCTCACCCCGCGAGTGTAAGGCTCCGCGCGCGGGCGTCAGGTCCGCGCGTTGCGGATTTCGTCGATCGCCTGTTCGATCGAGAAGGCGTCCTGCAACCCGGTCAGCTCGGTCGTCTGGCCACTCTTGTTGACGATCAGGATCGTCGGCGTGGCCGCCACCTGCACCTGCTGTGTGATCGAGCCGAACGACGAGATCTCGTTCGGAGTCGCCCGGAAGGCGGCGAACCTCTTCTGTAGTTCCAGACCCGAGCGTTCGAGCGCCTTGCGCACCTTCGGCACGTTCGCGAACGGGCGGATCAGATGGTGCACGGCCTCGAGCAGCTTGAGTTCGCGATTGACGGCGACGTCGTCCGCGGCCTTCGGGTTCCAGAACAGGACGACCGCGATCTTGCCTTCGTCGAGCGCGCGTTCGACGAGCGCTTGGCGGGCGGGGATGCGTCCGGCGCCCGTCGTCGATTTGATCGGCTGCTTGACGGTGGCGGGGGCGGCGGTGGTCGAGGTCGGCGTCGAGGTCGATGCGTGCGTGGCCGCGCCGCTCGTGGCGGTCGTGCCGGGGTGAGTGGCGGTCTTCGCCGGCGTGGAGGTCGCGCCGGCAGAGGCCGAGCCGGAGCTGCCCGTCGATTCGCCGGAGGCCCTGGCGGACTTTTCTTCGAGCTGGCGGTTGTTGCGTTCGGTGACGGTGACCGCGCCGTTAGCCTTGGCGATCGCGTGGCTGAGACCCTTCAGGCCGGGCGCGGAGCCGAGCGTTCTGCGCTTGGGCGTGGTGGCCGAGGCTGAAGGGGCGGGCGTCGCTGGTGCGCTAACGGTCGTGGACTGCGAGGAGCTCGAGTTACTCGATTTCCCATGCAGGGCAAACACCCACACGGCCGCGAACAGGCACACGGCCACGAGGGCGATCTGAAACGGACGGGAGATCTGCGCCATCTCCCCCAGCTTCGGCATTCGCGCGAGAAAAGTTGAACGTCGAATGAGGGCTTGGACGGGTTTGGGCGCCTCCAGTTCGCTCGCGGGCCTGCTGATGCGCCAAAGCGCACGAGCTGGAGGCAGTCGTCACAGCGCGTGGTGGCTGCGCAGGACCGCGTGCACGACCGTGTTCGCCGCGACCGTCTGCTGCCCGCCGCCCTGCATGTCCTTGAGGACCGTCTGCTCGTCGCCGACGATCGCCACATAGCGCGCGCCGAGAGCATCGGCGTGGCCGAGCTGCCCTTTTAGCGAGCGCCCGCCGAGGTCCATCTGCGCCGAGAGCCCCGCTGAGCGCGCCTCGCTGAGCAGGGCGAACGCGGCGCCGCGCAGCTCCTCGCGCGAGCCGTCGAGCGCGACGAACAGCTCGACGGGGGCGAGGACGGTGGCGTGAGCCGCGACCTCGCTGGAAGCGCCGATCCGCGAGCGCTCGCCGGCGAGCATGATCCGCTCGATCCCCGCCGCCCAGCCCATCCCGGGCGTGGGCGAGCCGCCGAGGCGCTCGATGAGCCCGTCATAGCGACCGCCGCCGCCGACACCGCTCTGCGCCCCGAGCTCATCGGAGGTGAACTCGAACACGGTCCGTGTGTAGTAGTCCAGGCCGCGCACGAGCGTCGGGTCGATCTCGTAGGCAACGCCCGCTACGTCCAGCAGCCGACGCACCTGCGCGAAGTGCTCGGCGTCGTCGGCGTCCAGGTGCTCGAGCAGCAGCGGCGCGGTGCGCATCACGCTCTGGGTGTCCGCGTCGTCGGAGTCGAAGGCGCGCAGGGGGTTCAGCTCGATCCTGCTGCGGACATCGTGCGACAGCGATGCTTCGTTGGCGCGCAGGTGGGCTTGCAGGCGCTCGCGGTACTCGCCTCTCGCGTGCGCGCTGCCGAGGCTCGACAGGCGCAGCCTGAGCCCCATGACGCCCGCCTCGGCGAGCAGCGCGGCGAGCAGCGCGATCGACTCGGCGTCGACCGCCGGGTCCTCGGAGCCGATCGACTCGGCTCCAACCTGCCAAAACTGCCGGTAGCGGCCGGCCTGGGCGCGCTCGTGGCGGAAGAAGCTCGACAGGTACCACAGCTTCACCGGCTGGCGGCGCTTGTGCATTCCGTGCTCCACGTAGGCGCGGCAGACGGGGGCGGTGCCCTCGGGCCGCAGCGTGAGCGAGCGTCCGCCCTGGTCCTGCAGCGTGAACATCTCCTTGCGTACGATGTCGGTCGACTCGCCGACCCCGCGGGCGAACAGCTCGGTCGCCTCGAACGCCGGCGTCTCGATCCGCTCGTAGCCGGCGCTCTCGAGGATCGAGCGTGCGCGCGCCTCGAGGGAGGCGCGCTGGGAGGCCTGCTCGCCGAGCACGTCGTAGGTTCCGCGCGGCGCTTTGATCCTCGGTGCGCTCAATGTCAGGCTGCCGGCGCGTCCGCGGCCGACCGCTCGGACATCGGCGCGCCGCGTTCGCGCAGCTCGCCGAGGAACGGGTTGCTCTCGCGCTCGCGCCCCAGGGTGGTGACGGCCATGTGCCCGGGATACACGACGGTCTCGGGGTGGTAGGACTGCAGCAGGCTGCCGATCGAGCGCTCCAGCGTCGCCCAGTCCCCGCCCGGCAGGTCCACGCGCCCGACGGATCCCTGGAACAGCACGTCGCCGGACAGCAGCGCTCCGGGGATCGCGTAGGTGAGGTGACCGGGGCTGTGGCCGGGAGTGAAGATCACCTCAATGTCAATGCCGGCCAGGCTCAGGCGCTCGCCGCCGGCGAGCGTGTGATCGGCCTCGTAGCTCTCGAACGGACCGAATCCGGGGGGAACCCAGCTCATCACGTCCGCGAGCACCGGCCGCTCGATCTCGGGGCAGTACACCGGCGCACCGGTCGCGCGTGCGAGCGGCGCGACCGCGCCGATGTGGTCGAAGTGGCAGTGGGTGATGAGGATCGCCTCGATCTCCACGCCCAGCGCCTGGACGGCCTGCGTCAGGCGCTCCGCCTCGTCTCCCGGGTCGATCAGCAGCGCGCGCGTGGAGTCGCCGCCGCCACGGACGATGTATGAGTTCTCCTGCACCGGACCGACGGTGAACGCGCGCACGTCCAGCCCGCTCGTCACGACGGCGCCCTTCCGCCCGCTTGGCTTGCCTTCTTGCGCTGGCGGCGGTCGTAGATGAACTTGTCGGAGTAGTAGCTGATGACGGTGTAGAGGGCGAGCACGACCGGGAACAGGCTGATCGCGCTGTTGGACTGTTTGAGCACGAGGATCACCACGAACAGCAGCACGATCGAGGCGATCATCGCCTTCAGGAACGCTCCTCGCCACGTGGGTGGACGGTCGCGCTTGTCCAGCAGCTGTTCCTTCTCACGTGCGAGCGCCTGGCGGTCGCCCTTCTTCTCCGCGGCGGTCGGCTTGCGCCCGGTGCGCCCGCGCGACTCGACCACGCCGGCCGCGTTGCCCCGATGCTTGGTCTGGCGTTTGCGCCTGGTCTGTGCCATCAACAGGAGCCTAGTGCGTTCTCGATCAGGTGGCGCGCGGGATCGAAGCCCGCCAACGGGATGTCTCCAGGAAAGCCCTCGAGCGCGGCGGCGGGCGCGAGCCCGACGAGCTCGGCGGAGACGACGTCGGCGTGGGCTCGAACGGCCGCGAGGACCGACGCCAGGGGCGTCTCGAAAGGACGCTCGACGTTCATCGACACCTGCGCCACATCGCCGCCGAGCGCGATGCCGATCGCGCGCACCCCCGGAAGACCCTGCTCGCCGCCCTCGCGGATCAGCGCGGCGACGCGACGCGCGTCCTGCACGTCCGCGGGCGGCGCCAGCTGAAGGTTGAACGCGACCAAGGGCGGGCGCGCGGCGAGCAGCGTCGCACCGGCGCTTGGGTGCATGCGCGGCGGTCCGAAGTCAGGCGCGATCGCGTCCTCCCCGCCCGCGATCCGCGCCCTCAGCCCGGCCACCCCGCCGCGTCGCAGCTCGGCGCGCGTGCGCAGCGAGTCGGGATCCCCGCCCGACAGCTCGTCGTACAGGAACACCGGCACCTCGAGCTCCTCCCCAATCCGGT
>Ga0302325_10003064_pt1 | contig 39843 bp, 33 predicted proteins | sample Palsa_T0_2_FD_201948 | JGI IMG/M metagenome (GOLD analysis project Ga0302325, IMG submission 201948) | Peat permafrost microbial communities from Stordalen Mire near Abisko, Sweden - Palsa_T0_2 | ecosystem: Environmental > Terrestrial > Soil > Palsa > Peat permafrost | place: Sweden: Abisko...
CGACCACTGACCTACGCAACGACGGGCTCATCCTCCAGCGTCCCCGCGCGCCGTCGCCAGGCGTAACGCATTGACCTCGTCGGGGGTGAGCTCCCTGACGCCTCCCGTGCGCAGCGACCCTAGCTCGAGCGGCCCGAAGCGGACGCGTACGAGCCTCCTCACGGGATGGCCGACCGCCTCGCACATACGCCTCACCTGGCGCTTTCGCCCCTCATGGATCGTGATCTCGAGCGCGTCGGCTGCGACGCGCTGGACAACGGCGGGCGACGTCCGGCCATCGTCGAGCTCGACCCCTTCCCGCAGAGCCCGGAGCGCCGGCTCGCGCACCGGCGGTCTCGACACCACGGCCCGATACGCCTTCGGAACTTCGAATCGGGGGTGCGTGAGCCGGTGCGCGAGCTCGCCGTCGTTCGTCAACAGGATCAGGCCGGTCGTGTCGATGTCGAGCCGGCCGACCGGGTACAGCCGGAGGTTCGCCGGCACCAGCGAGACGACCGTCGGGCGCCCCTGTGGATCGTGCGCGGTCGAGACGACGCCGGCCGGCTTGTTGACGGCGTAGACGACGCGGGCGGCGGGCACGCGCACCCGCGTGCCGTCAACGGCGACCCCGTCCTCGTCGGCGACGTCCCGTGCCGGGTCGGTGACGACGCTCCCTGCGACCGTCACGCGCCCGGCCCGGATCACCTCTTCCGCGGCACGCCGAGACGCAACTCCGGCGGACGCAAGGAACTTCCCAAGCCTCACGCTGCCACCATAGGCGACATATGGATCTCGAGCTTCTCGAACATACGCTGTCAGCGCGAGGCGAGCCCACCTTCCGCGCCCGCCAGATCTGGAGATGGGCCGCGCACGGCGCAGCTGCCTTTGATCAGATGACCGACCTGCCTCGCGGCCTCCGTGAGAGTCTGGCCGCGGAGGTCCCGTTCTCGACCCTCACCGTCGAGCAGGAGTCCCGGGCCCGGGACGGCACCGTGAAAGCACTCTTCCGCACCGGCGACGGCCGGCCGGTCGAAGCGGTGCTGATGGTCTACCGCGACGGCCGGCGGTCGCTCTGCATTTCGTCGCAGTCCGGGTGCCCGCTCACCTGCAGCTTCTGCGCCACCGGCCAGATGCGGTTCGCACGCAATCTCACGGCTTCTGAGATCCTCGACCAGGCGCTGCACTTCCGTCGCCTTGGCCCGGTCGATCACGCCGTCTTCATGGGGATGGGCGAGCCGATGATGAACCTCGACGGTGTCCTGGGCGCCTGCGCGAGGATGCCCGACGTCGGCATCACGCACCGGCGCACCGCGATCTCGACGGTCGGCTGGATTCCAGGCATCGAGCGTCTGACCGAGGAGCGGATGCCGATCCGATTGGCGCTTTCGCTGCACGCGGCGGATCCCGCGCTGCGCTCAGAGCTGATGCCGGTCAACGACCGCTACCCGCTCGCGGACGTACTTTCGGCATGCAGCGCGTTCTACGAGCGCAAGCGCCGCAAGGTGTTCGTCGAGTACGTGATGCTCGCCGGCGTCAACGACTCGCACGCTCAGGCCTCCCAGCTCGCCGACGCCCTGGATCCGCGCGTGTACAAGGTCAATCTGATCCCGTACAACCCGACGGGCTCGGCCTTCAGCGGTTCGAGCCCGAAGGCGATCGCGGCGTTCAAGGCGGAGCTCGACCGGCGCGGGCTCGACGCTACTGTGCGCCTCACCCGCGGCCGGGACATCGACGCGGCGTGCGGGCAGCTGGCGGTCAGGTCCTTTGACGGCACGCGTGGAGTCGGCGCGCCCGCGGACTCCACCGCGGCCGGGAGCTAGTGGACCGTCTCACTAACCGGGCGGTATGGCCCTGACGGAGCGAGAGACCACCTCCCCCCCGAGGGGCTTTGGACCGTAGCGCTGGAGGGCCGTCCGAAGAGTCATCGCTGCTGCTCCCCACGGCGGCATTATGCACCTTATGATCCGGGCGCACGAGAGGCCGCAGGGGACCGAAGCACGGCTCGCAGGAAGAACTCCGATGTCTCGATCACCACGAACCCTCAGCGCCGCGATCCTGCTGTCATTGGCGGTGCTGTTCTGTGCCGCGCAGGCCGGCATTTCCGAGGCCGCCGCTTCGACGCCGACGAACCTGCTGACCGATGGCGGGTTCGAGGCCGGGGGGACGGACTGGACGCCGCTGCCTGCCGGGGGCGGCGTTGTCAACCTCGCCAACTACACCAATGCGAGCGCCCACGACGGCACCCACTACGAGGAAGCTAACACCAGCACCGACGGCGGCTCGATCTACCAGGACGTCCCCGTCAGCATGGCCGCCGGCCAATCCGCCACCTTCTCGATCTGGGCCCGCCTCGCGCCCGGCATAGCCCCGACGGGCCAAAACGTCGACCTCTGCCTCTGGGCACTCACCAGCACCCCCAAGGCCGCCTGCCAGGACAAGGCTCTCACCAACACCTGGCAACAGCTCGACGCCACCGCCACAATGCCCTCGGCGACCAGCACGCTACGCGCCCAGCTCTACATGTCCGGCCGCGGCAACATCGACTTCGACGGGGGCGTGCTGTCGGCCGACCTGCTGTTGGACGGTGGGTTCGAGTCGGGCGGTCTCGGCTGGCGGACATACCCCGTGAACGGCGGCGTTGTCAACATGGCCAATTACGCCAACTCGACCGCCCACGACGGCACCCACTACGAGGAAGCTAACACCAGCAACGATGGCGGCTCGATCTACCAGGACGTTGCGGTCAGCATGGCCACCGGACAATCCGCCACCCTCTCTGTCTGGACGCGTCTCGCCCCCGGCGTCACCCCGACCGGCCAAAACGTCGACGTCTGCCTCTGGGCGCTCACCAGCCCCCCCAAGGCCGCCTGCCAGCAGAAGACCCTGACCAACGCCTGGCAGCAGCTCCAGACCACGGCGACGATGCCCGCGGCCACCACCACCTTACGCGTGCAGTTCTATATGTCCGGCCGCGGCAACATCGACTTCGACGGTGCCAGCCTGACCCCGGATCTGCTGACCGATGGCGGGTTCGAGGCCGGGGGGACGGGCTGGACGCCCCTGCCCGCCGGCGGCGGCGTTGTCAACCTCGCCGGCTACGAGAACGCGAGTGCCCACGATGGCACCCATTACGAGGAATCCAACACCAGCACCGACGGCGGCTCGATCTACCAGGACGTCCCGGTCAGCCTGAGTACCGGACAGTCCGCCACCTTTTCGGTCTGGGCCCGCCTCGCCGCCGGCGTCACCCCGACCGGCCAAAACGTCGATCTCTGCCTCTGGGCACTCACCAGCCCCCCCAAAGCCGCCTGCCAGGACAAGGCCCTCACCAACACCTGGGAGGAGATCCAGGCGACGGCAACGATGCCCTCGGCGACCAGCACCCTCCGGGCCCAGCTCTACATGGACGGCCGCGGCAACATCGACTTCGACGGCGCCGGCCTCGGCGCTCCGCAGACGGCCGACGAGTTCTATACGCCGCAGTCCACAGCCGCGCCGGTGGTGACCGGGTCGACCAGCATCGGCTCGACCTTGGCCTGCTCGCAGGGCGCGTGGGCGAACGGCCCAACCTCCTTTAGCTACGCTTGGCGCGACGACGGCGACACGATCGCCGCCGCGACGTCGTCCTCCTACAGGGTTACACAGGCCGACGCCGGGAACCAGCTCACCTGCGCGGTCACCGCCAGTAATCCAGCGGGCAGCGCCACGGCCGTCTCGAGCCCTGTGACGGCCCGGACTGACCCCACCGTCAGGGTGCCCGTCGACAGTCAGCTTCCGACGTCACATCGGCGGCGAGAGCTGAAGGTTAAGATCGTAATCAGCTGGACCTGGAATCACGCGCGGACGCGGCTCGTACGAATCCGGGTGGGGCGTTTGCCGCGTCACTCAACGATCACGGTCGCGTGTAGCGGCAAAGGGTGCAGGGCACGCGCGTATGCGGCAGATCAGCGGCACCTCGCGTCGCTGCTCAAAGCACTCGACGGGACCCGTTATCACGCAGAAGATCGCCTCTTGATCGTCGTGCGGGCTCCCGGCCGCTCGGCGCAGCGGGTCGAGGTGATCATCCGTAACGGCCGGGTGCCGGCTTACAAGCTTCTCTAACCGAGTTCAGCCGGCGCCGGCCCGAGCTTCTCCAGCCCGCAGCAGCCGCTCGCGCAGCTCCGCCTCGATCTCGGGTGAGGGGTCGAACGCCGACGCATCGGGCAACTCGTCGAGCGTCCGGAGGCCGAACAGCCGTAGAAACAGCTCTGTGGTGCGGTAGAGGATCGCGCCGAACTGCGAGCGGCCGCTCTCCTCGATCAGCCCGCGCTCGAGCAGTGTCGCCGCCGCTGATTCCGCGTTCACGCCCCGGATCCGTGCGATCTCGGGGCGCGAGACCGGCTGCAGGTAGGCGACGATCGCAAGCGTCTCGGCCTGGGCGGGCGTCAGCGGCGGCGTGCGCGGCTTCGCGAGCAGGCGCCGCGCAGCCGGATCTGCGTCCGGGTGACTCGAGAGCTGGTAGCCGCCGGCGAGTTCGCGCAGGACCAGCCCGCGCCGCTCGAACTCATAGTGCTCGCGCAACCGTTCGAGAGCGGTCACGACCTCGTGCAGCTCGCACTGCACCGCGTCGGCCAGCGCCGCCGCATCAACCGGATCAACCGACAGAAACAGCAGCGCCTCAACCACCCGCTCCACCTCAGCCGTCAAGCAACACCCCCAGCAGGCCCCGCCATCCGGACCCGCCCCCCACCCGCAGCCCCAGCCCCAACCTCAGCCCGCCCGACGGCCGCGAGTTCGGCCGACCCACCGCCGACTCCACGACCGCCACCACCAGCCGAACTCGCAATTGAAACGGCGCCAGCCGGTTCAACGGCGCCAGCCGGTTCAACGGCGCCAGCCGGTTCAACGGCGCCAGCCGGTTCAACGGCGCCAGCCGGTTCAACGGTGACAGGCCCGAACGGCTCCTCCTGGCTCCACGTCAGTTCGCCCTGCTTGTAGAGCTCGAGCAGCGCGAACAGCGTGACCGCGATCGTGACGCGGTCGACGTGCTCGACTGCCTCGTCGAAATCGAACCGCCCACGCCGGAGCATCGTCCGAAGGTGCGCGAGCCGCTCGCCGACGCTGACCTTCGGAGCGATCAGATGCCCGACGTCGATCGGCTCTGGCATCAGCAGCATCTCGCCGAGCGCCCGCCCCAGCACGGCCGGGTCGTACACGGCGCTCGCCTCGGCGAGCGGCGCGCGCCGCAGGCCGGCGGGCAGCGGCGCGGATCGGAAGCGGTATCCCTCCTGTGCTCGCAGGCCGTCGGCGAGGTACCCCGCGGCGGCGCGGTAGCGGTGGGCGTCGAGCAGGCGCGCGAGCAGCTCCTCGGCGGCGTCGCCGGGATCGAGCTCGATCAGCTCCTCCTCCTCACCCGGCAGCATCAGCCGCGACTTGAGCTCGAGTAGCGCCGCGATCAGGACCAGGAACTCGGTCGCCAGCTCGAGGTCGAGCTCACCGCGACGCTCGAGATGGTCGATGTAGCTGATCACGATCTCGGCGAGAGCGACCTCGAGCAGATCGATCTCCTCGCGCAGGATGAGCGTCAGCAGCAGGTCGAACGGGCCCGCGAAGACGTCGAGGTCTAGTTCAAGGTCGGCGACGCTCACTGACTGCGCAAGGCTACTGCCGGTGCCGGACCGCGGGCGAGCGGGGTCCTACTCCCATCGCTTCGCGCACGTCGGCGAGCGTGTCGGCGGCGATCGGGCGCGCCTTTGCGGCGCCCTGCTCGAAGATCTCCTCGAGCGCGTCTTCGTCCGCCCGCAGGGCCTCGAACCGATCGCGTACGGGCGTCAGGTAGTCGGCTACGGCGTCGCCCACGGCCTGCTTGAAGGCTCCGTATCCGGACCCCTCGAACTCCCGTTCGACCGTGTCGAAGGAGATGCCTCGCACAGCCGCGAGGATCTCGATCAGGTTGGAGACCCCCGGCTTGTCGGGCGCGCGCACGATCTCCTTGCCAGAGTCGGTTACGGCTGATCGGAACTTCTTGGCGATCGCGGAAGGCACGTCGAGTAGGAGCACGGTACCCTGCTCGCTGCCCCTGGTGGTGGACATCTTGCGGTCCGGATATTGCAGGTCCATGATCCGCGCACCCACCTCCGGGATCCGGGCCTCGGGCACCACGAATGTCTTGCCGAAGCGTGCGTTGAACCTCAGCGCGATGTCGCGCATCAGCTCGATGTGCTGGCGCTGGTCTTCCCCGACCGGCACTTCGTCGGCTTGGTAGGCGAGCACGTCGGCGGCCTGAAGCACCGGGTAGAGGAACAGGCTTGCGGAGACCAGCTCGCGCTGAGCGCCGGACTTCTCCTTGAACTGATTCATCCGGTTCAGATCACCGTATGCGGTGACGCTGCACAGCAGCCAGCACAGCTCCGTGTGCTCCTGCACATCCCCCTGGCGAAAAAAGATGCAGCGATCGGGATCGAGCCCGGCGGCGAGCAGGGTGGCTGCGGTGTCGTACACGGACGCCCGCAGGTCAGCCGGCTCGTATGGCACGCTCGTCGCGTGCAGGTCGACGATGCAGTAGATCGCATCGCCGCGGTCCTGCCCGGCGACGTACTGCGTGATCGCGCCGATGTAGTTGCCGAGGTGCTTGCGGCCGGTCGGCTGGATGCCCGAGAAGATGCGCATGGTGAACGCGGCAGGCTAGCGGTTGCGGTCCGTAGCCTGGCCGGTGTCGTCCAGCGCCGCCGGCAATTCAGCCGACCGGAAGCCCCACGCCGCTCGACGGACGCTGAGCGGCGCTCGCCGGTTTGCGGTCGCGCGCCAGCAGCGCCGCGGCGACCACCCCGCCCACGGCGCCACACGCGTGGTCCTGCCACGAGATGCCGTATTGGGGCACGATGCTCTCGAGCAGCGCTCCGCCCCAGACGACGCCGACGATGCCGCCGACGAACAGTTCGAGCAGGCTGCGATTGAACACGCCGCGAGCGAACAGGTAGGTGGCGTAGCCGAATACGACGCCGCTCGCGCCGACGATCTCCTCTTTCCCGGGCGCGATCAGCCACGTTCCGAGCCCGGCCACCACGATCACGATCACCGTCACCGCAGCCAGGCGCCGCGCCCCCTCGAGCGCGATGATCACGCCCATGAACACGAACGGGACGGTGTTCGACTCGAGGTGCTGGAAGCCGAAGTGCAGGAACGGCGCGGTCAGGATTCCCCACAGGCGGCCGACGTTGTGCGGGTAGATCGCCCCGTCCTTGTCGAGGCCCTGTCCATCGATCTTGTTGATCACCTCGATCACCCACATCATTACGACGATCGTCGCCAGCAGCTGCAGGCCGCCGAGCTGGAGCTCGCCACGGCGACGGCGGGCGGGGGTGGCGGCGGTGGCAGTCATCGCTCAGATAATGGTGTCACAACGCGATCCGCCGGCCCGGAGGCCAAACCGGCACTAGCCGAGCGCCTCGACAGCAACCGCCATCGCCACCTCGGCTCGCTCCCTCAGCGACGCCGCCAGGACGAACTCGCCTGGCGTGTGGGCCCCTCCCCCGCGCGGCCCGAGCCCATCGACGCTCAGCGGGATCGAGGCCGCGAAGTGGCTCGCGTCGCTGGCGCCGCCGCGCGGCACGCCGAGAATCGTTCGACCGAGCCGCGAACTGGCGCGTGCGAGCACCGGCGCCGTGACCTCCTCGGTGTCCATGCCCGGCCACAGCCGGAGCATCGTCGCCTCGAGCGTGGCGCCGCCTACCTCGTCGGGCACGGCGGCGAACACCGCCTGGAACGCCTCGAGCCGGTCCGCGCGAAGATCACACATCAGCTCGCCAGCCGCCGGGACGACGTTAAATGCGGTGCCGGCGTGCAGCACGGTCGGGACGGCGCTCAGCCGATCGGGCCCGCGCGGGTCGTGGTGGGCGGCCACGGCCTGGGCGGCTGCGGCAACCGCCAGGAGCGCGTTGCGCCCCTGATCGGGAGCGCTGCCGGAGTGCGCGGCACGTCCCGCCGCCCTCACGCGCAGGGTCCCGGCCGCCTTGCGCCGGACTACGACGGCTTCCTCGCCGCCCGGCCCGCGCTCACCGGCCTCGAAACACAGGCAGGCGTCGAAACCCGCGAAGCGCTCGGTGTGGGTGAACGGTGCCGTCCGCCATTCCTCGTCGGTAACGAGCAGAACAGCCAGCTCCGCGAACCTCTGCGGACGCGTGGCGAGCGCTCTCGCCACCCCGAGCGCCAGCACCACCCCGCCTTTCATGTCGGCTGTGCCGGAGCCGTAGAGCCTCTCCTCCTTACGCTGCATCGGGGCGTGGGCCTCATGCGCGAAGACGGTGTCGACGTGCCCGAGCAGGAGGATCCGTCGCTCGCCGGCGCCGGCGAGCGTGGCGAGGAAATCGGGTGCGCCCCCGGGCGTGGAGCACGCCACGCGCTCTCTCGTCGCGCCGGCGGGCAGCAGCTCCCTGCACACGGCGATCGCGTCCTCGGCTCCAGCGAGATCGCCGGAGGGTGAAGACACGCCGACGAGAGCCTCGAGCTCGCTCTCGGCGCGCGCCGCAATCTCGGCCGCAGCCTCGGCGATGATCGGATCCACCATCCGGGCACTGTATCCGCGACACGGCGTTCGACTAGTCTGCAGCGCGTGAGCGACGACTGGCGACTGCGTATCGAGCTGCACCATGCCGGTGCGGCGGCCGAGCTGACCGAGCTGCTCGATCAGTCAGAGGACGACCTCGAAACCTCGTATCACGACCGCGTGGCGCTGTCACGCGACGGCACCCAGGTGTTCGCCTATACCGGTACCAGGGAGCTCGCGGAGCGTGTGGAGGAGCTGATCCGCTCGCTCGCGTCCGCACATGACTGGGAGGTCGAGCCCGAGCTGAAGCACTGGCACCCGACGGCGGAGGAATGGGAGGACGCGGACAAGCCCCTGCCGGCGGGTGACGCCGCGAGCGCCGCAGAGCACGCCGAGCTGATCGCGCGGGAGCGCGCCGAGGTCGCCGCGCACGGCTATCCCGAGTTCGAGGTGCGCGTCGAGCTTCCGTCACACCGTGACGCCGTGCAACTCGTCACAAGGCTCCGCGAGGAGGGACTCCCCAACGTCCACCGCTGGAAGTACGTGCTGGTGGGCGCAACCGACGAGGACTCCGCCGCCGCGCTCGCCCAGCGCTTGCGCGGTGAGGCTCCGGCAGCGAGCACCGTCACGGTCGAGGGGACGTGGAAGGCGGTCCGGGCAGAGCAGCCGTTCAACCCGTTTTCCGTCTTCGGCGGCATGGCCGGGTGACCGGCGCGAACGGAAGCTGACCTGCCGTGCGTCCGTGGTCCGTGCAACCCGCCGGCCGCTTCGACGAGCTGACCCTCGCCAGCGAGGCGCTGCAAGGCAACCCGCTCGGTGATCCCTCGGAGCGGCCGCTGTGGGTTTACCTTCCGCCCGGTTACGAGGAGGACCCCGACCGGCGTTATGCGTCGGTGTACGCGATCCAGGGCCTCACCGGTCAGCTCGACATGTGGCGTAACCGTTCCGCGTTTCGCCCGAGCTTCCTCGAGCTCGCTGACGAGCTGTTCGCGGCCGGCGAGGCGCCTCCCTGTGTGCTTGTGTTCGTCGACTGCTGGACCTCTCTCGGCGGCAGCCAGTTCCTCGACTCGCCCGCCACCGGGCGTTACCACACCTACCTGTGCGACGAGATCGTGCCATTCGTCGACCGGCGCTACCGCACGCTGAACGCGCCCGGGCACCGGGGCATCATCGGCAAGTCGAGTGGGGGCTACGGGGCGATGGTGACGCCGATGCTGCGCCCCGACCTGTTCGGCGGACTCGCGACGCATGCCGGTGACGCCCTGTTCGAGGTCTGCTACCTGCCAGAACTGCGCGACGCTGCCCGCGCACTCCGTGATCACCACGACGGATCGTTCGACGGTTTCTGGGCGGACTTCCGCAGCCGTCCCGCGTTCTCCCAGGGCGCAGACGCGACGCTGATGAACGTGTGGTGCATGGCGGCGTGCTACTCGGCCGACGAGGACGGCACGGTCCGCCTGCCGTACGACCCGCTGACCGCCCGACTCGACGACGAGGTCTGGGAGCGCTGGCTGAAATGGGACCCCGTTCGGATGGCCCCGCGACATGCCGAAGCGCTGCGAGCGATGCGCGCGATCTACATCGACGCCGGCAAGCACGACGAGTACTTCCTCGACCTCGGCGCCGAAGCGTTCCGGCGCGCGCTCGAGCAGATCGGCGTCACCGACGTCCGCTTCGAGCTGTTTGACGGCGGTCACGGCAGCATCGAGTACCGGTACCCGATCGCGTTGAAGTACCTCGCGGAGCGGCTCTCGCCGTAGTAGCACGCCGCCGGGCGTGCGATTGTCAAGCGCGCAGCAGTTATGTCTCATGCGTGTGACTTCTGGCCCGAATCTGCTCGCACCAGATTCTGGCGTGATGAGAACCCGACGATAGTTGTCGACAACTCATCACGACCCCAAGGTACTCACTCGCAGTGTGGCGATACCACCCCAGCGATCAGCGTCCTTCGTAGCCGTACGAGCGACTGACGCTCCCCTGCTTCGCCGCCACCCACCGAGCTCCCACGACACAGCACTACTAGAGCCACTGTCTAAAGCCGCGCGAGCACGTCCTGCGGCGACATCTCACCCGGCCGCGCGCCGCGGCTGAGCGCGTCCCGCGCGAGCGCGCAGAGCAGCTCGTTGACAGGCGTCGGCACGCCGTGCAGGCGCCCCCGCAGCACTATCTCGCCGTTGAGATAGTCGGTCTCGATGCTCTGCGTGCCGCGCGTGAAGCTCTGCCAGGTCGAGCCGCCGCCGCGCTCGCGGCCTGCGATCTCACCCAGCCTGAGCAGATCGCCGCGGCGCTCGGCGTCCTCCTCGTCGCTCGCGAAGTCGATTCCGGCGGCGAGCAGGCATGTCCGACCCTCCTCGCGGGCCCGCGAGACGAGCTCACCGTTGCCGGAGTCATGACCGCACAAGGCCTCGACCACGTTGCCGAGGTTCATCAGCAGCTTGGCGTACTTCCAGCGCATGATCCGCGGCCGGGGAAGTGAGCTGAAACGGGATGCCGCGAGCGAGCTCGTCACCTCCTCTGACCATGAGTCGACGCCCTGCGGACACCGGCCGACGTCGATCGCGCCCGTCACCGGCGTCGAGTAGGCCTGCACTACACCGGGCTCGAGGTGCGCCGTCGGGCACATCACGATCGCGCCGTAGACACGGCCAAACGTACGCAGTGCGAGCCGCTCGTTCTCGACCCCGTTCTGGAGGCACACGATCGGGACGTACGGCGGCGCGGCCGCGGCGAGCGCGCCGAGCGCCCCGGCGGTGTCCTGTGTCTTCATCGCCAGCAGGACCACATCGAACTCGCGCCACGGCACCGCCGCCGCATCCTCGAACACGGGGATCTCGAGCGTGACACTTTCCTCGGGTGTCTCGAGCCGCAGGCCGTCGACTGCGATCGCCTCGTAGTGGGCGCCGCGCGCGATCAGGATGACCTCGTACCCCGCCTGGTACAGCCGCGCGCCAACGACCCCACCGATCGCGCCGGCACCAAACACAATGAACCTGAACCGCACCGGCCCTACAACGCCCCTTACAACGGTTGCCGGATCACCGGCCGCCGCGCGGCCGCGGCCTCGTCCAGGCGCCTGACCGGCGTCGTGTACGGGGCGTTCAGCGCGATGTCGGGATCCTCGCGTGCCTCGCGCAGGATCTCGACGACCACCTCCACGAACCGATCGAGCGTCTCCTTGGTCTCGGTCTCCGTCGGCTCGATCATCAGTGCCTCCTCGACGACGAGCGGGAAGTACACGGTCGGCGGGTGAATGCCGAAGTCGAGCATCCGCTTGGCGAGGTCGAGCGTCCTGATCCCCAGCTCGCGCTTCATCGGCGCTCCGGAGAGGACGAACTCGTGCATGCACACCCGGTCGTACGCTGCCGGCAGGTACTCGGCCACGCCCGCCTCACGCAGCTTCGCGAGCAGGTAGTTCGCGTTCAGCACCGCGACCTCGGAAACCTCGCGCAGCCCCTCCTCGCCGAGCGATCGGACGTAGGCGTAAGAGCGGACGAACACGCCGTAATTACCTTGGAAACCGCGTAGCCGGCCGATCGACTTGGGCCGGTCGTGGTCGAGGTCGAAGAAGGGGCCGTCGCCGTTCGCTCCCTCACGGCGGACGACCTGCGGTCGCGGCAGGTAGGGCTCGATCCGGTCAGAGACGGCGATCGGACCCGAACCGGGGCCGCCGCCCCCGTGCGGCTGGGTGAAGGTCTTGTGCAGGTTGAAGTGGACAATGTCGAACCCCATGTCGCCCGGCCTGCAGATGCCCATGATCGCGTTCAGGTTCGCGCCGTCGTAGTACAAGGTCGCGCCGACGCCGTGCACGATCCGCGCGATCTCCTCGATCCCGGTCTCGAACAGCCCGAGCGTGCTCGGGTTGGTCAGCATCAGGCAGGCGACATCCGTGTCCGCCTTCGCGCGGAGGTCGTCCAGATCGACGTTCCCGCGCGCATCGATCCCGACCTTGACGACCTCGTAGCCGCCCATCGTCACCGTCGCGGGATTCGTGCCGTGCGCGGTGTCGGGCGTCAGCACCTTGGTTCGCTGCTCCCCGCGGTCCTCATGGTAGGCCCGCGTGAGCAGCACCCCGGCGAGCTCACCGTGCGAGCCGGCGCTCGGCTGCAGCGACACGTGCGGAAGTCCCGCGACCTGACCGAGCACCCGCTGCAGGTTCCACATTAGCTCGAGCGCGCCCTGAGCGCGGTGCGGATGCTGGAGCGGGTGGAGCTTGGCATGACCGGGCAGCGCGGCCACCCGCTCGTGCAGCTTCGGGTTGTGCTTCATCGTGCACGAGCCGAGCGGGTAGAAGCCGGTGTCGAGGTCGAAGTTGCGCTTCGAGAGCCGGTTGAAATGACGGACGATCTCGGGCTCGGAAACCTCAGGCAGGCGCGGCGGCTCACTGCGGCGATACTCGGCTGGCAGCAGCTCGTCGAGCTCGTAATCGGGCACGTCGAGCTCCGGCGCGACGAACGCGCGCCGTCCCGGCTTCGAGCGCTCGAAGATGGTCAGGCCATCGTCAGCGGCTCGCGAGACGTTGGCCGCCAGGCCAACGTCCAAGGGAGGCGAAGCCTCCCCGTTCATGCGGGCACCCGCACGCCGCTCCGCTCCGCCGCCACCGCGGCGCCGAGCACGTCGGCCAGCCGGTCTATGTCGGCCCGCGTGCGGCGCTCGGTAATCGCGACGAGCAGGCCGTCTTGGTGCTCGGGATAGTCCCGGGCGAGCGAGTAGCCGGGATTGACGCCCGCGGCGAGGCAGCGGTCGATCACACGCGCGACGGGCGCGTCGAGTCTCAGCGCGAGCTCGCGCACGACCGGGCGCTCGTGCAGGAGCGATACGCCGTCGATCGAGGTCAGCCGTTCGCGCGCGTACGCGGTCCGCTTCAGCATCAGCTCGGTCAGCTCGACGATCCCGCGCCGGCCGAGCCAGCTCAGGTAGATCACCCCCGCAAGCGCGTTCAGCGCCTGCGAGGTGCAGATGTTCGATGTCGCCTTCTCGCGCCGGATGTGCTGCTCGCGTGTCTGCAGGGTGAGCACAAAGCCGCGCTTGCCGTCCACGTCACGCGTCTCGCCTGCGATCCGCCCTGGCATCCGGCGCAGCAGTGCGTCGGTCGCAGCGAAGAAGCCGAACGACGGACCGCCGAAGTCGAGCCGGTTGCCGAGGGTCTGCCCCTCTCCGACCGCGATGTCGACGCCGCATTCGCCGGGCGATTTCAGCAGCGCCAGCGGCAGTGGGTCACACGCGCAGATCGTCAGCGCGCCTGCATCGCGAGCGGCGGCCGCGAGCCCGGTCAGGTCTTCGACCGCGCCGAGGAAGTTCGGCTGCTGCACGATCACAGCGCTGACGTCATCGCCGAGCTCGGGCAGTACGGTCGCGCCGGCGCGCAGCGGCGCCTCGACGACCTCCGTCCCCCAGCCCCGGGCGAGCGTCCGCACGGTCTCCCGCGAATGGGGATGGACGCCTCTGGAGATCACGAACCGAGACCGGCCGTTGCTGACCTTCGCGACATAGCCGGCTGCGCCGACCGCGCTCGGGCCTTCGTACACCGATGCATTCGAGACCGGCAGGCCGGTCAGCTCGGAAATCGCCGTCTGGTACTCGAACATCGCCTGCAGCCCGCCCTGTGAGATCTCGGGCTGGTAGGGCGTGTATGGGGTCAGGAACTCGGACCGCTCGATGATCGAGTCGATCAGCGCCGGGACGTAGTGGTCGTACATTCCGGCGCCGAGGAAGGACAGCTCGTCCTCGGCGGAGACATTGCGTGCGGCGAGAGCCCGGAGCTCCTCGTAGACCTCCTGCTCGGAATGGCCGGGGCCGATCCCGAGCGCCCCATCAACCACGGACTCGAGCCTCAGGCCTGCAGGGATGTCGGTGAACAGGTCCTCGATCGAGCTGACGCCGATCGTCGCCAGCATCTCCGCGCGGTCCTCGGCGGTCGCCGAGACGTAGCTGCTCATGCGAGCGAGGCCTGGTAAGCGGCAGCATCGAGCAATGAGCTCGCCTCCTCGGGATCGGACAGCTTGACCTTCACCAGCCAGCCCTCACCGTATGGCTCGTCGTTGATCGTCTCCGGTTTGTCCGCGAGCGCCGTGTTGACCTCGATGACCTCGCCCGACAGCGGTGCGACGACGTCCGACACCGCCTTGACCGACTCGACTTCGGTGTACGGCTCGTCCTTGGTCACCGCGACGCCGACCTTCGGGGGCTCGAAGAACACGACCTCGCCTAGCGCATCCTGAGCGAACCAGGTGATCCCGAACGTGGCCTCTCCATCCTGCAGGCGAGCCCAGTCGTGCTCTGGGTGATAGAGGAGGTCCTCGGGATAGCTTGCGTCGGACATGCCGTTCAGGGTCCCTTCGTTCGGTAGAGGGGCTTGCTTTCGATCACTGCCGGGCGGGCGGTGCCGCGGACGTCGATCTCGATCCGCGTGCCGGGCGCCGCGTGCTCGGAGGGCACGTACCCCATCCCGATGCCGCGCTCGAGGCACGGCGAGAAGGTGCCGCTCGTGACGACCCCGCCGCCGCCGATCGGGTTTCCCTGGCGGGCGATGCCGGGACCATCGATCGCGAACGCCACGAGCTTCTCCGGCGTACCGGCGGCACGTGCGGCGGCGACGGCTTCCGCGCCGATGAACCCGGTCTCCTCCTTGCAGCACCAGCCGAGACCGGCCTCGATCGGGTTGCGTCGCTCGTCCATATCGTTGCCGTAAAGGTGAAAGCAGACCTCTAGCCGGAGCGTGTCTCTTGCCCCGAGGCCACACGGCGTCACCCCGGCGCCCACCAGTGCATCCCAGACCGCGGGCGCGTGCTCGGGATCGAGCAGCAGCTCAACCCCGTCTTCGCCGGTGTAGCCGGTCCCGCAGATGAGCAGTGGCGCGCCGGCGATGTCGCGCTGGCAACAGTGCATCCGCGGCGGCAGGGAGCCGTCCGCAAGTGCCGCGAGAAGCGACCGTGCGGCAGGTCCCTGGACCGCAAGCATCGCGAACTCCGCGGCGCGATCGATCACGTCGACGTCGAAGCCGGCGGCCTGCTCCTGCATCCAGGCCAGATCCTTTTCGTGATTGGCGGCATTGGTGACGGTGAGTAACTCGCAGTCGGCCAGCCGGTAGGTGAAGAGGTCGTCGAGGATGCCGCCGTCCTCGCGGCACAGCAGGCTGTACTGGGCGCCTCCCTCAGGGATTCGGCGAACGTCGTTGGACAGCACGCGCTGAAGGAACGCCGCCGCCTGTGGTCCCCGAGTCTGGACCTCGCCCATGTGCGAGACGTCGAACATGCCGGCGTGGCGCCGCACCGCCAGATGTTCGTCGCGGATGCCGGCGTACTGCACCGGCATCTCCCAGCCCGCGAACGGCACCAGCCTCGCGCCCGCAGCGGCGTGCCGCCCGTAAAGGGAGGTGCGGCGCAGGGCGGTCTCAGCGGTCGAGGGCACTGCCAAGCAGGCTAGTACAACGAGCCCCTGATCAGCCGTGATCGGCCGCCGCGCTCCGCTGCTGCCCGTCATCCAGCCATGTGACGGTCGTGCCCGACAGCTGCAAGCCCGCGAGCGGCGCGCTCGCACCGCTCTGAACGGCGGAGTCCAGCACGCGCCGGCCCCGGCTGTCGTGCAGGTCGACCTCGTACCGCGTCGACGGGTTCGATTTGAACACCGTCGTCGTCTCGATCGTCGTCGTCGCCCCTGCCGTCGTGGTGGTGCTCCCCGTGCTCGTCGTCGTCGCCGTAAAGCCGGTCGTGTGGGAGAGCCAGGCGACGGCCCCGCCCGGGCCGACCAGCAGCGAGTCGATCTGGAAGGCGGTATCGATCTCGGTCGGCGAGCTCGAGAGGTCGTCCCAGCCCAGCGGCACCGTCTCGCCCGCCAGGTCATCGATGAACCGGCCCCGAGCCAGATTGAATCCCAGCACGCTGTATGTGGTTCCGGCGTCCTCGTTGTAGAACGACTCCTCAAACGCCACGTAGTGACCGGCCGCGGCGAACCCGAACGCGCGCTTGACACCGAGGTCGTCGTAGCGCGAAGCCGTGTCGAGCAGTCGCAGCACGCCGCGGCCGCGCCAGCACGCCATGTAGGCGTCATCTGACTCGTCGTCTGTCCGGTGCGTGATCGTCACCTCCGAGGTCCGCAGCACGAGCTTCGACCCGGCGGGGGGATCGCAACGCGGTCGCCCGGAGACGAGCGGCTGCCAGTCGACGTGGCGTCCGCGCACGACGCCGATCCTGTGCGCCCGGCCGCCACCCGCGGCGACCACCGACACGTACCGTCCAGGGTCGAGGAACGCGACCCAGCGGGGTCCGGGGCGACCTCGCACCGACCCGGGACCGCGGGACAGACGCGCCTGCGAATCTTGCCGTCCGCGCCGACCAGCAGGATCCCGCCCCCACGTACCGGCTGAACCGCCAGCAGGCCGTCGCGACCCGGCCAGGTCGCGCTTGCGCTCGCGGGTACGAGCAGTGCCAGCAGGACGACCGAGATCCGCACGAGGGCGCGCATCACCCGAGCTGCGAGCTTCGCGGCTCGCCGTCGTCGAGCCAGCTGAACATCGACCCTGAGACGCTGAGCCCGGCGAGTGGCGCGCCCGGGGCGGCCTGCACGGCCGAATCGAGCACGCGGGTGCCATCGCCGTCGTTGACCGTCACCTGGTAGGTGGTGACGGGGTCATAGACGGTGGTGGTCGTGGTACTCGTCGTGCTCGTCCCGCCGGTACCGGTGCTCGTCGTGGTGGTGGTGGTCTCGGTGGTCGCGAACGTCGTCGCGTCCGAGATCCAGGCGACCGCGCCGGTCGGACCGATGACGAGCGAATCAACCTTGAAATGAGTGTGCGTGAGCGCAGGGTCGACCGGGCTGCTCCCGTCGACATACCCAGCGTCACCGTCGTCGAACAGTCGCCGGCCACTCGCCAGGTCGAATCCGACCACGCCGTACACATTCGGCGTGTCTCCGTAGTGGTCGCCGTTCATCAGTGTCTCGAAGGCGACGTAGGGACCACTCGCTTGAAAGCCGAAGTCCTCGTCGGTCGAGTAGCCGTCGTCGATGCCGCTGTCGATCAGCCGCAGCACGCCGCGGGCCCGCCAGCACCCCATGTAGATGAAGTCGGAGTTCGCGTCGTCGCGATACGTCACCGTGACGTCGCCGCGTACCAGCGACGTCGTGGTGTCGGTGATCCCGGTCGTGGCGGCCGGAAGCACGCATCGTGGCCTGCCGCGGACGATCGGCTGCCACGACAGGTGGGCGGCGCGCAGGTGTCCTACGCGATGGGAGCTCCCTCCTGCCGAGTCGATGATCGACACGCGATCGTGGCCGCCGAGGAACGCGATCCAGTGCGAGTTCGGCGACCAGACCGGCAGGCGCCCGGGCGCCAGCACGTGCACGGGACCGCCGGCTGCGCCCACCACCGCCACCGACCCGCCGTCATCGAACGCGATCGATCGCCCGTCCGGCGACCAGTCCGGAGCCGACCCTGGAACGAGCCGAACCGGATACCTCGAATCGGGGTGGAGGACGAAGATCCAGTCCTCCCCGCCGGCGCTGCGCACGAACGCGATCGCGCCGGTGACCGAGACAGCGGGCTGGAAGCCTCCCAGTGCGAGCGGCGGAGGATTCGGATCGAAGATGTTCACGCCGGCCGAGCTGAGCCCGTCGTCGCCCACCTCCCACAGACCGGGTTTCCCCGCTCCCCGGCCCGGGTCATCCCAGTACAACAGCGTGCCGCCACGCTCGTCGAACACCGGGGTCCCGAACGCGTTGCGGGCCCCGACGCCTTCTTCGCCCGCGGTGCAGCCCAGGCATCCGCCAAGCGCCGCGGCGATCGAGCAGTCCAGGCAGGAGCCATCGGCGTAGACGATCCCGAGCCGGTGGCCGGGAACGGCGAACGCCAGCTCGCGGCCGTCCGGCGACCACACCGGCCCGAGCACTCGTGGACACGACCGGCCGAGGCCGGGACACACCCGGCGAGCCAGCCTCCCTCGAGAACTGACGAGCTCGATCCCCGGCCCGTGCACCGGCTGGAGCGCCAGCAGGCCGTCTCCGCCGGGCCAAGCCGCCGTCAGGCGACAGCCGCCCGCGTGCGCGGCGTCAACTCAGCGATTGCGCAGGAACGACGGAATGTCGATGTCGTCGTCGCGGATCTCGAGCGAGTTCCGCTGCCTGGAGTCGAGCGTGACGTCACGGTCGCGCCGCTCGCGGCGGGTGGTCTCGCGCGCCGCGCTCGGATGGATGTGGCCGTGATCGAACCCGGTGGCGATGACCGTGACGCGGACATCCTCCCCGAGCGTGTCGTCGATCACGGCGCCGAAGATGATGTTGGAATTACTGTCCGCGGCGCTGGCGACGATCTCGGCTGCCTCGTTGACCTCGAACAGGCCGAGGTCGTGACCACCGGTGATGTTGAGCAGGATCCCGGTGGCGCCTTCGACCGATTCCTCGAGCAGCGGTGACGAGATCGCCATCTTGGCGGCCTCGCTCGCGCGGTTCTCGCCGCCCGCACTTCCGATCCCCATCAGGGCTGTCCCGGCGTCGCTCATGATCGTGCGCACGTCGGCGAAGTCGAGGTTGATCAGTCCCGGGATCGTGATCAGGTCGGTGATGCCCTGAACACCTTGGCGCAGCACGTTGTCGGCCTCGCGGAACGCGTCGATGATCGTCGTGCGCCGCTCGACCGTCGCGAGCAGCTTCTCGTTCGGGATCACGATCAGCGTGTCGACGTGCTCACGCAGCCGCTGGATCCCGTCCTGCGCCTGACGAGCGCGCTGGGTCCCCTCGAACGAGAACGGACGGGTCACGACGCCAACGGTCAGCGCGCCGATCTCATTCTTCGCGATGTCGGCAATCACGGGCGCCGCGCCGGTGCCCGTGCCGCCACCCTCGCCGGCGGTGACGAACACCATGTCGGCGCCTTTCAGCGCCTCTTTGATCTCGTCGCGTGACTCGGCCGCGGCGCCCTGCCCGATGTCCGGGTTGGCGCCGGCACCCAGACCCTTGGTGAGGTCGTGGCCGATGTTGAGCTTGATGTCGGCCTCGCACATAGCGAGCGCCTGAGCGTCGGTGTTGGCCGAGATGAATTCGACGCCGTGCAGACCCGCGTCGACCATGCGGTTGACCGCATTGGTGCCGCCGCCGCCAACTCCGACGACCTTGATGACTGCCAGGTAACTGCCGCGTTCCATAGTTGACCGTCCGACCCTCGAGGTAGCGTTGAGCATTTCGTCGCCCTATCGCTCGTTGCGGGAGTTTTGCACGTTAGGGCCTGGAGATGTGGGAAGTCAACGTAGGCCGCCGCTTCGCAACGTTCGTTGCAAAACGCCCAAGTCTCAACAAGTCTACGAGACTTCCGTTTTTTAGGCCCTAAAGCTCTACTAGAGGGTTAGCCTCCGCTGATCCCGTTCGTGGTGCCGGTGGTGCTCGTGGTCCCGCTCGGCACCGTGGATTGGCCCGCCTGCGCAGCGCCCGCCACACCGCCTGCGGCCGGCCGTTGGGGCACCGTCACATCGATGTATGTGGCGCCTTCCGACCCCGGGTCTGCGAGCACCGCCGCTGCCGCCGCCCACTTCGCCCGCAGCTCGCTCGCGGTGCCAAAGTAGATCTTGAGGCCGTTATGCATGTCGGCGGTCAGCCCATTGGTGCTGGTGCTCGCGACCTGCGTGACGTGAGTCCGCAGCCAGGCCGGCGCGGCAGCGAGCAGCGCAACCTCGCCCCGGATCCCGGTACCGGTCAGCCGAGAGCCGCCCGGCAGGACGCTCACCGGGATCGACGGTAGTCCTGCAGCACTGATCGACGGCAGCATCGTGCCGTCCGACGCAACCGCGATCCGGCGACCGCGCGCGGCCACGGCACCGACCGCGACCTGTTCGGTCACGCCGATCCGCATCCCGTGCGGGAACTGCGTCTTCACGCGCAGACCCTTGACGATCGGAAACGGCGCGACCGCTGTCCGCAGCGCGGAGAGGCGCACATCGAGGGTCGTCATGCTGCGAGCCGCGCCGACCAGCGCCGAGTGGATCTGGCTCGAGTCGGGCCCCCTGAGCCCGGTCACGGTCACGCGCTCGACCGAGACGAGCGGCGAATCCCTCACCCACAGCCAGCCCCCGCCGAGCAGCGCGAGCAGGAGCACGAGCACGAGCACGAGCCGCAGCCTCGATCGAAGCCGTGGCCGCCGTAGCCGCGGGCGCCGGACGGACAGACGTGGGAGCCGCACCCGCTGGATGGCGCTCATCTCGTCCTCCAACCAGCGGGCAGCGGCACCGGGCCGAGCGCCTGCACTTCGGCCTCGAGCGAGATCCCGAATCGCTCTTCGACGCGTCTGCGCCCCTCGGCCATCAGCGCGACCACATCCGCGGTGGTGGCGTCGCCATGGTTCTCGACGAAGTTCGCGTGCTTGGAGGAGAAGCTCGCGCCGCCAACCCGCAGGCCGCGGCAGCCCGCCGCCTCCAGCAGCTGACCGGCCGTACGGCCCTCGGCACGGGGATCGTCGGGATTCTTGAAGGTCGATCCGAAGGTCTTGATCCCCGACGGCTGCGCCGCTTTACGACGGCTCCGATGGTCCGCGAGCGTGGCCCTCACGGCGTCGGTGTCGGCCACCGCAAGCGCGAACGAGGCCCGCGCGACGATCTCCCCCGGCTTGAGGTTCGAATGCCGGTACGCGAACCCGAGCTGATCCGGCGTGCGGCGCCGGGTGCCCGTAGCGCTCACGACATCAACGAACTCGAGCACGCTCGCGAGCTTGCCGTCGTAGGCGTTCGCGTTCATCCGCACCGCGCCACCAACGGTTCCCGGGATGTTGACAGCGAACTCAACCCCCGTGAGTCCCGCCTGCGCGGCGCGAGCCGCGACCTTGGGCAGCCGTGCGCCACCGCCACAGCTGACGTGAGTGCCTTCGAGCTCGATCTCGGCCAAATCCTTGTCAAGTTTCACCACAAGTCCTCGGACGCCCTCATCCGCTACCAACAGGTTCGACCCCGAGCCCACGACCCCTACCTGGACGTTTTCAGTCGCCGCCCACCCGACCAGCTGCTCGAGCAGCTCGAGCGTTCCCACCCGCGCGAACAGCTCCGCCGGCCCGCCGGTGCGCACGGTCGTCAGACGAGCGAGCGGATAGTCATGCAGCACGCCCGGCGGGGGCGGGATCGACCATCGCTCGCGATGCCCTGTGGGCGGGGCGGCCATCGTTCTGAGGGTAGAGGTGGTGTCGGCTGGCGCCGTGGGATTGACCCCTCGATCCCGTGAGTACCCCGACGGCGGCCATTCCGGCCGGACAGAGGGCGGGGCGGTGTACTTTTGCGAACCAGTGGTGCGTTAAAGACCACCGCCCCGCGAGGTCGCGTGCGTGGGGCATGACCCGTGAATGCTCTGCCCTTGCCGACGCCGCGGCCGTCGGCTCAGGCCGTCAGCGCGCGTGCGAGCGAGTCCACGTCCCCGGCCCCCATCGTCAAGCAGAGGTCACCCGATCTGAGGATCGACCGCAGAAACCGCGCTGCGGCCGGCATCGCCGGGAGCCAGGCCACCTGTCCTCCGTTTCCGGCGTCGGCCGTGGCGGCAGCGACGAGCCTCCCGGTCACGCCGGGGAAATCCGACGCTAGCTCCCGCGCCGGATAGACGTCTACGACGGCGACCACGTCGGCGGCCGCGAGCGCGACACCGAAGCCGTGGGCCAGCGCGCGGGTGCGCGAGTAGAGATGGGGCTGGAAGACGGCCACGACTCGGTCCGGTCCCAGCGTCCGCGCCGCCGCCAGCGTCGCCGCGACCTCGGTCGGATGGTGGGCGTAGTCGTCGTACACGGCGGCGCCGCCAGGGGTGTCGCCTACCCGCTCGAACCGCCGACGGGCGCCACCGAAGTCCGCCAGCGCCGCGGCGGCACCGGCGGGGTCAGCGCCGGCAAGGGCGCACGCCGACAGCGCTCCGGCGGCGTTGATCGCATTGTGTGCGCCCGGTACCCGCAGCACGACCTCGAGCCCGCGCCAGCGAAACCGAGCCCCGTTCGCGTCGAGCACGGGCGCCGGAGCGTCGTAGGCGACCGCATCCGGGGGGCACAGCGCGCGGAGCGCGGCGCGGTCCCACACGACCGTCTGCTCTGCCCGGCTCATGAACTCGGCGAGCGTCGACTCCAGGTCGAGCCTTGACGTGTAGGTGGCGTGGTGATCGAGCTCGGCGTTGGTCAGAACCGCGATGTCGGGATCAAGCTTCAGCAGCGAGCGGTCCGACTCGTCCGCTTCCACCACCACCCACTCCCCGCTCCCCCACCCGGCGTTCGAACCCGTGCTGTGCAGCTCGCCACCCACAAGGTAGGACGGATCGAGCCCGCAGCCGCGGAGCGCGTGGACGACCATCGCCGTGGTCGTGGTCTTCCCGTGCGTGCCCGTGATCGCGATGCAGCGACGCAGACGCGTGATTTCGCCGAGCAGGTCGGCGCGGTGCAGCTGGCGGGCGCCGGCCGCGAGCCGCTCCGGATTGTCTGCCGGGATCGCCGACGAGTACACCACCTCGGCGCCGTCCGGCACGTTCGCAGCGTCGTGCCCGATCACAGGCTGGATCCCGTGCTCGCGCAGGCGCTCCTCGTAGGGCGAGTCGGCCCGGTCAGAGCCGGTCACCTGCGCCCCGAGCGCCTGGGCCACCAGCGCGAGCCCGCTCATTCCGGCGCCGCCGATGCCGACGAAGTGAAGCCGCCTCGACGACCAGTCGTCACTCACGACGGCTGGACGCTGGCGGTCAAGCGCGCTCGAGCACCACGACCGGGATCTCCCGATCGGTCTTGGCCTGGTACTCGTCGTACGGGGGCCAGCTCGCGGTCATCGTCGACCAAAGCTCGGGCTTCTCCTCGGCCGTCGCGGTTCGGGCGTGCGCATGGAACCGCTCACCGCGGACCTGTAACTCGACCTCGGGATCGTCTGAGAGATTGAGATACCACGCTGGATGCTCGGGCGCGCCGCCCTTCGAGGCGACGACAACGTAATCGTCCCCGTGCGTGCCGTAGATCAACGGCGTGCTTCGTGGTTGCCCCGATTGGCGCCCGGTGGTCGTGAGAATGAGCACCGAGGTGCCATTCCAGTCATGGCCCTCCTCGCCGTCGGTTTCGCGGTAACGCTCGACGTGCTCCTGGCCGAACAGCATGTTTCCTCCTCACTCCGGACTCCTGGATCGCCGCCGACTCGAGCTTAGCCGACGCGGATGGAACCGGTTCGGTGGCCGGCGCGGCCGGCTGCCTGAGCGCCCGGATTCTTGCAACTTGCGCGCGGGCACTCACATCCGGGTAGCCTGCACCGATTCCCGGTTGTTGGTGGAGGCGTCGGCGTGTGAGAGCGGAGTGGATAGCCGAGCTCGTTGAGCGGTCGGTCAGGGCTGGCGTGCTGCCTCTGGTGGTCCTCGTCGTGCTGGTCGCAGGCCTGCTTTCCCCGTGCGCCGCGGAGGCGGGAAGCACCGTCTACGCGACCGACTGGGCAGAGGGGACGGTGGCGACATTCACGACCGCCGCGGGTGGAGTGATCACGCAGCTGGGCACGCCCGTGGCAAGTGGTGCCAGCATCGCCTCGCGGCCGTCCGCGGTAGCGTTCTCATCCGACGGGCACGAGCTCTACGTCGCCAACGAGGCGCTCGGCACGATCTCGACATTCACCATCAGCGCCGGTGGAGCGCTCACGCTGCAAGGGGCCATCGCGACCGACCCGGGCGTCGCGGACCCGGAACCCTACGGGATCGCGGCCCTGCCGGACGGCAAGAATCTATACGTCGCCAATTTCGGAACCGGGACGATCTCGACGTTCTCGGTCGGTGCCGGCGGAGCGCTCAGCCAGGTTGGCACCCCGGCTCCGAGCGGCTCTAGCGCCCTCTCAGGACCCGGGTGGGTGGCGGTGTCGCCGAACGGGCAGAACCTGTACGCAAGCAACTACACCGAGGGCACAGTCTCAACGTTCACGATCGGCGCCGGCGGGGCGCTGACCCAGCAAGGCACGCCGGTTGCGACCGGCTCCACCACCTCTGCCGCCGACCCCGAGCGACTGGCGATCTCGCCGACCGGAAGCAACCTGTACGTCACCAACGAAGGCCAGGGGACGGTATCCACATTCGGGATCGGCAATGGCGGGGCACTCACCGCGCAGGGGCCCCCTGTGAACAGCGGCACCGGCACGGGCTCGCAGCCGGAGGGGGTGGCGATCTCACCCAGCGGCGAGTATCTCTATGTCACCAACGAGGGGCAGGGGACGGTGTCGACGTTCGTGGTAGGACCCGGCGGCGCGATCACGCAGCAAGGGACTCCGACCACGAGCGGTAGCAGCAGCACCTCGCAGCCGTTCGGGATCGCGGTAGCGCCAGGTGGACAGTATCTGTATGTCGCGAACTTCGGACCCGGCACCTTGTCGACGTTCTCGATCGGCGCCGGTGGCGTGCTCACGCCACAGGGCATTCCGGTGACCAGCGGTTCCAGCACCAGCTCGGAACCGTACGAGCTGGCGGTATCGCCGGATCAGGGCCCATCGGCGTCGTTCTCGGCGACGGTCGCCCCGGCCGGGTCGCCGACCGAGTTCACCGCGCAGGCATCGGCCGCGGGAACCGCGCCGATCGTGACCTATCTATGGCTGTTCGGCGACGGCGGCTACGGCATCGGCTCGGTTGTCAGTCACGCCTTCACCACCCCCGGAGCACACACGGTGACGCTGACGGTCATCGGTTCCGACTCCTGCTCGATATTCGGCCCGTTCACCGGACACACCGCCTATTGCGTCCCGACTCCGGCCGCGAGCGTGAGCCAAACGATTACCGTTCCACTGCTCGCGAGCGTCTCGCACTACTCCCTGAGCGGCGTGTCGACGCGCGATCCGAAGCTCGCGTTCACCGTGACTGATGGCAAGGGCGCTGCGCCACTTCACAGCGTCGCAGTCACCCTTCCCCGCGGCCTGAGCTTCTCGCGCAAACGGAAGAGCCTCGCCGACGGAGTCACGATCAGAGGCACGAACGGGAGACGCCTGAGGTTCTCCGTCAAGCTGACCGGCAGGGTGCTCACGCTCACATTCGGGACGGCGACCCGGAGTGCACAGGTGACGATCACGAACCCGGAGCTGTCCGCCAGCGCAAGCCTCGCCCGCAAGGCCGGCAACGGCAAGCGTGGCAGCGCCCGCCAGCAGGTCAAGCTCGCCGTCAACCTCGAGGTGACCGACAATCAGAATCACTCGGCTTCCTTGCCGATGAAGCTCACTGCTCGCTAGCGGGCCGACTAGATACCGCCCCGCGACCTCCACCCGGCCAGGTTCGGTGATCAGTTTGCGATCGCGACGCCAAGCCAGACGATCGCAAGCGATACGAAGAAGATGGCAGCGTCGAGCTGACGCCACCCCGGCTTGCGCATGTGCACGACGATCAGCACGCCGACGAGGACCACGAGGCCGAGCTTCGTATGCAGCTTGGCCTCGCCCCACAGGTGGTAGTGCGACGCCATCGCGGCTCCCGTGACGACCAGCACGCCGATTGCCGCCAGCGAGCCGTACGCGAACCGGCGCGCCGCGGCCCGCAGCGGCGCGCTGTCCTCCGCGCCCCGCAGCACCGGCACGATCACCGCGCCCAGCATCAGTTGGCCGCCGACGAAGAACCCCATCGCGAGCAGATGAAGCCAAAGGACCCCGTTCCAGAGCGTCATCGCCGGCGATCCTATAGTGGGTCCGCATGAACTTCGCCCGCGATGTGGTCGACGCCGCGCCGGCGGAGCGGCGCGCGCTTGTCGAGCTGGCGCACGATGGGCGGCGCCGGGAGTGGTCTTTCGGCGAGGTCGCCGCGCTGAGCGCCGGCCTCGCCGGCACGCTCGCCGGGCACGGTGTCCGGCGCGGCGACGTAGTGATGACGCTGATCGGGAACCGCCCGGAATGGGTGCTCGCGATGGTGGCGTGCTTTCGCATCGGCGCGGTAGTGCTGCCATGCAACGAGCAGCTGCGGGCCAAGGACCTGCGACTGCGGCTCGAGATCGCGGAGCCGAAGTTGATCGTCGCCGACACACGCAATCTCGACGAGCTCGCAGCGGCAGGCCCCGACTGCACGATCCTGACGCTCGCCGATGATGCCCTGTTTACCGGGCCTGCCCCCGCCGCCGCCGAGCTTTCCCCGACCGACCCCTGTCTGATCACCTTCACCAGCGGCACCACGGGTGAGCCCAAAGGCGTGCTGCACGGCCAGCGCTACCTGCCCGGCCAGCACCTGCAGGCCACTCACTGGCTCGACGCGCGGCCGGGCGAGCTCGTCTGGTGCACCGCGGCGAGCGGCTGGTCGAAGTCCGCGAGGAATGCGTTCATCGCGCCGTGGCTGTGCGGCGCCGCTGCGCTGCTGCACGACGCTCGCTTCGATCCGGCCGAGCGGCTCGAGATTCTCGCTGCGGAGCGCGTCAATGTCCTCTGTATGGCGCCAACCGAGTACCGCGTGATCGCCAAGCGCGCCGAGCTGGCACCGCTGCCGCGGTTACGTGCACTGGTCGCCGCGGGCGAGGCGCTGAACCCGGAGGTGCTCCGTGTATTCCAGGCGGGCCTTGGCCTCGACATCCGTGACGGTTATGGGCAGACGGAGACCGGCCAGCTCACTGGCATGCCCCCGGGCGAGCCCGCGCGTCCGGGTTCGATGGGCCGGCCACTCCCAGGCATCGAGCTACGCGTCGTGGATGGCGAGCTGGTGCTGGCCGATCCGGCCACCGATCCGACCTTCTTCCTGCACAACCTCGGTGAGGATCCGCCGGCGGCGGGCATGCCGTGGCACACCGGCGACCGCGTCCATCAGGACGAGGACGGGTTCCTGTACTTCGAGGGACGCGCCGACGACGTGATCATCTCGGCCGGCTACCGGATCGGGCCATTCGAAGTCGAGTCGGCGCTCGTCTCGCACGTCGCCGTCGCCGAGGCTGCGGTCGTCGAGGCGCCAGACGAGGACCGGGGTGGTGTCGTCCGCGCGATCGTCGTGCTTCGCGACGGGTTCGAGCCCGGGAGCGAGCTCGCCGCCGAGCTGCAGGAGCACGTCCGGCGCGAGACCGCGCCGTACAAGTACCCTCGCATCGTCGACTTCGCAGACGAGCTGCCCAAGACGGCGAGCGGCAAGATCAAACGCGCCGAGCTGCGCCGCACGTAGACGACGCGTCCCACGCTCCCCGCTACCCTGGGACACATGCTCGTTTCACGTCCCACGATCGGAATCTGCGCCGGCCTGAGCGATGCGTCGTGGGGTGTTTGGAGCCAGCCGGCGGTATTGCTGCCTCTCGCTTACCTGACGGCGATCCAGAGTGCCGGGGGGCTCGCGCTAATGATCCCGCCCGACCCGGAACTGGTCGAGGATCCCGACCAGGTGATCGAGCTACTCGACGCCTTGATCCTCGCCGGAGGTTCGGACATCGATCCCGCTGCCTACGGCGCCGCGCCCCACCGCGAGACGAGGGACACCGTGCCGGCGCGTGACGACGGGGAGATCGCGCTGACTCGACGGGCCCTCGAGCTCGACCTTCCCGTACTCGGGATCTGCCGCGGCATGCAGCTGCTCAACGTGGCCCTCGGAGGGACTCTGCTCCAGCACCTGCCGGACAAGGTCGGGCATTCCGAGCACCGGCGCAACCCCGGCAGCTTCGAGGGCTCCGAGCATGATGTGCGCCTGACGCCAGGTTCGCTCGCTGCGCGGGTCGCGGGCGAGGAGATGCACGTCACCAAGTCCCACCACCATCAGGCCGTCGCCGAGCTCGGCGACGGACTCGAGGTAACAGGGTGGTCGGCGATCGACGACCTGCCCGAGGCGATCGAGGCCCGCGACCGGCGCTTCGCGCTCGGCGTTCAGTGGCACCCGGAGGCGGACACGTCGAGCCTGCTGATCGCAGGACTGATCGACGAAGCGCGCGCCTACCGAGCCGCCCGCGTGTCCTAGACCGGCCCTCGCGACCCCCACACCACCACCGCAGGCGACCCCGCACCGCCACTCCCCCCGGCAGATTTCGCTCTGCGAAATCTGCCAATGGAACCGGCGCCAGCCGGTTTCACCTGATCCGCGACGACGACGGCGCCGTACAGGTCGCATGCCCAGCCCCGCGCACACCCGGTTGTCGCCGCTGGACGCCGCCTTCCTCGCGCTCGAGTCCGAACACGCGCCGATGCACGTCGGATGGGCGGCGCTGTTCGCCACGCCGCCCGAGGGTCAGGCACCGAGTTTCGAGGCGATCCGGGACCACATCGAGAGTCGCCTCGGGCGCGCGCCCCGCTACCGCCAGAAGCTTGCCGAGATCCCGCTTGGGCTCGACGATCCTGTCTGGGTCGACGATCCGTGCTTTGACATCGCGCTGCATGTGAGGCGGGCTCGCGGCGGCGACTTCGGCCGCCTGGTGGATGAGGTCATGTCGACGCCGCTCGATCACGATCGTGCCCTGTGGGAGCTGTGGATCGCCGACCGGCTCGACGACGGTCAGATCGGAGTGGTGGGGAAGGCTCACCATTGCCTCGTGGACGGGCTGGCCGCAGTCGAGTTGATGGCCCTGCTGCTGGACGTCGACCGCCAGCCCCGGACCGATCCGCCGGACGGCTGGTCGCCGGCCCGCAAGCCGAGCGCGCTTGAGCTCCTCAGCGGTGCGATGAGCCACCATCTCGACCAGGCTCTTGGCCTCGCGCGAGCCCCGATCGGCTGGGTTCGCGAACCGAAGCGGCTGCTCGAGTTTCCCGATCGCGCCAGGCGCGCCGCGTTGGCAACGGCACACACGGTGCTGCCTCCCGCAGCCCCCAGCCGCTTGAACGGACCGATGGCCGCGGCGCGTCACCTCGCCTGCCGCGCTCGGCCTCTGGAAGATCTCAAGCTGATCAAGCAGCGGTTCGGGACGACCATCAACGACGTGCTGCTGAGCGCCAGTGCGGGCGCGCTCCGCGGGCTGCTCGAGGATCGCGACGAGCCTTTGCGCGGCGTCAAGGCAATGGTGCCGGTCAGCATCGAGGGTCCCGATGAGCGGTGGGGAAACGGCATCGCCTTCCTGTTCCTGGTCCTGCCTTGCGAGGAGACCGACCCGGTCTGGCGCCTGCGCGAGATCCACGTCGCGATGCGCCAACGCAAGCGCGACCGCGAGCCGGAGGGCTCGGGCGCCCTTCTCGACGCACTCGGATATCTGCCGCGGACGCTACGTCGCGTCGTCTCGCGGGCCCTTGCCAGCCCGCAGGTCTCCAATCTCACCATCTCGAATATCCCGGGCCCGCCGATACCGCTGTACCTGATGGGCTGCGAGGTGAAGCGCGCCTACCCGATCGTGCCTCTCTCCGACGGTCATGGCATCTCGATCGGTATGACCACCGTCAGCGGCCAGGCCTGCTTCGGGGTCTACGCGCAGGCCGAGCTGGCGGACGACGCCGAGCTGATCGCGCGCGGCATCGACGAGGCGATTGACGAACTCGTTGAACTCGCTTGCGCTCGTTCAATTGGCGCGGACATGGTGGCGACCGAAACGACGCACTCCAGCTAATCCGCGCCGAACAACTTCGTTGAACTCGCTGGCGCTCGTTCAATTGGCGCGGACATGGTGGCGACCGAAACGACGCACTCCAGCTAATCCGCGCCGAACAACTTCGTTGAACTCGCTGGCGCACATTGCTGAATTCGCTGGCGCTCATTCAGTCGGCGCGGACATGGTGGCGACCGAAACGACGCACTCCAGCTAATCCGCGCCGGCCCGCGGCGGAGGCGTCATCACGCGGATCGTCCCGCGCACCCGGATCCGCAGCCCCAGCCGTTCGTACAGACCGATCGCGCCCGTGTTCGAGGCGAGGACGTGGAGGAAGGCCCGCTCGGAGCGGGCGTGAATGCAGGCAGCGATGGCGCCGACGAGCCGCCCAGCGAGGCCCTGACCGCGGTGATCCGGCGCCGTGCACACGCCGCTGATTTCCCGCCAGCCGTCGAGCGCCATCCGCTCGCCGGCCATCGCCACGAGCGCGCCTTCCCGACGGATCCCGAGGTAACGCCCGAGCTCGATCGTCCGCTCAAGGAACGGACCCGGCTCGGTCGCGCGGACCAGCTCGAGCACCTCAGGCACGTCGTCGCGGTCGAGCAACACTGCCCCAGGGTCCTCGACGCCGCGGAGGTCGACCTCGATCATCTGGACGAGCTCGAACTCGCGGACCGTCGTCCAGCCCGCGGGAGCCTCGGGCCCGAGCTGTAACGCAGCGATCGCGATGAAGCCACCATCGCCGACAAGACATGCCGCGTCGACCCAGTCCTCGGGCGTTGGCTCCAGCGGCAGCGCCATGAACGGCGCCACGTCCGCGACATAGCGAACCACGCGGCCGCGCGCCTGTTGGTGCTTTTGTACGATTCTGCGCGTGCGCGAATTTCGGCGGTGGGGCGCCCTCGTTGCGACGCTTGTGGTTGCCGTGGCCGGTGCGGCGCCGGTGCTTCGAAAACTACGACGCGGACCAACTCCTCGACCCGCACGTCAGCGGCGCGCGTCGGGTGGCCCGGGCGTGGAGGCGGGTCGCGGTCGATCCCCGACGTGCCCGTGGTCACCGGTTCTCACGAGCAGTCAATGCCTTATCGACGACCACCCGCACGAAAGGAGGCGGGTGTTCGCGTCATCGCTCCAGCCCGCCTCGGTCCAGGCTGACATCCGCGAGCGCGGACTTGAGGAGGTCGATGTCGATCGGTTTGGTCAGATGAGCGCTGGCGCCCAGTTCGAGCATCCGGCGACGCGTCGCGGACGTGGCGTCTGCCGTTAGCACGATCACAGGCGTTTCTGCGGTCTTTGGGCAGGCGCGGAGGCCATGCAGGACCTGATCGCCAGTCATGTCCGGGAGGTTCATGTCGAGCAGCACCACGTCGGCTCGTGCGTCCGGCGCGATATCGAGCGCGATCCGACCGGTGGACGCGGCGATGATCTCGACGCTGTCGTCGGCGAGTATCTCCTCGATCAGTCGCAGGTTTAAGATGTTGTCCTCGACGTAGAGCACGCGGCAGGGCCGGACCTTCGGCCGATCTTTCGCCGGCGCCGTGGGATTAGGTGGGACAGTCTTCGGCTCTGCGCGTGTTAGGCGTAGCTCGAACGTTGATCCGGCGCCCAGCTCGCTGGTGCCGTTCAGAGATCCTCCCATCGCCTCGGCCAGGCCTCTCGACAGCGCCAACCCGAGCCCGGTGCCCTCAATCTCGGAGGCATCCGCACCGATGCGGTCAAACGGGGTGAACAACCTCGGTAGGTCCTCGGTAGCGATCCCCGGTCCGGTATCGGAAACGCCCAACAGCACGGTTTCGCCTTCCTGGGACGCGAAGACGCGGATTCGTCCGCGGGGGTGGTTGTATTTGACCGCGTTTGAGAGCAGGTTCAGGAGAACCTGCTTGAGGCGTTGGGCGTCTGCCATCACGTGTAAGTCGGCGGCCGCGCCGAGGTCGGTGTCGAGCACGATGTCGCGCTGATCGGCGATCGGCTTGATCAGCTCGAGTGCCTCCTGCACGCTGATGGCGAGGGGCACCGGCTCGACCGAGACACCGAGGCTGCCGGATTCGATCCGCGAGATCTCGAGGACCTCGTCGATCAGCGTCAGCAGGTGCCGGCCGGCCTTGGTTACGTGTTCGGCGTGTCGGTGTTCGCGCTCCGGCAAGGGTGAGCGCTCGAGCAACTGCCCGAACCCGAGGATCGCGTTCAGCGGCGTCCGCAGCTCGTGGCTCATCCGCGAGAGAAACTCGCTCTTGGCGGAATTCGCCCGCTCCGCCGCGTCCCTCGCGTGCTGGATCTCGGCCTCAGCGCGCTTGCGCTCGCTGATGTCACGCGTCGTAGTGTGAAACTCGGTGGCCTGTCCGGTCACCGGGTGCCACAAGGTGCGGACCTTCGATTCGACCCAGACGTAGCTTCCGTCCTTGCGCCGAGCGCGATATTCGACGGCGTGATCGCGGTCGCTCGGGAGGCGGACCGCTCTGGAAGCCTGACGCACCGCGGCGTGATCCTCGGGATTGATGTAGTCCCAGGCGCTACGGCCGACCATCTCCTCAGGGTCATAGCCGTACAGTTCGCGGCTGGCCGGCGAGACGTAGCGCATGATCGAGTCAGTTGAGACACGCGTTATCAAGTCGATCGAGTCCTCAGCGAGCAGCCGGAAGCGCTCCTCGCTCTCACGCAGCGCCTCCTCGGCCCGTTTGCGCGCCGTGATGTCGACCCCGGTGCCCTGCCGCCCGCAGACCTCGCCGTCCGCGTTCGTGATGCTGCGAGTATCCATCGCGATCCAGATCGTCGTGCCGTCCCGTCGCCGTAGTCTCACCTCGAGTCCCGTCGCCGTCCCATCCTCGAGGGCGTCCCGGGTCACCGCCTCGCGGTCGGTCAGGTCCACGTAGAGCTCGGTCATGCTCGCGACCTCGGTCATGAACTGTTCTGGCGAGTCGTAGCCCGTCAGCGACGCCCAAGCCGGGTTGACGGCAAGCGGCGTGCCGTCGAGTTCGACTCGGGTGATTCCGGTCGGGGAGTTCTCGAACAGCTCCCGGTAGCGCTCCTCGGCAGCGCGGAGCGCCTCGTCTGACCGCACGCGATCGCTGATATCACGCGCCGCCTCCTGGAAACCCGTCACGGCGGCGCCTGGCTCGTCGTGCAGGGCTCGGGCGTTCGACTCCAGCCAGACGTAGCCTCCATCCTTGTGGCGGTTCCGGTAGGTCACCGTGACCTCACCGTCAGCAGCGGCGGCAAGTCTCTGGCGACCCTCTCCTCTCGCCGCGTCGTCGGGGTGTTGAAACTCGCTGGCGTGGTGACCGATCAGTTCGTTTGGTGCGTAGCCCAGCACCGCCAAGGAGGAGGCGGAGGCGTAGCGGATCGTCCCGTCGGCGTCGTACAGGCGGATCACGTCGCGCGAGTTCTCCGCCAGCAACCGGAAGCGCTCCTCGCTTTCCTGGAGCTGCTGTCGAATCTGCCGGCGCTCAGTGGCGTCACGGCTGATCGTCAGCATCGGCCCCCCGGCCAGCAGCTGCACCGAGAACTCGAACAGCCGAATCTCGCCGTCCTTGCGGCGCATGCGAAGCTCACGGATGGCGCCGAGGTCGTGATCGGCCCCGTCAAGCGCCTCGGAACGGACCGCATCGTCGGCTACGAGCCCAAGCTCAATCGACGTTCGCCCGATCAGCTCATCCCGGGCATACCCCGTGAGCGCGCAATAAGAGTCGCTAACGACTAGAAACCGCCCCGAATCCCGATCGCTGACAGCGATCGCATCGGGCGCGCACCTCAACAGCGCGTCGACGAAGCTGTCGGCGGACATGCCGTCCGCTCGGCCCGTGATCGTCGAACCGTCGGCATCGTCTGCGGTCCACGGCCAGGGATCGGGATCAATCAGCGTCATCGCGTCAGCCCGCCTCGGTCCTGACGTTCGCGAGGGCGGCCTTGAGGAGGTCGATGTCGATCGGTTTGGTCAGATGGGCGCTGGCGCCCAGTTCGAGCATTCGCCGACGCGTCGCGGACGTGGCGTCCGCGGTGAGCACGATCACAGGTGTTTCTGCCGTCTGCGAGCTGGCGCGGAGGCCATGCAGGACCTGATCGCCAGTCATGTCCGGGAGGTTCATGTCGAGCAGCACCACGTCGGCTCGTGCGTCCGTCGCGATATCGAGCGCGATGCGACCGGTGGACGCGGCGATGATCTCGATGCCGTCGTCGATGAACACCTCCTCGATCAACCGCAGGTTTGAGACGTTGTCCTCCACATAGAGCACGCGGCACGCCGCCGCCGGCTCGTCCTTGACGGCCTCCGGCGCCACGCGTGCGACTAGGGGAGCCTCACGCTCGCACAGGGTCAGGCGTAGCTCGAATGTCGACCCGGTGCCGATCTCGCTGGTGGCGTAAAGCGTTCCTCCCATCGCCTCGGTGAGGCGGCGCGAGAGCGCGAGCCCGAGCCCGGTTCCCTGAACGTCTGAGGCTTCTGCGCCGATCCGGTCGAACGGGGTGAACAGCCTCGGCAGGTCCTCGGCAGCGATTCCCACCCCGGTGTCGGACACCCGCACCACGACCATCCCCCCTTCCACCCCTCCGCTGACGCGGATGCTCCCGCTGGGGCGGTTGTACTTGACCGCGTTCGAAAGCAGGTTCAGCAGAACCTGTTTGAGGCGCTGCAGATCCGCCATCACGTACACGTCGCCAACCGCGCTGAGGTCGGCATCAACCAGGATGCCGCGCTGGTCGGCGAGCGAGCCGACCAGATCCAGCGCGCCCTGCACACCGTGGGCGAGCAGCACCGGCTCGACCGAGATACCGAGGCTGCCGGACTCGATCCGCGAGATCTCGAGCACCTCGTCGATCAGCGTCAGCAGATGTTGCCCGCCCTTGACGACGTATTCGGCGTGTCGGTGCTCGCGCTCCGCCAGCGGCGAGCGCTCGAGCAACTGCCCGAACCCGAGGATCGCATTCAGCGGCGTCCGCAGCTCGTGACTCATCCGTGACAGGAACTCGCTCTTGGCCTGGTTGGCCACCTCGGCATGTTCACGGCGGACACGCTCGGTCACGTCCCAACAGACACCAAGAAGTCCCCCTGCACCCGAATCACCGCGGTCGATCGGGCAGATCCGTCCCGAGATGAGCCGCTCGCCGCCGTGCTCGTTGGCCAGCACCCGATACTCGCAGTCGGCCTCCGCCCCGGACTGCACGCAGCTCTCGATCGTGGCGCCGAGCCGCGCCCAATCCTCAGGCGACATGCTCGCGGCGAGCCCGTCCATCGACGCCGGCACATCTTCTGGCAGGTTGTGGAGCGCCGCCATCACGCCCGACCAGTGCACACCGGTCACCGAGTCATCCTGCCAGCTCCCAATCCCCGCTGCCCGCTGGGCCAGCGCGAGATGAGCGCGGCTCTCAGCGACGACCTGCTGGGCCGCGCGACGCTCGCTGATATCGGTCGCGACGCTGAGGACGCCATCTTCCTCTCCACCGGGCCCTTCGAGCGAGACGGTACGAACACGGACATGAACAGGAACCACACGCCCCTGCTTGTCGCGAACCTCGCGGTCCCCGTCGACCGATCGCCCCACATTCACACCGGCACGCGCCAACCGCGCTTCGGCGAGGCGCTCAGGCGGGATGATCAACTCCAGCCAGTCGCGGCCGTCCACTTCCTCGGCGGTATAACCGTAGAGTCGCTCGGTCGCGCGATTGCAGTAGCGAACGACGCCCTCCGAGTCGCTGAGCACCACCGCCGCGTCGATCTCGTTGAGCAGCTGGGCCTGCAGCGCGATCGTCCTCTGCGCAGCAGTCTCGGCCGTCAGGTCGCGGGCGACACTTGACGTGCCAATCACCCGGCCCGACGCGTCACGAACCGGCGCGATCGCAAGCGAGACCGTGACGCGCGACCCGTCCTTGCGCACCCGGTCGGTCAGAAGGTGATCGATCCGCTCGCCCGCGAGCACCCGGCCGAGAATCTCGCGGTCCTCGCCCTCATGCTCAGCCGGGACCAACATGCTGACCGGCTGACCGATCGCCTCAGATGCCGCGTAACCGTACAGCCGCTCCGCGCCCGCGTTCCAGACGGTGATCCGACCGTCGTCGTCCTTGCCCATAACCGCATCAGGTGAACACTCGACGATCGCCGCCAACCGCTGATCGGCGTCCACGACCCGGCGCTTGAACAGCCCGATCAGCACGGTCGCGGCACACAGCGCGGCCCCCCAGACCAACAACGTGTCAACGTCGTCAGGGTTGACAGACGGCCAAGCGCGCTCGGCAGGGTACACGCGAACCCAAAGTGCCAGCCAGAACGCCACGACCATCCACGCGACCTGCGCGGCAGCCGCAGAATCCGGCAGATACCAAACCACGACGGCCGCGGAAACCAGGAAGAACATCCCGAACGTGGTTGCGTCCTCGCCACCAAAATACGAGTAGCCAGCCAACCACAACGTGCCTACAAACGCGATCAGCGGCAACCACCGCCGGCCGATCCGGCTCGCTTCACGCACGAGCACCGACCAGAACGCGATGCCAACAACTGCAACCCCGAGCATCGCCACCGTATCCACCGTGCTGGGCGCATAAACGATCAGCCACAGGACCGCCACAACCGCACAGGCCAGCTGAATGAACGCGAGCGCACGACAGAACACCGCCGCATCAGCAGGTCGAGCCGAACCCAAGTTCGCTTGCACCCCCGACTTCGGCAGCAGATGTCCGCTGGTGGCACTCCCATCTGGCGTGCCAATTCCTCGACTGATCCTCATCCAAATGGCTCCTTGCCGAATTCGAATCGCACAAAAGACGGCATCCGAGCCGTCAGGCGTCTCCCGACCGCTCCCCCATTGAATCGGACGGACTGTGATGCGCTTGATGCCCCTGCGAGACGAATGACCGAAGTGGAGTAATCAGTACCGATGCCAATAAGTAGTTTTCGCTGCCCGGCTGTTGTGTCATCCGCCTTCGACGGACGGCCTCCCTCGCCGCAGTCCGCGACCATCCGGTAGCCCTGTCCACCGCGGAGTCGGGAAGCCGGCATCAATTCAGGCGTCTGCCGCGGGCCCGGCCACGTGGCCGCCGCCGGCAGCGCGGGCGCGGTCGAGCGCCGACTGCGCCCGCGTGACAGTCGCCTCGGCCGATTCCCCCTGCGAGGAGCTCCAGCCGACCGAGGCGGTGGTGTACAGCGGCCCGGCCGGCACCGCGATCGGCGCACCCCGGACCGCGTCCCGCAGGTCGTGCGCGAGCGTCCGGGCGCCTTCGTGGCCGGTGTCCCCGGCGACGACGAGCCAGATACCCGATCCCCACCAGCCGAGCAGGTCCTCGCGCCGAAGTCTCCGTGCGAGCCGGCTGGCGACAGCCGCGAGTACGACCTCGCGGGCTTCCGGTGGCGTCACCGTGGGATCGTCGATCGAGTCGACAGCGACGGCCATGACGGCCAGTGACAGGGCGAACCGGCGCGCCCGTGAGCAGGCGCGGTGCAGCAGGTCCTCGATGATCTCGCGATCGTAGACCCCGTTGCTACGCAGCCTTGGCCGCGCGTCGAGGCCGATGCGCGCGCGCAGCCGCTCAGCGAACTCGGGCGCCTCGGTCACCCACTCGATGACGCAGCCGCAGGCAGCCAGCTGCTCGATCAGCCCCTCGGGAAAGGTGGCGGCGGGATCGGCCAGCAGAACCGAGGTTGCGGCATTAGTCGGGATCAGGGGCCGGCGCACAGGGATCAGACGAGCTATCGGGTTTGTGCCCGTCGAACTGTTCCGTGTTATCCCACACGGTTTTCTGCGGCTGTCTACGGACCAAGTTATCGGCGCGCCCCGCCGATCACCTTGTCCGTGTCCGCTGATTTAGCACCGAACATCTGCAGGTTCGTCGCCTTGGAGGTCGCAGACCGCCGTCACGTCGTGGGCGTCGACGAGGTCGAGGAGATCCTGCGGATGGTGGCCACCGAGCCGCTTCCTGAAGCTCCGGACGCGATTCTGGGTGTGATCGATTTGCGGGGAAAGATTGTCCCGATCATCGACCTGCGAACGAGGCTGGGGCTGCCGACGACAGAGCTCGCTCCCGCCGACAGGATCGTCGTTACCCGCGCGCCAAGCGGATCGGTCGGCCTGCGGGTCGACACGGTGACGAGGCTGGCCGCGGTCGATTCAAGCGAGATCGAGCCGCTCGCAATCCCCAACGGCGGCGCAGCGCAGCTCGCGCGCGCCGCGGTGCGGCTCGACGGGGTGCTGCACTACCAGCTCGACCTTGCCGCGCTTCGGGCCGATCTCGGTCTCGACTGAGACCGGTCGTGACGCCCGAACTCGAATCCGGGCTGCGCGAGCGCCTGCGCCGACTCGTGCGCGAGCGGCTCGGGGTCGTCGTCGGGCAAGCGCGCGACCCGCAGCTCGACGCGGCGATTGCGAGCGCCGTCGTCAGCCTTGCGCTGAGTGGACCGGAGGAACTTGCCCGCCGGCTCGCCGCCGGGGGCGAGGCTGCGCGCGTCGCAGCAGATGCGCTTGCTCCCAGCCTGACGATCAACGAGACCCACTTCTTCCGGAATCTGCCGCAGCTCGACGCGCTGCGCGGGCACGTGCTGCCACGGTTGCTCAGCGAGCGCGCCGAGCGCCGCAGCCTGTCCGTGTGGAGCGCCGCCTGCTCGAGCGGGGAGGAGCCGTATACCGTCGCGATCCTGCTCGACCAGCTGTTGTCTGGCCGCGAGTCGTGGGCTCTCGATATCCTCGGAACCGATCTCGACCGGGACGTGCTGGCCCGCGCTCGCGCGGGGCGCTACCGCAAGTGGTCGTTCCGGGGCGTGCCGGACGCCGTCCGCGAGCGCTGGTTCACAGCCGAGCCGGGCGGTAAGGAATGGCAGATCGAGCCGTCGCTCGCCACGCGCGTGCGGTTCGCGCAGAACAACCTCATCGAGAACGCGCCGCCGCGCAGCGTGAGCGGCGGGAAGTTCGATCTCATCCTGTGCCGGAACGTCCTGATCTACTTCGACGACGAGACCGTCGGGCGGGTGCTCGAGAGGCTCCATCAGGCATTGAGCCCCGGCGGCTGGCTGGTCGTCGGGCATGCAGAGCCGGGACACCGGGCATTCTCGGCGTTCGAAACGCAGTCGTTCAAGGGCACGGTGCTGTACCGGCGCCAGGATCAGCGCAGCGCGAGCTCGGCACCGGCGAGCGCGCCGCAACGGCTCGCACCGAACCCCGTGGCGCCGCTACGGCTCGCACCGGACCCGGTGGCGCCGGCTACTGCGGCATCGAGCCTGCTCGAGCAGGCGCGCGCAGCAGCCGCGCTCCGCAGGCGCGGCGACGCGGAGCGGCTCGTGCGCGCCGCGATCGCGCAGTCCGGCGAGGACGCCGCGGCGCATCACCTGCACGGTGTGATCTTTCATCAAGCCGGACGTATCGACGACGCGATCGAGGCCTTGCGCCGCGCGGTGTACCTGGACGAGGGGCTGATCGTCGCCAGGATCGCGCTCGCCGGCCTGCTTGCGGGGCGCGGATCGACTACGCGCGCCGAGCGCGAGCTGGCGCGAGCCGAAGAGCTGCTCGCCCCACTGGCGCCTCCGATGAGTCTCGCCGGCGCCGACGGGCTGACCGTCGCCGCCGCACGCGGGGCGATCACCCTCGCGCGACGGCACGGGGCCGAACGACTGGCCGCGCAGACGGCCGCATAGCGCGACCGCAGCGCAGCCTCCTCAACTACCGACGATTGACCGCGGAAACCACACCGACCATGGACCGAGAGATGCCGACTACCAACCCGCTCGCCGCTGGACCGCCGGTCAACTTCGCGACCGCCGGAACGATCCGCTCGCCGCAATCGAAACTTGCACGAAGCTTCGCCGGACGCGGCCTCCGCGGCCGGCTGCTCGGCCTGGCCGCGATGGCGGGCGTGCTGTGGCTCGTCTGCATCGGCGTCGCCGCGACCGGACTGACCTCCGCTCGTTCCGCCTCGGATCGCGCCCACACGGTGTTCGAAGCCTTCCGAACCGAGCGCGACGCCTACGAAGCCTGGATGACCG
>Ga0302325_10003069_pt1 | contig 39819 bp, 41 predicted proteins | sample Palsa_T0_2_FD_201948 | JGI IMG/M metagenome (GOLD analysis project Ga0302325, IMG submission 201948) | Peat permafrost microbial communities from Stordalen Mire near Abisko, Sweden - Palsa_T0_2 | ecosystem: Environmental > Terrestrial > Soil > Palsa > Peat permafrost | place: Sweden: Abisko...
CGCCAACACCGTCACCGACCAGGAGACGCGTTCAGTGGATGCTCAACAAGGAGCGAGGACCTCTACATGGCCACCAGCGGGGACATCCTCCTGGCCATCCGCGAGGACTTTTACATGGCCACGGACAGGTCGTCGCCCCGATCGTCGAGGAGACCCAGTTTCGCGGGATCATTCTCAGAGGGCTCATGCGCCGCTGGAACTTCCAGACGTCAGCCTTGATCAGCGCCGTCGGTTTCGGGCTCCTTCACGCTCCAGGCGCATCCACCGGCACCGGCGCCCTCGAACTTGGCGCCATCATGACTCTGTTCGGCTACCTCCAATGCGTCCTGGTCCGCAGAACCGCAAGGCTCGGCCCCGCCATGATCGTGCACTCCCTCACCAACGCCCTCGCCATCCTCTTCGTCCTGGCCTGACCTCCTCGAAGTTCACCACCCGCCGGTCCATTCGGCAAACGGGACGAAACCAGCACCTTGACGTGGCCACCCCGCTCGACCCGACCCGTCTGATTGATCGGTACTCACCTGGGCTGCCTGGAGCGCCAGACAGGCGGCGCTGCAGATGAGTTGTTCGGGCGCGGTCGCAACTGTGACCACCCCTCGCCTTGACCGCCGTGGATAACAGTCCCGGACCCGGCGTTCGGGGCTACTCACAAAGCGGAGCCCGCCCGGGATATTGAGACAGTGTGGGGATAGGCGATACCGACCGGTTCCCAGGGGTTGAGGACTGAACTCCTGCTGCTCGGGATCGGCACTTTCCGAGTCGTCAGCGGCGCGGGTCGCAGCAGTTAGGGGCGCTGCCCCAGGGCGAGGGAGCCATGCTCGAGCCACAGGGCGGCATCTTCGGGAAGGCGCTCGGCGGTGAGTTGCTCGTGTCGACGAAGTTGCGCCTCACTGAGCTGGGCGCGCCACCTCCCGTTCGTCCCCAGGTTGAAGAATGCGGTCGCGCCTTCGGGAAAGGCTTGGTTCAGGATCCCCGATGCTTCATGTTGTGACTTCATCGCCTCGAACCTGCACCGCTCTACGACCTCGCTCCAGAGCGCAGTGGGGATGTCGACGTCGAGAAAGTCGGCGATGCGCCGCATCTCGCCGCCGAGGTCGCGGATGAGGTCGGCGTAGTGGACGAGCAGCACGAACGGCTCGTGGCGATTCGGCCACCACGAGGCCAGGTGGTCCATGGGCGTCCCCCAGTCGACCCATTCGTCGAACAGTTGGTCCATGTCGCCATCCCACACCGGTGGCCATGGTGCGACGCCGTCCCGGGCTGCGATGGCGTTGAGGGCCTCTATCACTTCCGGCCGCATCTTGCGCCGGTGGTTTGCCAATGAGACGAGGGCGTCGCGTCCGTCTCGATAGACGGCGAGGTAGCGGCATTCAGTGAAGATCGGCGTGCAGTCGGCTGGGCTGTGCGTCTTGATGAACCGTCGGTGTGGGATCGCGTCGACCCTCGCGATCATGTCGTCCAACGGAACTATCCGGGCGTCCAGCCAGGGGCTCAGGTCGAAGGCGGGAGCAGGCACGTCGCCGTGGGGCCACAACAGCGAAGCCACGATGCCCTGCATCCATGTCGTCCCCGACTTCGGCGGAGTCGTGATGAAGATGTCGTCTGGCCGCGGAGTGAACCGCTCCCACCGTTGGCTGTCATCGTAGACGTGCTGGCGACGGCGCGTCGCCGGCAGCACCGGTGCCACTCCCCGAGCGTAGCCGCATCCGATCAACGGGGTGTCGTCCTCACTCCACAGGTGTTACGACGGCTGACACTGTCCGGTAATGCCGGCGGATATGCGCTCTGGGCCCACACGAGGTACCCAGTCGGTATCACTCGGAGCCGGCGATCTGAGACGCGAGCCATCGGCGTTATTGGGACGCCTTGTGACTGGGATCTTGGGGCCGCGACAGGCGCTCGCTGGCGGTAGGGAGTCTCGGGGTGAAGTTGGCCTGAGGTGAGCCGCCGGCGACGAAGGCGACCACTACGTAGGCGGCGTGCCGATCGAAGTCCTGGCGTCGACGGACATACACAGTTGTGGTTCTGGGGTCGGCGTGCCTGGCGGCCACTTGGACTTCTCGGAGCGGTACACCGGCGTCGAGGGCAGCCATGATGAACGCCGCTCGCAGCATGTGGGGATGTACCAGCCCGAGCTCCGCCCGCTTGCCTATCGATCGCACCCAGCGGGGGGCAGTACGCCGGTTTAAGCGGTGACCGTCATGACGCTGCAGGATCGGACCGTCTCGCCGTTCCCCGATTGCGAGGTCGATGGTGCGGGCGGTGCGAGGCACAAGCGGGATCATGGCGGGCTTGTTGCCCTTGCCCACGATGCGCAGCCCACGATGCGCAGCCCACGATGCGCAGCACTCGGTGGCCGCCCTCGAATGCCATGTCCTCGATGTTGGTGGCGCACGCTTCGCTCACTCGCAGCCCGTTCAACCCGAGTAGCACGGCTAGGGCGGCGTGAGCGTGGTCGAACCGCTCTGCGATGAACAGGAACCGTCCGAGCTCGCCCCGGTCCAGTCCGCGCTGCTCTGTGGGGTGGACGGTGGGACGGCGTACGTACTGGGCGGGGTTGGACGTGATCCGCCCGTCGATGTGAGCGAAGCGGTAGAAACCGCACGCGGTGGACAGCCGCCGGTCGATTGTGGAGGCGGCCAGACCGCGTTCCTCCATCGACGATCGGTACATCTCGAGGTGGGAGCGGGTCGCCTTGAGCACGGGCATGCCGTGATCGGCCGCCCATTGGAACAGGTTACGAAGATCGTGGCGGTAGGCGTCGAGGGTCCGGCCGCTGTAGCGGGCCAGGAAAGCACCGCGGCCAACTGGGCCTCGTCGGGTACGAGCGGCCCGACGGCCGTGTCCAGTTCCGCAGAGAAGTCGAGGGTTGTCATCTGTGATCCTCCTTTGTTGGTGGTGGGTCCAGGCAACACCCGAAAGGGCAAACGCGCTTGGTAGAATCTGAACTCACCAAGTGACAGGAGGACTGAGATGCCCGCCACGACCGAATTCCTGGTGTCCAAGAGCGGCCAGATGTCCGTTCCCGCCGGCGTACGCCGCCGATGGGGCCTCACCGACGGCGGTCGAGTCACCGTGGTCGACCTTGGAGACGCCGTCGTGCTACTCCCACCCGGTTCCCGTCAGAGACTTCTGACAGAAGCGCTTTCGAGCGAGGAACATCTCGCCTTCGTGCGCAGCCTTGACGATCCCGACCTGGCCACCACATAGGTGCCGACAGTCGTCATAGACGACCACCTACTGCGTGATGTTCTGGTTGGCGACCGCTCGCTCGACCTGGGCGGACTTGCCACCTCCCTGGCCACGACCGGTCTGTGGTTGTTCCGACTCTCCAGCGCCTGGGCCACTCCCGAAGTCCTGGGGAAGTTGACGACTCCGGTCGCCGCACTGCCCGCCGATCAGCAAGAACTGTTCCGGGCTCGCCTGGTCGCGCTGCCCGATGAAATCGAAGTCCTCCCGTTGCGTCAGCTCGCTTGGCCCATGGCCCTGCTCCAGCACCGCCACCGAATCGTAGGCCGGCCACTGTCCGCCGCCATGACCGAAGCGCTCACCGCCGCACACGCGCTAGGTGCTGCGATCGCCGTGTCCAGGCACGACGTCGGATCCAACCTCAAGGCGGCCGCCGAGCACGATCACGTCGCATTCCACATCATGTAGAGGAGGGCACATGCCACCTCACACGAGCTATATCACCCGTTCAACCGGCGTTCGGTGGCAGAGTCAGGAGTCATGTCGCTCGCGCATTGTGGGGCACCCATCGGACGGCAGATCCGTCGGGCTGGCGGATCCGCAGGCTGCTCGGGCGGACAATCGGACGGAACCATTCCGACCGCTCGCGCCAAGCAAGCAGCCGGCCGCCCAGGCTCTGAAAAGTGTGTCCGTGACCCGGCCGCACTGTCACGGGACTGCGACCTGACGCCACGCGGGCGCCGCAAGAGATTCTGTGGCAGATTCTCGCTATGGAAGTAGGGGCTCCGGAGTTCGAGGCACATCCAGGGCGAGGGCGCTTCAACGCGGCCTTCTTCTACGTCATGGACGGGTACATCAATTGGCATCTACGAAGGCACAAGGAGGCCGTGTATGCCGACTTGCCCCGAACCGTGGTGGAGATCGGATCTGGTGTCGGTGCCAACTTCCGTTATGTGCAGCCGGGAACGAAAGTCATCGCTGTCGAGCCGAACCCGTACATGCATAGGTCGCTCCGCGTCGCCGCCGAACGGCATGGGATCGAGCTGGAGATACGAGATGTCGTAGGAGAACGAATCGATCTTCCAGATTCGAGTGCGGATGCCGTGATCTCGAGCCTTGTTCTGTGCACTGTCGCCAATCCGAGCCAAGTTGTATCGGAGGTGCACAGGGTGCTTCGGCCAGGCGGTCGATACAGCTACCTCGAACACGTTGCCGCCGAGGATGGCACGCTGACCCGTCGGGTTCAGCGGGTGGTTCGTCGGCCATGGGCATGGGTGTTCGAGGGTTGCTCGTGTGAGCGAGATCTCGAAACGATGATCCGATCAGCCGGATTCAGTTCCGTCGAGAATCGCAGCTATCGGATCCATTCGCCATTCGTGCCCTTCAACACGCAAATCGCCGGCACCGCTGTGGCGTGAGGTGGCTTCAAGCCCTTTTATGCGACGGCTGTACAAACCATAGGGCCCGGCTCGGTAGGAGATCTGATTGATTACTCAACTGACCCCATGGTGCACTGGCAGCAGGCGGTCCTAAGCAAGCAAAGACAGTCTGTGGGGTGACTCCAGCCCGGCGGTCGGAGGCGTCCAAAGCCACCGTTCGGTTCGACATTGGGGGCCACTTCGTGAGCGATGCCGAGCGTTTCGCAGAAGGTGACTCGGCGAGCGGGACCGTGCGAACTTAGTTACCCGCGCCCTGCATCTTGGCGGAACTCGGAACACCGGATCGACACCTTGCGGTGAGTCGTCAGGGCCTTGCGGCGAACAGCTGCCAGCGTCCCGGAACACCCTTTAAATCGTGTTCTCCCCGATCATCAAAATCCAGCCCCGAGCCCGCCACTAGATCGGTCACTGTCCTGGAGACAAGGACCTCGCCTGGCTGGGCCAACCCCTCGATGCGCGCAGCAATGTTGACCCCCAGCCCGGCGATGTCGTCTCCACGCAGCTCGACCTCTCCGGTGTGCACTCCGGCACGTACCGCAATGCCCAGGGACCGAGCGCCGTCGCTGATAGCCCGGGCGCACCGAACCGACCGGGCAGGGCCATCGAAGGTCGCCAGGATCCCATCGCCCGTCGTCTTCACAAGCCGACCGCCATGTCGGGACACCTGACGCTCGGCCAGCGCATCGTGGCGATTCAACAGGAGCTTCCACTCCCGGTCGCCCAGCTCGACGGCCCGGTGAGTGGAGTCGACGATGTCGGTGAACAGCACGCTGGCCAGCACCCGGTCGGCCTCGGGCGCCGATCGGGCACCAGTGAGGAACTCCTCGACCTCGTCGAGAGCCTGACCGGTGTCCTCGGTCCACCAGAAGTGATCGGTTCCCGGCAGCTCGACCAGGCGAGCGGCGTCGATGTGCTCGCACAGGTAGCGACCGTGGGCCACAGGCACCATTCGGTCACCGGTTCGGTGCACCACCAGGGTCGGTGCGTGCACCAACGGAAGCGCCGGTCGGACATCGATATCCATGTACGAGCTCATGAGAGCCATGGCCGAACCCGGGCTCGCGGCCAGGCGTTGCAGGCGAGCAAAAGACTCCCGCGCTCCGGGATCGCTGGCGACGCTCGGGGCCCAACCGGCCAACCCCACACCGGTTCCCCACCCGGGCTCGAGGTATTCCGCTGATTCGTAGAGTTGCTCGGTCGGCATCCCGATGGGGTAGTCGGAACACGCCGTAATCCGGGCATAGGTGGCCACCAATACCAAACCCCGGGTCCGCTCGGGATGGGCGGCCGCGAACAAAATGGCCATGGGGCCGCCTTCCGACACCGCGAACAGGGCAGCCTGCTCGGAGCCGACGGCGTGCATGACCGCCTCGATGTCGAGCATGCGGCGGTCGACGTCGGGCAGCCGCTCGGTCCGGTCGGACAGGCCCGTGCCGCGCTTATCGAACATGATCACACGGGAAAACGAACCGAGCCGACGGAGGGCGCGAGCCAGGGTCTCGTCTTCCCAGGCTAGCTCGACGTGCGAGATGAAGCCCGGGATCACCACCAGATCGAAGGGGCCCTGGCCGAAGACCTGGTAGGCGATGTGGACGCCATCGTCGGCCTTCGCGTAGCGAGTACCCGGCACCGAATCCACATGACCATTTGAGCAGAGTCCCAGACAGGGTCCCAGGCCAGGGGTCCCAGAAAGCGCAAATGCCGGTGACGGCATCCCAGATCCACGGCACCGGAGGCGGCAAAGGCGCCCCGTATCACCCAAGCGCCGGAGCCCGGCCGACCGAGATACCGATGGCCAGGGGAAGAACCGAGCGCCCAAATGACCGCTGGGCGCGTCCCGATGCCAACTGCGGGCAGGAATTTCCCTGTCGCCCTGCCGACGGTCGGGGATACCCCGGGACCGGGAGGAAGCTGAACGTTATGTGGCAGAATCGGTCGTGCGGAGGCGGACGGCGGGCGCCTATCCGTCGACCGGGGCTCGGTCTAGGCCTAGCTTTGCTTGTCACATCGGCGATGGCAGTGGGGTCATTGTGATGATCCCCTTTCATCGAGGATGTGCATGATGGGCGAGAACGACTGGCTGGCGGAGGGCTTCGAGGAGCAGAGGTCCCACCTGCGGGCGGTCGCCTTTCGGATGCTGGGCTCGCTCTCCGAGGCCGACGACGCCGTCCAGGACGCCTGGCTGCGGGTCAGTCGGGCCAACACCAGCGTGGTCGAGAACCTCGGTGGATGGTTGACGACGATCGTCGCCCGCGTTTGTCTCAACATGCTCCGCGCACGGCGTGTCCGGCGCGAGGAATCCCTCGAAGTGCATCTCCCCGATCCGGTCATCAGCCCAATGGGAGAACTTGGACCAGAGGGCGAGGCGCTACTTGCCGACTCGGTCGGCCTGGCTCTCCTCGTCGTACTCGACGCCCTGGCTCCCGCTGAGCGACTGGCCTTCGTGCTCCATGACATGTTCGAACTACCCTTCGAGGAGATCGCCCCCATGGTCGGTCGATCTCCGACTGCGGCCAGGCAGCTGGCGAGCAGGGCCCGGCGCCGGGTCAGAGGCGCCGACATCCCCGACCCCGACCTCACACGCCAACGAGCGGTGGTCGATGCCTTCTTCTTGGCAGCCCGCGTTGGTGACTTCGACGCACTGGTCGCTCTGCTCCACCCCGAGGTCGTCCTCCGAGTCGACTTCGGCCCGAGCCGCCCGGCTGCGTCCATGATGGTCCGAGGCGCCGCGGCTGTCGCTCGACAAGCACGCCTCGGTGCCAATCCGGCGGCCCTGCTCCATCCCGTGTTGATCAACGGGGCCGCGGGAGTAGTCATCACCCTTGGGGGGCAGCCACACGGCGTGATGGCCTTCACCGTCGTCAACGACAAGGTAGTCGAACTTGACATAATCGCCGATCCCGAACGCATCCGCAGGGTCGCAAAAGCTGTCCTCAGTGGCACTTAATTGACTTGCGCTCCGGCATCCTCGTGCTCGGAATGTTCGGACGTACTCCTCGTTCCGCTCGTGGTGCTCCCACGTCACCCGAACGGGGGCAGATCCGGAAGCGGCCCCCCGCTCGTGCAACGCATGCCTTCAGAGGATCTTCCCGTCAGCCACGCCAAAGCTGCGGCGAGGGAGCCGCGCACGACGGGGAGATCCCCACTCTTGACCCAACCGACGCCTCCGGGACTGTCGTCAAGCTCAAGAGCAAAGTGAGCGCCCTTGCGGTCGTAGCGTTCGACGAAGTCGACGAGCAGCTGACCCGCCACAAGCACGGGCACGTCGGCGAACGAGTAAACGAGATCGAGGTCGACGTGGTGGATTTCAACCTCGGTGAGTCGAAGCTCGACGATTCGTTCGACGCTAACGAGGGGTGGATTTGGCCCACCGGAGGTGAAGGCCACCTCGTTTGGCCAACAGCTCTCAGGGAATGAGTGAACCTCGACAAGGAATCGTCGCGAGGCCTCCACGGCATCGGCCAGGACGACCTCAGCGGGGCGCGTTACCCCGGCGCTGATGTCGGCCTCTCGTGCGCCAGGGGAGGGATACATCCGTAGTGGCTCGCCCGTTCGGGCGCTGAGCAGCAGGTTCCGCAGTCCGTCCGCGTTCCTGGAGAGGTGAACCAGCACGTGAGCTCGACTCCAACCGGGAAGGTGAGACGGCTGAGCAAGGTCCTCAGGTCGCATCTGCTCGACCGACGCCGTAAGCCGCTCCGTGGACTCGGACAACCAGGTCAGCGCTCCAAACACAGGGCAAAGGCTAGTTAACGCCGCCATGGCGGACGAGCTGGGCATCGTGGCCGGCGTGCGCAAACTTGGACCCGGACACGCGAAGTCGGATCCCACCGAGTAGGTCTGTTCTGATCGGGCCGCTCCGGGGCCGGGTGAACCTGAGCAAGCAGGACACAGGCTCAAGCGGTCCCTTAGGCCAGCCGATAGGGCAGGCTGGAAGCGACAAGCGGTCGACCCCAGACCGAACTGGAGCGCTGCCAGGAGCGCGGGCGGTTTGACTGATCCGCCGGGCCATTTTGAACGACCGGTCACATGTTGGCATCCCAGGGGGTCATAGAGGAGGAACCCAAAACCTCAAGGAGATCACGATGGACGCTCGCCTCGATATCTACAGCAATGCGGTTGCCGGAGAGTTCACCAAGCACATCAACGCAGCAGGCACGGTCCTAACCGGCTCAACCTTGCCAGCCGCGACCCAAGAGCTGGTCAAGATCCGTGCCAGCCAGATCAACGGCTGCGCCAGCTGTCTAGACATGCACACCAAGGACGCTGAGCACCGCGGTGAGAGCTCGGTGCGAATCAATCTGATCGCGACATGGCGAGAGGCGACTGTTTTCACCGAGGCCGAGAGGGCTGCGCTCGAACTCACCGAGCAGGGAACCCGAGTCGCCGACGGCGGCGGTGTCTACGACGAGGCTTGGGCGAACGCGGCCAAGCACTATGACGACGACCAGCTCGGTGCTCTGGCGTGCCTCATCGCCCTCATCAACGTCTACAACCGCCTCAACGTCATTACCCGTCAGCCCGGAGGTGACTACACGCCGGGTCAGTGGGGATGAGGACGTGACGCGGAATGTCGACGCGATTGAACGACGGGGCGCCGAACGCCCCGATATTTGGCCAGCGATCAAGACCAAGGCCTTTGAAGAACTGGTCCGTTAGCGTGGCGGCCGACCCCGGGCGGAACGAATGCGTCCGCTCGCTTTTGCGACGTTGTCGCGTGACGGAGGGACGTAGCACGTCCCAACGCGTTGATCACGCGAGGTCATTGCTTCAGCACGAAGCCGACGCCTGGATTGCGACTGCCAGCGTAAAGGGCGAAACCTCATTTGGTACCGCTGTCCCTCTCCTGGGGAAGGATCGTCCATAGTCTTGGCTACGCCCGGTCTGCTACCGCCAAGATCATTGCTGCGACGGGTCGGGACCGTTTGGCAGTCGGCTCGACCCGAGACGTCCTCTTCATCCACGCGTCCGAGATTGCCGTGCCGTGCGATGAGGCCGACGAGTCGACGTGCACGACGTTCGTGAGTAGGACCGGATGGAACCCGATCAAGGAGGACCGCCGGTGGATATTTATTGTTGCGACGCCCATAGAGATCCTGGTGTGGCAGAACGTGGCGGAGATAACGGGACGCACTGCTATGCGTGCGGGCGAGTTGCTCTAGACATGTGCTCATATGAGGCGCGGTCGAAGCATCGCAGCTCCCTCATCGGTCGTTGGTATCGATGCCGAAATGAACCTGCGACGAACCCAATATCCCAACGGATCGGCGCCTTCGCTCCACTGCCCATTGTGGTGCACTCGCTACCGGGCCGGCGATGACATTGAGGCTGATCCAGGAGTTGCTGACAGCAACGCAAACGACCAGCGCAGACGGGGCAGCCTCGTCGAGATGAGCAGGGCCCATGCCGCTACGACCACCACCCAGGGCGTCCTTGCTCATCCCGAGGTTCGCAAGCTGTGGGCTGCCACGCTCTTGGGATCCCTGGCCGTGTGGATCGCCCAAGTGGCCCTCATCGTCGCGGTGCTCGAACATCACTCAGGCAGCACCCTGGCGTGGGTACTCCTCGCCAGCACCGCACCAGCCCTGCTCGTCGGATTCGCCGGCGGGGCGGTGGCCGACCGCCACGACCCCAGACGGGTAGCACGCCTCGCCGGCCTAGCCCGGGTAGGCCTGCTGGTAGCCGTGGGCTTGGGCCTCGTGCCCTCTCTCGCCATCGGGACCATCGCCTACGCCGCGTTCCTCTGCCTCGGCCGTCTCTCCGGCCCCGCCACCATCCGGCTGCTCTACGCCGCCCTGCCCACCGAACAACGAGCCGCGGGCAACGCGGCTCTTGGGACCGTGAGCGGGATCACGACGGTGCTGGGAGCAGCCATCGGCGGCCTCAGCGTCGGCGCAATGGGAGTCGTCCCCGCGTTTATCGTCGCGGCAGCCATCCAGGCCGCGGCCGCCGGCGTGCTGTGGACGCTGAATCCCGTCCCCAAGGCATCGAGGCCTGTCGAGGATCGCCCCGGCTTTGGACAATCCATCGTCGAGGGCTTCGTCGCGATGCGCCGCTTCCCTCTCGCCGCCAGCGTCATTGTTGTGGGAATCGCCTGGGGTCTCATCGGCGGTGGCTACGACGTCCTCATCGGCATCTACGGCACTCATCTGCTGCGAGGTGGAGGCGGACTGGCCGTCGGACTTCTCTACGTCGCCGACGGCGTCGGCGTCATATTGGGTTCCTACCTCGCAGCCCGCCTACCCGCTCGACATCAACGAGGCTGGTACGCCCTGGCTTACGGCCTCCAAGGTGCCCTGTGGACCGTATTCGCCCTCAGCCATAACCTCGTGCAAGCCATCCCAGCCTTATTGCTTATGCGAGTCGCGAGCGGGGTGATCATCGCGCTCGACACCACCCTCCTCCTAGCCACCGTGCCCGACCGCCTCCACGGCAGGATCTACGCGCTGCACACAACCACCTACGGAGCCGTCATGCGCGCCTCCCTGGCCATCACGGAGTGCTCCTGCTCTCCGTCTCCCCCCGGATCGTCACCTTTGGCGCAGGAGGGGCGTCGATAGTTGTAGGCGCCATCTGGTGGCTAGCCATAGGCCGAACCGCGCCCTTTCGAACCGGTCAGGAACCACCGAAACGCCGGACTAGCGGGGATGGCGGTGAAGGCTGTCCCATTTTGACGGTGCCAAATCCAAGTGGGACATGCGCCCCGAAGTGCCGTACCGGGCGTGGCAACTCCCGCTAGCACCGAAGGCTGCTGCGGCTTCGTCCCCCGCTCATAATCGCCCGCAGAAGTTGCCAGACGGAGACTCGTCACGCCGCCACCAGGCGCCCATACTCGACAGGATCGATCTGGCGTCGAGGGCCAGAGCCGTCTGATTGAGTATCCACCATGACCGTGTGGGTTGGTTCGTACGGTCGGGGGATCCTGTCAGGTTGGCTCACGATCCATCTGCCGGCCGGTTTGGGTTTGGCTTCCGAACGAGGCGCCAGCCTGTCGGGTCTCGCCCGTGGTGTGGCTCCAAAGAGGCGCGAGCCGGTTCGTTCTGAAATCAGACAGGCCCGCCGCGGTGGTTCCTGTTGGCAGCGACGAAGGAGACGGCATGGTGAGAGTGATGATCGGGATCGACCCGCACAAGGGCCCGCATACGGCTGCTGCGATCGATCCGGCTGAGATCGATTTGGTTCAGTTGCGGGTTCGTGCCGCCGCGGCTCAGGTGGAGAAATTGTTGTCGTGGGCTGAGCAGCGGTCGGAATGGACCTGGGCGGGAAAACGTCGGCGGGCTGGGTTACCCGTTGTCCCAGCAGCTGTTGGCGGCGGGCGAGGAGGTGTTGGACGTGCCGCCCAAGCTGGCCGCCCGGGTGCGTCTGGTCCGCAGAACAGCAAGGCTCGGCCCCGCCATGATCGTGCACTCCCTCACCAACGCCCTCGCCATCCTCTTCGTCCTGGCCTGACCTCCTCGAAGTTCACCACCCGCCGGTCCATTCGGCAAACGCGACGAACCAGCACCTTGACGTGGCCACCCCGCTCGACCCGACCCGTCGATGTGAGTGGCAGCACCGAGTGGCTCCGGCTGATGTGGAGGCGTTACAGATGAATTGTTCGGAGCCGCAAGTTTTCGAGCGCGGCAGCGCTCCGAACCGAGGCGCCTGTTCGTGAGGCGCTCAAGCCTTGTCGCCGATCGTGTCAACTCGGAAGCGGTGAGCTTGGCTGGACGAGATGCTATTTGAGCTTGAACGTGGTCGTCGCTTGTAGCAGCGAGGTTTTGCCCTTGGCAACAATCGTATGGTTGCCGGGCGCGCCTGCGCTGGCGGCGCTCGGGATGTTGCCGCTGCAGGTGAAGCTGCCGTCGCCGGCGGCGGTCCCCGTGCAGAGCGCGACTGATTTTGGATGGGGTGCGGTAAGGCCGGTCTTGTAGGTGACCTTCACCTTCTCACCCGACAAGAAGTTCACGCCCGAGACAGTCACGGCTTTCCCTGGCGTGCCTTTGGCGGGGGAAATGGCAACACCAGGGGTGCTCGAATTGGTCGCTGTGATCGCTATCGCGAGTGGGTCACTGCCGACCGTGATGGGTGTGCCGGCGGTGTTGGTGGCCACGATGATCGGTGTGACGGTGTTGCTAGCGGAGTTAGCGACATAGGCCATGCTGCCGTCAGAAGTGATCGCCGCGTCCTCCGGGGCTCCTCCTACCGTGATGGGGGTGCCAGGGGTGTTGGTTGTCAAGTCGACAGGCACCTCGGCGTTGTCGAAAGTGTCGCTGAAGTAGGCGGTAGACCCGCTCGGAGCGATCGCGATGCCGGTCGCGACCGACGTGTCGAGGTCGTCGAAGGCTGTTCCGAGCGTATTCGTCGCCAAGTGGATCGGCACCACGGCGCCGACTGAGTCACCCATGTCATCGATCTCGACCCAACCCGTGACATAAGCCGTTGTGCCACTTGGGTTGATTGCGATGGACCCATTTGGGCCGCCCACAAGAATGGCGTGTCCGTATCTCGGGTCGTCGCCGACCGAGATCGGTGTGCCGGCAGTGTTGGTGGCCACGGTGATCGGTGTGACTATTCCTGGGTTGGGGTCGTTGCCGCTCACTACGTAGGCGGTTGTGCCGCTCGGGTTGATAGCGATCGCGATTGGGCCGCTCGCGACTGTGATCGGAGTGCTGGCGGTGTCGGTCGTTAGATTGATCGGGGTGACTGTGTTACTTCCGTTGACGACGTACGCCGTGTCTCCATTGGGGGTGATGGCGATGGCGCCGGGGCCGCTCCCAGCGGGGATGGGGGTGCCGGCGGTATTGGTCGCCAGATCGATCGGGGTGAGAGTGTTACTGCCTCCGTTGGCGACGTAGGCCGTGTCTCCGTCGGGGGCGATGGCGATCGCGTCAGGCTGACTGCCTACCGGGATGGGGGTGCCAGCGGTATCTGTCGCCAGATCGATCGGGGTTACCGTGTTGCTTTCGTAGTTGACAACATAGGCGGTCCCGCTCGTTGACGCGGCCGCAGGTGAGCTCACCGACGCCGACAGGCCGACCGCGGATACACCGGCGGATGCAACCATCAGGCCGATGATCATCATCCGTGGCCAGCCTCGAGTGTCGTTCCCCGACGTGTGCGTTGACCTCTCAATTCCGAGCCGCCTCGCAGCCCCGCGTATAAAGCCGTTCATCGCCCCTCCCCCCTTCCCTAAACAGGTGTGCAAAGCTCGGCCGAGCCCCGTCGCCAGGACTCAACGGTCCTGATAATCGAAGGGATATCGCAGCGGCGACGCGGAGAATAACACTTTTGGCAAACGAGAGCAGCCGCCAATCCCGAGGCGACGCCAGAACATCGGATCCGGCCTCTTGGGAGCGACTCTGTCCCCGGATGGTCAACGAGTACATAGTCGATCGATCGGGGCGGCAGGGGCTTCGTGGGTGCCCCACATCCGTCGCCTACCGTGCCTCACCTGCCATGCTCTGATCGTGACGTCGGTCTTCTTGCTATTGGCAGCCTCGAATACCGGGACATTGAAACTGGTAAGCATGTCGCCATCTTCGGCGGGCCACTTAGTCTTGTTACTTTTCCGATCATATATGTCGGTGCCAAGCGGGGCTCCCTACCCACCAAAGGAGCTAGAGGTGGCAGGATCCTAGCTATCCGTCAGTCGCAGTGGGTCGCCTTGGCGCTGGTCATTGTTGGGCTGAGCATGATGGCAATCACCTCGCTGCACTAATCAACGCCATATCGTTCAGTCCCGCGGCGTCCGCTACCTCGGCCGGAGCCCCACCGGGCAGCGGATAGTCGGCAGGTCCAAGCGAGCAGGTCTCGTCGAAATGGAGGTTAGGGAGGCGGTTTCATCTGCGAAGGCGTAGAGTCGGTAGCTGGTGGTTGAGAGCGGCAAGACAAGGTCGGTCAGTTCCTCGGCGAGGCGTGGCCTGGCGCTGATATCAATGACGGTCGGTCTTCTGGTGGCGCTTCCTCAGGCGGCGGCGTTCGGATCGGACCGAAGCTCGATGACAGCCCACACCGTTAGCTCCCCGAGGCTGACCGTCGTGCAATCGACGACAAATGCTGGTTACGCGTTGGAGACCGGGGCCGAGGTCAGCACCGTAACTGCCACGTTCACCGTTCCGACTGTCACCTGCACATCGAAAACCCGAGCGATTAGCCTGTACACGAGCCTTGAGAGCACAACTGGCAAGACCTCCTACCCTTGGCTGCTCATCGAGTGCCTCCACGGTTCACCAACCTACGTTGGCAACTTCGACTTGGCGGGAAATAATGAAGTGCTCCCAGGTCACGTAGCCGCCGGCGATGTCATCACCTTGAGGGTGGCGATGAACACAGTCGCAACAAAAATCTCGTTCTCCAATCACACAAAAGGAAACAGGTTCGGGGCCAAACTTTTCGGTGCGGCCTCAGCCACATCCGGGTTCGTTGGCATTGGTCCTATCTATGATGGGTCAGGGAACCTCTATGGCGTGCCTGCCATCGCGCGCCTCAATCTCTCGAACGTGCAGGTCGACCAGCAGCCCCTCGCTTTGTATAGTTCCATTGACTACAACCGGACCAACACCACCGGGGGCCTCGAAGTGACGACCGGGTCCATTTCAGCCTCAGGAACAGATTTCGCTCTCACCTACAATCATCCGTAGACCCGACGGCTACCAAACCCCTACTCTGAAACCGCACCATAACTTTCCCTCCTGCGCCTACGCCCAAGCTGACCACAGGGTCGAGCCGCGGCCTCAATGAGCGCGGAATTAGCGATCCGCGCTCCTAGTGGCTGTGGCAGGCTCGGGGCATAACGGAGTCCCCGAAGGAGGCGGAGCAGCGTGGGGTCAGATGGACTTCGAACGGACATCCGATGGCCCTCGATCCCGATGCGGTCAGTGCGGTGGAGGGAACGCCCGCCTTTCTTAGTCCGCCACCCGGCAGCCCCCATACCACGGATTCCGAGTACTGCCAGTGGAACTCGACGGCTTTCGGGTCGGAATGGTTACGGCTTCATGGCTGAGGCCGATGCCGTGGAAGGCGATCCTTACGTCATTGCTCCCGACGGGAGCCGGGCCGGGATCTTCTGGACGGTTAGTTCAGAGCGCCGCTTCGGTCGCCTACAGGAGGTCACGGCTCATCGTTGGCGTCTGGCAGTTCGAAGTGCCAGAGACCTTCCGAACGAAGGTGGTTCACGATGGCTATTCCCGTTCTCCGAACCAAGTGGGAAGAGTGGAAGGAAGCGCCCATATCGTGAGCGCATCCGATTACGGCACTCAGCGGCAGGGCGCACGTCGTCGGCGATCGGCACCTACCTTCGGCGAGTCAGCCCACCGCCGGGGACGACTGCGTCGATGACGCTGTCTGCCACCTCGTTGGTCGGCCTCGTGGTCTCGATAACGAGGTCGGCGGATGCACACAACAGGGGCAATACCCACTCCATATCGGCAAGCACGCGGTCTCGTTCGGCCTCTGCCTTCCCGAACGGGTTGGTGGTGCGCAGGCGCAGCCGGTCAAGGATCACCTCGGCCGGCGCCGTCAGGAGCACCTTGAAGTCGAAAGCGAAGGCGGCCTGCTCGTCAGAGCAGCCAGCGAAGAACACCAACTGGTCGCCGTACTGGTCGAGGAGCGACCTAATGGGCTCGACCCGCCATGCCCACGTGCCATCTGGCAGTGGGGCGCTAAATCCGTCGTCATCAGCGTCGAAGGCGGTGTAGCCGCGGCGGCGAAGCTCCTTCACGAGGGAGGACTTCCCCGTGCCGGACATTCCGGTGACTAACACGCGCATCACGAGAAACCGTAGGCGCCCTGGCCAGCCTGCGCCCCTGCCTAGCCGAATCAGATTGCTCTTGTCGGCTTCTCTCCGGGACGCCAGCCCTTCGCGCCGGAGTCGTTAGGGATCGTCTCGCAAGTCTGCGTTAACACATGTCGTGCACGTAGCTGCCAAGCACAGTTCGCCGTACCGGCTGACCATCTCTGATGACTTGGTGACAGCTCGGGCAGGTCTCTCCGACAGCGGCGTGCAGGTTGTGTGTATCAGGGTCGACTGATCGGTCGACTAGTTGCTCGGAGGCCGCCTGTTCGATATCTGGATTCGCGCCGATACCGTCTCTGTTTGCTCCATATTGGACTCCACTAACAGGACGGTTGCCTTCACGACCCACGAAGGCAAGCGTAGTCGCAACATCTTTGAAGCGTCGTGCCAAGTATTCCGACCATGAACGCCCCGATCCGAGAGGCGCGGGGCCATGCAAAACACCACCCCACCGAGTTGACGCTCTCGTCGGTTCTAGAGCGCGGAATCGTCGCTCCGCGCTTCAGACGAGGGATGTCACGATGGGAGGGTGAGTTTCCGCCCGCTCTCCGAAGGCGAAGTCGATCGACTGCTGGACGAACTCTGTCGCCGTCTTGGCTTCTGTCTGGCGCCCGAAGATCAGGAGCGTCTGCGGGCCGACCCACCGGCCGACCCCGATGCATTTGCGGACGCCGTGTTCGTTGCTGAAGGGATGGACCCGCTTCTTTCCAACGGAGACCTCAGGAGATCCGTCCGGGCACGGGTCGTCGACGCATTCAATCGACAACCCTTCGGAAGCGCAACACGCCGACGGAAAGGCTCTGGCCGACGGCGATAGGCCCGCCGAAGAAAACGCCAAACTTCAGGAACGGCGCTCGGCGTGCGTCTTCGAGGGGTGGGCGGCTCCGGCCACGTGCGTCAAATCGGTCCGGGAGACGCCGCCTCCTCCTCCTCCGCGCTTATGACGCGTTCGACCACGGCCTGGTCGGCTCGGCATTCTCGCCGCCGTTCGAGGTCGCTGGCTTCGAGTCGCACCGTACGCACCCGCTGGTCTGCCACTTTCGGTAGGAGCTGCGCCGAACCTCGTCCTGCTTCGCCCTCCGAATCTCGCGGCTCAGCTGCGCCATGCCCACATTTCCTATGCCGGCGTCGGTTTGGATCCCACCCACCTATGGCCGTTGCGGGCTGTCGTCTTGTGAAGATCTGCCTCCGTAGGAGCCGGTGAGGGCCTGGGCCACGTTCTCTGCGTCAGCTTGGGCGACGTCTTCGGGGTATTCGGGCAGAAGGTCATCCCACACAACCATCCATGACCCGTAGAGCTGCGCTTGTCCGAGGGGACGGGCGAAGAACCATACGTGAAGGTGGGCACCGCCATCGCCGATTCGATACACATGGGCCCGGGCGACGTTGGACAAGGCCTCGATGTGACGAGCGATATGCGTCGTCAGCACTCCTAGTTCTGCGGCGCGCTCGTCGGGAAGGTCGGACAAGTCGAAGTGATCGCGCGACTGCAGCATCAGAACTAGGGGAACGCCCACCCTGGATATTCGCGTTAGCCGCCAGTGATCGTTCAACCAGATGCCTTGGTCGCGGTCCTTGCACGTCTTGCAATTGGATGGATCTTCGCCCTCCCGGGTCCGCTCTGGCAGCACTGGGGGTCTCAGGGGGGCGACGAGCAATCCGTGTTGCTCGAAAGGACTGATATCCCAACCAGTCATGCGGGACAGCGACAAGCGGTGCTCCGCGTCCGCGGCTGACAATGCGTGCCGGTAGAACTCATCCGGGTGCAGGGCCACAGCGAATACTACTCGTCCGTCCGAGATGAGTCCCTGGCGGTGTGAGTTTCGTTCATGTCTTCGAGGCTGTACAGATCCACAACCTGCCTGGACAGATCGTCAATCGTCAGGGTCGCAATCACGATGTGCCTTGCGCCGCGGAGTCCCTCAACCGCACAGTCAGCCCGGCCGATAGATCCATAATGCCGCAGTCTCGCGAGGCGGAGATATGGAACGAAGGCGACCTCGCTGCTGAAGAAAGGCGAGGGTCCGTCGACTCGGCTCTAGGCAGGATCAGGCACGGATGGCCCGGGGCGCGGTCCCTTGCAGTCGGGAGACTTCGACGCCTGTTGGGTTGGGAAACCCTAGTCGTGCTTTCGGTGTTCCCTCTCGGCGCCGCGCTGAGCGCGCTCGTCGCGTTGATTGAGGCGACCGAACTCGGTCAATCAGTTCCCTATGCAGGCATCCCTAGTTTCGTGAGTCCCTGGCAGGCCACTCTGCTGGCCGTGGCCGGCCAGGCCATCGCTCTTGCTCCTGCCGGGCTCGTCGCATACCTGCTTTGCCGATCGGGCGAAGGTCTGAAGTCCATCAACCTGGACCGACGCAGGCTGCGCATGGACTTGGCCCTTATCGTTCCGATCTGGCTCATAGTCCAACGAATCCCGCAGTCGCTGGGAGCCCACATCGTGATCTGGAGCCATCTAACCGGGTTCCATCTCCTACCAAGCCCTGTGCCACTCGCGAACCTCGACATCACTCTGGTGCAAGCAGCGGCCGCCATCGCGGCCGGCGTCGTAGAGGAGATCGTTGTCCTCGGCTACCTCGTGCGCCGCCTGGAGCAACGTGGATACGGGGTCGCCAGAATCGTGACCATCGCCGTGATGGTGCGCGCCTCCTACCACATCTATTACGGGTGGAACATCATTCCCATCCTGCTCTGGGCTACCGCGTCCGTGCTGGTCTACTTGCGGGTGCGACGACTACTTCCCTTCATCATCTGCCACATCATCTGGGACATCTCGATACCCCTGCGGGCCTTCTACCCCAACATCTACCGTCCCGCAGAAGTCATCGTCTCGATAACCGCGGTTGTATTGGCGGCCAAGTGGCTGAGTTGGACACCGACGCAGTGGCTGAAATCCCTGCGGCCGCCGGGAGGCTCTGAGATGGAGATCCTGGACACTCCCACGATCTAAGCCTGGCTGGCTACTCAAGCCAGGCCCTCGGTCGGTCGATACCCCCCTGATGGAACGGCTCGTGATCGCTCTGGTTCTGGGATGCATCATTGCACCGCTCGCCTACCGAGAGTCGGAATCGTATCGCCGCACTAACGGAGTCACCCCCTGGCACCTACCGTCCGCCCTATGGGCCTTGCTCGGATTCGTGTCATTCTTGCTCTGCGCCGTCTTGCTAGTGATCGCCCGCCGCACTACAAAGCCATTACCCCTCGCCACCCAGTCCTCGGCCGCCGCCGCGGGGTGGCACCCCGATCCAGCGGATGCTCGACAGTTGCGATACTGGAACGGCATCGAGTGGACAGAACACGTACGGCCGAGGGTTCCCTCCGACCTGGCCGAGTCATCACTCCATACCGATTGACCTGGCTCCTCCCGCTATAACCGCCCAACCTGCGCGCCAGATCGACAGAACGCGCAGCCAAACGCCAAGCGGGCGATAGCCGACTCGGCGCCGCTGGCTCCAGACAGACGGTGGGCGCAGAGGGATTCGAACCCCCGACCTCATGCGCGTCATGCATGCGCTCTAACCAACTGAGCTATGCGCCCTGGGTGCGGCCCGAGACCCTACCACGACCGGCGTGACGGCCGACCCGAGACGCGCGGCCCTACGCTGGCGCTGGTGACGGCTGCTTCCTTTCCCGCCTATATCCCGAGCCCGTCCGTCAACGGGCTGAGCATCGGCCCCGTACGGCTTCACGTCTACGGCCTTCTGATCGCGGCCGGCATAATGGCGGCGGTATGGCTATCCCAGCGTCGCTGGGAGCGCATCGGCGGCAAGCCCGGGACCATGTCGGCCCTGGCCCTCTGGGGCGTGCCCGGCGGTCTCATCGGCGCCCGGGTCTACAGCCTGGCGACGAGCTGGGGTGTAGACACCGCCGGACACTGGTACCGGGCGTTCGAGATCTGGGACGGAGGGCTGGGGATCTGGGGAGGCGTCATTGGTGGGATCGCGCTCGGCGCGGTCGGAGCCCGTCGCCATCACTTGCCCATACCCACCCTGATGGATTGCGTCGCCCCGGCATTCGCCTTGGGCCAGGCCATCGGTCGGTGGGGCAACTACTTCAACCAGGAGCTGTTCGGCCGCCCGACCAAGCTGCCTTGGGGCCTCAAGATCGACTTCGCCCAACGGCCCGCCGGCTACGAGCGGTACTCCACCTTTCAGCCCACCTTTCTTTACGAGTGCTTGTGGGACCTGGCCGTCGTCGGCCTGGTTATCTGGGCGGAGAAGCGCTTTCGGATCAAACGCGGCTATCTCATCACCGTGTACGCCTCCTTTTACACCCTGGGCCGCTTCTGGACCGAGTACCTGCGCATCGACAACGCCCACCGCTGGTTCGGCTTGCGCTTGAACGACTGGACCAGCATCGTCGTGTTCGTCGGCTCCGTCTCTGTCCTGCTCCTCTTTGGTCGGGCCGGCGCCGACGACGACCGGGCCGGGACGCCGATGGCACCGCTTTACGACGAGAGCAGCGAAGCCTCCTCAGGCCTCCTGCCCACATAGTCGGCCCGGCTCCGGAAGCGGGTCGGATTGGAGTACTCCTCCATGGCGTGCGCCAACCAGCCGGCCACCTTGCCGAACGTCGATATGGCCTGTCCGGCGCCCGGCACCATCTCGGCGCAGAAGGCCAGCGCACCGAGCCCTAGGTCCACGTTCGGCGGTGCGAAACCCCGCTCCGCGGCCACGTCAGTCAGGCGACGAACCACCTCGTGACGGGCGGGCGAGCCGGCGACCTCCTCGACCCGGGACAGGAGCATCTTCCCTCGCGGATCCCCGTCGGGATACAGCGGCATGCCGAAGCCGTGCGGCGGCGCCCCGGTCCGGCGAAGTCGCTCTCCGATGGCCCGCTCGGCGTCAACCGACGCCGCCTCGGCCAACAGGAGCTCGACTTCCGTGGGGGCTCCGCTGCTCCCGCTGTACCAGCTGCCGCTCGCCGGGCCGAGTCCGGTCATGACGACCGCATACGGGTCGGCTCGCAGCGCCGCGGCCACCCGGGCCGCAAGCGTCGACGGCGCCAGTTCGTGATCGGCCACGAGCACCAGGGCCGCTTCGAGCACGCCCAGACGCGCCGGCGTGGAAGGGAGCCTGCTCAACCGCGGCCAGAGCCTCTCGCTGATCGACCGGTTCTCGGGCGAGACGACCCGGAGACCGCCGCCTCGGGCCGGGACCAAGGCGTCGACCAGGGCCGATAGCAGGCCCCGCCCGACCAGCGGCACAGCCGCCGGGCTCAAGTCGTGACGCATCTCGTCGACCAGGGCGGCGGCGACCACCGCCACCATGAACCGCTCGATGGGAAGGGCGGACCGATCCAGCCGCGCTGCAGCTATAGCGACGGCCGAGGTTGCAGCGGGCGGCGTGAACCAGCGCTCGTCGGCGTCGGGCCACCGACCGCTCCACAGCCATCCCGCCACCTCCTCGAACGTGCGGCTCGTGCTCAGCTCGACGGCATCGAGCCCGCGGTAGTAGAGGCGACCATCCTCGATCAAGGTCAGCTCCGTCACAAACACCGGCTCGTTGGATCGGTTGCCTCCGGGCGCCGGTCGCCTCCTGCCCGAGTAGCCCGCTGCACCCGCCGGGTGGCGAGACGACCGGGCCAGGCGGGCGACTTCCTGGGCGTCGAACGTGCTACCAGCAGTGGTCTTCTCCCGCCCCAGCAGCCCGCGGCTGACGTAGGCGTACAGCGTGGCCGGCTTCACGCCCAGCTTCTCGGCCGCCTGGGTCGTGGTGAGCCTGGTATTGACCATTGATCAATATTGATCTATATGGCCAGAACGGTCAAGATACCAATGTGACTACCGTCGAGACTCCGATTTTCGCTCCGATTCCACCCGGGCTCAAGGGGGTTGCGGTCACCGAGACTGAAGTCGGTGACGTACGCGGCCTCGAGGGCTTCTATCACTACCGCCAGTACTCGGCGACCGACCTGGCCGAGCGGCGCAGCCTCGAGGACGTGTGGCGTTTGGTCCAAGACGGCTCGCTCCCTGACGACGCCGCGTCGCGCGACGCATTCCGTCGAGAAGTCCGGGCCCAGAGGTCGATGCCAGAGGGCGTGCGGGCTCTTTTGCCGGGTATCGCCGAAAGCATTCGGGACGCCGGGCCGCTCGACGGTCTCCGGACCGCCATGTCGGCCACGGGCGCGGCCGAAGGCTTCCGTCCCCTGTGGGACCTCAGCCCCGACGAGCGTCGGCGCGACCTGATTCGCCTGGCCGCGGTGACCCCCACCCTCGTCTCAGCCATCCACCGCGTGTCGCACGGCCTCGAACCGGTGGAACCGGACCCCGATTTGGACCACGCCGCCAACTACCTCTGGATGGTCTCGGGCGTTCGCCCGGATCCGGTCGCGGCCCGGGCGCTCGAGCAGTACCTGATCCTCACGGTAGACCACGGCTTCAACTCGTCCACCTTCACGGCCAGGGTCATCGCGTCGACCGGAGCCGACGCGGCGGCGGCGGTCGTCGGAGCGATCGGGGCGCTGTCGGGTCCCCTCCACGGCGGCGCTCCCAGCCGGGCTCTCGACACGCTCGACGCCATCGGCACCCCTGACCGCGCCGACGCCTACATACGCGACGCCATCAGGCGCGGTGAGCGCATCATGGGCTTTGGGCATGCCGTTTACCGAACAGACGACCCACGCAACGTCATGCTCCGCGCCGTGGCCCAGCGCCTAGGGGGCGACCTGGCGGACCTGGCCGTCGAAGTGGAGAGGACCATCCTGGCGGTGCTGGCCGAGATGAAGCCCGACCACCCGCTTTACGCCAACGTCGAGTATTACGCGGGCGTCGTGATGGACCGCTGCGGCCTCCCCCGTGACATGTTCACTCCTACGTTCGCAGTCAGCCGGGTCATGGGTTGGTGCGCCAACATCGACGAGCAAGCCGAGCAGCGCCAGATCATCCGGCCCGCGGCCCGCTATGTCGGCCGGATGGCGCCCGAACCGGTCCCAGCCGCGCCGTAGCGACGCAGACGCGGTAAAAAGACCCGAGCCGTATTCCACGGACCGGGAGAGTGTCGCATGCCAGCTGTGATGGACCCAACCGCCGACGCCGCGCTCATAGAGCTCCTGACCACGGCTTCCGGCCGAGCCGACCCCTACCCCCTCTACCGACGGATCCGCGACAGCACACCGATATTGCGGAGCGCGACTGGTGCGATCGTGTTGACGCGCTACCGGGACTGCATCACAGTCCTGCGCAACCCGAAGCTCGGCCGGGGCTTGGTGGGCCGCAACGCGATCCGGGGAGGTGCCCAGATGCCCGGTGTGGCAGACGCCGCTTTGCGCCAGGAGTACTTCGACCGGGGGGGCGACACCATGCTCTTCACGGACCCGCCCGATCACACCCGGCTACGCCGGCTGGTCAGCCGGGCGTTCACGCCGAAGCGGGTGGAAGAGCTGCGCCCGTCGGTGGAAGCGACGGTCGGCTCGATCCTCGATGTCATGGCCGACACGGGCGAGGTGGACGTCATGGCCGACCTGGCCTTCCCGCTCCCCGTGTCGGTTATCGGAGAACTAGTCGGGGTCCCCGCGGCCGATCGAGCGTCGTTTCAGCCTTTGGTGAGGGCCGGCTCGGCCGGTATCGAGCCGTTCGTGGACAACGCCGGAGTCGTGGCCGCCATGGCCGCCCAAGATGAGATGCGCGCCTACTTCGTCGACCTGCTGGACGAGCGGCGCCGTCAGCCCGCTGACGATCTGTTGACCGACCTGGCCGAAGCCCGGGATCACGACGACGCCCTAACCGACGCGGAGATCATCTCGACTTCGATCCTCCTGTTCGCGGCTGGATTTGAGACCACGACCAACCTCATCGGCAACGGTCTGCTCGCCCTGCTCCGCAACCCGGAGGAGTTCGAGAGGTTGCGCGCTGACCCCGACCTGACGCCAAGCGCGGTCGAGGAGATCCTCCGCTTCGACAGCCCGGTACAGGTCAACGCCCGCACCGCGCTCGAGCCGGCCGAAGTCGACGGCGACAAGGTCGAGCCGGGGCAGATGATCATGGTCCTTCAGGGAGCGGCGAACCGAGATCCCGAGCAGTTCGAAGCGCCCGACCGCCTCGATCTGGGCCGCAAGGACAACGTGCCGCTCAGCTTCGGGTGGGGAGCCCACCATTGCATCGGTGCCGCCCTGGCCCGCATGGAGGGCGAAGTCGTCTTCAGGGCCCTCTCCGACCGCTTCGCGTCCATCGAGCTCACGGCCGACGACGTGCCCCGCAGACCCGGCATCACGCTACGGGGCCTGGCCGCTCTACCAGTGCGCCTCGAACCCGTTACGACCCGCTGAGGCCGCCGCCGGCTTGGTGCTCCGGCCGATCGGTGACTGCTAAAGAGCCTGCCCGGGGGCGGCGCCACCCCCACCGAAGCGGCTGGTCCCCGTCGATCCGTTGGAGCCAGCGTTCCCGTTGGAACCGGCCTTCCCGTTGGCGGGAGGAGGACCGAAACCGAAGGCCCGTCTGCTGCCTTGGATCTTCGTGATGTCGACGATGCTGGTCACCGTATCGGTGCCGTTGACGACAGAGGCCGTGACGATTACCTGATCGTTGGTCGATACCGATGAGATGCCGCCGCTCTGGGAGTTCACTTGGGTGGTCTTGACCACCGCGTAAGTGTGGCTGTAGCCATCGGGACTGGCAACCGTGATCGAGGTGGAATCGACCTTGCTCACCTTGCCGGTTTGGATGTCGACCGTCTTGTAACCGGTGCCCGATCGGACGGTGACCTGGCCGTGCACGATCCCACCGAACCCCAAACCGCCCAGACCCGGCCCGCCCAGACGCTGACCGCCAGGACCTCTACCACCCGGACCCAGGCCACCCGGGCCGAAGCCCCGGGTTCGGTGCGCGCTCGGCGTACGTGAGCCGCCTGGCACGGTTGGAGACGCGGAACTCCCCGAAGGGTTGCTGGTCGAGGACGTTCCCGACCCGGCCGCGAAGGCCACGCCCGCGCCGCCCACAGCCAGGGTGGCGGCCAGTCCCGCGATGACCACCGCGCGCGGGGCGTGCCGCAAGCGCTCTCGCAAGGATGCCTTGCCGGAGGGCTCCGGTTGCTCTGGGAAATAGGCTTCGCTCATGTCGTCCTCACCTTTGACCAGGGACTATGGCGGCAGTCTCGCTCCTGTACATGAAGAGAAGCTGAAGCCCCGCTGTGCATATCCGCCGGAATCGCGGCATCCGACGCGACGTGTGTTACCGTCGCCGGGACCTGGCGTCAGCCCTCCGGGAAGGAGGGCCGCGACGACTTCGAACACGAAGTCGTTGGCCAGGATGGTCGGCACCAGTTCTTGCTGAAGAGGCCGAAACCGACCGGGGGAATAAGTGAAGAAAACCATTAAATAGGGGGGAAGATGCGTAAAAAGTTTCGTATTGGACTGGTGGGCGGTACGGCCCTAATGGTCGGCGCGGCCCTCGCCGTATCGGCCGTGCCGGCCGCGGCAGGCGCCCAGACGCCGCACTACTACCTGGCCTTGGGTGACTCTTTGTCTCAGGGCTATCAGCCCAACTCCAACGGGATCGGTGTCGACACCGACCAGGGATATGTCGACGACGTCTACAGTTCCGAGCTGGCCAACGATTCGTCGCTGCAAGTGGAGAAGCTGGGTTGCCCGGGCGAGACCACCAAGACCTTCATGGACGGCGGAATCTGCCCCATCTACGGGTCGCAGCTCCGCGCCGCAAGCCGGTTCCTCAGGCTGCACGGCGCGGACACGTCCTTCGTCACGATCGACATCGGCGCCAACAACGTTGACAACTGTGTGTCAGGCCTGGCCGTGAACCTCCCGTGCATCAATAAGGGCGTCAACCAGATAAAGAAGCAGCTGCCAGTCATCCTCTCCACACTGGAGGCTGCTGACCCGGGCGTCCCTATCTACGGGATGAATTACTACGACCCGTTCTTGGCCGCCTACCTGGACGGGTCGTCAGGTCAGCAACTCGCCGCTCTGTCCCTGGACCTCGCCCAGGAGGTAAACACCACCTTGGACACCATCTACGGCGACTACAACGTCCCGGTAGCCGACGTGGCCGACGCCTTCGGAACCTACGACAACACCTTCACCAATGGCGACACGATCGGTGGCAATCCGGTCCCCGATGACGTGTACAACATCTGCGCCTTGACCTACATGTGTGCGCCGTCGCCGGTGGGCCCGAACATCCATGCCAACCCGACGGGCTACCAGACCATCGCCAACGCCTTCCTGGCTATCCCCATCGCCCCGGCTCTCTGAGTCGGCCGTCAGCTCGTCGGTGGGGGCACCCGCGCCCCCACCGACGGGTTGGTAGCGCGACAGCGCCGACGCCCAAGCCTTCGGTGCACAGGCCCGCTGACACGGCCAGGCCGAGGCGACCTCCGCTCCGGCGGAGAACTCCGACTACCCGGTCTAGACCACAGGGGGAGATAGGTGAAGTACAAAGCACGCAGCTCCATGACAGCCGTTGGAGTCGCGGCCGCGCTGACGATGTGGATGGCGGCACCGGCGGGTGCAGCCACGACGCGTTCGGCCCCGTCGGGATCCACGTACTACCTCGCTCTGGGCGACTCGCTGGCCCAGGGCGAGCAACCGACGCCTGCGGGGGTCGATCAGGAGACCGACCAGGGGTACGTCGACGATATATACAGCGCCCTGCTCTCGACTCAGCCCACGCTGCTGGTCAAGAAGCTGGGCTGCCCAGGCGAAACGACGGGCACCATGATCAAGGGAGGCATCTGCAATGGCCCCCGAGCCAGCGGTCGGGTCCTTTCGCAGCTCACCCGGGCCGTCGACTTCCTGACCAAGCATGCAGCCCAGACTTCGTTGATCACCATCGACATCGGCGCCAACAACGTGGATGACTGCATCACGGGCGGCACGGTCAACACCACGTGCGTCACCGACGGCATCCACACCGTCGAAAAGCAGCTTCCGAAGATCCTGGCGGCCATTCGCGCCGTGGCCCCGAGCGTGCCGATCTACGCCATGAACTACTACGACCCGTTTCTGGCCAACTATCTCGCGGGCGGAAGTGGAGTGACCCTGGCTGAGGAGTCGGAGTCGTCGGCCGTGACCTTCAACAGCGATCTGGACAGCATCTACGGTACATACAACGCCCAGGTCGCCGACGTCCAGGACACGCCGTTCCAGACGACCGACTTCACCACTACCGACAACGACATGATCGACGGCAACACCGTCCCGGACAACGTGTACGACATCTGTGCGTGGACCTACATGTGCGTGCCGAGCCCGCAAGGTCCGGACATTCACGCCAACCCGACTGGCTACCAGATGATCGCCGACGAGTTCCTGTCGGTGATCGAACCTCCTTCGTAGCCGAAAGGCGACGGGGCTGTGGGCCAGCCGCACTAGGCCGGTCCCAGAAGGCTGTCGACTCCCCCACCGGGCACCGGTCGCGGTGACTCGGCTCGGGCGGACGCGGCGGCCAGTACAGACCGTTCGGCGTCGTCACGGCTGTCGCCCAGGCCGACCATGAGGTTTATGACGAGCGATCCCAGCACCTGAAGTCCCAGGTCTCCTGGGCCGAACGCCCCTGCGACCTCCAGCAACACGTAACCGTGGGTCATGGTCAAGAACTGGCCGGCCAAGACGACCGAGTCCACGGGCTGGATCCGACCGGACGCCCTGATGCGATCCACCGAGCGCATCAGGACCTCGCGGGCAGCTCGGCCTTCCGGGAAGCCCGCCATCGTGCCGGCCATGGTCATTTCCAGCCCGGGGTGCATTCGAAGGTCGCCGCCGGTGAGGCCCATCATGAGCCGGTAGAGATGCGGGAAGGCCAGAGCCCAGTCGCACAAGGCCCACCCTTTGGCGAAGTGATCGGCCACGGGGTCGTCGGTCTCAGGCGTGGCGGCGACGTATCGGCCCCAGCGGACAAACCCGTCGGCCACCATCGCTTCCAACAAACCGGGCATGCCGCCGAAAAGCGTGTAGATCGCTTGCGTGGACGTTCCGACCTCGGCCGTGAGCTTTCGAGCCTGCAGGGCGTCTGGGCCGTCCTCCTCGAGCATTCGCGTGGCCACGCCCATCAGCCGGGCCCGCAGCTCTGCTTGGGGTGAGGTTCGCGATGGCGCCATGACTGGGTTATAGCAGGACCAAAACCGACCCTGGCGGACGGTCTACAACGGTGTTAGAATCCTATCATAACTGAGTTACAGCCTCACCGTTCGAATGCGCCCGACGGCCGGGAAACCCCGGGCTCGACCTCCCGGAGCCGCCGATTGTGTCCACGACGCTCCCGGGCGACCCGTCGGGGTACAGCTGAATGAAGGGCGACTTCGACGTGGTCGTGGTGGGGGCTCGGTGTGCCGGATCGCCGCTGGCCGCTCTCTTGGCCCGGGCCGGCCTGAAAGTCTGTGTGGTCGATCGGGCGCGCTTCCCCAGCGAAGTCCCGTCCACCCACATGCTCCACCCGGCCGGGGTGGCGATCCTGGAACGCCTGGGCGTTCTCGACAAAATGCTGGCCACCGGGGCTCCGCCCCTCGAGCGCGGAAGCTTCCAGTTCGACGACATCCGAATCGAGGGCGGACCGGAGGTCCTGGGAGGCTTCGGGGCACCGTGGCTGTGCGTTCGACGGGTCACCCTCGACTCGCTCCTCGTCGGAATGGCGGAAGAGTCGGGGGCGCAAGTACTCACCCAAACCAAGGTGGTCGGGCTCATCGCCGACAGCGGGGTGGTACGCGGTGTGCGGACAGAGGCGGGCTCCCTTAAAGCCGCCCTGGTGGTCGGAGCGGATGGCCCCAGATCGGCCGTCGCCCGCTTCACCGGCGCACGTGAGTACCACGTGACCCATCCCGGCCGTTTCGCCTCATGGGCCTATTTCGAAGGCGTCGCCGAACCACACGCGCGGGCCCGACTCGGCAAGGTCGGCGACACCGGCTTTCTCGCCATGCCCACCGACGACGGCCTGTTTATGGCCGGAGTGGGGCTGTCGATGTCGATGCTCCCCGCTTACATGGCCGACACAGACCGCGGCCTCACTGAGGGTCTGCGACAGATCGACGAGCTGTCGGGAGTCCTCGGCTCAGCCAGGCGAGTCGGTCCCATCCGGGTGATGAGCCGTTGGCGTGGGTACTTCCGGGAAGCGGCCGGGCCGGGCTGGGCGCTGGTCGGCGATGCCGGGCACTTCAAGGACTTCACCCCCGCTCAAGGGATGTCCGACGCACTTCGCCAAGCCGAGCGGTTGGCGTCGTCGATCGAAGCCGGCCTCGGCCGAGGGCACCTGGCGGATCGCCTCGACGCCTGGTGGAAGTGGCGCGACGACGACGCCTGGGAGATGTACTGGTTCGCCAACCAGATAGGCGCCAGCGGGCCGAACCCTCGGATGGCCAACGAGATGATCCGTGGCCTCAGTCAGGAGCCCGGCGGAGCCGAGAAGTTCTTGCGGGTCCTAAACCATGACGTGGCGCCATCGACGGTGTTCAGCAACCGCAGGGGTTTGCGCACATTGATCCAGGCGGGGCGCGCCCATCCCCGTCAGTTGCCTCGTCTCGTCTCCGAAACCGGCTCGCTCATGCGCGAGGAAGCCCGCCAACGGCGACTGCGGCGCCGGCCGATATTCGAGACCAGCCCGGCCGACCCCAGCGATCAGGCAGCGACCGACGGGACGGGTCGGTCCATGCATGGGACACCGCCGGGCGACAGGAGAGCCGAGCTCGGCTAAGTCAAGTACCGGCATTTCGCGTAGAAGCGGATCACGGGTTGAAGATGTAGGCCTTGCCAGCTTCTCCGTGGAGCCGTAGTCGCCCTCAACCACGGTCGATCCCGAAATGCTGTCGACGGCGAACGAGCCCCGGCCTGGAAGGGTGCCGCTGGGCCTGGAAGGGTGCCGCTGGGCCTGGACGGCCAACCCGTTCCACCTTCGGTGTAGACGTAGCCGCCTCCCTCGTTTGCGGCGACACTCGGCGAACTGGGCTCGGTACTCTCTGGGTCGAGGTTGCCGGTTAGGAACGTCCTTCGTAGGTCTGTTCCCGGTTGGCGTCGTTATACATCTCAGAGACGATCAGCCACGACCCGTCCACCTGGCGTTGTAGGACCCGGAGGGAGTGGTTGTCACGCACTTCGATCTCTCCACCTCCCACCAGCTTCTGCCCCTCGACCTGCAAATGCGCCGACACGAGCACAACATCGGGCGTGAGCACTCGGAGCGAGGTATCGGGGGGAGCTTTGAGCGTTCCGGCATTGAAGTTGTTGTCTGAGAAGAGGCCACGGAGATACTCCACAATCTCGTCCCCACCCTTCTTCACCGTTCCGAAGGCATTCACCCAATCGGCATCGGAGGTGTAGATGCCGACCAGCTTCTCAGCGTCACGCTCCCTGAAGCCAGTCATGAGCGAGATCAGGGTCGTGCCGATGGCGTCCTGGTCAGCCTGGGGAAGGGAAGAAATGTCGTTGGAGTCAGCCGCGGTCGTCATGTCGTCCCCTCTCGATCAGGCCCTGCTCCTGGCTTGTCTTGCGCGAGCTTGCCATATTCCGAACTGGGCTCGACGAGTAGTCGGCGCCCTGATATCAGGACCGATCGAGAAAGTCGAGGACCTCTGTCATCGCATGCTTGTCCTGGGCGAAGAAGATGTGGCCTCCCTCATAGACGCGTAACTCGGAGTCGGAAACGCGGCTCACGATCGCTTCGCTGTTGGCCGGTGGAGCAATGCCGTCGTAGCGGCCGGCCGCTACGAGGGTCGGGCAGGTGATGTTCGGGAGGCGGTCCATCACATCGTGGCAGCGCCGGGCTAGCAGCTGCTCGCGCTCGCCGCGGCGGATGTCTGCGTTCTTGGCCGCGTCGCGGCGGGCAGCGAACATCGAGGCCAAGGCCTGATCGGCGGGATGACCAGCCAGGTATTCAGCTGTGAAGCGAGTGTCGAGCAGCGGGAGCATACGCTCACCTAACGTCGGGTCGTCCCGCGGACCGAGCTCGTGCAAGGGGTACGAGGAACCTCCCGAACCTCCAGGCGAAGTGCAAGCCAGCACCAGTCGCTCGACTCGATTCGGCGTGGTGACGGCGAACTCCTGAGCGACCATCCCGCCGAAGCTGACCCCTACCACCCGACACGACGACCAGCCGACGAAGTCCATCAGAGCGAGCGCGTCGGCGGCGTAATCCTTCATCGAGTAGGGCCCGGGCGGGATCTCGCTCCGGCCCAGACCACGCTGGTCATGTACCAGCACCTCGAATCGGGCGCGATACGGACCGATCATCGGGCCGGTACTTTCGAGAGTAGCGCCGGACCCATTGAAGAACAACAAGCGATGGCCCTCGCCGGAATGCTCGAAGTAGATGTCGATCCCGTTGACGTGGGCTGTCGGCACCCGTGGAAGTTATCCGATGCAGTACCGGGGCCGACTGGCGACACTCCCACCAGGCCCACCACATGCTCATTGTCCCAAGCCCGCCCGAACATCGCATCCGGCCATGGCTGACGATCGGGTTGGCCCGAAGCTCTACATCAACCATCGGTGTATCAGCCTACGGGGACCGCCTGTAGCGTTTCGTGATGGCGAGAGTTCTGATAACCGGGTCCAGTGACGGCATCGGGCTGATGACCGGCAGGCTGCTGCAGCGAGAGGGCCACGAGGTGACATTCCACGCCCGCAACGAGGAGCGGGCGGCCGACCTGCGCGGGGCCGTTCCCGGCGGGGCCGCCACCGTCGTCGTCGGGGATTTGGCGTCGCTCGAGCAGACCCGTTCGCTGGCCGAACAAGCGAACCGGATCGGATGCCACGACGCGGTCATCCACAACGCCGGCATCGGCTTCCACCGTCCGGCCCGCGAGACCAGCGAGGACGGCCACGAACTCACCTTCGCGGTCAACGTGCTGGCCGCCTACGTGCTCACCGCTCTGGTCGATCGGCCGGGGCGACTGGTCTATCTCAGTTCAGGTATGCATCGGGGCGGGACGCCCAGCCTCGACGACGTCGAGTGGACCAAGCGGCGCTGGAACGGGGCGCAGGCGTACTCCGACACCAAGCTGTTCGACGTGGTGCTGGCCTTCGCGATAGCCCGGCGCTGGCCCGATGTGCTGAGCAACGCCGTCGAGCCGGGGTGGGTGGCCACCAAGATGGGCGGGCCCAGCGCCCCCGACGACATGGAGGCGGCGCCGGTCACGCAGTGCTGGCTGGCCGTGAGCGACGAAGCGCAGGCGAAGGCAACCGGCGGGTACTGGTACCACCAGGTGCGGCGCGACGCCCACGCGGCCACCTCGGATCCCCGGTTGGGGGACCACCTGATCGACTGCTGCGCGTCGCTAAGCGGGGTGCCGCTGCCCGGTTGACCGGGACGGCTACCAGTGGCCCCGGTGGACGACCTCGTCGAAGGGGCGGCGGTCCGGGCGGGCGATCGGCTTGAGGGACCGGTCGGCCGGATAGCCCAGGGCCAGCATGTAGGCGCAGATCCGGTCCTCGGGTATGCCCAGAATGCGCCGGCAGGCCCCCTGGTCGCCAATGGCCGAGTGGCCTGAACCTATGCCCAGGTCGGTGGCGGCCAACATCATCGCCATGGTCGCCTGGCCCAGGTCGTACTGGTCGATGGTGAGGTAGCGCTCCTCGTCCGGCTGGCGCAGGGTCATCACGAGCGCGGCGGCAGCCTCGGCCAGATGCCGGGCCCCCACCCACACCGTGGTGAGCTGCTGCAGCTGGGACCGCTCGGTCACCACCACGAAGTCCCACGGCTGCCGGTTGGATGCCGATGGTGATCGCCAGCCGGCTTCAAGGATCCGGTCGAGGTCGCCAGCGGCGATGGTCCGCTCCTGGTAGGTGCGGACGTTGCGGCGGGCCCTGATGGCGTCCCATGTCTCCATCGGCCCAGGCTACGTGCCCCACATCATGTCGTCGCGTAGCGCCAGAACATCAGCGCCCGGCGTCACGAACCCGGCTCAGCGAGCGGAATTGGCGATCTGCACCATTCGCCATGCTTCCAAGCTCGGCGCGAGGCGCCCTAACGTCGCCGACCCACGGAGTTCCTCCGATAACCGGGCGGGTCGAGCTCGGACGTCCGAAATCCCTCGACATTATTATCAGGCACTGCACGCGGGCCGACGTGATGCTCGGTTTTCTGCAACGCCTGGGGCATCTGGGCTGCTACTCGCCGCGTCACGGTACCCGCGCTTTAGGACTGACCGCCCAGGACGAGGCGGGCGGCGCTGATGTCTTCGCGCCCGTGGCCAGCATCTACCGCGACGTGCCACTGGCGGGACAGAGCTGCGAGCAACGGAAGGTCGCCACCATGAGCCGCCCTGATAGCCAGGTCCACGTCCTTCAGCGCCCACTCCAGAGGGAACTCCGCGGCGAAGTCACCCTGGTCCATCTTGTGGAGCTTGGCGTCGGCGATAGGAGCGTCCAGGGGGCCGCCCCCGATGACTTCCTCGAGCTGCCGGTGGCCGATGCCCAGCCGATCCGCCAGCTCCAGCGTCTCGGCCACGCCCTCGATCAGGATGGACATATACGCGTTGACGACCAACTTCACCCGGCTGCCCGAGCCGGCCTCACCCAGCCACACCGTCTTGCGGCCGATAGCAGCGAACACCGGTGCAACGGTCTCTGCCGCCTCAGCAGGCCCGGACGCCAGGATGAGGAGTTGGCCTTGCTCGGCCGGGCCCTTGCTGCCCGACACTGGCGCGTCGAGGAACAAGACATCGGATCGGCTCGCACCGAGGCGATCACGGATCGCAACGGTCGCCTCCACACCGATCGTGCCCATCTGCGCCCACACGCAACCCTCAGCGAATGCGTCGGCCACGCCGCCATCGAAGATCACCGAGTTCACCACGTCGGCGGTCGGCAGAATTGTGATCACCACCGGCGCGCCGCCGACCGCTTCTCGGGCGGACCCCGCCGTCACAGCGCCTGCCTCAGCGAGAGATGCGGCCGTCGAACTCGAGCGTTCCCACACGGTGACAGGTAACCCTGCAGACAGGAGTCTGCGGGCCATCGCCGATCCCATAATCCCGGCGCCGAGCACCGCGACAGCCACATGGTCACCCTGCCGACCGGTAACGGCCATCGCAACGCTCCCTTCCAGAAGCTTGAGACCAGACCCTCAGCGTAACAAGAGTCGCGAGCGGCCGACCGTGGGGGGTCCACTCTGGAGGCCGGCCCGCGGGCAGCCGACGCGGACTGGTGCTTCTGTATCGTGTCACCACTCGAGCGGGTCAGAAATCACCCGGTGGCGCGCCGCCGCTTGTCATGCCGGCGATACCGCCTTCGTCGTGAAATCCAGGGACAAGGCTGACTGAGCGAACTGTTCGAGCGTCATCTCACCGGTGTCGATCGGTCTTGGCCGCCCCTAGTCTGCGCAGTTCGACGTGGCTGCTGCAGGAGGTTGATGAGTGATTCGAGTGTCTCGGTCGCAGCTGCGAGCGCTTCGATCTGCTCATCGGTGGTAGTGGCCAAGTCGGCGCGCAGGAGGGCCGTCAGCTGAGAGCGGAAATCCTCGAGCGCCTGAATTCCTGCCGGCTCGAGCGAGACCAACACCATCCGACCGTCGTCGGTCTGGCGTTCCCGCCTGACGAGGCCCAGCTCCTCGAGCCGCTTGACGAGGAGCGTGGTCGTGGGCTGGGCGAGTCCCTCGCCCTCGGCCAGCTCCGTGATCCGGCGGGGACCGTCGCGAAGGGTGTTCAACACTTTCGCTTCGGTCTGGGAGAGTTCGCTGTCCACCTGCTTGGCAAGCAGGCGCGTTAGTACCGTGGCGCGCGCGAGTAGCTGCGTCGAGACGTACTCGATCTGCCCTGAGCGGTCCATCTGTCGATCCACCGGCGATTTCATATTGACAGACTATATTTGAAGACAATATAGTCTGTCAATATCCGATCGAGACCTGGGAAGGCAGCCGGAATGCTTCAGACACAACGGCCGCCCTCGGGCAGTGAAGCGGTCGACCTGATCGCCGCCACCCTGGGCGGGGCGTCCCGGCTCACTCGGTTGCTGATGGGGCGGGTCTCGTGCCAGCTCAGCCACACCGAGGGCGGCTTGCTGGCCACGCTCGTCGAAGGTCCCCGGCGGATCACCGACCTGGCGGGGACCGAAGCCTTGGCCCAGCCCTCGGTGAGCAAGCTGGTCGACAAGCTCGAAGGCCGTGGTTTGGTCCGGCGGGAGCGAGTGGCCGGCGATGGCCGGGCCGTGCTCGTTTCCATCTCGGACGAGGGGTCGGAGCGCCTCGATGCGGCCCGCGGGGAGATCCGTTCTCTGCTCCGCCAGACCCTCGTCGAGCTCGACGACGACGACCTGGCCGCCTTGATGTCGGCCAATGAAGTGCTGGAACGGCTGATTCGATTGCTGCAGCGAGGGGACGGGCGGGCATGAACCAGCCAAGGCGGGCCAAGGCTCTGGCCCCGGTACTCGTGCTGACCACTCTGGTGGCAAGCGTCATCAGCTCGCTCGGCGCCCCGCTCATCCCTACCATCGCCAAGAACTTTCACGACTCGTTGACTACGGCGCAGTGGTCGCTCACCGTCGGGCTCCTTTCGGGTGCGGTCAGCGCGCCGGTGATGGGACGCCTCGGCGATGGTCCCCGGCGCCGGGCGACGATCATCGGTGGCCTGGCCGTGGTCACCTTGGGCGGTGTGGTCGCGGCCCTGGCCTCGAGCTTCGACATGCTGGTCGTCGGGCGGTCCCTCCAGGGTGTCGGACTGGGTCTGGTACCCCTCACCATGGCCACCGCCCGTGACGAATTACCCAAATACCGGGTGGCGCCCATGATCGCCCTGCTGTCGGTGTCGGCAGCGGCCGGCGTCGGTGTCGGGTACCCGGTCAGCGGCCTGATCGCCGACCAGCTCAGCTTGTCGGCGGCCTATTGGTTCGGCGCCATCGTGGCCGGTCTGGCGCTGGTCTGCGTGGTCGCCGTCGTCCCCTCCACCGTTCGCGGTCGGTCGGTCGGGCTCGATTCGCTGGGCGCCATCCTGCTGGCCGCCGCCCTGATCAGCGTGCTGGTGGCCGTAGCCCAGGGCACTGAGTGGGGGTGGGGATCGCCGGCGGTCCTCGGGTTGCTGATCGGCGGATTCGCCCTTTTTGTCGTCTGGACCTTGCAGCAGCTTCGCGCCAAGGCTCCACTGGTCGAGCTCCGCCTCCTCCGGCATCCGGCGGTGCTCGCCGGCGACGCCTGCGCCACCGTGCTCGGCGTCGCCATGTACATGAACCTCTCCGCGGTGACGGAGTTCGTGCAGCTGCCCCGCTCGGGGGGTTTCGGCTTCTCGGCCTCGGTGGTGGTAGCGGGGCTGATCCTCATCCCCCTCTCGGCCTTCATGCTGCTGAGCGCCCGGGCGTTGCCGAGCTTGACCAAGCTCCTCGGGGTCAGAGTTCTGCTGACCGTCGGCTGCCTGGTGGTGGCGGCCGCGTCTGCTTTCTTCGCCCTGTTCCACGGGTCGCTGTGGGAGTCGTTCCTGATGATGGGCCTCCTCGGCGTCGGGCTCGGCACCACCTACGCCGCCATCCCCGGCCTGATTGTGCAATCTGTCCCCCAGCACGAGACGGGTAGCGCCATGGGCTTTTACCAAGTTGTCCGTTATGTCGGCTTCTCGTTGGGGAGCGCTCTGGCCGCGGCCATCCTGGCCAGCCACAGCACCCGGTCCACCGGTCAGCCGACCGTGGGTGGGTACACCATGGTGGCCTGGGTTGGTGCGGTGATTTGTATCGTCGCCGCCGTGCTGGCCTGGGTTCTGCCGGCCCGGGAAGAGCCCGCCCCCTCGCCGGAGGAGCGCCTCGCCGAGGGCGAGGTCCACCCGTTGGGGGTGGCCGAGGGGAAGGACTGGGCGGCCGTCGCATCTGACCGGGATGGCCTCCGACCGCACCTCCGGGATGGAGGGGCCGAACCCTGACTCTCCCGGCGCGGCCACCGCGCCGAGGTGGTTTCTCCACCGACACAGAGACTGCGCAGGGAGCTACGGCAGGAATGTCGCCGACGAGGCCTCCGTCGAGCGGCTCTTTGGCCCGGTCCAGAACGCCTTGGGGCGTGTCGACCTGGTCTTCAACAATGCGGGTGTTTCCCTGCCTCCGACTCCCCTGGCCGAGGTCAGTCGAACTGAGTGGGATCGTGTGGTGGCCACGAATCTGACCGGGAGACCAGCGTGGCGATCATCGGCCACGAGAGTCTCGGGATCGGCAGCTGACGCCGCGCTGCAGTTCGATGCGTCCACGAATCGGCATGAGAGGGGCAGGGGGAACAGTCGCAAGCCGGTGGGCCGCGAGAACGTCTCTCAAGCGGTGCTGATCTCCAGCAAATCCGCAAATGATTCGCTGTTCGGCCTTGGCCTCGGCAGAGCCCGTGCCACCTCGCCCGGTTGTCAAGCGAGCGAGGTCGGACGCAGTCGAGCCGTTGTCGTTTTGGAGGCCACGATCGACACCCGCCCGCAGGAGGGCCTCCACTGCAGCCGAACATCGGTCTCGCACCGCTCGATGCAGTGGTGTCACGTATGGCCGCTTCCCTTCGGGCCATTCCGGTTGGGTGCGAGTGCGCGCCCGGCACCTTGATGGCCCTGGGCGCGGACGAATAACGGGGACTTCGGATTTCAGCGGGGTTTGATCGTGGCGAGCAGCGCCCAGTCGGGCTTCCCGGCGTAGAGCAGTGACCGGATCCGGTAGTTGCGGAACGACGTGAAGCCGAAGGCAGCCCGCTTGACCCGCTTGATCAAGTTGTTGACTGCTTCGGTGGGACCGTTGGTGACGTGAGCGGTGTGCCAGGCGACGATCTGGTGCCTCCATCGCTTGAGGGTCCGGCCGAGAGACCGCACCTCGATCGGGTTGTCGGTGTCGACCATGTCATCGCAGAGACGTTCCAACCACTCGAGCGCGAGTTCGGCATCGGTGTGGGTGTAGAGCTCGCGGACAGCCTCTTTGGCATGCCAGGTGGTGGTCACGTCGCCTCGGGGATCGCCAGCCCGCAGGAGCCCGAGGAGCTTCTCCTTCCCTTTCTCATCGATGCGCTCGTCGGCCTTGGTGAGGAGACGCCGGCAGCGATAGAGGGGGTCGGACTTGTGACCTCGATGTCCCATGGTCTCGTTCTGGACTCTTCGTCGGCACTCGTCGAGCTTGGTGTTGGCGAGTTTCACCACATGGAATGGATCGGCCACCTGGGTGGCACCGGGCAGCTTCTCGTCGAAGACGGCCCGGTAGGGGACCGACAGGTCGAGCGTCGCCCAGCTGACATTGTCCCGCCACTCCTTTCCTTTCGCCTCCAGCCACTCCTTGGGCTTGTCACCACTGCGACCTGGAACGACGTCGAGCAGCTGGCCTGCGTTCACGTCGACGATCTGGGTGGAGAACTCCTGACGGTGCCATAGACCGATCCGGGCGAAGAGCACCTCGTCGAGACCGAGGGCCTCCACCGTTCCGAACCGGTCTTTGTGTTCCACCAGGGCGGTGCCGTAGGCGACGACGGTGTCGTTGATGGTGTGCCAGTCACAACCGAGCTCGACAGCGATCTCGCTCACGGTCCTGGCGTGACGGCCGACCTGTTCGGTGACCCACCGTCCGGCCCGATCCCACAGCATCAGTCGCTTGGCTGCGATGCTCGGCTCGTCCTCGGTCCAGCTGCCGCCCGGACAGGTCGGCTCCGCGCAGTGCCACCGGAACTTGTGCCACACGAGGCGGGTGGGACGGCCGAACGCGGCAAGATCGACAAGGGTGACCACCGGACGGTCCTTCACCCGGGCGAGCACGCCGCACTCCGAGCATCCCGGACGTCGAGTACGAGTTTCGACATGGATGGACAACGGGGCGCCCACCTCGTCGTCGAGGCCGAGCCCGGTCACCTCAGGTAAGCCGACAAGCAGCTCGCACATGCGCGTAGGGTCTGTCACCACGGGGGTCCTCCGTCTGCGGTCGTCGAGAAACCTCAGACTGGTGGACCCCCGCTACGCGCTCGCGGATCCCTCCCGTCCGGCTACAGCCCGCTCGCCCCCGCTCGATTCGGAAGTGCCACTAACATGGGCGCAGTGAACCCGACTCCCAGGACCGACGAGATTGTGAATGGGGGTGATGTCTGGATGGCAGCGTTCGACCACCTTCGCCCCGTGGTCGTGCTCTCCAGACTCGACAATGACGATCTTCGGTGTGTGGTCGCTGTCGAGCCAGCCAACGAAGACATCTTGGGTGTGGCCGTGGAAGTTGACCTCGGACTCAATGGCCATGTCGTCCGAGTAGGACTGCCCAGACCGGGACAGATCAACTGCACGTGGGTTCTCACCTCGTCGCAAAACGATCTGATTGAAAAGGTGGGGACATTGAGTTCCGCCAAGCTAAACGAAGTCGAGAATCTGATCCTTATGGGCGATCACGTATCAATGTGAGCGTTGCAGGTACTCGGGAGTTGATCGCGCTAGGCCGGGGAGTCCATATCTGAGCGCTACGAAAGGTGTCTCGATTGAATGCCCGTCCGGTATCCCATAACCGCCAAGTTGTGCCGGATGCTCACAATCGCGATCGCCGTACCCCGCTCATTTCCGAAGTGCCGAATAACGG